>ENA-OUVC01000582-OUVC01000582.1-marine-metagenome-genome-assembly--contig:-NODE-582-length-23508-cov-4.200802_pt1 | contig 23508 bp, 20 predicted proteins | sample MGYA00248622_ERZ508571 | MGnify/ENA primary metagenome ERZ508571 (study PRJEB26236, sample SAMN06267175) | marine metagenome | isolation source: Columbia River Estuary | place: USA:Columbia River Estuary... | reverse complement strand
GTACTGCAATGGAAAGTTGGAAACCGACAAATCGTTAAACAAAAATACATCGATCAAACGCATGCATTCTATGAAAAGCATGGTTCAAAAACAATCATCATCGCACGATTTGTACCGATCGTTCGCACCTTTGCTCCTTTTGTAGCAGGTATCGGAAACATGAGTTACCAAAAATTCTTGCGTTTCAACGTCATTGGCGGCGTTGCTTGGGTATCCGGATTAACCTTACTTGGTTATTTCTTCGGCAATATGTCCTTCGTTCAGAAGAACTTTGAAGTGGTGATTTTTGGCATCGTTGGACTATCACTCCTACCGATGGTTGTGGAAATCTTAAAAGCGAAGTTAAAATCAAAATAAGGCTTGAAACTCTTGTTTTAAGAAAGCAACCGCAACTTCAGAAGGCATCACGTCTAGTTGTGCCAACATTTCCATGATTTTAGCGGATAAATCCAAGGAGCTAGCATTCTCCCCCATTTGTGCGGCAGAGAGATTGATCAAACGAATGGACTCCTCTTTCGAATCCCGCATCATTTTCCATCCAGTTTCTGAAATAAACAACTGTTGAGCAACGTTGTGGTCAAACTCGTCACGAATGGTTTTCAACAAAATACTTTGCTGTGCCAAAGCGGAAACATTTCCCTGATGTGCACGCATCACCAAACTATTCGGATGAATTCTTTCCATCAATAAAATAGCGCGTTGGTAAGCCTCCAAGCGAGATGGTAAGAAAAATTCTTGTCGTCCTTTGCGCAATTCTAACTGAAGCTTCACCAGCTCTTGGTCCTCCTGTCTTTTCAAAAAGAAATAAACTAATGCGATGATCGTTAGTCCGAAAAAAATCATCAAAAGAAGAAAAATCCAAAGTTCCATGTTCGTCGTTTTGGACAAAGATAACAATCGATTGAAAAGTAATGCGTAAAATTCTCAGCACATATCGTCCTTTCGATTATTTTTACACTTCAAATAATTGGCATGAATCAAGCTTTTATCATCATCATTCTAATCGCCTACTTTGGTGTTTTACTGTTGATTTCCCATTATACATCGAAAAATTCCACGTCTCAAAGCTTCTTCACAGGTGACAAAAAAAGTCCGTGGTACCTCGTCGCTTTTGGCATGATTGGAACCTCGCTTTCCGGTGTAACCTTTGTTTCCGTACCCGGAACCGTTACAGCCAATGGATTCTATTATTACCAAATGGTACTTGGATTCTTCATTGGTTACTTCATCGTAGCCTACGTCCTACTTCCACTCTATTACAAATACAACTTAAGTTCCATTTACCGTTACCTGGAATACCGACTAGGTTTTGCTGCCTACAAATGGGGCGCTGGATATTTCATTTTGTCACGAACACTAGGTGCTACTGTCCGACTCTATTTAGTGATCAATGTCCTGCAGTTATTTGTTTTTGACAGTGTCGGCATTCCCTTCTGGCTTTCCACAGTGATTATCATTGCCATGATTATTGCCTATACGTTCCGTGGTGGAGTGAAAACCATTGTTTGGACAGACACGCTTCAAACGGTTTTCATGTTACTCGCTTTGGTCGTTTGTATCCTTGCCATTCAAAGTGAATTGAATTGGTCTTGGGGACACATTTGGAGTCAAATGTCCGATGGTGGCATGACCAAACTATGGAGCACAGATCCACTGCGCAAGGATTTCATGTGGAAACACATCATTGGTGGAGCCTTTATTACCATTACCATGACAGGACTTGATCAAGAAATGATGCAGAAAAACATCAGTGTAAAGAATTTGAAAGATGCACAGAAAAACATGGTGGTTTTTAGTTTCATTCTTCTCTTTGTGAACGCGTTGTTCCTTCTACTGGGTGGAATGTTGCAACTTTTCGCCACTAAAAACGGTTGGGAATTCAAGCCAGATGATTTGTTTCCGTCCATCGTTCAACAACACTTGCCATTCGGAATCTTCATCATTTTCATCATCGGATTAATTTCTGCACTTTTTCCCTCAGTGGATGGAGCGATAACTGCCCTAACATCTTCTTTCTGCATCGATATTTTAGGTTTTGAACGTCGTTCCGATATGGATGAAACACAAAAAAATAAACTGCGAAAAGGCGTTCACTTGTCCTTTGCGGTGTTATTCATGCTGCTCGTTTTCTATTTCAAATGGATGGACAACAAGAGCATCGTTGATTTGATTTTCACCATCGCTGGATTCACCTATGGTCCATTACTCGGCTTATTTGCCTTTGGAATTCTGACAAAGCGCAATTTGAAAAACTACATGGTTCCAATCGTTTGTGTTCTTGCACCACTCATTTGCTTGGGCATTACCTATGGACCACTCATTATGACGTATTTCGATCCAAAGTACAAAGTAGAAAACTGGCTGAACGGCTATGCTTTTGGACATGAAATGCTTATTTTAAACGGAGGACTTACCTTTATCCTTCTTTACCTTACCAGCACAGCGACAACCGAAAAAGCAGCAGCATGAAAATCAACATAGACGACTACGGATTACACTTACGCTTCGCACCATTGACCTTGAGTCGACCGGTTGGGAATTTACGTATGGGGATTTACACCAACAACGAACGATGGGAGCGTTTGCTTCCTGAATGCGAGGTTGGATACCTCACGGAATCCTATTTGCAAGAAAAGTTTCCTGCACAGGAGACAAGCATTCGAGTGAACGCACAAGTAATTCCAAATGAAGAAGTTGCAGCAGCTGTTTATGCACTAGAAGAAGGTTATTCACTGTACATGAATGGACTTTTCATCGCAGAAAATGGCAACTCCACCACAAAAATTGAATATGTTGGCGCTGCACCGATTGTCATCGAACACCGTTGGGACCTCTTCCAGAAAAATGAAGCGGCCATCGAATTGGATTTCTATTTAATTACGGACGAACGTAAATCACAGAAATTATCCAAAACAAATACCTTAATCGGACCAAGCGACTTATTATTCATTGAGAAAGGAGCATCCATCGAAGGTTGTATTCTGAACACCAATCATGGTCCAATCTACGTTGGAGAAAACGCTGAAATCATGGAAGGATCAATGATTCGAGGTTCCTTCGTTTTATGTGAAGAAGCTGTGGTTAAAATGGGCGCAAAAATTTATGGTGCAACTACCATTGGACCTCATTGCCGTGTTGGTGGCGAAGTGAGCAATGTGATTTTCCACGCATTTTCAAACAAAGGACACGATGGATTCTTGGGGAATTCCGTTCTTGGAGAATGGTGTAACCTTGGAGCTGATACAAACTCATCTAATTTAAAGAACAATTACAGCAGCGTTTCCAGTTACAGTTACGAATCCAAAAGCATCGAAGCAAGTGAACTACAATTCATGGGACTCTGCATGGGCGATCATTCAAAAAGCGCGATTAATACCATGTTCAATACAGCATCCGTAGTTGGATTTGCCGTAAATGTCTTTTCGGATTCCTTTCCAGAAAAACACCTTTCCTCTTTTAGCTGGATTAACGGAAACGAACAGAGTGTTTTTCAACTAGACAAAGCCATTCAAGCAGCAAAAGCCATGATGGACCGTCGTCATGTGGATTTCACAGAAGCCGATCATAAAATCTTTGAAACACTGCATCAATCTAGGCCATAAACTGACGAATTTTCAGTCAATTCAAGCATGGCACAATGCTTGTCCAATTCACCACAGCTAGTTTCTACTTACGAAAGTTTGAGATACTCCAAACTAATATGACAACTTGTCGCAATAAAAAATATATGAGTGATTTATTTGAACACGGTTTTTTCGGGATGTCTGGCATGGAATCAGATGCAGAATTTATCCCTTTAATTACCGCTGAAGAGGAGGAAAATGTCAATAACCAAGAATTTCCAAACGAACTCCCTATTCTTCCTTTACGAAACAATGTGCTTTTCCCAGGCGTCGTTATTCCCATTACGGTTGGAAGAGATAAATCGATTAAATTAATACAAGAGGCAAACAAAGGAAATAAAATCATCGGGGTCGTTTCACAAAAAAACCAGGAGGAAGAATCGCCTAATTTCGTTGATTTACATTCCATTGGTACGGTTGCTCAAATCGTACGCTTATTAAAAATGCCTGATGGAAGCTCAACCGTTATTCTTCAAGGAAAACGTCGCTTTGAAATCGTTACGCCCGTTCAAACAGAACCGTACATGCGTGCCAAAGTGAACATTTTCAAGGAAATTCCATTTGAACAAGGGAATCAAGAGCTTGACATTATGTTCAAGACAATCAAAGACTTGGCGCTTCAAATTATTCGCGAAAGTCCAAACATTCCTTCCGAAGCACAGTTTGCCATCGGAAACATCGATAGCCCAACGTTCTTGGTCAATTTCATCTCCTCCAATATGAATGCAGATGTGGCAAAAAAGCAAGAAATGCTGCAGGAAATGGATGTCAAAAAACGCGTGATGATGGTCATGGAACATTTGACACTCGAAGTGCAAATGCTGGAAATGCGCAACGAAATTCAAAACCGTGTGCGCAAGGACTTGGACAAACAACAACGCGATTACTTCCTTCATCAGCAAATGCGAACGATTCAAGATGAATTGGGCGACAATCCACAAATTCAAGACGTACGTGATTTCGAAGAACGTGCAAAATCGAAGAAATGGGATGAGCGTGTAGAAAAATTATTCATCAAAGAACTCGAGAAACTACAGCGCATGAATCCGCAAGGAGCTGAGTATACGGTTCAAATGAACTACCTAGATTTATTGCTAGACCTTCCTTGGGGAGTTTACACGAACGATAAACTTGACTTAAAACGTGCGAAGAAAATCCTAGAACGCGATCATTTCGGAATGGAAAAAGTCAAAGAACGCATTTTGGAATATTTGGCGGTCCTGAAACTGAAAGGAAACATGAAATCTCCGATTCTTTGTTTTTATGGTCCTCCAGGTGTGGGAAAAACATCCTTGGGAAAATCCATCGCGGAAGCATTGGGAAGAAAATACATTCGCATGTCCCTTGGTGGACTGCACGACGAAGCAGAGATCAGAGGTCACCGCAAAACCTATATTGGAGCAATGCCTGGACGCGTGATGCAGAACTTGAAAAAAGCAGAAACGGCGAATCCAGTGTTTGTATTGGATGAAATCGATAAATTAGGCAGAAATCATCATGGAGATCCATCCTCTGCCCTATTGGAGGTATTGGATCCAGAACAAAACAGCGCGTTTTACGACAATTACGTAGAAACAGAATTTGACTTATCGAAGGTTTTGTTTATCGCAACAGCAAATAGCTTGAGTACTGTTCAATCTCCTTTACTCGATCGAATGGAAATCATTGAAGTCAATGGATATACCATCGAAGAGAAAATTGAAATAGCTAAAAGACATTTACTTCCCAAGCAAATTGCCGAACACGGAATCACCAACAAGGATATCCAAGTAGATAAAAAAGTGTGGGAGAAAATCGTAGAGGAATACACCAATGAATCGGGTGTCCGCGGTTTAGATAAAGTAACGGCGAAATTGGTTCGCAACAGAGCGCGTCAGATTGCTATGGAAGAAGAATTTACTTCCACCATCACCATGGAAGATCTCTTTACCTTCCTTGGAGCGGGAAGAGCACGAACAAAATACATCAATAATGACACTGCTGGAGTTGTGACAGGTTTAGCTTGGACATCTGTCGGAGGTGATATTTTATTCATTGAATCATCCATTACGAAAGGAAAAGGGAAATTAACCCTCACTGGAAATTTGGGTGATGTAATGAAAGAATCAGCTGTCATTGCCTTGGAGTTTTTAAAAGGACACAGTGAATTGCTTGGACTCGAACAAGAAGTCTTTGATGAACACAACATTCATGTACATGTGCCTGAAGGCGCAACACCAAAAGATGGACCTAGTGCGGGAATTACCATGTTGACTTCATTAGCATCAGTATTTACGCAACGAAAAGTCAAGAAAAACCTAGCGATGACGGGGGAAATCACCCTTCGCGGCGATGTACTTCCAGTTGGAGGAATTAAAGAGAAGATTTTAGCAGCAAAACGAGCTGGAATCAAGGAAATCATTCTTTGTGCGAAAAACAAACAGGATATCGATGAAATCAAAGAGGATTACTTAAAAGGAATTACCTTCCACTTTGTGAGTAAAATGTCGGAAGTATTAGACCTTGCGTTGACGAATGAAAAAGTAATAAACGCGAAGAAAATTGAGGTTCCAAAAGCAAAATAATGCTAGATAAAAAGATCATTGTTTTCGATGGAGTGTGCATTCTGTGTAATTCGTTTGTGCAATTTATCCTCAAAAAGGATCGGTCAAACCAGTTTTATTTCACAACGGCACAATCGGATTTCGTTCAAGAGCAGGTGAAATCCATGCAGTTCAAGGTAAATCCCATGGATTCGGTGATTTATCTGAAAAACGGCAAGGTGCTCACCGAAAGTTCAGCGGTACTAGGAATATTAAGTGATTTAGGTGGAATCTGGAAACTTACATCCATTTTTCGATTGGTCCCTTCCTTTTTTCGAAATGCCATGTACCGTTTTTGTGCAAGAAGACGCTACCGCGTTTTTGGAATGAGAGAAACATGCATGGTTCCAAGTCCTGATTGGAAAAATCGTTACCTTTCTTAAAGTAACATTTCGTAAAAAAGACTAAATTAGCTCAACTCAATTTAAACCGAGATGATGCGCACAAGTCTACTACTAACTTTCTTCCTTTTCTGTGTTTCAGGAACAACATTCTCCCAAATCCTGAAAAAACCAAGTTCTCATGAAATTTCTACGCTACCTGATTGGGCGCAGAGGATGTATTCGGAAAACCCAAGTGTTTTTGAAGTCGATGCCTTGTATCGTTCCTATTTTACTGAGCATGAATTCGTTAAAACCTATCATACACAATATTACAAACGTTGGAGAAGAGCCGCTCTGCCCTACCTCAATGAAGCAGGATTCATCGTTAAACCAAGCGATGAAACACAAGCTCAAATTGACAAAGCCTATTTACGCAAACAACAACAGCAAAAGACATCTAATTGGAGCGTTGTTGGACCTATAACGAATTTCCAACAAGGACTAACACAAGGATCAGGACAAACGAATGTCTACAGCTTTGACCAATGCTTGAACACACCAAATGTTTGCTATTGCGGCACGGAACCCGGTGAAGTATACAAAAGTATCGATGCAGGTACAAACTGGACCTGTATTTCCCTTGCACTAGATTTTGGTAGCGGTGTGACAGCCGTAGAAGTCCAAAACTCAAATCCAAACACATTATTTGCAGGAGGAAACAAAGGGATTTTTCGTTCCTTGGATGGTGGAACCACGTGGATAAATGTGCTTCCTAATTCCAATTTTGGTGTCAACGAGATTTTTATAAATCCTGGAAATTCGAACCTCGTTTTCGCTGCAACAGACAAAGGACTTTACAAAAGTACCGATGGAGGCTTGAGTTGGATTCAGCAATATTCCGATGCCTGTTATGACATCAAAGCAAATACGGCAAACAGCGCGATTCTGTATTTGGTAAAACACAATGGCAGCACCTTGAATTGTGAATTCCTCAAATCAACGGATGCTGGTCAAAATTGGGTCGTTCAGTCTTCTGGATGGTATACCTCAACGGATCCCGCACGCAATGACGGCGGCGCACGAATCGCCGTAACACCAGCTGATCCAAACCGAGTGTATGCGTACTTAATTGGTGAATCAAAACCAGATGACCTCGGATACATTGGTGTGTACCGCAGTAATGACGGTGGAACAACTTGGACCTTGCCAAACGGACCCGTTGGTGGTCCATACACCACGACTCACGTGAATTTAGCGATTGGAACGAGTACATGGCTATACCACCAAGGATTTTACAATTGTGCGTTAATGGCTTCACCACTTGATCCAAACCTCATTTTCGTGGGCGGATTAAACGTCTACAAATCCACAGATGGTGGCGCAACCTTTACTTCCGTTTCAGGTTATGTTGGCGGGCCCTTGTCCATGCATGTTGACAATCAAGATTTTAGAGTAATCGGAAATGAAACATGGATTACTACTGATGGTGGAATCTACCATTCCAACGATTTTTTCACTTCGGAACCTGAATTTCGCATGTCCGGTGTTCGCGGGTCCGATTACTGGGGCTTCGGTTCCGGGTGGAATGAAGACGTGCTCGTTGGTGGCTTGTACCATAACGGAAACCTTGCCTACCATGAAAATTATGGCGCAGGTAACTTCTTAGAACTTGGCGGAGGTGAAGCGGCAACAGGATATGTGAATCCAGGCAGAAATCGTTTAACGTATTTCTCGGATATCGGTGGACGACGCATTCCATACAACTTAAGCGATCCTATTTCAGGAGCGCCCTTTGGAAATGCACCGAACGAAAGTTACTACGCTGCTGAATCCAGCGAAATGGAATTTCATCCAAATTGTTATTCCATCGCATACATTGGCAAAGAAAACAACATCTATAAAACAACCGATGCAGGAGCTTCTTTCAATGTGCTGTTCACTTTTGGGAATACCGTGAACGACCAAGTGAAATACATCGAGGTTTCATCCTACAATCCAAATGTCATTTACCTCAATCAACAGCCAGCCTCGGGAAATACCGGTAAACTGTGGAAAACAGTGGACGGAGGACTAACATGGTCCTTGTTAACAATCCCCAGTGGAAACAGCCGTCGAATGCTTCTTTCCATAAGTCCGTTGAACGAAAACGAATTATGGATTGCTTATCCAAGTGGAGCGAACGGAAATAAAGTCTTTAAAACAAGTAATGGTGGTCAAACGTGGGACAATTGGACGAATTCCATATTAAATAACGAAAGTGTACAGTCCATCGCTCACATTGCAGGAACAGATGGTGGAATCTATGTTGCGACCAATAAAGCAGTCTACTACCGCAATAATTCCACAGCTTTTGCGTTAGATAACGCCGGATTACCCACATTTATTAGCGGGAATATTCTCAAACCCTTTTACCGTGACGCGAAAATCAGGTTGGCATCTTACGGGAAAGGAATTTTCGAAAGTGGCTTAACAGAAAACCCAACATTGCCGATTTGTAGAATCACGGTTGATAAATTGAGTCAAGTGGCAGTTTGTGCCGTGGATTCATTTTATTTCGAAGACCATTCGTTCTTAAACCATACCAATGCAACGTGGAATTGGTCCTTCCCTACTGGACAACCTTCTGCTTCGACCTTACGCAATCCAAGTATCCTTTTTAGTACCGCTGGAGATCATTTGGCGATTCTACAAATCACCGATGCAGCCGGACACACCGATACGGATAGTTTAATGGTGAACGTTTCCTTTTATCAGTTACAAACGGGAATCAACGAGGACTTTCAATCCAATTTCCTTCCGAATGGATGGAGCATCAACAACCAAGATGGTGGCGGAACCTGGAGTTTAGCTACGAATGCTGGAGGATTCGGTAACTCAACGAAATCCGCTATTTTCAATAATTACGACATTGATTCACAACAGTCCTTTGATGATTTAGTCATGCCATTGGATGCAAGTGTTTTGAACATTCAACCAAATCTTTACTTTGACGTTGCCTACGCACGTTGGGGAGCTGGTTACTCGGATACGCTAGCAGTCATGATTTCCACCGATTGTGGCTTGACTTTCCAACAAGTGTATTTAAAAGGTGGAACGGAATTATCGACATCCCCTGATAATCAAAGTTCTTTCATTCCAACAGCTGATCAATGGCGAACAGATTCCGTTGATTTAAGTGCCTACCTTGGACAAGCAAACCTTCAAGTGGCTTTCAGAAATAAAGGTGGATGGGGAAATAACATTTATTTGGACAACATCAACTTGGGTTCCATGGCGAACGTAAACGAATCCATTGAAAATCCATTCTCTATGTATCCAAATCCGATTCAAAGCGGCGCTTGTTTAACGTTGCAAGGAGAAGGAATGAAAAGTCTGAACCTTATTTCACCTGAAGGAAAATCGATAAAGTCCGTGAGAAAATTTGAAGGAAACATCTTTGAAATTCCTGAAAACATTTCAACCGGAACGTATATTCTTCAAATTGAAACGGAAAATCAACTTTTGAACAGACCTTTAATCATCATTCACTAACTATATTTTTAGTTCTTGGCATAATTTCTGATATTTGCACTGAAATTTAAGACATGAAATTAATTTACCTTCTTTTTACCGTACTTTTCCTTTCTGCAGGAACTGCATTTTCTCAAGACGCAAAAGCGCAAGGAATTCTCGACAAACTATCTACTAAAATGAAAACGATGAAGTCCTTCTACATCGAATTCAATGCAACCGTTAAAAATGCATCTAGTGGAGCAAACGAGAACGAAACTGGTAAAGGTTGGGTAAAAGGAAATAAATTCTATGCTTCATACGGTGACAACACCATTATTTCCAATGGCGTAAAAACGTGGACCGTTATCAAAGAAGAACGTTCGGTTTACGAATCCGATGCGACAGATGACGAAGACGGAATCAATCCAAAGAAACTCATGACGATTTGGGAAACTGGATTTAAGAATAAATTTGACCGTGAGGATAAATTGAATGGTGAAGCAGTTTACGTGATTGACTTATTCCCTAAAGTTCCTGCGAAAGCAGAGTATCACACGATTGTGTTATACATTTCAAAAACGGAGAATGAATTGAAAAAAGCCATTTTAAAGGCGAAAGATGGTACTGTAATGACGTACTCCATGACAAAGTTCACTTCCAATCCAGAAATCGACGATAAAAAATTCGTTTTTGATAAAACAAAATTCCCTGGCTACCCTGTAATTAGAGATTAATTTTTTATTGCTGATTATCGTTTTAATGCTCGATCCATTTCACGACGATCATCTTTCTCTTTCAGGTCATTGCGTTTGTCGTGAAGTTTTTTACCAACCGCACACGCAATATGGATTTTCACCCAACCCTTTTCGGATAGAAATAATTTCGTTGGAATGAGCGTATTCCCTTTGATTTTAAGGAACTTTTCTATGCGAACGATTTCCTTGCGATTCAAAAGAATTTTACGATCTGCACGAGGTTTATGGTTGTAAAAAGAACCGTTTTCATATTCGGTTACGTGCATGTTTCGAATCCAAACTTCATTGTTGTAAAAGATACCGTAAGCCTCTAAAATGCTCGCTTTTCCGTTGCGGATACTTTTAATTTCCGTTCCAGAAAGTACCATTCCAGCAGTAAATTCCTCCTCGAGATGGTATTCAAATCGAGCACGCTTGTTCCGTATGTTAAGTTCTTTCACTGCCATGATGTCACAAAGTTAATCAAATGTTACGAGGGCTTATAACTTAGCGATAGTATTTACAAAGAATCCACGCTGTTTTGAAAAGAATAAGTACTTTTGAAATTCAAATTTACACGTGAACATCCCATCCAAACATTTCGAAAAAGCAGTTGATCAACTTTCAACACTTCCCGGTGTTGGACGTCGCTCGGCACTTCGACTTGCACTCGATTTATTCAAACGTAGCGAGGTAGAAATTGCTGATTTCACGAGCGCATTGATTGATTTCAAACAAAAAGTACTGCATTGCAAAAGTTGTGGAAACATGACCGATGATCCGATATGTGCGATTTGTGCGAATCCCAAACGCGATCACGGAACAATCTGCATTGTCGAAGACATTCGTGACGTCATGGCCATCGAATCCACATCCACTTACCAAGGAATCTACCATGTTCTCGGTGGCATCATTTCTCCCATGGATGGAATCGGTCCGGCGGATTTGAACATTGAAAGCCTTCTGAAAAAAATGGAAAATGAAGAAGTGCGCGAAATCATCTTTGCATTAAGTCCAACGATGGAAGGTGACACCACCAATTTTTACTTGTACAAGAAATTGCAACACTTTGATTGTCTGGTGACTTCCATTTCCCGAGGAATTGCCGTTGGGTCGGAATTGCAATATGCGGATGAACTCACGCTTGGACGCTCCTTACAACAACGTCAAGTGTTCCAAACTGGACATTAGTCCATCTCGTGAAAGAGTTTCGTTCGATGTTTGAGGTAACGAAAAGTCAGTCCGAAAATGGCGATCCCACTGCCGAAAACCAACCAGCCTTTCCAATATAAATCGGGATGTTCTAAAAAAGGATAAAGTCTATTTAGAAGGAGCGAATAGATACACAAGGCAATCGACAGGCTAGCGGTCCAACCTGGATATTCGTTTTTGAATACGATTCTCCACGAAAAATCATTGGGACTCGAAGTGTACAAAAATGGATTTGGAATCAATCGTGGCGTTCTGCGGTGCCATCTTTCATAATCCTGACCGAACTTCCCTCGAAGAAATTGTTCCTCCGCATAGATGATGAACAAGTAGTAAACGACAAAAACGAATGTCGCTACCACAATCAACCAAGGAATACAAAGCAAGGTGGTCCAGCCTATCCAAATCAAGATATTTGCCAAGTATAACGGATGTTGAACGACGGAGTACATTCCTTTTGTATTCAGCACTTCCGCAACCTGATGACTGCGGTTACGTCCAGAAGTCCGCATGCTGCGATGTCCAACGGTCAAAGCCCGAATCAAATGACCCAACACGACTAAAAAAAGTGCTATTTCTTCGACCAAACCGTATGACAATCGTTCTGTGGTATCAATTAACTGAATATAAAACGCTCCAACAGCAAAAATCACCGGCACAAATCCACGGTATTTAAAAAGTTGATTTCCTAGATGTTCTAGCGATTTATTGAATGACATTACCGAATTAATTAGTATATTGCAGAGGCTTAACAAAATTAGAATTATTTACGGAAGTCCCATGAAAGAAAAATACGAATTAGAATTCCTATTAAAGACATCACCACGTGTATTGGAAAAATTAATCAACACACCTGATGGATTGTCAGAATGGTTCGCGGATGATGTAAATATTACTGATGATATTTATTCATTTGAATGGGATGGTAATGAGGAAGAAGCACGCTTATTGCAAAACAAGCCCAATGCAAGAATTCGTTGGAGATGGCTTTCGGATGAAGAAGACGGACTAGATGTTTACTTCGAAATTGCCTACATCGTCGATCCAATGACCTCTTCCGTATCCCTTCAGATCACTGATTTTGCTGATCCATCAGATAAAGAAAGTGCGATTATGCTATGGACTCAACAAGTCACTGACTTAAAAAGGGTACTTGGTTCGTAGTTCACACAATTCTTCTTCTTTTTCTACGTTTATTAGCTACCTTTGCCGAAATTTTCAAGGTTGAAAAGACTGTACCTATTTAGCATTCGATCATTTGCAGGACCATTTATTGTGACCCTGGTGATTTCGATGTTTATCTTAATTCTTCAGTTTTTCTGGCTGTACATTGATGACCTCATGGGAAAAGGATTAAGCATTTGGGTAATCCTTGAGTTGCTTTTCTATGCATCAGCGAATATCATTCAATTAGCCCTTCCCCTTGCCATACTTCTCTCTTCCTTAATGACCTTCGGAAGTTTTGCTGAAAACAATGAATTAACCGCATTGAAAGCAAGTGGCCTTTCCTTATACCGAATTATGCGTCCGTTAATGGTTATCGTCGTCATCATTTCGATCTGCACATTTTATTTTGCCAATTACGTGATTCCCGTGTTTAATTTGAAATTACACACCTTAATCTACGATATCCAAAACACAAAAATTTCATCCATCCTGACTCCAGGTGTCTACACCAAAGATTTTGACGGATTTTCCATTAAAGTCGATGCATACAACGATTCTGTCTATAAAGGAATTACGATTCATGATTACAGTCATCCAAGCGAGTTGAAAACGGTGAAGGCGAATGAGGCGCGCATTTACAAATCGGCTAACGGACAGTTCATGTTTTTTGATTTGAAGAACGGAAAGATATTGGAGGAACTAGAAATTCAAAATCCACTTTTCCTTCCCGACGGCAGCATACAAAATCCTTCCGGTCGTCCGTCACGTGTTTCCTATTTTGAACACGGAACCTACAAATTGGATATGTCAGGATTCAATTTAAATCGTACGGACGAAGGTTTATTCACGGATAAATATGAAATGCTAAACGTCTTTCAAATCCACACCGCAATGGACTCCATAGAAAAAAAGAAACACCAAATCGCAGAAACATTTGCTAAAAATAGCAGCAAGGAGTTTGTTTGTTTCAATGATAAAATTGTTTACCATGATCCAAATTCTGGATTAGCGCAAGCGGAGAAAGTCCCATCCGTACAATTTAAGCAATTGACAGAGGTGGACAAACTTCAGGCTAGAAACATTGTCATATCAAGGTTGCGTCGAACGAATGAAACGGTGGAGAATCAGAATCAATTCATGGAAGTTTTGGAGAAAGAATCCGATTTATACTGGATTGAATTTCACAAGAAACTTGCCCTAACCTACGCTATTGTTGTATTGTTTTTTGTCGGCGGACCACTTGGCGCCATCATTAAAAAAGGTGGCTTTGGCGCCCCCGTTGTTATCGCCGCATTAACGTTTATGGTCTACTTCATGTTGAACAGTGTTGGGGAAAATCTTGCGCAAACAAATTACGTTTCTCCAATTATAGGAATGTGGTTAGCTGGATTTTTCTTTACTCCCGTCGCATGGATTATTTCAAGAGCTGCGGCAAATGACGCGCAAGTTTTCTCTCAAGACATGTGGAAAAAACTACTTTCAAATTTAATCAAGAGAAATGCAAGTACTCGTACTTAGCCATAAACCACCCTATCCCATTGTCGATGGTGGCTGTCTAGCCATGAGTCGCTTTCTCCTGGACTTAAGTGAACTAAAGCGCGTAGAAAAAGTGGATTACTTTACATTGAGCACATACAAGCATGGATTTAATGCTTCCGCTTATGAGCAGTTAAGCCTTTCCAATGTTTCCTTTCAAGGCATTCCCATCGATACTAGGATTAAATTGATTCCAGCGTTTTTCTCCTTGCTCACAAAGAAATCATATCATACAAAGCGCTTCTTTCAACCACACGTTGCAGAACTGCTTTTAGAGAAATTAACTGCAAACAACTACGACGTAGTAATTTTTGAAAGTTTATACGCCGCCATTTACACACCGATTATCCGAAAGGTATTTAAAGGTAAAATCTGTTACCGTTCGCACAACTTAGAATTTCGAATTTGGGAGGATTTGGCAAAAAACGAGCGGAATCCATTGAAAGCTTGGTATGTCAACCAGCTGGCAAAATCATTGGAAAAAGAAGAAAGAATGCTTTGGGATCAAGTGGATGTCATCCTTCCTATTTCTCAAGGTGATACCGAATTCATTGAACAAGCTACCAAAACGAAGGTTCACTATCTACCTTCCTCCATGCCAAAAAACAGCAAAGAGATTGTTTGGACTAAAAATCGACTGTGTTTTTTGGGTGCCTTTGACTGGGAGCCGAATCTTGAAGCTGTCAAATGGTTTATTGATGCGATTTTTCCCGTTTTACTGAAGGATAATCCGGCACTTGAGTTTCATATAGCAGGGAGAAAAAGCACCGATATTCCCGCAGAATACCGAAGAAAAAACGTGATTATTCATGGCTTCGTGCAGGATCCACTTGAATTTATCGCAGAGAATGGACTTTTCGTCGCCGGACTTCAATCGGGTTCAGGAATAAAAATGAAAATATTGGAGGCGATGAGTATTGGAGCACCGTGTGTCCTCACAACAAAAGCAGCTGAAGGACTTTCGATTGAATCCATAATACCTGTTCATAAAAACAAAGAATCGTTCATTTCAGACATTCAAAGCTTATTAACCAACAAGGAAAACGCTATCCAAAGGGGAGAACTCGGAAAACAGTATATTCAAGCGCATTTCTCATCGGAATTAGTCTATGAAATTCTAGAACAACAATTTATACCATCCGTTTGATTTTTAAAAAACAATCAGTAAATAATGTTTAATATTGTAACTTAAGCATTCATCATACATGGTATTCATTGAAATCACTTTATGGCTAGGCATCGGATTGATTCTTCACAGCTACGTGATTTACCCTAAATTGGTTCAGTACTTTGCTAAATACCGAAAAACCAATTTGCTTATTTATCAAGATGAACTCCCTCCTATTACGATCATTATTCCTGCCCACAATGAAGCAAAAGTAATCGGTCAAAAATTGGAGACCTTGTTACAGACAAACTTCCCTTTTGACCGCATTGAATTGTTGATTGGTGCGGATAATTGCCAAGATGCTACCTGTGCTATTATTCAATCCTATCAGAATAAGTTTCCAAACATGAAGCTTTGTGAATTTTCAGAAAGACAGGGAAAAATCAATATTGTGAATAAACTTACCAAGGAAGCGTCACATGAAATCATTGTCATGACGGACGCCAACGTATTATTTGACACAAACACCTTAAGCGAATTAGTAAAGCACTTTAAAAACCCTAAAATCGGACTTGTGGATAGCCACATGGAGCATTTCGGAATTAAAGAGACCGGTATTTCCCAAGCGGAAAATGGCTACATTTCCAATGAAGTTCAAACGAAGTTTGCGGAAGGAAAAATTTGGGGAGCCATGATGGGTCCTTTTGGCGGTTGCTTTGCCTTTCGAAAAGCATGCTTCGAACCAATCCCAACACATTTTTTAGTGGATGACTTTTACTTAAACATGCTCATCCTGCAGAAAGGTTATCAGTGCATTAATGAACAGAACGCGCGTGTTTTTGAAGATGTTTCCAATGAATCATGGATCGAATTCAAACGAAAAATCCGCATTTCAGCGGGAAACTTCCAAAACCTCAGTCGGTTTTGGCCAATGTTATTGCGATTTGATGGAATTTCCTATGCTTTTTTCTCCCACAAATTCCTACGCTGGATTTTACCATTTTTCATGTTGTTTATCTTGGTCGGGTCTAGCATTTTGAGTCGTGACCACATCGTTTACGCAATCATGAACGCATTCTTTATCCTTCCATTGGGATTGTATATTCCAGATTATCTTGGAAAAAAAATTGGCGTTCATTTCAAATGGCTGCGTTACATCGTGCACTTCACCTCCATGAACATAGCTTTGTTCCTTGGTTTTTTTAAATTCCTCGGGGGGATTAAATCAAGTATTTGGGAACCGACGAAGCGACTACAATAAATCAGCGCTTCAAACGGTTAAAATGATCGTATTTGTCCTTGATGAACAATACGAGTTCCATCTCTGAAGCCGTTTTAATGAAATTCTCGTCGATGTTTAAGAAGGTAATAAAATCGTCGAACGTTGCTTCTGGGAGATCGATGATGTCGAAAGCCACGTACAAACGAAGCAACTCCTTCACAACGCGACGTTGATCATCTTTGTATTGCTGTTCTGAAATCCATCGCTTGTTCTGTTCTTTCTTGGAAAAAGCTTGGTACAAGGCAGTAATTGGACTTTCAAGCACATTGACTCCGGTTACCAAACGCGTTTCACGTTGAGATAAAGCTTGACGTTCCTCTTTAATTTGTTCTAATGACTTTAAGGGACGAACGACCACTTGATCCACTTCCTGCGGAATTCGTTCGATGTAAGCAAGAATATGATTTTGACAATCGCCATCCGCAGAAGCGATAAATTCGTAAACAGGATATCCCTTTGTTGAAAGTGCAATTTTATCTCCTGGATTCACGTAAACAGAAAAATAACCATTCGGTTGACCAAAAACTCCACGTCCAGTGGATTTATTGATCACCATTAAATTGTAGAACATATCTCTGTTCATGGTATCTACCACTTTTCCCGAAACAAATACTTGCTCACATTGACTCCATACAGAGAATGAGGAGAAGAAAATTAGACCGAAAATTAGGTTTTTCAATAACATGATCAGTATTTTTCAAAGTACCAGCTAAAATCGAGTACATCGCTTGCTAGTAGATAGACGGGAAAAGTCAGAGAAAGTAACCAAAGACAAATAATTGTGATTTTCATTGCTTTTCCAGCATCCTTGGACACAGGGGCTAAGAGGGCTGAATTCACGTGTGAAGCGAGGAATTCATCGTTGTTTTCTTCACTCATGCTTAAAAATTTCTTTAATGCAGGAGTCTCCTCAATCAGCACCTCTTTTATTTTGGCATAGTGTTCATTACTCAAATCATCATACGTCGATTCGTATGGAATTTGTTTTTCGTCCAAAATCTTTCTCAAATGATGACTGCGTTGAAATCCACGTACTTTAAAGCCCATTAAAAACCCAAAAGCTAAAATGATGTAGCTGTCAATCATCCACCCGACAAAAATCATGAGCATTGACGAAAACAAAGCAAACAACATGAGAAAGAGATCGCGTTTCTTGTTCACATACAACTTGAATAATTGTCCACCATCCAACGGATCGATCGGAAATAAATTAATGACGTTTAGAAACAAGAAAAGAAAACTGAGCTCCAACATCCATTCCTGTTGATAAATCGATGCAAACACCAATAATGCGGAACCAATCCAAATACCTGGAAAAGGTCCGGCTGATATCACATAAAAACTTTCTTTTTGAGAATACTTTTCCTTGCTTCCCTGTACAAAAGCGCCCATTAATGGGATGAATAACATGCGGACATTCTCGTATTTGAATAATTTCATGAATACAAAATGGCCCATCTCATGAATAAACAACACCAAAATAAGAAATAAAACGAAGCGTATTTGGTCCCTAAATAAGAAAAGAAAAGTCCCTACAAAAAGAACTAAAGAAAAAAATGTCAATCCCCAGTTGCTCTCGATTTTTACTTTCTCAATCAACGGTTTTTGTGGATATAGATCAAATTCCTCCATATTACATACCAGGCATTCCGCCCATACCTTTCATTTTGTTCATCATCCCCATCATGTTGCGTGGATTGCTCATCATTTTCATCATTTTTCGCATATCTTCAAACTGTTTCATAAGTTTGTTAACATCCTGCAAGGTTGTACCGCTTCCTTTCGCGATACGTGCTTTTCTTGGATTATTCAGCAAAGCGGGATTCGCTCTTTCTTTCGGAGTCATGGACAAGATAATGGCCTCAACACCTTTGAACGCATCATCAGGAACATCCACATCCTTCATGGCTTTCCCCATTCCAGGAATCATTCCCATGAGGTCCTTGACATTCCCCATTTTTTTGATTTGTTGCAATTGTGCCAAGAAATCATTGAAGTCGAATTGATCCTTCATGATTTTCTTCTGCAATTTTCTTGCTTCCTCTTCGTCGAATTGCTCTTGAGCGCGTTCTACCAAGGAAACAACATCCCCCATTCCAAGAATACGGTCTGCCATACGAGATGGATAGAAGATGTCAAGCGCATCCATTTTCTCACCTGTTCCGACGAATTTAATCGGTTTGTTGACAATTTCTTTGATGGATAACGCCGCACCACCGCGTGTATCACCATCTAATTTTGTTAAAACAACCCCATCGAAATTGATGCGGTCATTAAATGCCTTCGCTGTATTTACTGCATCTTGTCCAGTCATGGAATCCACCACAAACAAGGTTTCATTTGGCTGAACAGCTTCTTTCACCTGTGCAATTTCATTCATCATCTGCTCATCGACAGCTAAACGTCCAGCAGTATCGATAATGACAACATTGAAGGATTTGCTTTTTGCATATTGAATGGCTGCTTGAGAAATGGCAACTGGATTCTTTTCTTCGCGATTGGAGAAAACGTCAATTCCTAATTGTTCTCCAAGAACATGTAATTGATCAATGGCTGCCGGACGATACACGTCACAAGCCACTAAAAGCACATTTTTTCCTTTTTTATTTTTGAGGTATGAACCTAATTTTCCAGAGAACGTCGTTTTACCAGAACCTTGTAATCCAGACATTAAAATAACCGATGGATTACCTTTCAGGTTAATCTCTGACTCATTTCCACCCATTAATTCCACCAATTCTTCGTGGCAGATTTTAATCATTAATTGACCTGGGGAAACGGCATTTAACACATCGCGTCCAAGTGCCTTTTCTTTAACTGTATTGGTGAATTGTTTCGCCGTATTAAAGTTCACATCGGCATCTAGTAATGCGCGGCGAACCTCCTTTAGGGTTTCTGCAACATTAATCTCTGTAATTTGTCCTTGTCCCTTTAAGACTTTAAACGCGCGCTCAAACTTATCCGTTAAATTTTCAAACATAGTAATCCAGTAATATTAGGGGACAAAGATAGCCAAAATGGAATGAAAAGTCCGGCTGATACTTGAAAAAGAATTGAAAATTGTCTAGGCAAAATGCGTAACTATTTCGTTTTCCTCCAATAGCTTACGTAGATTCATTAGGGCGTAGCGCATGCGCCCAAGAGCTGTATTAATGCTAATCTTTTCGGATTCAGCGATTTCTTTGAACGATAAATCGTTAAATATGCGCAATTCAACGATTTCACGCTGAACTTTTGGCAAGTGCTGCATTAATTGTACCAGTTGCTCCTCCAATTCCTCAGTCGATTTCTTTTGCAAGTAATTTTTATCCTCACATGCAATGCGTTGGAAAATTCCAAAATCCTCATTAAATGAATTTCGCTCCGAGTATATTTGAACCTTTTTGTGTTTACGATAATAATCAATCACAAGGTTTTGAGCAATGCGTGTTGCCCAAGGAAGAAATTTACCTTCCTCATTGTATTTACCCGCTTTGATGTTTTGAACAACCTTAATAAAGGACTCTTGAAAAATATCATTTGCCAAATCAACATCCTTAACTTTCAAGTAAATGAATTTATACACTTGATTTTTATAGCGTTTCAAAAGCACCTCAAAGGCTCTTTCATTTTCACCAATATACAAACGGATTAATTCAGAATCGCTTAACGAAGATAAAACCATAACTTACAATTTCTGCTGATGAGTCAACAATTAAAAGTAAATTTGATCTATAGGCGTTCTTTTAGGTTTAGTTGGACGAATATAGAAGTATTTTTTTTATCCACCAAACAGGACACCGAAAAAAAATTGACAAATATTTATAAAATACGTTTACTTGGATTGGTTACATTACTCCTGTTTCCCTTACCTGGATTCTTTTTGCTTGATTTTTTTCATGAAACGAGTTGGACAGAATTTTTTCAATTAAAAAAATTTGATCCCATATCCATTGGCTACGGTTTAGAGTTCGGATTTGCCTATGCCTTTATCGCTTATCTCTTTATGAAAGCACCATTTTTTGATGCTTTACCTAATCGAGTTGATCGGATTATTGACCAACTCCCACTCACCTATGCAGATGGGATCTTTTTGTCCGTATGCGCTGGGATTGGCGAAGAACTGTTATTCAGAGTTGGAATCCAACCACTTCTCGGTCCATGGATTACTTCTGTCGTTTTCGTTTCGCTTCATGGCTACTTGAATCCATGGAATTGGAAATTCTCTATGTATGGATTGATTGTCCTACCGTTTATCGTGGTCATCTCCTTCGGATTTGTTCATTTCGGACTTTGGTTTTCCATAGCTGCTCACTTTGCCTACGACGCCGTTTTATTTGTGATCATGATTAAGGAAAAGAAAACTTCATCTGTTCATTTTTCTTAAGATGAATCACAGGATTGCGTAAATTTGACCCATGAAAATGAAATCAAGTCTTTTTGATTGGTGTAATTACCTGTTTTGGTGCTTTGCGCTGTTGATCATCGTTCAAACGGACAAACTTTCACTCCATTTGTTTTTCAATTCCTTGCATTCGCAAATCGCCGATTTTACCATGCCTCATTTAACGAATGTGGGCGATGGACTTTTTCTTTTATTGATCTCACTTCTTGTTTTTTTATTTCGAAGTAAAAAATTGGCGATTCTTCTATTTATTGCTTTTTTGATTTCCTCTGGACTTGTTCAATTTCTCAAGCATTTTGTGTTTGAGAACCACATGAGACCGATGTATGTTTTTAAACATGTGAAAGGATTTCATCAAATCAAGGACTTTCAGTACCATCTGTTTCAAAGTTTTCCTTCGGGTCATTCCACCAGTTCATTTGTTTTATTCACATTTATCGCCATGAACTTTGCCAAAACGTGGCCGACCCAAATTCTTTGCTTCATCGGAGCATTATTCTTTGCATTTACACGTGTGTATTTATCACAACACTATTTCGAAGATTTATTTGCCGGTGCGATGATTGGCTTTCTTTGTATGAAATACACGCAAGTATTTCTTCAATCCAAATGGCAACAGTTAGATCAGCCACTCAACAAGTAGAACATGACAAAATACTTCCATTGGATCATTGTCTTATTTGTCTTTTTAGCGTGTATTCCAACGATTGGATCATCGGCATTATTTGATTGGGACGAAGTGAATTTCGCAGAGTGCGCACGAGAAATGATTGTATCGAAGGACTATTTCAATGTTACGATTAATTTCCAAGCATTCTGGGAAAAACCACCTCTGTTTATTTGGATGCAAGCATTGTCCATGCTCGTTTTTGGAATCAATGAATTCGCTGCCCGTTTCCCTAATGTCATCGCTGCTGTTTTTACGTTGTTGGCCTTGTATCGTTTTGGGAAAGAGTTTTTCGGAGAGAAATTCGGCATCGCATGGAGCGCACTGTATGCCTGCTCGATTCTTCCCTTCATGTACTTCAACTCTGGAATCATCGATCCGTGGTTTAACTTCTTTATTTTTAGTGGAGTCATTCAGATTTACAAAGGAAGCCTTCAACAAAATTCACAAAACTTTATACTTTCCGGAGTGTTCATTGGATTGGCCATCTTAACAAAAGGACCCGTTGCACTCTTGTTAATTGGTGGTGCATTCGCTGTTTATTTCCTAATTAATCGCTTTAAGCATTTTCCTTCCTTTGGTAAGATTTCCCTCTTCCTTTTGACAACCTTGTTTATCGGTTCCCTTTGGTTTATCCTACTTTACGCAAGTGGTCATCAAGAAATCATTCAGGAATTTATTGCCTATCAAGTCCGCTTGTTCCAAACACAAGATGCTGGACACGGTGGACCCATTTATTACCATTGGATCATTTTACTCTTCGGTGTTTTTCCCGCATCTTTCTTTCTCATTGGCTACTTGAGAAACAAGGAAATTAAACGAACAAGTTTGGATCTCATCATGCATGGAATGCTTTGGTTTACCTTGATTCTGTTCTCCATTGTCAAGACTAAAATTGTTCATTATTCCAGTTTTTGTTATTTCCCCATCACCTATTTCGCTGCACGATTTGTCGTTCATCAATGGGAAAATGGCTTCACAAACAATAAGCGCATTCATTATTTTGTTCTTGCATTTCTTTCCTTGTTAGCATTCGTTTTTGGGATTTTGGGCTACCTAGTTGGACACACCAAAATCATCCTAGAAAACATTCAAGTAAAGGATCCATTCGCCGTGCAAGCGATGAATGAACCCTATTCTTGGTCCATTTTACAACTTATACCTTTTGTTTTACTAACGACAACTATTCTTTTGTCTTTTAAACACTTAAGGAGTGATACATTCATTAAATATTACCTTTCGTTAGGAATTGGCATCATTCTAAGTTTAGTGAGTATCAATGCATTTGTTGTGCCGAAAATTGAGGATGTTTCACAAGGAGCAGCGATTGATTTTTACAAGCGTCACCAACATGAGGATGCCTACTTCACCACACTCGGATTCAAGTCATACGCACATTTG
>ENA-OUVC01000581-OUVC01000581.1-marine-metagenome-genome-assembly--contig:-NODE-581-length-23515-cov-3.459809_pt1 | contig 23515 bp, 18 predicted proteins | sample MGYA00248622_ERZ508571 | MGnify/ENA primary metagenome ERZ508571 (study PRJEB26236, sample SAMN06267175) | marine metagenome | isolation source: Columbia River Estuary | place: USA:Columbia River Estuary... | reverse complement strand
CATCACCATTTCCTCCGAAACAACGATTGGACTTCTTGCGGTATTGCCAGCCAAAGCACCAATTACAACATCGGCACTTGCGATGGCATTTTTAATCACTTGGGGCTGAATGGTACTGGTGTATAAATGGAATCCAAACGACTTCTGAATTCTACGAAGTCGGTACATACTATTATCAAACACCTTCACGTTTGCTCCCAATCCCAAAGCTGCTTTCGTGGCAAATTCACCCACTGCACCGGCACCAATCACCACAACCTGTGTCGGTGGAACACCGGCAAATCCTCCTAACAACTCACCTTTACCAATATGCGTATTATTCAAGTATTCTGCTGCGATAAGTATACTAGCCGTTCCCGCGATTTCGCTCATCGCACGAATGATAGGTCGCGTACCGCCATCGTCTTCCAAATACTCATACGCCATCGCATTGATTTTTTTCTCCATCAATTTCCGCAATAACACTGAATCCAACTGATTGATTTGCAATGCAGAAATCAACAACTGACCCGGTTTCATCAACTCGATTTCGGTTAACGTTGGTGGGTCAATCTTTAAAATCGTATCGCAAGAGTAAACGTCTTTATTGGAGTGAACAATTTCCGCACCCGCCTCACTGAACTGGATATCCGAAAAATTTGCATTGCGGCCAGCACCCGATTCAATGACTATTCGATGGCCATTGCTGGTAAAATAAGCCACACCGGCAGGTGTGAGCGGGACGCGATTTTCTTGAAATGTCACCTCCTTGGGAATTCCAATATTTAAAGTGCCCCCTTTAAAAAATTGAGCAACCGATTGCAACTGCGTCTGCGCTTGGGATTCCGGCGATAAAATATTTTTTGACAATGCCACGGACTGTATGATTTTTGGTACCTCTAAGATAGTAAAGGCTTCGCACCATTCCTACATTTAGATTATTACAAATATACACATTTGTTGAGTGCCCTTTATTTATGGCTCAGTCTTTGCTTAATACAAGCGAACTTTAACGGAGTTACTTTTGAACAAAATGATAAAACCATTCTTCATCGCAATCACAGTGGCTATTATGACATTTTCGAATGTTGATGCCCAAGCGCCATTGAATCCAATGGGCGACAATCACATTGCGAGAATCGATAGCCTTACCCAGCAATTGTTGGGCAATATCCCTTCACATTCCCCCGTAAATCACATTGAACAACGTTATCGAAACGGAAGGGAATTCGAAGAGATGATGTTACAAATCGGAAGCACAATCCCCTTCCAATATCATCGTTTGGTAGAACAACACATTCGCTACTACTTGGGTTACGGCGATGGTTATTTTAACCAAATCCACGAGAGAATGAAATTGTATTTCCCCATTTTTGAGGAAATTTTGGATAAAAATGGCTTGCCGACAGAGTTAAAATACATTTCAGTCATTGAATCCAACTTAAATCCGAGTGCGGTATCATGGTGCGGAGCAACAGGCCTTTGGCAGTTTATGCCCTACACCGGAAAGTTGATGGGGATGCGTATCGGATATCCTTGCGACGATCGTAAGAGTATTGTTGCTAGTACCCAGAAAGCGTGTGAATATTTCGCAAACTCTCAGTCGATTTTTAACAACTGGCTATTTAGCATCGCTTCTTATAATTGTGGCCCTGGCAACGTACAAAAAGCCATTCGCAGAAGCGGCGGAAGAACCAATTTCTGGGAAGTATTGCCGTTTTTACCCAAAGAAACGCAGAATTATGTTCCCAAATTTATTGCAGTAGCTTATGTGCTAAACTTTACCCAAAAAGGCAAAAACGAATTGCACAATGATCAAAGTATCGTATTAGCTCCAACCAAAATTGATTCTACGATGCATTTGGGTAAAATCAATGAGTATTTGGGAAGTCAACACAATTTAACAGGCTTAAATCAGGAATTGCTAAACAACAACACCGATATGGCAACCAATAGTATAATTCTGATGCCCTATTCCGCGAGTATGGATTTCATTGATCGATTTGATAGCGCTGCTTCATTTGCCAAATTTCAAGGAGCATACGTCCCTACCAACTATAGAGCACCCTATGCTTATCCTAAATCAGTGCCTCGTGGAGTTCAAGTTGCAGGAGCCACAGCCGCGGCATATCACGCACCCGCAAAATCAGGCAGCTCATCTAGAATTGTTCACGTTGTTAGGCGCGGACAAACACTGAGTTTGGTTGCTCGAACCCACGGAGTTACAGTAACCCAGATTAAAACATGGAATCACTTGCGATCAAACAATATACAAGTGGGACAAAGGCTTATCATACAAAAACCCAAACACCGTTGATGTCATTGCTCCGACATAGACTCCAAATAGCGATAGGTTTTTCAACCAATATTTTACTTCTTCTAAATTCTGGATGTAATTCTAGTGATACGTCCCGCAGGGATTCATCAATCGGTACGGCGGCTAGAATCACTGTCTTTTATCCCGATTTCTTTGAGGATAGCGCTAATGAGATTTTCTCACAAACGCTTTGGGCCGTTGATAGTAACTTAATTCGTTTCGAAGAAAACCTCGATAAGTCTAACGATGCCTTTTACGAAGCACAGTTCGAATTTGAGTTGCACAATTTTTCCCAAATGGAGGAAGATGATATTGCGACCCATAATAAGATGCAATCCGCTCCCTTGGTTTGGATTATTGACCCAAAAAGCAAATTTGACGATATCGCCCAATCAGCAGATTCAAAAAAACCAGATGCCAAAAAAACACTGAAGGACACCACCATCAACAATATCCAATGCACCTGGATCAGCAACGTTTGGTCTGTCCCACAAGTGGTATTGATTATCCGTGACAGTCACTCCGATGGAGAAAATATTAAATCTTCTTGGTTTCAGGCAAATCAAAAGACCTTGTTTACAATCACCAAGCAATTTGAACTGGGAAACACAACCGTAAGCAAAACAGGATCACGCCACCCTAGCCTAATTCAAAATCGTTATAGCGATAGTATTTCTGAGGCAATTGAAGCAAATTATTCCGTAAAAGCAATGTCGACCGCTGAATTCAAATTGGTAGCTAAAGCCAATGATTTCCTATGGTTACGACAAGAAACCGGAAATTATCACAGCAATTTGATGCTTCAGTTTATTGCAGGTTCTGATTCATTAGAAGATCAAACCGTCGTGCGTAACGCTCTGACAAAAAAATATCTTAAAACCGCCGAAGGTACTTGGGTTGAAGTCAGTGAAAGTGGACAATTCCCCGTTAGAAAATGGACAGTAAACGGCACTTATGGTCAGGAATATTGGATGAATGGCTGGCAAACTGAATTAAACACAAACAGACGCGGCCCCTTTTTAAGGCGTGTGATACGGGATACGACAAATCATCGCTATGTTGCAGTTGATGGATTTATTTTCGCACCCAATCAACCCCGAAATCGCATGATGCGCGAGCTAGAAGTCATGGTTTCACAATTTAGCTTATCCCAGTGAAAATTATAATATTCGCGTCAGGAAGCGGCAGCAACGCTGAAAATATCGTCAATCACTTTGCCGGAACTGATACTACTGTTTCAGCCATTTTTTGTAATGTTTCTGGTGCTGGCGTTTTTGAACGGGCATCTAGACTGGGCATTCCTTGCGAACTCTTCACCAAAGAAGAATGGAATACTGGTGATCGGATCGATTCTATTTTGAGCGAATACAATCCCGATTTAATTGTTTTGGCCGGCTTCTTATGGAAATTCCCTTCGCGAATGCTTTATCAATTCCCTCATGTAATAAATGTTCACCCAGCCCTACTCCCCAAATTCGGTGGCAAAGGCATGTATGGAATGCATGTCCATGAAGCTGTTGTAGCCGCCCATGAAAATGAAACAGGCATCACGATTCATTGGGTAAATGAGCACTACGATGAAGGCGCTGTCATTTATCAAGCCAAATGTCAAGTACTCCCGAGTGATACAGCCTCTGATATCGCCCAAAAAATCCATCAACTCGAAGGACAATATTTTCCCCGCATCTTGGAAGAAGTGTTGAAAGACATCGAACGTAAATCGTAATTTCGCATTTGATCGGCATCGTTTCATTAGACTTGCAGACGAATACCATCATAAAATAGAATTCCACCCATAGCAACAAAAAAAACACCATGAAATCAAATCACATAGAAACGTTGGTTTTGCACGCGGGCATCGAGCCTGATCCAACTACAGGTGCAATCATGACCCCTATTTTTCAGACAAGTACGTATGTTCAAGCGGCGCCTGGCGACCACAAAGGATATGAATATGGCAGAACTCAAAATCCTACGCGCGATGTACTTCAGAAAAACTTGGCGGCATTGGAAGGCACTACCTATGGCTTGTGTTTCAGTACCGGAATGGGCGCTGTGGATGCTTGCGCAAAGTTGTTACAGCCTGGTGATGAAGTGGTTAGCACCAACGATTTATATGGCGGAACCTATCGCTTATTTACAAAAATATTTGCTCAATACGGAATCAAGTTTCACTTTGTAGATATGAGCGATGAGGCTGCTGTTCGCGCAGTGATGAATGAAAACACCAAAATGGTATGGGTGGAAACGCCTACCAATCCATTGTTGCGCATCATTGATATTGAGCTCATGATTCAGATTGGTCATGCGTTTGGCAGCATCGTAGTGGTCGACAATACCTTTGCTTCCCCTTATTTGCAGAACCCAGCAAAGATGGGTGCGGATATCGTAATGCATTCAGCAACCAAGTATATCAATGGTCATAGCGATGTGGTGATGGGTGTTTTATGTACTTCTAGCGATGATTTACACAATCGTTTGGCATTTATTCAGAATTCATGCGGGGCAACCCCTGGACCGATGGATTGCTTCCTGACATTAAGAGGCATCAAAACGCTTCATATCCGCATGCAACGTCATTGCGAAAACGGAGCAAAAATCGCACATTGGCTAAAAAATCACCCAAAAGTGGGCGATGTATATTGGCCTGGTTTTGAATCCCACCCCAATCATGCGGTGGCTAAAAAGCAGATGAAGGACTTTGGAGGTATGATTTCTTTCACGTTGAAAGATGATGCCATTGAAAAGGCTTTGACCTTCTTGAAATCCACTCACCTCTTCGCTTTGGCGGAAAGTTTGGGCGGTGTTGAAAGCTTGGTAGGTCACCCAGCAACGATGACGCACGCCAGTATTCCTAAGGCTGAGCGCGAAGCCAATGGATTGAAGGACAGTTTGATTCGTTTGAGCGTTGGCATCGAGCATGTAGACGATTTGATTGCAGATCTCGAAGGCGCTTTGGCCAAGGTTTAATCTTTTCCTAGCATTTGAAGTGATCGGTTACAGGCATTTTGACCGCAAGCATTTATTTCTTTGTCCCAACTACCCCGTTGTAAAACAATGACAGACCTCGAGATTAAGGACTTGCTGGATTATTGGGCCAAAGAGGTGGAAGAAAATGCATTTGTTGAATTCGATCCTGTTCAAATTCCACATAGGTATTCTAGACTGCAAGACATTGAAATTGCTGGATTTTTTGCTGCTATTATGGCCTGGGGTCAGCGCAAAACGATTATCAGAAGTGCTCAAAAACTCATGCTTTTGATGGATGATGCTCCTTTCGACTTTATCACGCAGCATGAACCGTCTGATTTAAAGCGATTTCAGTCGTTTGTGCATCGGACATTAAACGGTGATGATGTGATTTCGATGATTTCATTTTTCCGTCAGCACTATCAAACATCGCCGAGTTTGGAGGATTTGTTTTTTACTCCAGCTGTTCTTGAGGCGCCTAAGGGCTCTCAGGTTTATGAGGCTCTTTTAGCATTTCAATCTACGTGGAGTGCTTTTCCGCATTTGCATCGAACCGACAAGCATTTGGCATCGCCATTAAAGGGCAGCGCTTGCAAGCGATTGAATATGTATTTCCGGTGGATGGTTCGACAAAAGTCTCCGGTGGATTTTGGCATTTGGTCTAAGGTTTCGATGTCTGAGCTGTTGTGTCCGCTCGACGTCCACGTGCAACGCATCGCCATTGAAATGGGTTTGTTACATCGCGATAAGTCAGATTGGCAGTCGTGTATGGAATTGACCGACAGATTGCGCGAATTTCGTCCTCATGACCCCGTTTTTTATGACTACGCCCTGTTTGGCATTGGTGTTGCCAAAATTAAAGAAATTATCCGTTAACCGCAGAAATTTCATAAATTCGTAATAATATAAAATCAGCAAAATGGCAGAAAAATTCACTAGCAGTAACTTCAACGAAGTTGTATTGCAATCAGACAAACCCGTATTGGTAGATTTTTGGGCAGAATGGTGTGGTCCTTGCCGCATGATCGGTCCAATGGTCGATGAACTTTCAAATGAATATGCAGGCAAAGCCGTAATTGGCAAATTGAACGTGGATGAAAATCCAGATATTTCAATGACCTATGGCGTGCGCAGTATTCCTACTTTATTGATTTTCAAAAATGGTCAGTTGGTTGATAAAATCGTAGGTGCAGTTCCAAAACAGAACATTGCATCGAAGATTGAGGCACAATTGTAATTTGAAAAGACTTATTAAAAAAGGCCGGCTCGCCGGCCTTTTTTATGACTCCTACACCAATTTAATATCCTCAAACAGTAAGGCATTTCAAATTCCTCAAGCGTAAACTTCCGTGCTACTCGAAGAAATCCAATCCTACTCAAATTTTGAACTCTTGGCCAATTACGCCAAGGAAGGATTCATTGCCGGTCTGCACAAAAGTCCGTTCAGAGGATTTTCTGTCGAGTTTGCAGAACACCGCCCCTACAACCCTGGGGAAAGTGTAAAGAATATTGATTGGAAGTTGTTGGCTAGAACGGATAAAAAATATATCAAGCAGTTTGATGAGGAGACGAATTTAAAGGCCCACATTTGGCTAGATACCTCCGCAAGTATGCGGTTTCCGGAGAAAAAGGAATTAAAATTGAAATTCGGAACGCTAACTTCGGCTGTAATTAGCGGCCTACTTCAGCAACAAAAAGACAGTTTCTCATTGGGTCTATTCAATGAAAGTGGATTCTATCAACGAAGTGCTTGCAAAAGCACGAGAGGCCATTACCAGCAACAGTTGGCGGCACTCAGCCCACTTTGGATGAATGAAAAATCGACGCAAAAAATAGCGAATCCACCGACAAATCAAACATTGGAGGAAGCCATATTAAACGTAGGACGACGTCAATTGGTGGTGATATTGAGCGATTTTTTGTGGGGTCCGGCCGAGGCGGTAGCCGAGGCCTCCTTTTGGAAATATATGGCCATGCTCAGATTTCAAAAATGTGAAGTCCTGCTGCTACAAATCCAACATGAAGAACAAGAGCTGAACCTGGATTTTGCATCGGGAAATCGACCTATTAAATTCATGGATTTAGAAACCAATGAATCCATCAAACTTCAACCCGATGAAATTCAAATGGCCTATCAAAAAATAGAATCGGAACGAAATAAGCAATTCAACGACCAGTGTATTCAGTTGGGGATTGAATCATTCATCGCCGATGTATCAAAACCTATCGAGCAAGCATTAACCGCTTTCTTCGTCAAGCGCTCAAAACTCCATTAACCGCGGTTAAACAGCAATCGCTGAGGATTATAATTTTCCGTCAATCCACCGTCGTACCCCAACACCCCATTCACCCACACCTTTTCTGGTTGATAGGTAAATTGATGTCCTTCCAAGGGCGACCAACCGCATTTATATAAAAGATCGGATTTATTCACCGCACGATCATTCTTGCCCAACATCACTATATCGGCGGCATACCCTTCTCTTAGGTAGCCTCTATTGTTGATCTGATACAATATCGCTGGGTTGTGGCACATTTTCTCTACCAATCGTTCGATGCTTATTTTTCCCGCAACTACATAGTCCATCATCAATGAAAGCGCGTGCTGAACCAACGGCAAACCCGAAGGGGACTGAGCATACTTCCCCTGTTTCTCTTCCCAGGTATGCGGTGCATGATCCGTAGCAATTACATCAAACCGATCGTCGAGCAAAGCTACCCACAATGCGGCGCGATCCGTTTCTGTCTTAATAGCTGGATTGCATTTAATCAAGTTGCCCAATGTCTCATAATCACGATCTGAGAAATGCAGGTGATGCACACACACTTCCGCAGTGATTTTCTTCTCTGAAAGGGAAATATCATTTCTAAATAGATGGGACTCTTTCTCCGATGTAATGTGTAATATATGTAATCTCGCATCATGCTTCTTGGCCAATTCCATGGCGTATGAAGACGATAAATAACAAGCCTCGGCATCGCGAATGATTGGATGCTGATTTGGAGGGATAGACTCGCCAAATGCAGCCACGGCATCGGCAAACCTCGACTTCACCCGTGTTTCATTTTCACAATGCGTAGCAATTAGAATGGGGCAATGGGCGAAAAGACCTTCGAGTGCATGGGGCTGATCCACCAACATATCGCCCGTGCTGCTACCCATAAAAATCTTTACACCACAAACAGTATTCGGGTTCACCGTTTTGATTTCTTCTAAATTATGATTGGTAGCACCCAAATAAAACGAATAATTGACGGCTGAATTTGCTGCACCCAAAGCGTACTTTTCTTCCAGTAGTAAATTGGTAACGGTTTGCGGATTCACATTGGGCATCTCCATGTAGGAAGTGGTTCCTCCCGCCAATGCAGCACGACTTTCAGTATAAATCGATGCTTTGTGTGTCAATCCCGGCTCGCGGAAATGAACTTGATCATCAATTACGCCCGGAATAACGAATGAACCATTGGCATCTAAAACATCAGCATTGTCTGCATCGATAGACGCATCAATCCGTTGAATCAAACCGTCTTGAATTAATAAATCCCCTTCAAACACTTTATTGTCTGATACTATACTCGCATTCTTTATTAATATTTTTCCCATACCCAAATTTACTCACTCAAAACATCATTGCACTATTTAGGGGTGTTTACCCTAGCGAAGCAAAGTAAAATTGCCTTGTAACGAACGTTTTTCATTATCACAACCGATCCAATAGGCAATGAAAATATAAACTCCTTCCGAAGCGGGCTTGCCATTGATATTGCCATCCCAGTTCATATCTGGATTGGTAAACTCAGCAATTTTCTCACCCCAACGATTGAATAATTTCACATTATACAAAGAACCTTTCACCATATATTGGTTCATCGGATACATATCGTTCCGTCCATCGCCATTCGGAGTAAATGCATTTGGCATAAAAATGATTGATGGAAAAGCATCCTTCCGCTTATTCAAATTCACAGAATCGCGATTTACACACCCTTCCGGATCTTTCACCTTCACCCAATACAAACCACTATCGTAACCGATTATCTTTTGCGATGTAGCGCCTGTATTCCACAAATAGGAAATCATGCCAGCACCGGCATCCAACGTAGGCATCTCAGACAAACACAACGATGTGTCGGGCCCCAAATTCACGATAGGATTGGGAAACAACTTCACATCAATCGAATCCTTTTCAGGGCAATCATTGGAGTTATGCAATTCAACGACAACTTTGCCGGGGGCTGTCAAACGGAACATAGGCCCTGTAACTTCTTTATTCCAAACGATTTTGGTCACGTTCGGCAAGGTGATTGTCAATGTGGTATCGATCTTCTCACAATACCTCAAATCCTTACCCATTTTAAACTCGTAAGGGAAATTCTGAATAGTAAACGAATCTCTAGTTGAACACAAACCAACGGTCACCTTAACCCAATACAATCCGGGCGTTGTAATATTTGCCGTTCTACCCGATGCGCCATCGCTCCAAACAACCGTTGTGTTTCCACCGGTATTAATCTTAGAATCAAAGGTCACCACAGCAGACGGACATACCGTAGTATCGCGCACGTCAACCTTCACCGGACTATATTGAGAAACCAGGACAGAATCTATGGATTTGCATTTGTTCACAGTCTCACCAATCAAGTAGTATTTACCCGTCTTTTTAACTGTGGTAAGTCTCGATGTGGCCCCAGTACTCCAGGTATATTTCGCCATACCCGGTGCGCCATAAATATCTCTATTGATAGGATCATTGCTACAAATGGTAGTGTCACCCATAGCAATAACAATATTTCTATCAATCGTAACTTTCATTGAATCCCTCCAATAACAAATCTTAGAATACACATCCAAATAAACCCAGCCTTCCAATTTGGTAATTATCGAATCAGTTGTTTGACCCGTACTCCATTTATAAGCATCCGCCTTAATATTCGATTTCAATTTCACAGAACCGCCTGGACAAATAATTGTATCCGTGGGCAACTTAGGTTTCAAGGGTTCAACAACGGTAACGTAAGCCACAAAACTGTCCAAACACTTATTCTTGTATGCATAAAGCTTCACCTTGAACTTACCCGCATGAGGAAACGTATAGGTCGGGCTCGGTAAGTTTGATGTATCGGTCTTTAAGCTATCTATGCCAAAGTCCCAATGATATCGCTGGGCTGAAGTACTCTTATTCTGAAACCTATACTGATATCCGCAAATAAATGTAGGCACGAAATACGACGCCACAACATCAATCACACAACTTTGCACATTGAATTGGTAATCACGTCGCGTTGTTCCAATCAATTGACCTTTTCGATATTCCTTAACCAAAATCCCAACCACAAATTGACCTGTTTTGGTCGGAGTTAATGTCAAATAGCCAGTTTTAGAATCAATCTGCAACTGAGGATTTCCATTAATCGGATTGGTATCAATATAACTGGCGCTCCAAGTTATTTGGGAGAAAGGCGGCATTTGCAAATCTCCGTTGGTTCCTTGGTCTGGACGCGGTGCGTTTGAAGTTCCTCCAGTAAAAGGTCTAAACAACTCATAAACCAAACTATCACCATCATCATCGGTAGCACTGTGGTCAAATTTTAATGGCGTATTAGTACATAAAAAATTAGGCGGCAACTCCTTAAACACTGCTGAGTTGTTCTCTTTTTTGTTCGATAGCGTCCGTGCATCAGGAATCAACGTCCAATAGTTGGCACCCGTCCCCCCTGGATCCACCAAATTATTAATGGAACCGTTTCTGCAACAGCGCTGAAATGAAACATAATATCCTCCGGTTATGGGAGGTAAAGTAAAGGTGACTTCATACCAATATTGATCCACGCAAGCGTTAGGTGCTAGAACAATGCAATTATAATTGGTTTTTACGACACGTTTGGGGCCTTGACGACCTACTTGTTTTGGATAACCCCCAATCATATTTCGGGTTTGGCCGTTAAATACCCCAATGTATGCGGTTGCATCAGATGAAATGGCCTGTGGATTACCATTCTGACAATCAATATAAAGATCTAGGCGAATTCTGTACTGATTATTACCCAAATACTTATACCCCATCTCCCCGCCCACAATATGCGTACTTTTTACCGTGCCAAACAGCAAACAAAACAGCACGAAAAAAGAGTAGCGCATTTTCACTTATTCAAAAATAACAAAAAACGAAGCAAAGAGTTGTCAGAATGACAAGTAAATTTCCAATACAGCACTATTTGAAAATCAAATCAAATACAATTTTAGATCTCCGGGATCCTCATTGTTAAAAAATACATGTTCTTGCAATGTCGTTGCGATTGAAACACCCACAAAATTTGCCTGGATGGGATAATCCCTATGTTCGCGTTGCGCTAAAAATGCGGTACGAATAATTTCAAAGCCATGCTCATATAAATCAACCAAAACTTGCATCGCTGTTCCACCCGAGTGAATCACGTCGTCTACAATAATTACTGGGGTTGACATGGCCACCATATTCGGCAGAATTCCTTCCCATTTGTAATCCTCTGAGGCGTTAACATTCCCCAATGAAATATTACAATCGGGTAAAATGCGATCTAATTCGTGGTTCAACTCCAGCGCAATCGACATCCCTCGTTCGTTAATAGCCACAAAATATAAATCTTCTTGATCGGCAAAAGATTCCGCGATTTCTAAAGCCATCCGTTGAAAAATGACACGGATTTCATGATGATTCTTTAGTTGAGTGCGGGTTGACATGGAATGGTAAAATTACATTTATGCGGTTAAATCTCCTCTATTCCAAGAAAATTTTTGCGCAAACGATCCAAATATTTCGATTTTTGATACCATTCAACCAATTCATCCAAATTGGGTGATGACGCATCTTTTAATAAATTCAAGGCTTCCGTTAACTCTATTTCTGCTTGATTCAACAAGGCTCCTGCCCTCTCTCCCGCCGCCAAATCACCGGCATGTTTTTCATCGATTTCATCGTTCAAACCCATCATTTCAAACAAGAAATCCTTAGGCAATCGATTTTGATTTAGGTCGACCACGTCCATCGAAAGCAGATAGGCCCTTACAACGCCGCGAGACGTGCGTAACTCCTCATAAAAACGATTCGCAAGCTCAATTACGTCAATCTCTGAACTATCATCGCCTTTCAAATCGGGGTGACCTTGTCGTTGAATTTCAATATATCGAACCCGAAGTTGTTTAGCATCCAAATTCAAAGATGGCGTTAGCCCAAAAAACTCGAATGCATTTTGCATATTAAATCCCCAACGCTCTAGCGATATCTACCCAGAAAGTAAAAGCTACCAAAGAGAGTAAAATAACCATTCCAATTAACTGACCCACGTATAATACCTTCTCTGAAACAGGTCGTCTTGCGATGATTTCATACAATAAGAACATCACATGTCCGCCATCCAATGCTGGAATAGGAAGAATATTCATAAACGCAAGCACCAAGCTAAGCATCGCCGTAAGTGTCCAAAAGTTAACCCAATCCCAGGTACCACCAAACATCTGTGCAATACCCACCGGACCAGCCAACGACTTAGAAGCGTCTGTTTTGCCAGAAGCCACATTACCCAAGGCTTTCGCATTGGCACCAATCAAACCAAAAGAACGAGAAACGCCTTTGTTGACCGATTCACCCAGACCATATTGGATGATCTTTTCATCGTTTTCAAATCCCGAGAACTTGGGTTGGAATCCGATGGTAGCATCCGCATTGACATCCACTGTTAACACTGTGGTTTTGCCCATTGTGTCTTTCACTTGCATTTTGATTCTTTGCCCAGCGTATTTCACTAAGGTTTCTTTGAATTCAAAAAACGACAACACATCTTTACCTTCTACTTTTTGGATCGCATCACCCACATCGAATCCTGCTTTGTATGCGTTTCCGCCGCCGGTGAGTTTACCGACAACGAACGACAATCGAGGTGCGAAGAATGGCATATCTGACTTCTTCGACAGCAACTCTTCAAAATTTTCAGGCAATACCAAAGTGGTATCATAATAAACATATTGAGACGTCGCTGATTGCGTAGAATCAGAAGAAGCAACAATCACCAACCTCGCACGTTGGATATCAATAACCTTTTTATCGGCCATTAAAAAAGAAGGGTTACCAAATTCGGCATCCAAATTTTCGACTTTTTGACCATTCAAAGCGATAATTCTATCCCCAGTAGCAAAACCCATAGAGCGCGCCACCGGGCTAGCATACACACCACCTTTGCTATTAATAGCCTCGTTTGGTATATACGCTTCACCTTGAGAATAGGTCAATGAAATCATCAAGATGATTCCCAATATCAAGTTCACGGTTACACCGCCCACCATTACAATCAAACGCTGCCAGGCTGGCTTACTGCGGAATTCCCAAGGCTGAGGCTCCGACTTCATTTGCTCGGTATCCAAGCTCTCATCCATCATTCCGGCAATCTTAACGTAACCGCCCAATGGCAACCAACCCATACCATACTCTGTATCGCCGCGTTTAAAACTAAACAACTTAAAGTTCCAAGCATCAAAGAACAAAATGAACTTCTCGATGCGAATACCAAATGCTCTGGCGGCCCAATAATGACCAAATTCGTGCAAGGTAATTAGAATCGATAAAGCTAAAATAAACTGTGCGGCAGTAATTAGTATTTCCATAAATATATGTTTTACAAAGATAGTTTATTCTTTGTCGATGCTCACCAAAATCGGGGAAAACTCTATTCGCTTAGACGAAGGACTTCTCCATTAGATGATGCGGAATACCTACCTCTTCAAACTGATCTCCCACAATGCTATATCCTAGCGATACATAAAAATCCAATGCCGAATCTCGGGCATGCAGTATCATTTTTTTCTTTCCCATTTCGATGGCTTTTGCCTCTGACAGTAAAACCATTCTCGCACCGACTTTATTTTTACGGTATTTATTAGCGACCGCTACCTGCCTCATTTTCAAATCGTTGCCCGATTCAGTGAGTATCATACAGCCCACCAACCAGTCGCCATGATTGGCCACCAAATGAATATCACCATTCTCCTCCGGGAAAATCGCGGGATCAAAAACCATCCCCAAAGGCTTGCGCAAAACCTCATGTCGCAACGCCAAGGATTGGATATATTTCACCGATCCCCATTCGATAATTTCTAGTTCGATAAATGGCGTTTGCTCCATGACAAAATCCTTATTTATCCTGAGATTCACTCACCGCCAAAGCCACCATATTCAAAATTTCGCGAACGGATGAACTGTGATGAAGGATGTGAACCGACTTCTTAAATCCTAACAAAACAGGACCAATTGCCTCCATATTCCCCATGCTTCTCATGATCTGATATACTGCATTTCCGGTACTCAAACCACTAAATATAAATACGTTAGCCGACTTATCGCCCAACTTATTAAATGGAAACCTTCTGCTTCTCAAATCACCGTCTATCGCATATACCGGCTGCATCTCACCATCCACCAAAATGTCAGGTCGATCCGCATGTAAACGTTTAACCACCTTTTGCATCATCAAAGGGTATTTACCCGCTGAACTACCAAAGTTTGAATAGGAAATCAATGCGATGCGTGGTTCAATCTGAAATGATTTCACTCTATCATGTACCAAACCAACCATTTCACAAACAGAATCTTCATCAATGTCAATATTCACCGTAGTATCGGCAAAAAACACAGGACCTGATTTAGCCATCATGATATGCATTCCCGCCACCCGATGGGTTGTTGAAACCATACCAATACAATCCAAAGCCGGTCTCAATGCGATGGGGTAATTCCTTGTTAAACCGCTAATAAAGGCATCCGCTTTGCCATGCTCAACCATCATCGAACCAAAATAATTTCGATTTCGCATTTGATATTCCGCTTCAAATCCCGTGAGTCCTTTTCTACTGCGCTTTTGAAACAAGATTTCGCCATATTCCTTTAACTGTTCATCCTGCTTTCTAGGGTCGATCATGACTACCCCAGGAATCTCAATGAAATTCTCATCCATCATTTTCTGAATGGCCTCAGGATTTCCCAACAAAATTGGTTCGCAAATTCCGTCGCGTTTTGCAATTTCTGCCGCTTTTAGGATGCGAATATGATCGGCTTCCGCAAAAACAACACGCTTAGGATTGGTTTTCGCTTTGGTCATCAAACGGTTTACGAAATCATTGTCGATGCCTAATCGCTGACGTAACTGTGAATTATAGCCTTCCCAATCCGTAATCGGATTCTTGGCTACACCGCTATCCATAGCCGCTTTTGCCACCGCCGGAGCCACCGTTGTCAGCAATCGTGGATCCATCGGCTTAGGAATGATATACTGCGGACCAAAACTCAAGTTCTTTTCATTGTATGCCATCATCACACTCTCTGGCACAGGCTGCATCGCCAAGTCAGCAATGGCTCGAACCGCAGCGAGTTTCATTTCTTCATTGATCTCCGTTGCTCTAACATCCAATGCGCCGCGGAAAATGAAAGGGAATCCTAATACATTGTTAACCTGATTGGGGTAATCCGACCTGCCTGTAGCCATAATCAAATCAGGACGCGTTGCCACCGCCAAATGGTAGTCGATTTCAGGCGTAGGATTTGCCATCGCAAAGACAATGGGCTTTTCCGCCATCGACAAAATCATCTCAGGGGTAAGAATATTTCCTTTGCTCAAACCAATAAAAACATCAGCTGAAACCAGAGCATCATCCAATGTATTTAGGTCGCGCTGAGTGACGAACTGACTCTTATATTTATCTAAATCGGTTCTATCGGCACGCAAAACGCCTTTTGAATCGAGCATTACGATATTCTTTTTATCGGCCCCGAGCGACACGAACAATTTGGAACAAGCAATGGCCGAAGCCCCAGCCCCATTCACTACGATGCGAACATCGCTCAATTCTTTTTCAACCAATCGCAATGCATTGATCAAACCCGCAGCAGAAATAATTGCCGTTCCATGCTGATCATCGTGCATAATCGGAATATTCAACGCAGCCTTTAATCGCTCTTCAATTTCAAAACTTTCTGGCGCCTTAATATCTTCTAAGTTGATTCCACCAAAAGTGGGCTCCATGGCCTTAACCGTCTCAACGAAATGATCAACATCCTTACAATTCAGTTCGATGTCGAATACGTCGATGTCGGCGAAAATTTTGAATAACACGCCCTTCCCTTCCATCACCGGCTTGGATGCCTCCGGACCAATATCGCCCAATCCCAATACGGCGGTACCATTGGAAATTACTGCTACCAAATTCCCTTTTGCCGTGTATTTGTATACGTCGTCTACGTTTGCAGCAATAGCCAAACACGGTTCGGCAACCCCCGGAGAATATGCCAATGCCAAATCAAATTGCGTTTGAGTGGGCTTGGTAGATATTACCTCTATTTTTCCAGGTCTTCCATCGGCATGATAACTGAGCGCGTCGAGCAATTTCTTTTCTGACATATGCTGGCAAAGATAGTCGGGCTTTTGTAAATGGACGTTTCGCTTTATGAACGAATAATTTTTGATGTCTAATTTTTTATAACGCTGCGGTGTATATTCAATTTCGTAAGTGTGGCTTGGGGGTTTTATCTTTGTAGCATATTATGACACAGTATCGCATAGAACACGACACCATGGGTGAAGTCAAAGTCCCCGCCAATGCATTATGGGGCGCACAGACCGAACGCAGCAGAAACAATTTCAAAATCGGACCTGAAGGCAGCATGCCCTTGGAAATCATCCGTGCATTTGGTATATTGAAAAAAAGTGCTGCGCGCACAAACCGTGATTTGGGTGTATTGTCGGCCGAAAAATGTGACTTAATCTGTACCGTATGTGATGAAATCATCGAGGGCAAATTGGATTCTGAGTTCCCATTGGTAATTTGGCAAACAGGCTCTGGAACCCAGAGTAATATGAATGTGAATGAAGTCATCGCCAACCGCGCTCATGTATTGAGTGGTGGAAAATTGGATGATGAAAAGAAAGTGTTACATCCTAACGACGATGTAAATAAGAGTCAGAGTTCAAACGACACGTTCCCAACTGCAATGAGTATTGCTGTTTTCAAGCAAGTAGTAGATTACACATTGCCTGGGATTCAAGCGCTAAAAACTACATTAAAGCACAAGGCTCGCGATTATGAAAACATCGTAAAGATCGGTCGTACCCACTTTATGGATGCTACTCCATTAACACTGGGTCAAGAATTTAGTGCTTATGTACAACAATTAGAGAACGGTGTAAGCGCAATCAATCGCGCTTTGCCTACCGCTGCAGAATTGGCATTGGGTGGTACCGCCGTTGGAACTGGATTAAATACCCCTGCGGGATATTCTGAACTAGTTGCTAAATACATTGCCGAAGAAACCGCATTGCCATTCGTAACTGCACCAAACAAGTTTGAAGCCTTGGCAGCCCACGACGCAATGGTTGAATTGCATGGAGCACTCAAACGCGCTGCAATGAGCTGTTTCAAAATTGCAAACGACATACGAATGTTGAGTTCTGGCCCACGTAGCGGAATTGGTGAAATCATCATCCCCGAAAACGAGCCCGGCAGTTCAATCATGCCAGGAAAAGTCAACCCTACCCAACCCGAAGCATTAACCATGGTTTGCGCCCAAATCTTGGGAAATGATGTCGCCATTTCATTCGCTGCTTCTCAAGGACATTTCGAATTGAACGTATTTAAACCCGTTATCGCTTCTAATATGTTACAAAGCGCTCGTTTATTGGGCCAGGCTTGCTTGAGCTTCAACGACAACTGTGCTGTTGGCATCGAACCAAATTTGGACAATATTCAACGGTTGGTAGATCAAAGTTTGATGTTAGTAACCGCATTAAACACCCATATCGGCTATGAAAATGCAGCCAAAATCGCGAAGAAAGCGCACAAAGAGAATATGACATTAAAGGAAGCGTCGTTGGCACTAGGACTGTTAACCGAAGAACAATTCAACGAATGGGTTCGCCCAGAATTGATGGTTGGCAATCCAAAAGAAGTGATCAAATAAGACCATGTTCCTACTATCTAAAGAAAAAAAACTGTCGTTGACAACGCCCGTAATCATGGGCATCCTCAATACAACTCCAGACTCTTTCTACGGAAAAAGCCGGGTTCAAACTGAGCAAGAATCTGTAGATCTCGCTGGTGCGATGATTGAAGCAGGTGCTGCTATTATTGACATTGGCGGACAAAGTACGAGACCGGGCAGTGAGAGAGTAAGTTTTGGTGAAGAGCTAGAACGCGTGGCACCCGTTGTTAGAGCAATCCGTAGGGCCTTCCCCGAGGCTTGGCTTAGCGTAGATACCTATTACAGTTCAGTGGCGTTGGCTTGCATTGGCTTGGGCATCGACATGATAAATGACATTGCAGCGGGCGATAATGATCCAAAGATGTTTCGGACGGTGTTCGACAATGAGGTAGCTTATGTTGCCATGCACAAAAAAGGCAACCCAGAAACAATGCAGGACGATCCTCATTACGATGATTTGATGGGTGAAATACTTGAATATTTCAATCAAAAAAAGCAAGAGTATCGCAAAGCAGATTTTGCCAATTGGGTGATTGATCCCGGATTCGGATTTGGCAAAACAACTGAACATAACTTTCAGTTGTTGAATCAGTTGCAAAAATTTAGGCAGTTTAACAAACCATTGCTCGTTGGGATTTCGAGAAAAGGAATGATTTGGAAAACCATAAATGGCACGCCTGAAACAGCATTAAATGGGACCACGGCGCTTCATATGGCCGCTTTGGATCGCGGTGCTAATATTTTGAGAGTACACGATGTAAAAGAAGCCAAAGAATGCATTGATTTGTTTTTGGCTTTGAAAGCATAATCCTCTTAACTTTGCATCATGCCTGGAATGATTGCACCCTCCATCCTATCCGCCGATTTCGGCAAGTTGTTCGATGAAATCGAAATGATCAACCAAAGTGAAGCCGATTGGTTTCATGTGGATGTAATGGATGGCGTTTTTGTACCCAACATTTCTTTTGGTTTCCCTGTGATGAAACCGCTGCAATCAAAAGCCACCAAGCCATTGGATGTGCATTTGATGATTGTGGATCCCGATCGTTATACCAAAGCCTTTGCTGATGCTGGCGCTCATGTGTTAACCGTTCACGTTGAAGCTTGTACCCATCTTCATCGCACGCTAACCAACATCCGGAATCATGGCATGAAAGCAGGTGTCGCCATCAATCCTCATACCCCAGTTGAATCGATCAAGGAAGTACTTTATTTGTGCGATGTGGTTTGTCTGATGAGCGTCAACCCCGGATTTGGTGGTCAGTCATTTATCGAAAACACATACGCCAAAGTAAAAACACTCAAGTCAATGATAACTGCAGCAGGCACCAACACCTTAATCGAAATTGATGGTGGTGTTTCCCTGAGCAATGCCAAAATGTTAACCGATGCAGGTGCTGACGTTTTGGTTGCTGGAAATACGGTTTTTGGCAGTGCTAACCCAACACAAACCATTACAGAACTCAAACAATTAATCAAATAACGCAACCATTTCTGCGTTAGATACTTGCGTGAAAAAAATCCTGTCGCTTTTACTTCTCACCCTAATCGGTGTTGTGGCAAATGCCCAACAAGCGATTCAGCGAGGAAGAGTAATTCGGTATGCATCGCAAAATCAAAGTACTACCTCATCCACTAGCCTTGCCAAAATCAAAATCCGCTTATCGGATGATTCGCAAATTGGAATTACTGATTCGGCCGGCTACTTCGCCCCTTCCGAAACCTTATTCCCAGGCGATCTCATTTTTGGATATCGCAATGGAGAAAAACTCTTTGGTTACAAATGGCTAAATCAAACCGATAGCAGCAGCAGAAAATCTAACCAAGAAATTGATTTACAAACAATTAGACTGGGAAGCGGATTGGACCTGATTGCCGAAGTCAGAATTAGAATTTCACAAGGCGGACCCTTCTTGGAAGAAATCAAGCCCCAAAAATTGCAACTCAATCCTTCCATGGGCAATGGTATCGAATCGTTAATTAAAACATTCATCGGCGCTTCTTCGGGCAATGAAATGTCGAGCCAATACACCGTGAGAGGCGGGAATTATGATGAAAATTTGATTTACGTCAACGACATTGAAATCCTTAGACCTCAATTGATTAGCAGCGGTCAGCAAGAAGGCCTTAGTTTTATCAATTCTGACCTAGTACAATCGGTAAAATTCAGTGCTGGAGGATTCGGTGCACAGTATGGCGATAAAATGAGCTCTGTTTTGGATGTCGATTATATCCGGCCCGACTCTTTTAAAGGCAGTGCTACCGTGGGTACGATGCTCAGTAGCGCCACCATCAATGGAAAAAAGAACCGCTTTTCAGGCTTCTTGGGCATACGGAATTTCAACAACTCATTGCTAACCAAAACCTTGAATGTAAAAGGGAATTATTCTATGCGATTTAACGACCTGCAAACCCAGGTTACATATAAGGTTCATCGCAAACTTTACATTGATTTCTTAGGGAACCTAGCTAGTAACAATTACACCTTAAACCCCATCAGCCGAAGTACAACCTTTGGTACGATCCAAAATGCATATCAATTGGATGTGGGCATGGGCGGACAAGAATCACTCAAATATCTATACGGAATGGGGTCGATTACATTCAGGTATACCCCAAACGTTAGAAATGAATTCAAATGGATAATAAATCACACTACCATTGAGGAGCAAGAGATTTTTGATGTGGAAGGATTGTATTATTTATCGCAATTGGATCGCGACATGGGTTCTAAAACCTATGGAAAACCTCTTAAAACACTGGGTTATGGATATTACATCGACCATGGCAGAAACCGAATGCTGTCCGGCGTGACGCAATTTGCGCACATCGGAAAAATTGGAAAGTCCACCGATGCATTTTCTTGGAATTACAGCGTTCGATTAAACAAAGAAAGTGTTTCAGATAAGATTGCTGAATGGTATTACAATGATAGTGCGGGATACAACATAGCACCGTTTGGCAGAATGGAGGATAGTATTCTGTTTGATAACTATATTTTCGCCAAAAACACCTTGAATTCTTACCGTGGCAAAGCACATATCGCGGGCCAGTGGAGATTGAGTAAACGACAGCAAATTTGGCTCACTTCGGGCATTCGGACCCAATATTGGACGGTAAACCGTGAAATGCTGGTGATGCCTAGAATGAGCTTGAGTTGGGAACCCCATAAATCGTTCAATGAACGTCAGCGTTCAGATGCCGCCAAAAAACCCGATGTCCTATACAAATTAGCAATCGGCGCTTATCACCAACCCGGATTCTACAGAGAATTAAGAAACTTCGATGGCGCATTAAACCGTCAGTTATTAGCGCAAAAGAGTTGGCATCTTGTAACTGGATATGAGCGATATTTCTTCAATGGAGGTCGCAAATTTAAATACACGGCGGAGGCATACTACAAAGGGTATCAGGATTTGGTTCCCTACCTTTTCGACAATATTCGGATTCGATATTATGGCACCAATTCCGCTACAGGCTTTGCTTGGGGCGTTGACCAACGCATTTACGGAGAGTTCACCAAAGGATTAGAGAGTTGGTTTACGCTAGGCATCATGCAGACCAAAGAAAAAATCACATACAGCGATGAGGTGTCAGGCAATTCGGTTACCACGGATTATTTAAGACGTCCTACCGACCGCAGAGTGAATTTGGGTGCGGTTTTTCAGGATCAAATGCCCAACAATCCGAGTTTGAGAGTGAATTTGACCATGAATATCGGAACAGGTATTCCCTATTATTTGGATGGTAAGGCCCGATATACCACAACGCCTAACACGATACCTCCATATCGTCGGGTTGACATAGGATTTAGTAAAATATTTGAACCTAAAAAGTACAAATGGGTAGGAAAAATGGGCATGAGCAATGCTTGGTTAAGCATCGACATTTTCAATTTGCTCGATATCAACAACGTAATCGGATATAGCTGGGTCAAAGACCTTCAAAACAACCGTTACGGCGTGCCGGATTATCTCACCGGAAGACGCATCAACATCAGACTTTACGGCAGCTTTTAATTGCCACCACCGAATGGGACATTTCCACCGGGCGTAGGCGTAGCGCCACCGGAATTCCCTGTACCCGAAGGAGGACTTCCCGCACCGTTGTTCATCGATGCTTTTTCTTCCTCACACTTGGCCAATCTCGCTTTTGCGTCGTTTAGTTGTGCCTGCGCTGATTTCAATTGAGATTGCAAAGAGTTTACTTCCGATGTTTTGGCGTTCAATTTGTCTTGCAAATCTTTTATAGCCAATGCCTTATCTTCCATCAATTTTTGACATTCATCCAAACTCTTTCTGCCCGCATCCACTTCCCCATTCAACTCGGTGATGGTCAATTTCAATTTGGCGATCTCTGATTTCAGCGCATCCATTAAAGCCATCATATCGGTTGAGCTAGAATTACTACCCGCAGTGGCTAATTTGTCCTCACAGGCTTTTAAATCAGCTTTCATCTGTTTTAGAGACTTCTGACAATCTTGGTATTCCGCCATCAATACATCGTAGGCATTTTTCTTAGATTCCAAATCCACCAATGCTTGATTTAGAGAATCGCGCGTTTTGATGCAATCATTTCCAGTTGATGCATTTTTTATGGCGATTTCCAATTCGCTGATGCGTTTTTTGGCCGCTTCTAAATCCGACAATGCTTTGTCTAATTGATCTTTAGGAATGCATAATTTCAACTTGGCTTCCAATTCTTTTGTTTTTGCTTGTTCCGCAGTCAACTGCTGTTTGATGTCGGCCACGGATTTCTTCAAAACCTCTAGTTCCGCCGTCAATCCAGCAGATTTGGTTCTCTCCGCCGCCAATAGTTGCTCTAACTGAGCAATCTTATTCTTGTATGGGGTGCAATCCTCAGTTATTGCCACAGATTTAAGCTGATCTTCCAATCGCTTTTTCTCCGCATTTAATAGGTCAATTTGCTTTTTCGCATCCGCCAAAGCATTTTCATTTTTCAATCGTTCATTTTCGAAACGGACCCGATCTAGTTCCAATCGGATTCTATCATCTTCTGCCTTCAACCGATCGTAATCACCTTTCCATTTAACGAGATCAGTTTCACAATTCTTGGCCTTGTTACTTGCTTCAACCTCTTTCAACTGAATGTCGGCAAGTTGCTTTTTCAATGCTTCTTCCCTATTCTTACAGTCATTCAAAGCCTTTTGAGAGGCAGGATTAATGGGTGTTGGGATATTTTTATTCACCACAATTGTATCGCGTTTTACTACAGTTTTTATTTCTGT
>ENA-OUVC01000579-OUVC01000579.1-marine-metagenome-genome-assembly--contig:-NODE-579-length-23525-cov-3.776441_pt1 | contig 23525 bp, 22 predicted proteins | sample MGYA00248622_ERZ508571 | MGnify/ENA primary metagenome ERZ508571 (study PRJEB26236, sample SAMN06267175) | marine metagenome | isolation source: Columbia River Estuary | place: USA:Columbia River Estuary... | reverse complement strand
ACACCGCTTGGGAAGGTGGCAAAACTGCAACTTTCATGCCTAAACCACTTTTTGGTGACAACGGTTCCGGAATGCACGTACACCAGTCGCTTTGGACAAAGGGTTCCCCATTGTTCTATGACGAGCGTGGTTACGGTGGTTTGTCAGATCTTGCGCGTTGGTACATCGGTGGCATCTTGAAGCACGCGCCATCGCTTCTTGCCTTCACAAACCCAACAGTTAACTCTTACCACCGTTTGGTTCCAGGCTATGAAGCTCCAGTGAACTTGGTTTACTCACAGCGCAACCGCTCTGCTTGCCTACGCATTCCAGTAACAGGAAGCAATCCAAAGGCCAAGCGCATCGAATTCCGTTGCCCAGATCCATCCAGCAACCCGTACTTGGCATTTGCTGCCATGTTGATGGCTGGACTTGATGGCATCAAGAACAAGATTGAGCCACATGCACCAGTTGATAAGGATCTATACGAATTGCCACCAGAGGAAGCCGCTGACATTCCTCAGGTTCCGTCGTCACTTCCAGAAGTACTTGAAGCACTGGAAGCAGATCATGACTACTTGCTAGAAGGTGGCGTATTTACCAAGGATCTAATTGAAACTTGGATTGAGTACAAGCGAACTGCAGAAATTGATTACGTTCGCTTGCGTCCACATCCAGCTGAGTTTGAGTTGTATTACGACCTATAAGCAATTAGCTAAAGGGCACTCGACATTAACCACGTCGGGTGCCCTTTGTTTTTGCCAATTGAATAGAGTCAACTCATGACCATCGCGCAACCTGGAACCTGGGCTTCTCCAGTAACTCCTGAGATGCTCTCGCAGGCTGGTGTCTCGATGGGATTCACGCAGACTTTCAACGGTGATGTGTTTTGGGATGAATCACGACCAAATGAAAATGGTCGAAATGTAGTGGTAAGTCGTACTAATGGCGACATCTTGCCAGCGCCTTGGAATGCCTCAACTCGAGTGCACGAAATGGGTGGCCTAAGTTGGCTGGTTTGCAATTGGAATAACGAACCTGGACTTTTATTTGCCGAGAAGTCAGATCAGCGAATCTATTGGAAGACTGTCGGCGGTGAACCAGAACCAATCACTGCGGAAAGTTCGCCGGGAACACTATCTCGCTATAGCGATTTTCTAATTCGAGGCTCAGAAATTTGGTGTGTTAGAGAAATTACCGAAGGTGCCAGCACAAATCGGGACTTGATTGCAATCAACAGGGCAAAGCAAATAAGAATTCTGGATTCAGCCTCACATTTTTATGCGCATCTTGCGCTGTCGCCTGATGAGAAACGACTCGCTTGGATTTCTTGGGAACATCCGCAAATGCCGTGGGATGGAACGCAGTTACGGTTAGCCAACATAGATCCGCAGGGAAACCTCGTTAACACCACGATCCTGGCTGGTAACGAAAGCGAAGCAGTGAATAGCCCGGTTTGGTCGAATTCAGGCAAACTCTATTTTGTTAGCGATGCTTCTGGATTCTGGAATGTTTGGGAGTCAGATACCAAAGGCTCGACGCGCCAATTAGTTTCTGAGTCTGCGGAGTGGGCACATCCGATGTGGATTGTTGGCACTCACCTACTCCGAATCCTGGACTCCGGAGAACTAGTTGGAATCCATGGCAACCCAGCGCAAGAAAAAATTGCCGTAATTGATCCCAGTACTGGAACCTGGCGAGATCTGGAATGCAACTTAACAAATTTTGCGCATCTAAGCGTCTACCAGGATCGAATTTTTGCAATCGGTGGCGGCCCCAAAATCCTCTCTGCTGTAGTCGAACTAACTACTACCGGCACAACTGACGCAGAAGTTATCGCTCAAGTAGCTGCCCCAATTGACCAAGAGTTTCTGCCGGTCGCGCAGGCGATAAGTTTTCCGAGCCAGAACGGCCGCACAGTTCATGCCTTCATGTCACCAGCTACAAATCCAAACTACGAAAGCACGAAGTTACCGCCGGTAATGATTACTGTCCATGGTGGGCCGACTGGAAACACCACTGGTGTTGCATCAATCAAACGTGCCTTCTTTACTTCCCGAGGCTTCACAGTTGTTGACGTTGATTACGGTGGCTCAACTGGCTATGGCAGGGCATATCGCGAAACTTTAAAAGGCCAGTGGGGTGTAGTTGATACCGAGGATATTCTTGCGGTGGTAGCAGGCCTGGTTGCTAATGGATTGGCAGATCCGAACAAAGTTGTGATCCGCGGCGGTAGCGCAGGCGGCTACGCAGTTCTTAATGGACTGGTTCATAGCAAAGTTTTTGCTGCGGGTGCGAACTATTACGGTGTTGCCGAACTCATTATGTTGGCAGAGGACACTCATGACTTTGAGTCGCGTTATCTAGACTCGCTCATCGGTCCTTATCCAGAGCAAAAAGAGCTATACGTTGAACGCTCTCCGTTGACTCATGCGGACAACTTGACTTCACCATTGATCATTTTTCAAGGTTCGGATGACCCAATCGTCCCGCCTTCCCAATCCCAAGCTTTTCGGGATGCGTGTATTAAGAATGGTGTGAAGTACAAGTACTTTGAATTCGAAGGCGAGAGCCATGGATTCCGAAAAAGTCAGACAATCACGACATGTGCGATCGAGGAACTTAAATTCTTCGGCGAAGTACTCGGATTCGTCCCAGCAGATTAGTCTGTGCCGATAAGTTAATTACGTAAATTGAAATGAAGACCAGACTTAAGGAGTCAGCATGATTGTTACTTACAAAGAGGATCTAGTGGGTGGGCCTCGTCACCGCAAAGTTTCAACTGGTACCAGCCTGCGTATGTTAACTCGCGAAGATGGCGTCGGGTTCTCTTTTCATGACACTGAATTGGAAGCTGGGACCACTACTACTTTGCAATACAAGAACCACATCGAAGCCAACTACATCATCGATGGCACAGGCGAACTTGAGAACCTAGAAACTGGCGAAGTATTTGAGGTTCGCCCGGGTATGACTTACACACTTGATAAGCATGATCGCCACCAAATGCGAAGTCACACCAAACTTAGAATTATCTGCGTATTTACTCCAGCGCTAGTTGGCACTGAAGTTCACGATGAAGACGGTTCTTATCCGCTTCTCTAGTTTTTACTAACTGTAGTTAAGTCTTAGTAACGCGACTCAGTTGGTCTAGGCAGGGCTGCAATGTCAGCTAGATCTTGAGCTGTTAATTCAATCGTTACGGCCGCTGCATTTTCTTCCAACCATTTGCGGCGCTTAGTGCCTGGGATTGGAACCATGTTCGGCCCTTGCGCCAAAATCCAAGCAAGGGCGATCTGTGCCGGTGTGGCGTTGTGTCGATTAGCAATGGCTGCAATGCCATCAACAATTTTTTGATTGTCTGCAATCGCCTGAGCGGTAAATCTTGGGTTAGCACTGCGGAAATCTCCGTCGGCAATGGTGTCAGCAGTAACTGTTCCAGTTAAGAAGCCTCGGCCAAGTGGCGAAAATGGCAAGAACCCGATGTTGTTATCCGCGCAGTATTGAATCACACCATTCTTTACATGCTCGTCAGTCCAAATTGAAAACTCGCTTTGCACACTGGTAACTGGATGAATGGCATGACACTTTGCAGTTTCTTCCACGGTTGTTTCCGAAAGGCCGATGTAACGAACTTTGCCAGCTTCAACTAACCCAGCCAGGGCTCCCCAAGTTTCTTCAATTGGAACCTCTGGATCTACTCGGTGCAATTGGTAAAGATCTAGGTAATCAGTGCCAAGTCTGCCAAGTGAGTCTTCACAAGCTTGGCGAACGTACTCTGGCTTGCCATTCTTGCCGTAAGAAGTCATGTTGACCGGCGTTAAGCCGCATTTGGAAGCAATGATCGCTTTATCGCGAAGGCCGTCTTTGACTAGGTATTCCCCAAGAATTTCCTCGTTAGTCCAAGGACCATAAACGTCTGCGGTATCAAACAGAGTTATACCAAGTTCCAATGTGCGATGAATAGTTGCTCGAATTTCATTTCGGTCAGCATCGGCAACGTTGTAACCCCACGACATAGGCATGCAGCCAAGTCCGATGGCACTAACTTCAAGGTCACGTAATTTACGAGTAGGCATCTGAGTTGTCATGCCGCAATCCTAGTCTTTCAAGGACTGCTCAAACTATTTGAAGTTAGCTCGGACTAGAACACCAAGTCATAGCGACGGAATACTTCGTCTTTAACCCAATTTCGACCTTCGTAAAGTGCCTGGGCTGGCAAGTTATCGTTAGCGGTTCGCAAAAACACACGGGTTGCACCTGCGCTCTTTGCAGCTGATTCCGCAACATCCATAAGCTCGCTTGCTATCCCCTTGCCACGCGCAGACTCATCCACATACAAGTCATTAAGTAACCAAATGTTGGAAAGTGAAACCGTAGAGAAAGTTGGATACAGCAAAGTGAACCCGACAGCTTCGCCATCAACACGAGCTATGAAAACGATTGCTTCTTCACTCTTGATTCGCTGTTCTAAATACCCCAAAGTCTTTTCATTCTCCGGTTGCTTATAGAACGCGCGATATTTCTCAACGAGGGGGTGCAACTCGCCTAGGTCACTAGTCGTGGCTCTAGAAATTTCACTCATGTTAACTCGCTATCCCACATGTACAGGTGCATCGTTGGCACCCAAAGTGTCTTTGTTGGCATTGATCATGAATACCCAGATTAGTGCGCCAAGAATCATAAATCCTGCGCTCCAAGTAAATGCAGTAGTAAATCCCTCAGTTAGCGCTACTGGCATAGCGCCTGCATTCGCTGGGTCTGCTGGATCAATCATGTTGTCGACAAAGTAGTTGGCGGTTGCGGTAACTGCGATTGTGTTAAGGAACGCAGTACCTAGAGCGCCACCGATTTGCTGTGCAGTATTAAGTACTGCCGAAGCAACACCCGCATCATGATTACCCACACCAAACAATGCAGTAGCTGAGATTGGTACGAATACAAGTCCCATACCTAAACTCAAAACCATCAGAGCCGGCAAAATGTCACTAACATAAGCGCTCGTTGGCTCAAGCTGGGTCAGCAGCAACATACCTGCGGTCGCCATGATTAATCCGATAAAGGATACGTAGCGTGGACCAAATCTTGGAAGCGCCTGTGATGCAATTCCAGCACTGATACCTACACCCACTGAGAACGGAAGGAACAGCAAGCCAGCCTTGATTGGTGAGTACTGCAAGATGCCTTGGAAGAAATAGGCAAGGAATAAGAACATGCCAAACAATCCGGCGCCAACAATAAATGAAGTTAAGTAACTAGCCCCACGATTTCGGTTTAACAAAATGTTCATTGGTAGCAATGGATGACTGGTGCGACTTTCAATTACAAAGAATGCAGCCAGCAACGCAATCGCTGCGCCGAACCACATAAGTGTTGTCTGATCTGACCAACCTAGTTCGCCAGCCTGAGTGATTCCGTAAACCAATGACACCAGACCTAGTGTCGAAGTGATTGCACCTGGAATGTCATAACGGGTATCTCCGCTTGCCTTACTTTCCTTCACGTTTGGAATAGCCAGCATGAATGCAGCAATTGCAATTGGCACGTTGACCAATAACGTCCAATGCCAAGATGCGTACTGAGTTAACAGTCCACCTAAGATCAAGCCAATTGCTGCGCCACCTGCTGAGAGGCCACCATAAACACCAAAAGCCTTTGCGCGTTCTTTTGAGTCACTAAACGTTGTGGTGATCAAAGAAAGTGCTGCCGGAGCCAATAATGCAGCAAAAACACCCTGCAAAGCTCGGGCAGAGAACAGCATTTCTTGGTTGACAGAAAGTCCACCGATTGCTGATGCGCCAGCAAATCCCAAGAGTCCAGTCATGAATGCGCGTTTGCGACCCCAGAAATCCGAAATTCTGCCACCGAGTAGCAGTAACCCACCAAAAGCCAAAGTGTAAGCAGTTACAACCCACTGACGATTTGCATCGGTGATGCCAAGATCCGCTTGGATTGATGGCAGTGCGATGTTAACAATAGAAGCGTCAAGCACAACCATTAACTGTGCAATGGCGATCACCATAAGCGCGCGCCAGCGATTTGGATCTAGTTGGTTTTGGGTGCTTGCAGAACTTGCGACTGACATGGTGCTCCTAGAATTTGGAAAACTGCTTTTTGAAGAGTGTTTTGGTAACTCTCAACTCTCCCACATCGTTCTATGGAAAAGAAACTTATTCGGCTCTCTGGGCGTTTTATCGCTTAGAGCGTTAAGTGCTGAACGCAGTAGGCTTTGGGAGTGCGCACATACCTCGAACTCTTTGAAATTCCTGGGGTAAAACGATTAGTTGTCAGCGCCCTTCCAGGACGACTTGCCTACGGCATGATCGCCCTCGCCACTTTCTTTTTTGTTCAAGATAAAACGGGCTCCATTACTTTGGCAGGAATTGCAACTGGCGTTGAAACGATTACCTCGTCATTGACAGCTGGCTTTCGCGGCAACTTGATTGATAAGTGGGGACAAACTCGACCACTAAGTATTTTTGTTCCATCCTGGGTTGCACTGGTAATAGTTTTAAGCTCAGTTTCAACTCCAACGGCAATCGTTGTTGTCTCTGGCCTGATTGGCTTGATGTCACCACCTGTAAATCTTTCAACGCGTCCACTTTGGCGAGTACTGGTTGGGCCCGAAAACCTGCGAACTGCCTATGCCCTCGACACTACGATTTCAAGCTCAACCATTGTTGCTGGCCCAGTATTGGCAACTGCTATTTCAATTCAATACAGCGGCAGTGCTGCACTTTGGGTTACCGCAGCCTTAATGGCAATTGGTGGCATTGCGATTATTCAAATGCCAGCGTCTCGAAACTGGAAGCCTGAGCCGCAACAAGGCAACTCCATGCTGTTGCTACGAAACAAACAATTTCAAATTCTTGCAGTTGAAGGCATGGTTTTCGGATTGGCTTGGGGACTGTTAGAAATCTCTATTCCGTCATTTTCAACTTTGCAAGGAACTCCGGGGCTGTCCGCTCCCCTGCTCGCAACTCTTGCTGGCACCAGCATTATTGGTGGACTGTTAATCGGTAGTCGAAAATCTGTCACAACTCCATTGCAAGGTTTTAAGTGGGCAAGTCTTGGAGCATCAGTAGCTGCGTTACCACTCGTGTTCACCAAACCTGGCTGGTCAATGGCTTTGGTGTTGGGCCTACTTGGTTTAGGAATGGGCTTTGCGCAAGTTTTTCACTGGGAAGTTTTAGAGGCAGTGCGACCACAGGGAACTGCTACTTCAGCTCAAGCGTGGCTATGGGCAGTTGAAGGTTCCATGCTGGCCGTAGGTACCGCACTTGGTGGATACCTTGTCGAGAACGTTAGCCCACAGATTGCGTTACTCGGAGTTTCTATTGGGCTTGTGTTATCGACTTTCTACATCTGGTTCTATGCCGCTTCGCGTCTGCTGCAAGCGGACAAGCCACTTTCCGAATCCCAGAAAATTGAAGTGCTTGCGGATCTGGAATCCCCTGCCGAGTAATGTTTTTCGCTGAGTATTAACCGAGGTTGTCCGAATTTTCGGTTTACTGGCGAGTAACTTTTCGATTTACAAGAAATTTACAATTTAGGTTCTGTGTTGCGCCCTGAGATGAAATAGATCGCCAGCACTGGCGGGTAACATATTCATGAGTAAGGCTGAAGTACAACCTCTTTTGAAATGAGTAAACGAACCTAATGGCAAACACAGCACAAAAGTCCACCACAAACAAAACAGGTTTGGAATGGCTGCGTGCGCGTATGGAAAAGCTGGGTTACAACTCACTTGAAGAAGTGGCACAGGAAATTCAAATCAACCGCGGAAACCTGTACCGCTACTTTTCACTCGAAACTCGACCAAGTGTGGCTCTATTGCCAGATCTATGTCGGGTATTAAAAGCTTCGCCCGCTGATATTCTCAAGGCGCTAGAAATCCTAGGACCGAACGATCGCCTGTGATCCGTAAGTTGTGCACGGATCACTTGTAGTAATTACTTGAGACCCTTGTGCATCTCTGACAAAAACTCTGGCCGGTGCTGCTTCATCATTGTGAAGTTGGCGCAAGGCAGTCTCTACAGCTTCGGTTAGTTCGGCTCGGCAGAATTCGATCCCATGGGCCAGATTCTCGCTAGCGCTCATAGTTAAGCGAACCCGAGGGCCTTCAAGCAGCTCGACGCGTGGGGTGACCGATTCATCAGTCAGCACAAGTTCTAACACGATCTCCCCCTTATCAATTCGCGAACAATTCGTACTTAAAGCAGCCGTTGCCGATATGCATCCTATCGAAATCAACTTCGATTCGAATACTAGGTATACCTAGTGTGTTGCAAATCATTAACATCTGTTTAAGTACGGTATTGGTATCGTCTGACATTCTTAAAGTGAACTGACCGCATGTCTGAAAAACTTTGTTTTATCTTTCAGTTCTGCTGGAAATATTGGACAAATCGGCCGATTCGCTTCAATCACTAGAGTTGTTGTGTGACCAATGAATCGGATTCAATGCGAGATAATTTCGCAGGCTCACACCATCCTCGACGCCGACAAATTCGCGGCGCTGGCTACTTTTCGCGCATTGGACCAGGGATCGTTACTGGGGCCGCAGACGATGATCCTTCTGGCATCGGAACTTACTCCCAGGTTGGCGCTCAGTTTGGATACCGCTTTCTTTGGGCCGCGCCAGTCTTACTTCCTTTTGCTTTCGCGATTCAGGAAACTTGTGCCCGCATTGCTTTGGTAACCGGTCACGGTCTGGCGAGAGTGATCAAGGCACGCATGCCTACTTGGGTTCTGTTCGTGACAGTGTTTTTGGTCGCGCTTGCCAACACGGTAAACATCGCAGCGGACTTGAGTTCAATGGCAGCTGTGGTGAACATGTTTATTCCCGGGTCACAGCTATTGATTGTGGTCATGATTGCAATCTTGGTAGGTGCCGCTGAGATTTTGATTCCCTATCATCAATACGCCAAAGTCTTGAGGTGGCTTTGCCTTTCACTACTGACATATGTGGCAGTTCTCGTTGTTGCAAATGTCGATTGGGGCCAGGTATTAACAGGACTTACCAACGTTGATATTGGTTGGAATCGTTTTGATATTGCAGCCATTATCGCGATTGCTGGAACCACGATTTCGCCGTATCTGTTCTTTTGGCAAGCAGCTGAAGAAGTTGAAGCATCCAATGAAATGCCCGACGCTGCAATGAGCCATATTCGCGCCATGCGTGGTGATGTTCTGGTTGGCATGTTTTCTGGAGTGTTCGTGATGTTTGCGATCATGACTACAACTGCAGCCACTCTGAATGAAGAAGGCATTACGCAGATCACCTCTCCGGAGCAAGCGGCAATGGCATTAGCTCCAATTGCTGGCGATGCCGCTGGGATCATCTTTGCCTTGGGAATTTTGGGAACAGGGCTATTGGCAGTTCCGGTTCTAGCTGGATCTACTGCTTATGCAGTTAGTGAGGCAATGGGTTGGCGGGAAAGCCTTGAGCGCAAACCTAGCCAAGCCAAACAGTTCTATGCAGTGATCGCTATTTCGATGGTGATTGCAGTTGCGCTAAACCTAATGGGAATTAATCCAATGCGATCACTAGTAGTGGCTGCGCTACTTAATGGACTTACAGCACCAATTCTGATGTTCATTATTTGGTGGCTAGCTCGCGACAAGCAATTGCTCGGTGAGCATGCCTCACCATGGTGGTCAAGTTTGCTTGTAGCGATAGGAGCCATCGCAATGGCAACCTTGCCAATCCTTTGGTTATTCGCGCCCGCGTAGTACTGTGCGATTACTTTGAGTTAGTTAGCTTCCAAGCCAATGGCAAAACTGCGCCAGCAGCCACGGCTTTGATTGCATCTCCAATTAGGAATGGAACTACACCATTTGCAATTGCCCAGGCCATTGTGTTGCCTGTTGTGTAGGCAAGCCATGGAGCACCAATTAAGTAGATAGTTGCGCTACCTGCGATGTACGCAAGCGCAGTAGTTGAAATCTTGGTAGTTGCGCCACGGCTTGCAATACGTCCCACTACGTAGGAGGCAAGTACGAAGCCAATTAGATAGCCGCCAGTTGCGCCCATAACTGCTTCTCGCCCACCATTAGCTCCAGCCATAACGGGAGCACCAGCAACTGCCAGTGTTATGTAAAGAACTTGAGCCAGCACTGCGCGCTCAGCGCCAAGTGCGGCAGCTCCGACCAAAACTGCGAAAGTCTGAAGCGTCAGTGGCACGGGTGTGAATGGAAGCGGGATTGCGATCTGCGCTGAGATTGCAGTAAGTGCAGTTAGTCCTAAAACCAAGGCCGCATTGCGTACTCGCGACTTTGCTGCCCAAGTATCTACAAGTACTCCACTGATTGCTGTTGCGCTCATTGCATATCCATTCGCTTAGTTCCAGCACACGTTCTGTGCCCTTAGAAATACCCTACCTGAGGCAAATCACCCCGGAGAATTGGACAGGAAATCGGACAGGAATACCCTTTACTTGAAAAGGGGTAAGCAATGTTGCACTTCGAGCAATCGGAATTAGATCGAATTTTGACGTTTCCATCTCTGGTAGAAAATCTCAAGCAAGCTTTTGCCGGCACCTGGACCACCCCACTTCGTCAGCATCATGGCATGCCTGGAATCGATGCGGCCGGCGCAGAAGTTGAAAATGCACTTCTGCTTATGCCAGCTTGGACAGGGCCAGGCGATGAAAACTACGTCGGTGTGAAGCTGGTTGCGGTTTACCCAGGCAACGGGCAAATTGGGCTGCCTAGCATTCATGGTCTCTATTACTTAATTGATGGCAATACTGGTCAGCCGCTAGCCACCATGGATGGTGCGCGTATGACAGTTTGGCGCACAGCGGCTGCATCTGCGCTTGCTTCAACATATCTTTCTCGTCCAGAAAGTTCGACTCTAACTATGATCGGCGCCGGTGCACTCAGTCCTTTCATGATTCGGGCTCACATGGCAGTGCGACCAATTCAAGAAGTCTTTCTTTGGAACCACAACATCCGCAAGGCTCATGAATTAGCTGAGCAACTTCGCAGTGAAGGATTGCCAGTTACTTCGCATCCTGATCTTGTGACTGCAGTCGGCAAGAGTGACATTGTTTCAGCCGCAACGCTAACTACTACCCCATTGATTTTTGGTAAGTGGCTAAAGCCAGGTACGCACGTAGACACAGTTGGTGCATTCACGCCAACCATGCGTGAGACGGATGATGAGCTAATCAAATCTGTTTCTATCTTTTGTGACACCCGAACCGGCGCCCTTAAAGAAGGTGGCGATTTAGCAATTCCAATTTCCCAAGGTGTCATTACGCCAGACGATGTGTTGGCAGACCTGCATGACTTAACCCGAGGTGTGCATCCAGGTCGTACTTCAAACGAAGAGATCACTTACTTTAAGTCAGTTGGAACCGCGCTTGAAGATCTTGCTGGCGCAATTGCGGTTTGGAAGAGTCGCTAAGACGTTTCGACTTCGCCGTAAAACTCTCGCTTGATAACGGAGCGGGAGCGACGGGTTAGCCGGCGGTATTCATCAGTTAACTGCTGTCCTCCGCGTAGTCCATATCCAAGCAAGTGTGAAACTCGACTTAGTTCAATCAAGTCAGTTGGCACCGTATCGGTGGCTCTGCCTCTAACGAGCATCGAGGCATTTCTGACTCGCATCACTAATTTCCAGGCAGACTCAAGTTGAACAAAATCTGATTGCGAAACCAATCCGGTCGAAACCTCCTGCCGCAGGGCTGGCATGGTTTCTGGGTTTGTGATTTCCGGAAGTTTAAAGCCATGTTCGAGTTGTTTGATTTGAACCAGCCATTCGATATCAGAAAGTCCGCCTGGACCTAATTTGGTATGTAGTCCTGGGTCAATGCCACGTGGCAGTCTTTCAGATTCCATGCGCGCCTTAAGCCTGCGAATTTCGCGAAGCTCGGCCTCAGGTAAACCATCTGATTTATACCTAATTGGATCAATCAAGGAGATGAATTCTTCGCTTAGTGCTTCGTCGCCAGCAACTGGCTTAGCCCGAAGTAACGCTTGAGTTTCCCAACCCGAGGACCAATTTTGGTAGTACGCAGCGAATGAATCAAGGCTTCGCACTAGCGGGCCACTCTTACCTTCTGGCCTTAAATCCGCATCAATGGCAAGTTCAGGATCGGTGCTCGGCGCCATAAGTAACGTACGTAATTCGTTTGCCATGGCATGCGCAGCTTGGGCAGCTTGCTCTGGCCCGTTTGGCTGTTTGGAGTCATCAACATCACCATAAACAAACATCACGTCAGCGTCACTGCCGTAACTTAACTCGCCGCCACCATATCTACCCATGGCAATGATGGAAAACTTTGGTGCGTTTGGTGTGTGGTTAACAATCGCAGACAGCGTTCCAGAGATCGTTGCGGTAGCCACTACTGCTAATTGATTTCCTACCGTTTCTATTTCTGTTAGTCCAAGGATGTCTGAGGCGCTGATCTTGAATAACTCACGTCGACGCATGGCTCGAAGGGCCAAAACCGCTTCGGCAGGATCGTCATAGCGCTCTGCGGTCGCTAACGCCTCATCGAGTAGTTCCTTTTCCGATTTAGGCATGAGCGATTCTTCGGTCGCTAGAAAGTTAACGGCATCCGGCGACTTAAGTAATAGATCTGTTGCATACCTACTTGAACCCAAGATGATTGCTAGACGTTGCGCGGTAGCAGACTCATCACGCAGTAAGCGTAAGTACCAAGGTGTTGTACCTAATGCTTCACTGACTCTTCTAAAGCCAAGTAATCCCGCATCTGGGTCAGGGGTGGCTGCAAACCATTCCAGCATGACTGGAAGCAAGGTGCGCTGGATTACCGCACGCCTGGTTACGCCCGAAGTTAATGACTCCAAGTGACGCAATGCGCTATCTGGGTCAACATAGCCAAGCGCTTTAAGTCGGCTTCTTGCATCATCTGCGGAAAGTTTTGAGTCGTTACTGTCTAATTTGGCAACGGCTTGAAGCAGCGGACGATAGAAGAGTTTTTCATGGATGCGTCTAACTTCGCGTGCGTGCTTTTTCCATTCCTTTGTTAAATCCGCAACTGGGTCTAGCGAGAATCCCATGGATCTGCCAAGGCGACGCTGGTCCGTCTCGTCAGTTGGCATGATGTGAGTTCTGCGCATGCGGTAAAGCTGAATTCGGTGTTCTAAAGTTCGCAAGAATCGATAGGCCGCATCCAGTGTCGCGGCATCTTCGCGTCCTACATATCCCCAGGTAGCAAGTTGCTCAAGTGCCAAGAGGGTATTTGGATTCCTGACTAACTCATCCGTGCGACCATGCACCATTTGAAGTAGTTGGACTGCGAACTCAACATCGCGCAATCCCCCTCGACCAAGCTTTAACTCACGATCTGCATCCTTGGCAGGCAACAGGTCGGTAACGCGCTCCCGCATCGCTTGCACGTCATCAACAAAGTTTGGTCGGCTAGATGCTTGCCAAATCAGCGGTGAGACTGCTGCAACGAAGTCATTTCCTAAATCAAAGTCCCCTGCCATTGGCCGAGCTTTAAGCAATGCTTGGTATTCCCAAGTCTGAGCCCAGCGATGGTAGTAATCCAGGTAGCTATCTAATGTCCTAACTAATGCCCCAGATTTACCTTCTGGGCGTAGTGCTGCATCAACATCCCAAATTGTTCCTTCGGAGGTAACGGCTGAACAGGCCTGCATTACGGCTTTAGCAATTTCGCTACCAATAGTTATTGCCTCTTGATCAGATGCTCCCGATGCCGGCTCGACCACAAACATGACATCAACGTCACTTACGTAGTTAAGCTCTCGAGCGCCACATTTACCCATGGCGATGACAGCCATTCGGACTTTGTCATCATCTTTAACATTGGAACGCGCAATAACTAATGCGCTAGCAATCACGGCATCTGCTAAGTCGCTTAAGGCTTGAGCGATACCGGGCAGAATTGCCGTACTTTCATTTCCGGCGCGAAGATCTACTGCAGCGATTGCGCTGACTTGGCGACGGTAAGCAATTCTTAGTGCCAAAAGCGCTTCATCCCAGCCAAGTGTTGAGATGGCCTTTAACAAATCACTAAGCATCTGGAAGGCAGTTGGCACATCAGAAGTTTCAAGAGCGTAATTGATGTGGGATGTATGGCGTTCCAAATGTTCTGTAATTGCTACTGAAGAACCGAGCAATGTTGCTAGGTCACGAAACTTTTCTTCACCTAGCGAATCAATGTCTAGTCCACCGGAAGCAATAACTTTCGCTAGCGCAGCAAGTGAAGCATCTGGGTCTGGCGAATCCTTGATGAATTCCAATTTGGCATCTAGCGCAGGTGAGGAATCCAAAGTGTCCTGGCACGCCTGGGTATTGGCAAAGCCCATACGAGCCAAGCGGGCAAGTTGAGTAGATCCGCGTGCTTCACTCACAGCGCTTTAGCCTGTTGGTCCTTAACCAATTGCGCCCAAGCTTGAAATGCTGGCTTCCAGGTCTTGATCAATTCTGCTTCGGCAGCCGCTACTTGCTGGCAAGCCTGTTCAATTGTGTGATCTAACTTTGCTAACTCATCATCGGTTGCAGCCCAAGATGAAAAAATCTCCGAGTCGACCTCGGGATGGAATTGCACGCCATAAACATTTTCGCCCATTCGGAATGCCTGCACTGGGCAAACATCATTTCCGGCCAGAACTACGGCGTCATCAGGAAGGTCAGATATATAGTCCTTGTGCCATTCCGCTGCGATTACATCTTTACCGGCTAGGTGGCCAAACACTGAGTCCGTCGCAGCATCTGCCGTTACTCGAAATGAAGCAACTCCAATTTCAGGAACCGGAGTAGGTCCAACTTTGCCATCAATAGCTGCGGCCAATAACTGTCCGCCAAGGCAGATACCGAAAAATGGGATGTCGTTAGCGACTACATCTTTCATTAGCGAACGCGCATCAATTAGCCACGGGAATTCAATGTCGTCGTTTGCGCCCATGTAGCCACCCATAGCGATGGACCCTGAATACTTGGCGGGTAACGATGCTGGGACGGTTTCGCCGCGATAAGCGTGAATTACTTCAACGTCAACGCCAACTTCGCTGATCCATTCGCCAACTAATGCAACAGGATCATCGACTTCGTTTTGAATTACCAGTACTAATGGTCTCATTTAAAGTACCGGCAAATACTTATCAAGTTCATATGCGGTCACTTGTGATCGATACTCTTCCCATTCAGCACGCTTGTTGCGTAAGAAAAAGTCAAACACATGTTCACCTAAAGTCTCGGCAACTAACTCACTTTTTTCCATAACCTTGATGGCATCGCCAAGTGATTGTGGAAGTGGCGCAATACCTAGAGCTGCCCGCTCTGGCTCAGACAATGACCAAACATCATCTTCCGAGCCTGGTGGCAGTTCATATCCCTCTTCAATACCCTTCATGCCAGCTGCCAGCATCAAGGCAAATGACAAGTAAGGGTTGCAAGCGGAATCTAGGGATCGGAATTCGATTCGAGTTGAATTGCCCTTAGTTGGCTTATACATAGGTACGCGAATCAAAGCAGAGCGGTTGTTATGGCCCCAACATATAAATGACGGCGCTTCCCCACCACCGCTCAGGCGCTTGTAGGAGTTAACCCACTGGTTTGTAACGGCTGTAATTTCTGGCGCATGCTTTAGTAAGCCTGCGATGAATTGACGGCCAGTTTTTGAAAGCTGGTAATCGGCGCCGGCTTCATAGAATGCGTTTCTATCTCCCTCGAATAACGATAGGTGTGTATGCATGCCCGAACCTGGGTACTGCGAGAACGGCTTTGGCATAAATGAGGCATAAACGCCTTGGGCTAATGCAACTTCTTTCATGACAACTCGAAAAGTCATAATGTTGTCGGCAGTAGTTAAGGCATCTGCATAACGTAGATCGATTTCCTGTTGACCAGGTGCACCTTCGTGGTGACTGAACTCAACGGAAATTCCCATCGCTTCCAGCATCGTGATTGCTTGCCTTCTAAAGTCATAACCCACACCACTTGGTGAATGGTCAAAGTAACCAACCTCATCAACTGGAACTGGCTGTTGACCTTTTTCTGGTTGATTCTTAAATAAGAAGAATTCGATTTCTGGATGGGTATAGAAAGTGAAACCTTTGTCGGCAGCCTTGCTTAATGCGCGAGTCAGTACGTGTCTTGGATCTGCCCAGGATGGTGAACCATCTGGCAACTGAATGTCACAGAACATGCGTGCAACGCTGTTCTCTTCACCGCGCCAAGGCAGGATGGAGAAAGTTTCAGGGTCTGGCTTGGCCAGCATGTCGGATTCATAAACTCGGGCAAAACCTTCGATGGCAGACCCATCAAAGCCAATACCTTCAGAAAAGGCGCCTTCTAGTTCAGCTGGCGCGATTGCGACTGACTTTAAGGTGCCCAATACATCTGTGAACCACAGCCGCACAAAGCGAATGTCGCGTTCTTCGATGGTACGTAATACAAATTCTGTTTGCTTATCCACTAGACCATGATGAAGCCCTTGCGTTACGGCTGTGTTACATGGCAACTCGAACTGCATTTATGCTGTATCTGTGCCACAAATTCGCTTGGCTTTAGCGCAACTTAACCCTGTCGTCGGTGACTTGATTGGCAATAGTGCCAAGTGTCTCGAGGCTGTTAAGAATGCTGCCGCACAAGGTGCCGACGTTGTAGTGCTTCCAGAAATGATCATCACTGGTTATCCAGTTGAAGACTTGGCCCTTCGGCCCTCATTTCAAAATGCTTCTGAGCTTGCTACTAAGGATTTTGCGCTGGCACTCAAAGCAGCAGGACTCGGCGAAGTCTTAGTATTTGTTGGCTACCTGCGACGGACCAATGACACCGAAGCCAAAACCTTAGGTGTTCCGCGCGGCGGTCCGATGAACTGCGCGGCGGTTATCTACGACGGCAAGATCCAAACTAGTTACGCCAAGCATCACCTACCTAACTATGGCGTCTTTGACGAGTATCGATACTTCGTGCCAGGAAATGATTCGGTATTGATCCGCGCATTTGGTGTCGATATCGCCGTAGCAATTTGTGAAGACTTGTGGCAAGACGGTGGACCAGTTTCGCAAGTTAAAGCTAATGGCGCTGGACTACTGGTAGTTCTAAATGGTTCGCCGTACGAACGAGACAAAGATGATGTTCGCCTAAACCTAGTAAAGCGTCGAGCTCTCGAAGCTGATGCCCCACTGGCTTACGTAAACATGGTGGGTGGTCAAGACGAATTAGTTTTTGAAGGTGACTCAATCATCGTTTCCAAAACTGGTGATGTCATTGAACGGGCATTGCAGTTTGAGGTCGACATGCTTATTGCTGATCTTGAAATTGTTCCAGCAGGAACCAGCACAACTCTGGCAAAGGGCGAAGCCGTCACAGTAATTCCAAACGCAGCGGTTTCCAGTGATAAACCAGCACTAACCGTTGGTTCAAGAAAGCGCCTTGATCCAATAGCAGAGGTTTACTCAGCACTAGTGGTTTCGCTGCGCGACTATGTTCAGAAAAATGGCTTTAAGTCGATCGCACTTGGTCTTTCCGGCGGCATTGATTCTGCGCTGGTTGCTGCGATTGCAGCCGATGCTATTGGCGCCAGCAATGTTTATGGCGTTTCCATGCCGTCTAAGTATTCTTCAGAGCATTCAAAAACAGATGCGAAAGATACAGCCGATCGAATTGACTTGAATTTTCGCATAGTTGAAATTGAACCTATGGTTTCGGCTTACTTGGCGAACTTAGATCTAACTGGGCTAGCTGAAGAGAATCTGCAAGCTCGAGTTCGCGGCATGATCTTGATGGGACTTTCAAACCAAGAAGGACACTTGGTTCTTGCCACCGGAAACAAGAGCGAACTCTCCGTTGGTTACTCAACCATTTATGGTGACGCAGTGGGTGGCTTTGCTCCCCTAATGGACGTGCCGAAAGTAGATGTTTGGGAATTAGCCAAGTGGCGTAATCAATCTGCCATAAGCAATGGCGAAGTCGCGCCGATTCCTGAATCGAGTATCTCGAAGCCACCAAGTGCTGAATTGCGTCCTGGTCAGCAAGATTCTGATTCGCTGCCAGATTATGAAGAACTCGATGCCATCCTTGAGATGTATGTTGAGCAAGATCTAAGCGCTGAACAAATAACTGCTGCTGGCTTTAATGCCGAAACTGTTAAGCGAATTCTGCTACTAACTGACCGCGCTGAATACAAGCGCCGGCAATACCCACCTGGCCCAAAGGTTTCTGGCAAAGCATTCGGCAAAGATCGGCGTATGCCACTCACAAGTAAATGGGTTGAATAGCCCGTTTTTCAAAAACTCGCGCTCTGCCTGAAATTCCTGACACAATGGAGTTACAGATCCGGGGACTGCCACCGCGCAGCCTCGAGAGCGGAGAACTAAGAAATGACTTCTGAGCCTTTGTATGGCGGAAAACAATCACGGCGAATTACAACCAGCGATTTAATTGCTGCAAAAGCGCGCGGTGAAAAGTGGCCAATGATTACTTCGTATGACGCACTAAGCGCCAGCGTCTTCGACGAAGCTGGTATTCCTGTTTTGTTGGTTGGAGATTCTGCAGCCATGGTTGTTTACGGATATGACTCAACTATTCCGGTCACGGTTGATGACTTGATCCCCTTAGTTGCTGCAGTAGAGCGTGGAAGTTCGCGAGCCATGGTCTTGGCAGATTTGCCATTTGGTTCGTATCAAAGTTCGCCAGCCCAAGCCTTAGAAACAAGCGTTCGCTTTATGCAAGAAGGCAAAGCTCATGCCGTAAAGATTGAAGGCGGGCGGCACATGGTTGAACATGTTTCGCTACTTACTCAATCCGGTGTTCCAGTTATGGGCCACATCGGGCTAACTCCACAGTCCGTTCATCAGATGGGTGGCTACAAAGTTCAAGGCAGAGGCGATGCAGGCGATGAACTAATTGCTGATGCGCACGCGCTAGTTGCAGCTGGAGTATTCGCAATTGTTTTAGAAGTTGTCCCACACGAACTTGCAACACGTTTAACAAATGAAATTCCGGTTCCAATAATTGGAATTGGTGCTGGCCCTGGAACGGATGCGCAAGTAATTGTTTGGCAAGATCTGTTAGGTCTAACGGGTGGCAAACAAGCAAAGTTTGTTAAGCACTATGCATCGTTGCGCGAGATCATGCTCGCAGGATCGAAGGCATGGGCTGCTGATGTTGCAAGCGGAAGTTATCCCGACCTTGATCATTCATACGAATAAATCTAAGAATTCATTTCATTTAACAGACCTCTTGTTTTGCCGTTTTTTTCGAAAATTTTCAAAAAATTGCTCAAATATCCAAACTTTTATTAATTATTTTTTGACTTGATGCGAATGCGCAAAGAATGTTGAGAATTTCTTGCGAATCCATTGCCGAAGTAGGACAAAAACATATTTTCAAAAAAATCCGATAACCACGCGGTTTTTTTGATGTTTTCAGTTGTGAACGTGTGAAAATATCGCGTTGTAAATGTCCAAATCTAGAAAACTTTTTATCTTTTTTCGAAATATCTACGTTGCGACACGCGGGCAACTTTATTTGCAAAAAATGCACCAAAGTGTGGTTTTGTCTGCCAACCTTATAAACAAGAACCTTCGGGAAGTCCGAGGGTCTTACCTCGAGGAGGACCTGTGGCTGCCAAGAAAACCACAGCACGTAAGGCACCTGCTAAGCGCAAGGCTGCTAAGAAGAAGGCTGTAGCTAAGGCTCCAGCGAAGAAGGCCGCGAAGCGTAAGCCAGCTGCCAAGAAGAAGGCTGCCAAGAAGGCACCTGCAAAGAAGAAGGCTGCCAAGCGCAAGCCAGCCAAGAAGAAGGCTGCTGCTAAGGCTCCTGCAAAGAAGAAGGCTGCCAAGCGCAAGCCAGCTAAGAAAGCTGCTGCGAAGAAGGCTCCTGCTAAGCGCAAGGCTGCTAAGCGCAAGCCAGCTGCGAAGAAGAAGTAAATTTCCCCTGCTTCATCAAAAACCCCGTTCCCTTTTGGGAGCGGGGTTTTTGCTTTGTCTGAAAAATCTTAAAACGTAGCGAGTACTAATCCTCTTCGCTGTCTAACTCTTCTTGTCGCTTACTCATACGCTCCATTGCAGTTTCGGCAAGATCACGGGATTCATATGGTCCTAGCCTTGAGGCATTTGGACAAGCCGCCGCTTCTTCAACTTCTTTGTGTAATAAACAAAACCACCACTGCATAACTGCATTCTGGCACCTGATTGCTGCAATCCCGACCATTTGTAATTCGAATTAGAATAAGAACATGAATGCTCCAGTTGGAAACCTAGTCCCTGGAACCATCTCCCCCGAACGATCTGTTCCGGCAGCAATTATGCGGCCCGAGTACGTTGGCAAGAAAGCTCCCAAGAAACATTCTGGATCAGATGTTCAGACAGCCGAGACAATTGAGAAGATGCGCATTGCTGGGCGCATTGCTGCGCAAGCTCTAGCTGAAGTTGGGAAGAATGTTGCACCAGGTATGACTACCGATGAATTAGATCGCATCGGACATGAATTCTTACTCGACCACAACGCCTACCCCTCAACATTGGGTTACCGAGATTTTCCTAAGTCACTTTGCGCAAGTCTTAACGAAGTTATCTGCCATGGAATACCTGACTCGACCGTGATTCAAGATGGTGACATCTGCAATATCGATATCACTGCCTACATAAACGGGGTCCACGGTGACACTAATGCCACTTTCCTTGCTGGCAATGTAGACGAAGAATCCCGGCTACTTGTGGAGCGAACCGAAGAATCCCTAAAGCGCGCGATCGCAGCCGTTAGACCAGGACGCCCAATAAATGTGATTGGCCGGGTTATCGAGTCATATGCCAAACGCTTCAACTACGGAGTAGTTCGAGACTTTACTGGTCATGGAATTTCCACTACCTTCCATTCCGGTCTGATAGTCCCCCATTACGACACTGAGCACTTTGATACTGAAATTAAAGAAGGTATGACATTTACCATCGAACCAATGCTTACCCTTGGAACTCATACTTGGGATATGTGGGATGACGATTGGACGGTAGTCACAAAAGATCGTCTGAGATCCGCGCAGTTCGAGCACACCCTTGTTGTTACCGCTGATGGCGCGGAAATCCTCACTTCGGTGTAGTTAACATTTCAATTACTTCGATTAGACTCATTCCATGACTCGTTGGCTATCCAAAGAACAGCAATCGCACTGGCGTTCCTGGATTACGGCTTCAACAGTGCTGCACGAGCAGTTGAGCCGAGAACTACAGGAAAAGCATGGATTAACAATTACGGATTATCAGATCTTGGTTCGACTGTCTGAAAGCGAAAACAGATCTAATCGAATGAGCGATTTGGCATCTCTAACTTTGCTTTCCAGAAGTCGGTTATCCCATCAGATAGATCGAATGGAAGCCGCTGGTTTGGTTTCGCGCGAAGTCTGCCCTGACGATCGCCGTGGCCAGTTGGCAGTATTAACTAACGCTGGCATGAAGGCTCTAGTTGCGGCCGCTCCAGACCATGTCGAAGGCGTCCGCAAGCATTTTGTCGACCTACTTACTGACGCTGAGTACAAGGCGCTTGGTAATGCTGCTAAGAAAATTGCCGACCACCTAGACAGTCTCTAGCAAGTGTCGAAATCTGAATTCTCTTTCGACGTTGTAAGTGCACCCGAGCGCAGCAGTAGCGCTAGAGCTGGAACTATATACACCCCACACGGCCAAATTCAAACTCCTGCCTTTATTCCAGTTGGCACTAAGGCAACCGTTAAGTCAGTGATGCCAGAGTCAATGCAAGAACTTGGCTCCCAAGCCTTACTGGCTAACGCGTATCACCTCTACTTACAGCCCGGCGCAGATATCGTCGATGACGCAGGCGGCTTAGGTAAGTTCATGAACTGGCCTGGACCAACGTTTACCGACAGCGGTGGCTTTCAAGTCATGAGCCTGGGTGCTGGATTCAAGAAAGTCTTGGCTATGGAGACTGACACTGTTCAGTCCGATGATGTGATTGCTGAGAATAAGACTCGCCTGGCTCACGTTGATGATGACGGAGTTACTTTTAAGTCGCACCTAGATGGCACCATGCATAGATTTACCCCGGAATTTTCCATGCAGGTGCAACATCAACTTGGGGCTGACATTATCTTTGCCTTTGATGAACTAACTACCTTGATGAATACTCGCGATTACCAAGTCATGTCACTTGAGCGAACTCGACTTTGGGCAATCCGCTGTATCGATGAGCACAAGAAACTAACTGCTGATCGATCCAGTAAGCCGTATCAAGCACTATTTGGAGTCATTCAAGGCGCGCAGTACGAAGACTTGCGCCGAAAAGCTGCATCGGACCTTGGTGCCATGGACTTTGATGGCTACGGTATCGGCGGAGCGTTAGATAAGCATGAGCTTGGCACGATTGTCAGTTGGGTTACCGAGGAACTTCCGCTGGCGCGACCTCGCCACCTGCTGGGTATTGGAGAGCCTGAGGACCTCTTTGTGGGCGTTGAGGCTGGCATTGACACCTTTGATTGTGTTTCGGCATCCCGCGTAGCTAGAAATGCTGCCGTGTACAACAACTACGGTCGCTTCAACATCACTAATGCCAAATACCGCAGATCCTTTGAGCCTTTAGTTGAAGGCTGTGAGTGCTACACGTGCACGCATTACACCCAGGCTTATTTGCATCATCTAGTTCATGCCAAAGAATTACTGGCCTCTACCCTGCTGACAATTCACAATGAGCACTTCATTGTTGGTTTGGTAGCGAAGATGCGCCAGACCCTGATTGATGGAACTTTTCAAGAATTCAAAACCGAATTTATGGGACAGTACCAACGACCTGGTCTTGCTAAAGACTAATCTTTAGTTCGCTGCCACATACGTTGGTTCGTTTGCCTTGACGTGAGCGATCACGCGGTACGTAACCGGCAGCATAACTATTTCAACCAGCGTCTTGTATAGGTAACCAACAATTACATAGTTCAAGAAATCTCCACCGGTGATGATTCCGTAGAACGCGATTGTGCAAAAGACAATCGTGTCAGCAAGCTCACCAACCAAAGTTGATCCGATGAGCCTGACCCAAAGTGAGCCTTCATTTGTGCGCGCTTTGATTTTGACCAAAACGTATGAGTTCAAAAGCTGCCCGACCAAGAACCCGCAGACGCTAGCAAAAACAATGCGCGGTACAAAGCCAAGGATTGCTTCGTAAGCTTCTTGGTTAGCCCAGCCACCACCTGGTGGAGATAGTTGAACTAGCCAAAACGTAACTGCTGCAATTATCGCCATCGCGAATCCAACAAAGATCGCCTTACGCGCTGCTTTAAAGCCGTAAACCTCGCTGAGAATGTCCCCTGTTATGTACACCAACGGGAACAAGAACGCTCCGCCATCAAGGATTAGTGGACCAACTGAGATTAGTTTTACTGCACCGATGTTCGAAATAACGAGCAGCGAAACAAATACTGCCATTATCACTGGGTAATACCCAGAAGTTGTTGAAGCGTAAACAGGAGCATTAGGTTTTTGGATGTTGGTCACTGGTTAATTTAACCACCTCAATAGGCTGTTAGTTGTGACCGAACCTTCTGTTGAGTTAGCGCATCCACTCCAAAAGAAAACTCTTCAGACTTTGG
>ENA-OUVC01000574-OUVC01000574.1-marine-metagenome-genome-assembly--contig:-NODE-574-length-23700-cov-3.261990_pt1 | contig 23700 bp, 26 predicted proteins | sample MGYA00248622_ERZ508571 | MGnify/ENA primary metagenome ERZ508571 (study PRJEB26236, sample SAMN06267175) | marine metagenome | isolation source: Columbia River Estuary | place: USA:Columbia River Estuary... | reverse complement strand
ATTATTCGCCGGCAGCCTTTGGCTCTTTCGGCAAACCAAGTACGCGTTCTCCCACAATGTTGCGCTGAATTTGGCTGGTGCCACCCCAAATGGTTTCCGAACGCGAGAAGAAGAACGACGACATCATGGGGCTCACGGGGTAACCCGCACGACGCTTATCGCGCGAAGTTCCTGGCCACGAGCCGATGTCGGAGCCTGCGTCAACCAACATTGCCTCTGCTCCAAAAATATCGAGCGCAAGTTCCAATGCAGTTTTATGCATTTCAGACCAAAACATTTTGTTCGATGCACCAAGTGCAGCAACGCTGAGATCTTTTGTTTTATTCACCGTGGCGGTGAGTGAACGCAAACCGTTGATGCGAAGAATTTGAATTTTGGTGTAATAAGTCATGAGGCGTTGACGAATCATTGGGTCATCGATGATGCCGCGACGCTTTGCAGTGGCCACCATCAACTTGTATTCCTCTTCAAAACGGCGATATCCGGTTGTTGCACTCATGCCGCGCTCGAAGGCAAGTGTGCTGTTGGCTACTTGCCAACCGTTATTGACGCCTCCAACAACATTGTCTTTCGGACAACGAGCATCGGTAAAGAACACTTCACAGAACTCTGCGGTGCCGTCGGGCTGAACAATGCCACGTACTTCAACACCCGGTTGCTTCATGGGCACCAACAAGTACGAAATGCCTTTGTGCTTTGGTGAATTGGGGTCGGTACGTGTGAGCAAGAAGCAATAGTCGGCGTGGTGGCCTTGTGTGGTCCAAACTTTTTGGCCATTAATGACCCACTCATCACCATCGAGCACCGCGGTGGTTTTCAAACTTGCCAAGTCGCTCCCGCTGTTTGGCTCACTGAAACCTTGGCACCAGCGCGACTGACCGCGAAGAATTTTTGGCAAGAACTCTTGTTTCTGTTCTTCTGTTCCCCATTGCAAAATAGTTGGCCCCACCAATGTGTCGCCAAAGAAGTCGGCGCGCATTGGAGCCTTTGCGTTGGCGAACTCTTCCGCAAGCACAACACCTTCCATCACGCTCAAACCGCGACCGCCGTACTCCACTGGCCACGTAGCGCAGATCCATCCACCGCCGTACAACTTTGCTGGCCAAGACTCGTTGAAGGCTTTGCGCTCGTCGGGGCTCATTTCAAAACCAGCGTCGAACCACCCCGCAGGGAGATTCTCTTTCAACCAGGCACGGATTTCTCCACGAAATTTTTCAGCAGCTGCGGGGTAAGTCAATTCCATCCCTCCATCATTACCCACGGGTAGCGGTTTTGCGAAGTGCATCGGAATTTACGCAGATGTCACAATTGCCACACATTGCCGAGACACTCACTTTGTACGTTCTCTCCATGAGTTCCACTGCTTCAGAACCCTCCCCCTCTTCGGGTGCGCTTTCTGAGGCAGATCTCGCCGTTTTACGCGTCCTTGTTGACAGAAGCGGGAAGATCACCAGCCGTGACGACCTCAACAAACTGGCCGGGCTGGGCGGTTCGCAACGGCGCTGTGAGGCCGTGCTTGTCAATTTGCGTAAGGTGCTGGGCGATGGAGCCATCGTTACCATTCGGCGTCGTGGTTGGATGCTCGACAATTCGGTGGCAACCATCGCAGTTGCTCTGCTTAACTCTTTATAGCCATGTTTGCAGCTAGTGCTTCTTCATCACTCGACATTGGCCGTTTACTCTTTGAACTCGCCATCATCTTGTGCGGTGCAAAAGTCATTGGCGAAATCGCTGAACGCTGTGGGGTGCCTGCCGTACTCGGAGAAATTCTTGCTGGCGTCGTCATTGGCCCGTCGGCACTCGGCTGGGTAAGCCGCTCCGACACTTTGTTTGTACTTGCCGAATTTGGAGCAATTCTGTTGTTGCTCCAAGTGGGTATGGAGATGGATCTCAAAGAGTTACGAACCGTCGGACGTGCTGCGCTCGGCGTTGCAATTCTTGGAGTTGTTCTACCCATGAGTTTTGGAGTGTTGGGTGGCCTTGCGATGGGCGAAGAAGCACGCACAGCACTTTTTATTGGCGCCACACTCACCGCCACAAGTATTGGCATCACCGCACGTGTATTTGGCGACCTTCGAGCGCTATCAACAAAAGAGGCGCGCATTGTTCTTGGAGCCGCAGTTGCCGACGACCTACTTGGTCTCATTATTCTCACCGTCGTTTCACGAGTAGTGGAAAAAGGATCCATCGGCATTGGCACCATCGCTTCGACAACGGGGCTGGCATTCTCATTTCTCGCTATCAGTGGTTTTGTTGGCTTCACTGCACTCCCCAAAATCATGGGCACGGTATTGAAGCGAGCAAGCTCTCCGGCAGCCGCATCTGTTGTTGCTCTGGGCGTCACTTTGGGTTTCGCTAGCGCTGCAGAAGCTGCACATTTAGCACCCATTATTGGAGCATTCGTTGCAGGTACAGCTCTTGGCCGTTCCCCTGGGCACGAACGCGTCGCGCGCGACATGTCGGCGCTCGCTTCGGTGTTTGTTCCCATTTTCTTTCTACAAATCGGTATCGATACCGATATTGCTGCACTAGTTCGACCTAAGGCGTTGGGTATCGCCGCAGTTCTCATTGTCATTGCCGTCGTTACAAAAGTTGTTGCAGGTTATGCAGCGCGGTCAACCGGAGCCGACACACTGCTCGTAGGTCTAGGGATGATTCCGCGCGGCGAAGTAGGGCTGATCTTTGCCACCATTGGCCTCAACATCGGCGTATTTGATGACGACATTCATGCCGCGCTTGTGCTCGTCGTACTGGTTACTACCGTCATTACTCCAGCTCTTCTTCGTTGGCGTTTGAATCAGGGTGAAGCATCTGAGATTGATCTCGATATCTCTGCAGAGAGCGAACCCGCCGATGGTTGGCTGGTTGCCACAGATGGGGTTATCGCTCTTGCGGCAACTCCCCCCACCTCAGCGAGTCCGTTGGTGTTGTTGCAGGCCGCAGCGATGGCAACCGACAACAGGCCTGGCGACGAACTCATGGAATGGGTTGCCGAGCGTCGCAACCGCGACCTGCAGTGGAACCGCGAAGCCACTACACATTTGCTGCAATTGCTTCGCGTTGGTTCACCTCGTTCATGGAGGCTCATTGAAATTTCTGGGCTCTTTGAACGATCGATTCCTGAACTTGCGCAAGCAATTCACCGGCGCACGAGTGATGTCTCTGAACTCGACCCCACCCACTCACTACGTTTCCCCACTGTTGAGGCTCTTCGCGATGTAACCGCTGTGGCAAGTTCGCAAAGTGATTCACTTCTTCTTGCAGCATTTCTTGCCGATATCAACGACGGCTCAATGCCGGTGAATCTCATCTTGCAAAAACTTGACCTCGATATTTTATTTGCAAAGGAAGTTGAAGACCTCTTGAATGGCGCAGCATTGCTGCGTGCCGGTGTGGAACGTGAACCCCACCGTGCAGATGAGCGACTGATACGCGACATTGCACATGGTTTGAAACGCCCAGGCATTGTGGAACGCAGTCGACTACTTGCCGATGCCCAGGGCGGTCTTGAGCCTTGGCAACACGCGGCAATGATTGATATCACCACCGGAGTTCAAGGAGTGCTCGCACTGCCTGAGTTATTGAGTGGCGAAAACGATTCGCTTGCCGATCTGCGCCGCCGCCAAACAAGCGAACTTACTAACGACGAGGCCCTACTCGACCGCATTGTTCATGCACCCACTACCTATGTTTTGGCACACGAACCAGCAGAACTCCTTGAACATGCTCGCCTCATTGAGCCCGCCCCACATGGGCGCAAGGTACGCGTCACAGTGCAACCCACACGTACCCCACACCAGTACATACTTAATACTGCATGTCGCAACCGTCGCGGTTTGCTCTCGCGTCTCTCTGGCGTGCTTGCCGACGAAGGAATTTCCGTTGTATCTGCAAGCTTGGCAACGTGGCCCGACAACTCAGTGCTCGACACCTTTGTAGTTGAGTCACCACACCCGCCCGACCCTGTTCATCTTTCACGATTGTTCTCACAATCATTGAAAGGGCGCTTGCGCCCGCGGAAATTGGCACTTGCTGCTCCGCAGGTTGCGCTCGACAACTCCATTCACCCATGGCATTCAGTTCTGCGTATTAGCGGACCCGACCAAATTGGTCTCTTGTCTGCAATTAGCTATGCACTCAGCAATGCCGGCGTGCAAGTGCATCATGCAGTTGTGCAAACCAAAGATGGTTTCGTCGATGACGAATTTGAAATTTCCGACCGTGTGGGTCACAAAATTGGCGACGATCGTGCCGATGCCGTGCGAAAAGTACTTCACCGCCTGAAGTAACACACCGTTAACACAACAACAAATACGCCATATTCCTGAAACATTGGGGCGACAGTTGTGAAATCTGCACCCCGTATGTTCTTCTCAAGAAGTGACCCACTCATGAGAAAGGAACGCAGTGAAACTCATCACCGCAATCGTGAAGCCATTCAAGCTTGACGACGTGAAAGACGCACTGAAGGCAATCGGCATCCAAGGGATGACCGTGTCTGAAGTACGCGGCTTTGGTCGCCAGGGAGGACACAGCGAAACATATCGCGGTGCCGAATACACCATCGAGTTCGTACCCAAGGTACGCCTGGAGCTCGTCATTGAAGACAACGACGTCGACAATGTGATTACTGCAATACGCACTGCAGCTAACACTGGAAAAATTGGAGACGGAAAGGTATGGATCACAAGTGTTGAACGACTCATTCGCATTCGAACCGGAGAAGAGGGTCGCGATGCAATCTAAAACTTCCCCAACATCGAGCCGCTGGTTGAAGCGCATCTTGGTAGCAACAACAGTTTCTGCTGGTTCACTCATTTTGGCCGGCGGAATCTCCGCAATGGCCGCCGATGAGTTCGACGCAGAAAAAGCTGTGACCACCCTTGGTCAGCAAACAAGCTTGCTTTGGATTGTCATCGGTGCTGCATTGGTGATTTTCATGCAGGCAGGTTTTGCTCTTGTAGAAACTGGCTTCTGTCGTGCAAAGCACGCAGCACACGTCATGAGCACAAACGTTGCCATCTTCGGACTCGGCTTCATTGGCTTTTTCTTCATTGGCTTCCCACTCGCGTTTGGTGGTTTTTCCTATTCAGCATTCGGAATGGATGCTCCCGTAGGAAGTGCACTTTTGGGCAGTGGGAACTGGGTCTTTTTGTGGAAGGGCGGATGGGCAATGTCTGGCGGCGGAATTACTCCTGCTGTACTTGGCTTCTTCCTTTACATGGTGGCCTTCATGGACACCGTTGCAACCATCCCAACAGGCTCTATGGCTGAACGTTGGAAGTGGAACTCATTTGTTGTGTGGGGCCTCTTCTGTGGCGCTGTGTACTACCCACTCTTTGCAGCATGGACATGGGGCGGCGGTTTCCTTGCCAAGACATGGGACACCATGTCACTCGGTGCGGGTTACGTCGACTTCGCAGGTTCTGGAGTTGTTCACGCAGTAGGTGGCGTTGCCGCACTTGCTGGAGCAATTGTTCTTGGACCACGTGTTGGAAAATTTGGTGCCGATGGAAAACCTCGCGCAATGCCTGGTCACCACATTCCTATGGCGATGCTTGGAGCATTGATCTTGTTGTTCGGATGGTTCGGCTTTAACGCTGCATCAACATTTGCATCAACCGACGTGCAATTCGCAACAGTTGCCACGAACACCGCAATCGCGGGAGCCTTCGGTCTCGTTGTGGGACTCTTCTGGATCACCAAGCGCACCGGCAAACCCGACCCAGGCATGATGGTGAACGGCATGCTTGCTGGCCTCGTCGCAATTACTGCACCTTGTGCATTCGTTGCTCCATGGGCAGCAGCAGTGATTGGCACCATTGCAGCCGTCTTGGCCATTGAGTCGGTGTTCTTCGTAGAACGTAAACTCAAGATTGACGATCCAGTAGGCGCCATTTCGGTACACGGTGTCTGCGGTATCTTCGGTGTTCTTGCGGTAGGCATCTTCTCGAATGGAAACTACGGCGCTGGCTGGAACGGATCCTCATCTGAAGGCATCGAAGGCATCATCAAGGGCGACTGGGGCCAACTCGGCGCACAGGCACTTGCCGTTGGCGTTATCTTGACCGTGATCTTCGGCATTGCATTCTCATTCTTCAAAATTCAAAATGCCCTCACCAAGGGCGGCATTCGCTCGAAGGAAGAAGATGAAATCATGGGTCTCGACCTCCCCGAAATGGGAGTTGCCGCTTATCCAGAGTTCAGCCTTCAGCGCTAACTCGTGATACACCACTGAATGACTCTTTACCCTTTTCGAGTCGTTCAGCTCACAGGGAAACCCCACCGTTCGCGGTGGGGTTTTTTCCTTTCACAAGCAGGAAACACTGCTGAAACAGTTCCTGAATAGTTTCTATGACTATGACTATTGATAGCGGCGCAACAGCATGGGTTCTCGTTTCAGCGGCATTGGTGCTCTTTATGACACCAGGTCTTGCTTTTTTCTACGGAGGCATGGTTCGATCAAAAAACGTCCTCGGAATGCTCATGCAAAATATTTTTGCTATGGGCCTCATCAGCATCTTGTGGGCAACTGTTGGCTTTAGTCTCGCCTTCGGTGGCAGCGGGAAATACTTTGGCAACTTTGATTTCATGTTCTTGAAAGATGTTGCCAACATCCCGAACTTCCCTGGCTATGTCGACGACTTCGCGCTCATCATTCCGCCGCTCGCTTTCGTGGTGTACCAAATGATGTTCGCCGTCATCACCCCAGCGCTCATTACTGGTGCAACTGCCGACCGTATGAAATTCAGCGCCTATTGCATTCTCATTGGCGTATGGGCAGTGGTGGTATACCCCACCGTTGCGCACTGGGTGTTTAGTCCTAATGGTTGGTTGTTCCAAGAAGGTGCACTCGACTTTGCAGGTGGAGCAGTTGTGCATATCAACGCAGGCGCAGCGGCACTTGCTGTTGTCTTAGTTCTTGGCAAGCGCCGTGGTTGGCCGCGTGAAGCAATGCCACCGCACAACTTGCCGTACACCATTTTAGGAACAGGCATTTTGTGGTTTGGCTGGTTTGGTTTCAACGCTGGCTCAGCTCTTGCAGCAAATGGTCTTGCCGCACAGGCCCTCATCAACACACAACTTGCAGCAGCAAGCGGCATGATTGCTTGGCTCATCATTGAAAAAATCAAAGCAGGTCACGCAACAACTCTGGGAGCTGCTTCAGGAGCAGTTGCTGGCTTAGTTGCCATTACCCCATGTGCCGGTTTCGTCGGCGGCATGGCACCAATCGCCATTGGCGCCATCACGGGTTTTGTTTGCTACTTGTGCCTCACCCTCAAAACCAAGTTTGGTTTCGACGACAGCCTCGACGTCATTGCCGTGCACCTTGTTGGTGGCCTTGCCGGTTCGCTACTCCTTGGTCTTTTTGCCGACACGGCAATCAACGGCCTCGGAGCCGACGGCCTCTTCTTCGGTGGTGGAGCCAGCCTCCTCGGCAAGCAAGCCCTCGCTTCTGTGGCAACCTTCGTCTTTTCCTTTGTCGTCACCTACGTGGTAGCGAAGATTCTCGAAGCAACCATTGGGATCCGTGTTTCCCCTGAAAATGAACTCGTTGGGCTCGACCAAAGCCAGCACGCAGAGACCGCTTACCAGGCGTAGGATTACGACATGAAGCTCATCACCGCCGTTGTCAAACCCTTCAAACTTGATGATGTCAAAGAAGCCCTGAAAGGGGCAGGCGTCCAAGGAATCACCGTGAGCGAAGTGCGAGGTTTTGGTCGCCAAGGTGGCCATACCGAGACCTATCGCGGGGCCGAATACAACATCGATTTTGTGCCAAAAGTGCGCCTCGAGATGGTGGTTCACGATGATGACGTGGAAAAAACCATCACAGCCCTGCGTGGAGCTGCCTCCACAGGCAAAATTGGTGACGGCAAAATCTGGGTCACCAATGCCGAGCGAATCATCCGTATTCGCACAGGAGAAGAAGGTAGCGACGCTCTGTAGGTAGTGTCGTAGCCATGACTACGACTGAATCTGCACCTGCAAGCACTACCCGCTGGACTGCCCAGTGGAAAGAACTCTACGAAGAGGTCATTACCACTGGCCTCTGCACCGGCTGTGCAGGTTGTGTTGTCACGTGCCCTCACGACGTCATTGGGTACGAGCATGAGGAAGGCAAGTACAAGCCTTTCCACATCGAAGAAGAACTCGGCCTCGACAATTGCATTCACGGCGAAAAAGGTTGCACCACCTGCACACGTGCGTGCCCACGCTTTCGCCAATGGGAACCTGCTGCCGACATGCACCTCTTTGGTCGCGTTCGCGAGCCAAATGAAATGGCGGGCATCTGGCGTCAACTTCTTCTCACGCGTGCTTCCGATAAGACACAACACGACCGCGGGCAAGACGGTGGCTTTGTTACAGCCATGCTCACGTGGCTCTTGAAGAACGACTACATCGAAGGCGCAATGGTGAGTGGCGTCGAACCAGACGACGCCTGGAAAGCAAAACCAGTATTGGTGCGAACCGCCGATGAAGTGCTTGCTACTGCTGGTAGCCGATACACCTACTGCGCAAACCCACTTGCATTAAAAGAAGCAAAAGAACTCGGGCTCACAAAGCTTGCTCTTGTGGGCATGGGATGCCAAACCTCTTCTCCCCCAGTGATGTGGGATCGCAAAGCAGGAAAAGTAGGTAAGCCCTTCGTTTTCAACATTGGTCTTTTGTGCTCAAAAACTTTTGACGACGCAATTTTCCCTGAACTTTTCGAAGCCAAGTACGGCCTCAAAAAAGCCGACATGGTGAAAATGAACATCAAAGGTGCATTCCAAATTTGGATGAAAGATGGTTCGTTCCACGAAATCAACTTGAAGGAATGTCATCAGTGGACTCGCGAGGGTTGCAAGAACTGCCCCGACTTTGCCGCTGAGCACTCCGACATCGCCACCGGTGGAATTGGCAAAGACAACGACTGGACCCTCACCATTGTGCGCACCGAACTTGGCGAAGAAGTCATCACTCGCATGATTGCCGACGGCGTCATTGAAGCTCGCCCCGCACAAGAAGATGAAGTGGCCATGAAACTGCTGCGCACGCTTTCTATTGTGAGCCGTCGTCGCTGGCCACAATGGGCCGATGGCGCACCAGCAGTGGGTGTTCCTGAGCCCAAGAAGAAGGCTGACGGAACGGCCCCTGCGGCGCACTAGTTTGTGGTGATGCCACTGCATCCTCAGTCACAATTCATCATCAACTTCATCGACTCATTGGGCGATAAGCCCTTCGAAGAAGACACGCCACAAAACGCACGCGATATTCGCAATGCGCGCACCACACCGTCGACCCTGCCCATCTTTGAAACCAAAGACATCGATGCTGGTGGCGTACCTGCGCGCTTGTACAAGCCCAACAACAACACCAACCTTCCTTTGCTCGTGTACTACCACGGTGGTGGTTGGGTGATCGGCAATCTTGATTCACACGACGCAGTGTGTCGTTCGCTTGCAAACAAGATGGGCCATGCTGTTCTCTCTGTTGATTATCGTCTTGCGCCAGAACACCCGTGGCCAGCTGCTGCCGAAGATGCGCTGTGCTCACTGCGGTGGGCATACGACAATGCAGACGAACTTGGCATCAACCCTGATCGAATTGCCGTTGGTGGCGACAGTGCTGGTGGAAATCTTGCAGCAGTTGTTAGTCAACAACGACCAGTGCCACTTGTATTTCAAATGTTGATTTACCCAGCAACTGATATGACGCAATCATTTGCATCTCATCAGGAAAATGCAGCCGGGCCAGTGTTGACCAAAGGTGCAATGGCTTGGTTTATCGGCCATTACATGCCAAAGGGTTCTGACTTGAAAGATCCACTTGCATCACCGGGTTTCTCACCTGACAACTTGTTGAAAGGTGCACCGCCAGCACTAGTGATCACTGCAGAACATGACCCACTGCGCGACGAGGGCGAAGCATACGGACGACGTCTGATTGAGAACGGTGTACCAACAAGCATTATTCGTTACAACGGAATGTTCCACAGCTTTTTTGGAATGGCCGGACTTCTTGATGATGCCGATACTGCTCAGGTGCTGGCCGCAAGCATGACAGCGAAAGCACTCAGCGCTTAGCTAAAACAACCGCACGCGAAAACACTGCATCCAACATTGGTTCAGTGAGTTTGCCAGTGAAAGTGTTTTGCTGGCTGGGGTGAAAAGAGCAAATGATGACGGTGCCATCTGGCGCGGTGACTTCTACTCCGTGACCAAATTTTGGACGCGGGCGCACTCCCCATTCTTTGCACACTGCTTCATACGCAAAACTTCCCAAACACACCACGACACGTACGTTCGTTAGCAACTCGCGTTCTCGTTGCAAGAAACCTCGGCAAGTGTCTCGCTCTTCAGGTGTTGGTTTGTTATCTGGTGGTGCGCAACGCACCGCAGATGACACCCATGCGCCGTGCAATGTCAATCCATCGTTTGCATGCACAGACGTTTCTTGTGAACCCAAGCCGGCGCGATGCATGGCGCGATACAACCAGTCACCACTGCGATCACCGGTAAACATGCGACCTGTTCTGTTGGCACCGTGCGCTGCTGGCGCAAGACCCATCACCCAAACTGATGCGGCTGGGTCACCGAACCCTGGGACACCTTTGCCCCAGTATTCGTCATCACGAAAAGACGCACGTTTTTCTACAGCAACCGATTCTCGCCACTCCACTAACCGTGGGCATGCAACACAAGCACTGACATCGGCTCGTAACTGCTTGAGTGAATCCACGAAATTATCGCTTTGACTCGTGCGCAAGAACTTTGAGTAGTTCGCCAATGCGATGATGTTTCTCGGCTGGGTGGCGTAACGGTAGGTCACGCAGAACTGAGTACTCATTTCTGCGGCCCACCTTCGTCACCTTGAGATATCCCGCGCCTTCGAGGTCGGCAACGATGCGATGAGCAGCACGCTCTGTGATTCCCACCTGTACGGCGATATCGCGAATACGAATTTGGGGCTCCGCAGCGATAGCCAAAAGGACATGAGCGTGGTTGGTCAGGAAGGTCCATGTCGGCTCTGGCACAGGGGTCATGCCCATATTGTGGCACATTTACTGTCATTTGATACCTGATACAGATTTCAGGTATTGTGCATCATATGAACTCCCTGGACCTAGCTATCGAAAACCTCACATCCCCGCCTGTACTCGCCTTTGTCCTCGGAGCCCTCGCTGTCATTCTTCGCAGCGACCTGCGCCTCCCCGACCCCATTCACACGTGGATCTCTACCTACCTGCTGCTTGCTATTGGCCTCAAAGGTGGCCAAGGATTGAAGGAATCAGAACTCACAACTTTGGTGACGCCAGCAGTTCTCACCATTGCCTTTGGAATTGCAATTCCAGTAGTGATTTTTTTTGTAACAACAAAACTTTTGCGATTGAGTGCGCCTGATGCGGGTTCGCTAGCGGCGCACTACGGATCTGTTTCAGTTGTCACGTTTACAGCAGCAATGATTTTTGCAGCGGAAGCGGACTTCATCACGGAACCATATTTAACATCGCTCGTTGCAATTCTCGAGGTACCGGGAATTGTTGTCGCTCTTGTACTGGTCAGTATGAAGTCAGACGGAATCAAATGGCGCAGTGCGGTACATGAGGTTTTGACAGGCAGAAGTGTGTTGCTACTTGTAGGTGGATTAGTCATTGGAAGCGTGAGCAGCGCCAACTCATTCAGTCGCGTAGAGCCATTCTTTGTAGGCATGTTCTCCGGATTACTCACCTTGTTCTTGCTTGATATGGGCGCCACTGTTGCAACACGATTTGCAACTTCCGGCAAACCCTCACTTCGCATGGCAATTTTTGCGGTGATCTCGCCAATTGTTTTTGGAACCACAGGAGTAATTGCAGCCCACGCAATTGGAATGTCGATTGGTGGTTCTGCAGTGTTTGGAATTATGGCTGCAAGTGCGTCTTATATTGCTGCACCCGCAGCAGTGCGCATCGCCTTACCAAATGCCGATTCCGGGTTATCACTCGGACTTGCACTCGGAGTTACGTTTCCTTTCAACCTCACAATCGGAATTCCACTCGCCTTCATATTGTCTCGAAGTATCGGATAATTCACATCGATACCTTGTGGCTTGAGGCGGCAGAACAGTAGGTTGAATGCACCATGGCTGCCACAAAAAAGACTCGTCCTGCCCCACCGCAATCCACTCTCATCTTGATGGTGCGGCACGGGCAAACCCCTACAACGGGAAAGGTTTTGCCAGGTCGAGCTGCCGGACTACACCTTGCCGAGGCGGGCGTACAACAAGCCCATGCAGTTGCCGAACGTATTGCTGAGCTTCCACGTGTTGATGCCATTTACGCATCGCCACTTGAGCGTGCGCGCGAAACCGCAGCACCTATTGGCAAGGCATTGCAACAACGAGTCAAAATCAACAAAGGTCTTCTTGAGTGCGACTTTGGTGATTGGACTGGCGAACAACTCAGCACACTCATGAAAAAACCTGAGTGGTCAACAGTGCAACGAGCACCTAGCAGTTTTCGTTTTCCCAATGGCGAGTCGTTCACCGAAATGCAAACACGCATGGTCACAACTCTTGACAACATTCGCCAGGAACACCCAGGTGGCGTTGTGGTGTGCGTATCGCATGCAGACCCAATTAAGGCTGCCGTAGCCCACGCCATGGGCACACACCTCGATCTGTTCCAACGCATCGTCATCGGTACGTGTTCTGTAAGTGCGGTTGCCTACAGCGGTCACGGGCCCATAGTGCTGACTGTCAATTCCACAGGTGGTTCTTTGGCCGACCTGCGTCCTTCGTAACTTCTCTGCCACACTTATAGACACATGGGTTTCTATTACGACTTCGAAAATGCAGATGCATTTGCCACTGGAGCCATCGGACAACCGGGCGATCGCACGTTCTACATGCAGGTTCGCGCCGACGGTCGCACCGTGAGTGTGAAGTGTGAAAAGCAACAAGTTGCTGCACTAGCTGAATACTTGCGCACCATGCTCGCCGATATGCCCGACACATCGAAAGACATCGACAACATGTCTGCCACATTGCAAAGCCCCGTTGAACAAGATTTTGTTTTGGGTTCAGTTGGTCTTGGCGTAGACCGGCCCAACATGCGCATGGTTGTGCAGTTAGAAGAAATGGTTCTTGTCGATGAAGACGACGAAGATGTTTTCGATCTTCTTGATGAATCAGATGATGACGAAGACCCAAGCACTGTGGTACGTGTGCTTCTCACTCCATCTCAAGCCCGCGCATTCTGCGACACTGCTGATCTGTTCCTTAACGCAGGGCGCGAAACATGTAAATGGTGCGGCTCGCCGAAGAACCCTGCTGGCCACGCCTGCCCTCGCTTCAACTGATATGGGCATAGACCCAATCATCGTGGAGCGTCTCTCCACACAGGCCATCGATATTGAAGGGCGCATGCCCAACAGTTCGAACGCCACGTTTCTTGTCACTGTGGGCGACCCAGCCGACAATGTGAAAGGTATTTACAAACCACTCGTTGGCGAGCGCAGTCTGTGGGATTTCGAGCCCGGCTTATACAAACGAGAAATTGCGGCTTTTCGATTAAGCGAAGCGTTGCGTTATCACTTAGTGCCACCAACAGTGTTGTGCGATGGACCACTTGGTGAGGGTTCCTTGCAATTGTTTGTGAACTACGACCCACAACAGCACTACTTCATTCTGTATGAAGAACATCCAGATGTTCACGACCAATTACGCGCTATGGCTGTGTTTGACATTGTTGCAAACAACACAGATCGAAAAGGTGGCCACGTGCTCCTTGACGAACACAACAAGATTTGGGGCATCGACCACGGTGTGTGCTTCAGTGATGAATTCAAACTTCGCACAGTCATTTGGGATTTTGCTGGTCAAACCATTGATGACGCGCTCTTAGAGCCTCTTGAATCCTTTATACAGTCCGTGCCAGTCAACGTGGCAGCCCTTCTCACGGACGATGAAATAGATGCAATGATTGAGCGAACCGAATGGCTGCTCGAAAATCGGGTATTCCCAGCGCCAGAGAGCAGATACCAATACCCATGGCCGCTTCTTTAGACGATCTCATTCGTCGCGCAGATTTAGACGAACTTGTTCGTTTTGTAGATAGCACTTGCGATGCACGTGACTGGGAACTTTTGGTTGACATTCGCAACGAAGCCCGTGCTGCTGTTTCAACTGGTCGACAGTTGTGGCCTATTGCAACGTTGGCTAATTACCGACTCGCGTTATGGTCACCTGCCGAATACGCAGTGCGTGCACTAGACGACACTGCTCGCACATTTATGCCTGGGCCTGTGAGCGAAATCATTGCAGTGCATCACCGTTGGGAAGAGTTAGAAGAACATTTGGCTGAGGGCCACGACAGATCACTCATTGCTCATGAACGTGCAATGCGTGGCGACGAGATTGAACAAAACGAAACATCTGTTCTCGATATTCCGTTTGCAGTGCAAACGTGGGAACCGATGTATGAACTCGCAACATACTCCGATGACGGTGTTCATTTTCCCGAGCCGAACCTGCCGCGTGCAGTAGATCTGATGACCACGAGTCAGTGCCAGCCAACAGATGACCCCGAATCTGTGCAGGCTTTTCGTCGCCTTGTTGAACCGTGGACAGCACAGTCAAACGGCGATGCCGATGCCGTGGTGGTGGAAGGCTCAACAGCAGACGCTCTCGGCGCTCTGGGGCTGTCACAAGCCCGTACAACGCCTCTCACCGCAAGTGAGGCTCTGGCATGGTTGGCGTGGGCCGGAGCCAGTGGTGGCGCGCACGGCAAGCGTCGTGGCACTGCAACAGGCAGAGGCGAAGCATGGTGGTTCCTGGCCACGTTTACCGGCATGGCAGATGACTGGCCGTGCGATGCAGAAGAGTTTGCCGACGTGCTCGATTCGCTCGATTACACCGCGTACACCTATGACAAAGCCCCCACTGGTGGGTGGGGGCTTCATCTAGTTATTGAAGACCCAGAAGAGGGCCTTGCGATTGCACTACGTGCAACCGACAATGATTAATTAGCGGCCTTTGAGAGCAGCGATGATCTGAGGAAGAACCTTGTGAACATCGCCAACAATGCCAAGGTCTGCAACACCAAAGATTGGTGCTTCCTTGTCTTTGTTGATGGCGATGATGTTCTTTGAACCCTTCATACCCACCATGTGCTGCGTTGCACCAGAAATACCTGCTGCAATGTAGATGGTTGGCTTTACAACTTTTCCGGTCTGACCAACTTGGTAGCTGTATGGAACCCAGCCAGCGTCAACGATTGCGCGAGATGCACCAGGTGCACCCTTCAACAATGTTGCAAGTTCTTCGATAAGTGCGTAGCTCGGTGATTCACCAAGACCACGACCACCAGAAACAACAATGTCTGCTTCGTCAAGCTTTGGTCCGCTTGTCTCTTCAACATGCACTGCGGTGACGTTTGCTGCGCCCGTTGCACCAAGATCTGGCACTGCGATTGCTGTCACTGCTGCTGCGGCACCGCCTGCAGATTCTGCTGCGAAAGACTTCGGACGGAATGCTGCAAGGTATGGACCTGCACCGGTGAATGTGGTGCTCACCAATGTGTTGCCACCAAAGATTGGTGTCACCACTGTGACGCCATCGCCAGAATCTGAAATGTCTACGTTGTTGGTGATGACTGTCTTGTCAATCTTGACTGACAAACGTGCCATCACGTCGCGACCTTCGTAGTTCTGAGGGAACATGATGAGGTCTGGTGTTTCGCCACCATCGATTACTGACTTCAAAGCAGATGCAATTGCAACGCCAGGAAGTGTTGAACCGTGATTGATTGCGTACACCTTTGTTGCGCCGTATTCACCAAGAACGCCAGCTGATGCGCCGTCGCCTCCGATGATTGCTACAACGTTTGAAGAAAGTGAACGTGCTTTTGTCAGCAGTTCGAGTGTGGCTGACGTAGGCGCGCCATTGCTTGCCTGTGCGAAAACCCAGATGTTGTTCAGTGCCATTGTGATACTCCTCTAATGCTTCCGACTCAGATGACCTTCAGGTTCTCAAGGAACCCGATGATCTTGCCGAATGATTCGCCATCATCTTCGATGATTTCGCCTGCTTGACGTGCCTCTGCTTGTGCAACGTTGCTGATTTTTTGTCCGGCACCTGCCCAGCCCACTGGCGTGATGCCAAGGTCTGCTGCGGTGACTTCTTCAACTGGCTTTGACTTTGCAGCCATGATGCCTTTGAACGATGGGTAGCGCGGCTCAACAACACCAGCAGTAACGCTGATGAGTGCTGGCAATGCACATGTGACTTCGTCGTAACCGTTTTCTGTTTGACGATCAACTTTCAATGTTCCGCCTTCAACAGAAACTTTCTTTGCGAAAGTAACGGAAGGAAGTCCGAGGATTTCTGCCATCTGCTCTGGAACAGTTCCGGTGTAACCATCGGAAGATTCAGTAGCACCGATGATGAGGTCTGCTCCCCCAAGACGCTGAATCGCTGCAGCAAGAATTTTTGCAGTGGTAAGTGCGTCGGAACCTTGCAATGCAGGATCGGATACAAGCACACCTTTTGCTGCGCCCATTGCGAGCGCTGTACGCAAACCAGATGTTTCACCGTTTGGCGCCATGGAGACGAGACTTACTTCGCCGCCACCTGCAGCGTCGACTAACTGCAAGGCCATTTCAACGCCGTAGCCGTCTGACTCGTCGAGGATGAGCTTGCCATCACGCTTCAAAGTATTGGTTGCCCCATCGAGCGCACCAGGCGCTGCTGGGTCTGGGATTTGCTTTACACAAACGATCACATTCATGGCACCCATTGTTACCGAGAGGTAGCCCCTTCACCCAACCCGACGGGGGCCCAAAGTCCAGTTTCTGTGTGAACCTCGTCGCATGCCTCTGGCGGTGCGCTGGTACCGTAAAAAGCCTTGCGCCTCCTTCTCATCGTGAACTCCTTTGCGTCCTCTGTGACGGCGAAAAACACCGTGGTGGTCCACCAACGGCTGGCGCGCCATCACGACGTGCAGGTCGTAGAGACAAACAGGCGTGGCCATGCCACTCGATTTGCTGAAGATGCAGCCCGTCGCGGCATCGACGTGGTGGTGGCATACGGCGGCGATGGCACCTTGAACGAGGTAGCCACCGGAGTCGCGATGACTGACACTGCCCTTGCTGTTCTTCCCGGCGGTTCCACCAATGTTTTTGCCCGCACCCTTGGCATGCCAAATGACGCTCTCGAGGCAGTTGATCTCATTGTTGATGCGCTCGAACGAAATGACATTTCGCCCATTGGCCTTGGCAGAGCAAACGGTCGTTATTTCACCTTCCACACCGGAATTGGTTTTGACGCAGCTGTGGTGCGCCGTGTGGAACAACGTGCAGCACTGAAGCGTTATGCCGGACACCCACTGTTTGTTGCTGCTGCATTGCGTACATGGGCACTTGATTACGACAAGAAGCGCCCACACTTTTCAGTGGACTTTGGAAACAACTCTCAAGTTCCCAATGCGTATTTCAGCATTGTGATGAACACCAACCCATACACATATCTCGGTACTCGCCCGTTCGACATTGTTCCCTCTACAGATTTGTCTTCAGGTCTTTCAGTTGTCACCTTCACATCACTCAAAGCAACCCATGTATTGCGCACGATGGCTTCAGCATTACGAGGTGGCGGAGTTCCCTCGTATCCGTGGCTCGACATTCGCACAAACGTGCGCTCATTGCGAGTGAGTGACTCGCGCGCATTCCCGTATCAACTCGATGGTGATTATTTGGGCGAAGTGCAAAACGTTGAATTCGAGTATGTGCCCAACGCGCTACGCCTCGTGCGCTCGCACCCGTAACCCGCTGTTACTTACCGCGCACCTCTAAGGCAATGTCAGGGACATTTGTGCAGATGCCGTCGATTCCCCACTCAATCACTTCAGCCATACGGGCTGGGTCGTCGATTGTCCAGGAATTCACCTGTAATCCGTGGGCATGAAACACCTCGATGCAGTTGCGATTCAAGAACTTCGTATACGGGTGCAGTGCCGTGTGCCCAAAACCAGCAAGGTCTCTGGCCACGCGTTCACAATCTTCATCGCGCACGCCTTCAGTGAGCCACGCCGTACGCACCTCGGGACGAAACGTACGCATGGCATCGACTGTTGGTCGATGAAACGCCGAGATGAGCCAGCGGTGGTCTTCGCCGCGTTCTTCTAGGTGCGCTGCAACTTTTGCAGCCAAAGAATCTGAAGCATCGAAGTCGGCGTCTGCAGGATGATTTTTAATTTCAATGTTCACCCACATGCCTTCACATGCATCAAGAGCAGCAGACAACAACGGAACATGCGTTGGCAGATCTGCAGATTGCACTTCACAAATCACACGACCGTCGGATAGTGATGCATCGTGATGAATTGCCATTGCACCATCTGCAGTACGACGAACATCTAGTTCAACTGCGTCTGCTCCCATGAGGCCAGCACGACGGAACGCTTCCAACGTATTCTCACGTTCTGCCCGAGATGCCCCTCGGTGGGCTATTACCTGAACGTTTGACATTTCCTCGCAACTCCTAACAATTAATTTCAAAATACATCACTGGAACTTTGCCCGAATCATTGTCAGATGCCAAGTTCGCTCGTAGCGTTCCTGTTCAGTGGTTCGCCACTCACAATTCGTTCCGCGATTCTCGCCCTAACCCCAACAGAAGGAAACCGACGTGTCAATCCTCGCGTCATCGTTAGCTCTTGGAAGCGCCGACTACACCTGGCGAAACCAAGCCACTTGTCGAGATACTGATCCCGAACTCTTTTTCCCTGTTGGCACCACTGGCCAGGCTCTCTTGCAAATCGCAAAGGCCAAATCTGTGTGCTGCCAATGCCCCGTCAACGTGGAATGTCTCGACTTTGCTCTTGAGACCAACCAAGACACTGGCATCTGGGGTGGCACTTCTGAAGACGAGCGTCGCCAGATTCGTCGCGAAGCCGCAGCACGCGCTCGCAGCCAACGCGCTCTCTAGTTATTCAGCCCCTAAGGGCACAACCAACGAGATAACGGTGCCCGTGTGCGCACCACGTGGTGATAATTCCACAGCAGTCAACTCTTCAGATCGCGCAGGACGCATCTCAATCGAGCCGGCGAGTTCCGTAGTCACCAATGTGCGAACAATGGACAAGCCCAAACCTGTTGCATCAGCCAATTGAAAGCCCTCTGGGATTCCACGCCCGTCGTCAATGACTGACACATGTAGTTCAGACTCTTCAAGATTCAGAAGAACCACTACGTTTCCACCACCATCGCCTTCTGGGAAACCGTGGTCCACAGCATTTTGTAACAACTCTGTGAGAACTACAGACAAAGGCGTCACCACAGTGGCTGCCAGGCGGCCTCCGTCACCAATCACGGTGAACTTCATAGGTCGGTCAGGTGATTGCAGGCTCTCTTCCACGAGTCGAAGGAGTGGGCGCACGATCTCAATGAATGCAACATCGTCACCTGGTTCGCGCGACAGCGTTTCGTGCACCAAAGCAATGGTGCGAATGCGGCGAACCGACTCTGCGACGGCAGCTTTTGCTTCGGCAGATTCCAAGCGACGACCCTGCAATCGCAACAAAGACGAAATTGTCTGCAAGTTGTTCTTCACACGGTGATGAATCTCGCGAATGGTCGCGTCTTTCGACAAAATCAATCGATCACGTCGACGCAATTCGCTGACATCGCGCAACAACATGACAGCGCCAGTCACCGCAGACTCTCCATCCACATCGCTCACGATCGGAATGCAGCGGGTCAGCAACGTGACGTCTGCGGTCTGTTCGAACTCTTCCACCACGGGTTCAGAACGTTCGAATGCCTGACGCACTGATGAATCGATGACCCCTAATTCAGCAAGTGTTTGGCCAACGGCATTGGCACTAATGCCGACGCGATGTAATGCAGACGTGGCGTTAGGAGACGCATACCGAACACGCGAGTCGTGGTCGAGGACAATGGCACCGTCACCTACGCGCGGCGCAACGCTGGAGTCTGCAACGCGACCGGCAAACGGAAAACTTCCGCGCACAATCATTTCAGCGAAACGATCAAACATTTCCAAATACGTGCGTTCCAACTCACCGGGCTGACGACCAGTGCGACGGGACCATTCACGTGTGAGCACACCCACCACTTGGCCTTCGTGCTTGACGGGAATTGCCATCATTCGGCAATCTTCTTCAATTCCCTCAACAAAGATTTCGCCTTCAACAATTTCACCCGTGCGAAATGCTTCAACGAGAAGCGGGCGTTCTGAACTGGATGCTTCAGTGCCTACGAAGTCGGCCAGATACAGAGTCTGACCAGTGGCTGCGCGTACCTGCGCCACAATCTTCCAGTTGTCATCCTTGATGGGCACATAGAGCAACAAGTCGGCAAAGCAGAGGTCGGCAAGCATTCCCCATTCGCTCACCAGATTCACAAGGTGTGTGGTTTGCTCTTTTGATAGATCCGTGTGTTGACGGACTAGTTCACCAATGGTTGACATGGGCACTCACTTTCACGTGCAAGTCTGCCCTACCTGTCGCACAGGCTGGTGACATTCAGAAATTACTTAGTCTCCAAAGCCGATACGGCGAGCGTCGTCACCTGTACCGATTTCGACAAAGGCAATCTTGGCGGCCGCAATTGCGATGTCGCGACCCTTTTTGTCTGTGATCCACAAGGTCTCGATCTCGCCCTTCAAAGCCTTCTCTACCGAAGCCTTCAACGCGTCGCGCACTTTCTTGTCGTCGTCCATTTCGATAGCAATTTCTCGTGCTGCCTGTGTGATGCCGATACGAATATCCACTGTGAGTTCCCTACTGATTGGTTGATGGTGTGACTAGGTGTGCCGCAAACGGCGTGTACTTACCGTACAGGTCAGAGCAGATTCAGACCCTTGCTGAACACTTTCTTTGGCTTCATTGCTTCAATCTGTGCAGCTAGTGCATGGAAAGCAGCGCCAGCCTCGGACTCTGGAGCCACTGCAGCGATGGGGTGACCGTCGTCGCCGCCTTCACGCAATTGCGTAACAAGTGGAATTTGAGCGAGCAGTGGAACATCAAGTTCCGCTGCAAGTTCTGCGCCACCGCCAGAACCAAAGAGTTCATAACGCTTGCCGTCGTCGCCGGTGAACCATGACATGTTTTCAATAACGCCGCGCACGGTGAGATTGACTTTCTTTGCCATTGCAGCAGAGAGGCGTGCAACTTTTTGTGCTGCTTCTTGTGGCGTTGTTACAACGAACACTTCACCACGTGGCAAATACTGGCTGAGACTGAGTGCAATGTCACCAGTGCCTGGTGGCATGTCGATCAACAAGTAATCAGGTTCATCCCAGAACACATCTGTAAGGAATTGTTCGAGTGCTTTGTGCAACATTGGGCCGCGCCAGATAACTGCTTCGCCCTCAGGAACGAAGTAGCCAATGGAAATGCAACGCACACCGTAATTTTCTGGTGGGACCAACATTCCGTCAATGACAACTGGTTCGCGTTCTGCGCCAAGCATGCGTGGAATAGAGAAACCATAAATGTCGGCGTCCACAATTCCTACGGTGTGACCGCGCGCAGCAAGAGCTACTGCAAGGTTTGTGGTGACACTGCTTTTACCTACGCCACCCTTGCCTGAAGAAATAAGCAATGGACGAGTCTTTGAATCTTTCGCAGCAAATGGAATGGCGCGACCTTCGGCGTGACCATGTGCTTGTCCACTTCCTGCAGATGCACCAGGGTTGCCGTTCAGCATCATGCGCACCTTCTCGCGTTGCGCGTCGGTCATGACACCAAAGTTGATGCTCACGCCTCCGCCGCTTGTGAGTGGCGTCAACGCCTTGGTGACGCGATCAGTAATTTCGTTTCGCATTGGGCACCCAGCAACAGTGAGTGTCACGGTGAGCGAGACTCCCTGGCTAGAGACAGCAACGTCGTGGACCATGTCGAGATCGACGATGGAACGATGCAGTTCGGGGTCTTCGACGGGGCGAAGGGCCTCGATGACCTGCTCAACAGTGGTTGTGGACATGGGGTCTCCAATGAAAGGGGGATTTTGCACTACGGCCATAGGTACAATACCTGCGTGTCTGAAGTGAGCACCACCCAAGTCATGACACCGAAGGCATTTACTGCCACCGTGTCAGCCATGACCTCTGCTTTTGGTGACCCCACACGCAGAGCCATCTACCTTTATGCCCGGGAGCATGAGGAAGGTGTCACAGCAACTCAGATCTCAGAAAAGTTCGAATTGCATGCAAATGTGGCCCGCCATCACCTCGACAAGCTTGCTGCCGGTGGGTACTTAGAAGTCACCATTGAACGCGCAAAGGCACAAGGCGTTGGTCGACCTTCCAAGCATTATCGCGTCGCAAGCAAAGACAGTGAGTTTGAATTCTCTGTTCGCACAGATGACTTAGTTCTTACATTGCTCGGAAAAGCACTTGCGGCACTTCCTCCTGACACTGCGCACGTCATTGCAGAACAAGTCGGACGTGATTACGGCCAAGCAATGGCCACAGGTCTCACCGGACACGACACTGCTGTTGGCCATCGTTCTTTACGTTCAGCAATTCAAGCGGTTGCAGATGCACTCACTGCTCACGGATTTGCTGCACATACAGATAGCAAGCACGACAAAATGCGCATCGTGACAAGTCACTGCCCTTTTGGTGATGTTGCGATTGAACATCCAGTGATCTGTGCTGTTGAACGCGGAATGGTGAAGGGAATGCTGGCCGCCATTTATGGCGAGACAGACCCCGAGACTATTGACTCCATCCCTGCTGGCAACACTCTCTGCATCACCACGGTATAAAAACCTTTTAGTCGCCCCAGTGGCGCTGTTCTAAAAACGGATCGCCGTACATGTGATAGCCGTTGCGTTCCCAAAAACCTGGCTTGTCTGCATTCATTACTTCTAATCCGCGAAGCCATTTCGGAGATTTCCAGAAATACAAATTCGGAATCAGCAATCGCACCGGCCCACCGTGAATTGGTTCAATCGGTTGGTTATCAAATTCCCACACCACCAGGGCTTCATCACGCGTTGCATCATCCAGTGGCACGTTTGCTGTATAACCAAATTCGGCATGACCCATGAGGTGTGTTCCTTCTTCGTGCACGCCCGCCGCCGTTAGTAAATCGCGCACGCGCACGCCGCGCCACACAGTGTCAAACTTGGACCACTTCGTGACGCAGTGAATATCTGTAGTCAATGTGATGGATGGCAATGCAGTGAGTTGTTCAAATGTCAATACATATGGTGTGTCGACCAAACCACCGATTGTTAGGTTCCACTCACCTGGTTCATATGTAGGCACTTCGCCAACATGAAGTACTGGAAATCGATCTGTGAGGTATTGGCCCGGAGGTAAACGAGACTCGTCGTACCCTTTTGCCACTACGTCTTGACGGTTGCGATCAAAGAAACCCATAGAACACATTCTGCCTCTAAAAGTTCACCTGCGTGTTACTTGATTCTGTGACTACGGTGGCACTATGCCCATTTACGTAGTTCGCCACGCCAAAGCTGGCAGCCGCTCAGCATGGACAGAAGACGATCGCATTCGGCCACTCAGCGAGAACGGATGGGAGCAAGCAAAAGCATTGGGTCAACTGCTTGTTCGTCTCTCGCCCAGTGTGTTGTTATCTAGTCCCTACTTGCGTTGTATTCAGACATTGGAGCCATTGAGTGAATTGTGTGGGCTGCCTGTTGTTGTGGAGCCGCGCATTGAAGAGGACTCGCCTCTTGAAAAGTC
>ENA-OUVC01000571-OUVC01000571.1-marine-metagenome-genome-assembly--contig:-NODE-571-length-23724-cov-3.425255_pt1 | contig 23724 bp, 16 predicted proteins | sample MGYA00248622_ERZ508571 | MGnify/ENA primary metagenome ERZ508571 (study PRJEB26236, sample SAMN06267175) | marine metagenome | isolation source: Columbia River Estuary | place: USA:Columbia River Estuary... | reverse complement strand
CCTTCACAAATTACATTGTCAGATAGGCTGAAACTAGCTGTGGGCTGAGAAAATCCAGCAAAGGAAATTAATAATAAAGCTAAAATTGGTAGAAATTTCATAATTCCAATAACATTAAGATTGCGACGAAGTTAAGAAAAACCTTTGAGAAATCCACAATTCATTCTTGTTTAAGAAGTTTGATTACTTCTGTAGCCTCTATGGGGTCGTGTACTCTTAAAAAAGTAGCACCGTTTAATACAGCAAACGTATTAAGTATTGAGGTTCCGTTCAAGGCGTTTTCGGGACTGGTATTCAAAGTTTTATAAATCATTGATTTTCTTGAGAATCCAACTAAAATGGGTATGCCAAATAGTTGAAAAAGAGGAAGGTTGTTTAGTAGTTTTCTGTTTTCTATGAGGGATTTAGAAAAACCAAATCCGGGGTCAATAATAATGTCTTTAACCCCTGCTTTTTTAATTGCATTGAGTTGAGTGGATAATTCTTGCAAAACTTCTACCGTAATATTTTGATAGGCGTGTTCTGCATGCATCTCGGTCAACTCACCGCGAGAATGCATGAGTATATAAGGTGCATTATATCTAGCGCAAACATCCCAAATTTCAGGATTATTCTTTCCGCCTTCCACATCATTAATTAAATCGGCTCCTTGATCCAAGGCCCATGCTGCTACTTTGGGACAACTCGTATCAATTGAAATGAAAAATGAGGGAAACTCACTTCTTATTCGGGTTACCAATGGACGTAAACGTTCAATTTGTTCTTCTGATGAAACGGGTGTGCTTCCCGGACGTGTAGATTGCGCACCAATATCAATAAATGATACACCCTGTGCATGACAGGTTTCTAAAAATTCCGTTAGTTCCGAATTGTCATGACGTCTACTTTCGGAATAAAATGAATCGGGTGTCGCGTTCAAAATTGCCATAACCAAGGGTTGGTTTACCGGAAACAATTTATTCCGAAGCCTAATAAATTCATTTGAACGAAAATGCTTAACTTCGACCCCGAAAAAATCCTTTTTTGTCATGTCAGATACCTTAGCTTCGTTTACAAATATAATCACAAAATGTCGCGAGATTTACATTGCGAAGACAATGGATTACGGAACAGCATGGAGAATCCTTCGGCCAATTGCGTTAGCGGATCAATTATACATAAAGGCAAATCGAATAAGAACCATTCAAGAGAATGGCGAAACTAAAGTTGGTGATGGGGTAGAGGGCGAGTTTATGGCTATCGTGAATTATTGCATCATGGGTTTAATCCAAATGAATGACTCGAATAATTTAGCCATTGAGTTGTCACCAGAGCAAGCAATTTCGCTTTACGATAAATACAAAGATGAAGCCATTCAACTCATGTTGAAAAAGAATCACGATTACGGTGAGGCGTGGCGAGAAATGGCTGTGGAGTCCTTAACGGATTTGATATTGATGAAAATATATCGGATTAAACAAATTGAAGGCAATGAAGGTAAGACCCTAGTTTCCGAAGGCGTTGATTCGAATTACTTCGATATGCTCAATTATGCGGTATTTGCACTCATCCGTTTGGATGTTAAATAAATGTTAGCATTTTCTTGATGGAAGTTTGTCCTGTTATTTTCGTTTAAAATTATCCTATGAAAAACGTAAAAAAAATAGCGCCTTGGGTTATTAGAATCCTAATTTCATTTGTTTTCTTTTTATCTGCAATTGCGAAATTGTTCCCGGACCCATCGTATGCATTAACATATTTCGAGGTTCATCAATTAGAACCCATGGGAATCCCGTTAAGTATTGCTCAGTATTTGTCAAGAATATTAATTGGTGTTGAATTCGCCATTGGGTTCTTACTGTTGTTGCCATTTTTTCTCAAGCGTGTAATTATACCCGTTACAATCTTTATGCTTACGGTATTTATCGTTGAATTAGGTCTTGAAATTCTTTTTAAAGGAAATGCGGGGAATTGCGGTTGTTTTGGCACCTTGATTGAAATGACGCCGCTAGAGGCTCTGATTAAAAATGTGCTTTCTATTGGGCTGTTAATTTGGTATTATATCCTCACTAAAGTTCAACCATCAGAATCAACCTTAGATAACGAATTGCCAGAAGCGCCAAAGACATCGTTGTTTGGTGGTACGAAATCAATGATGAATTGGTCCGTCATTGGAAATATGTTACTTGCTTCAATTTTAGGAGTTTTTATTGCGGGTCCCATTCGTTTTCAACAGGCAGAGCCTGCCCGTCCGGTGACCGTTACAGATACCCTTACGGTTAATCCGGTGCATACCCACGATACCAGTGCCGTAGTCGCCTCTGTTAAAAGTCCGACGGATACGGTGAAGCCCAAAATAGATAAAGGTCCAAAAGGAAAGTCTTCCGGATTTGAAAATATCTTCCCGGACATCAATACAGATAAGAAAATTCTATGTTTTTTCGCTCCTGGGTGCGACCATTGTCGTGCAACCGCTAAATCCTTAACCGCCATGAAGGCTAATGTTAAGAATTTCCCAGCCATGCGTATCATCTTTATGGATGAAGAGCCTGAAGCAATACCTGATTTTTTCAAATTTGCAGGGGCCGAACACCCGTACTATGTCATGGATATAATTACCTTCTGGAAAAAATTGGGAAGTGGCAAAGAAGTACCTGTGTTTTATACTTGTGGAATGGCAATACACAGAAATTTTATCAAGGAATTGATAAAGAGCAATTTAACGCTTCGGAGTTCAAAAAAATCTTGAATAAAAAGTCGTAAGACCTAAATAAGCGCTAATTTTAAGCATGCGCAAAAAGATTATTGGTGCGAATTGGAAAATGAACCTTTCCCTTCAAGAGGCAAGGACACTTTTTCAAGGCATAACAACACTCAAAGAATTAGATTCAACCATAGATCTTGTGGTCTTTCCACCACAGGTTTTTACTGGATTATTACAACCTACACCGACGGTAAAACTCGGTGCTCAGAATGCTTTTGGTCCGGAGTTATACGGTGCTTTTACTGGGGAAACATCCTTAAAGCAATTGCAAGATTTAAATGTAACTTCGGTTATCGTAGGTCACTCGGAACGACGAATGTTATTTGATGAACATGACCGCTTTCTGTGTGATAAGGCATTGACAGCCCTCTCCATGGGTTTTCAAGTATTTTTTTGTTGTGGAGAATCGGACGAAGTGCGAATAAAGGGCAAGGCAATTTCTTATGTTAGGGAACAATTAGCCCCCTTACTTTCCGTGTTGAATGAAGAAGCATGCGCTTCTTTGGTAATCGCCTATGAACCTATATGGGCGATTGGAACTGGTAAAATTCCAACCCTGTCTGAAATTGAGGAAATACACGCATCGATTCGTGAGTTGCTTAAGGAATATATGGATGAAGATCATGCGAATTCCATTCGAATTGTCTACGGCGGTAGCTGTAATGCAACTAATGCTAAATCAATCTTTCAATTACCCAATGTGGATGGTGGACTTGTAGGTGGGGCATCACTTCAACTCGATTCGGTTAAAGAAATAATCGCTAGTTTATGATAGATTATATAGAATTAAAATGGACCTTCAATCCGTTTTATCCTACGAATGAAATTGCTACTGTTTGGTTGGCAGATATAGGGTATGAGAGTTTTCAAGAAGATGGAATGTGCCTAAAGGCATATATTCCAAAAGCATTGTTTAATCAGCCTGCAGTGGATGAAATTGTCTCGAATTTTGAAGCACAAGAAGTAGGTGTGGAGCTTGAAATTGTTGAAATACCAGCGCAAAACTGGAATCAAGTGTGGGAAGATAGTTTTGAACCCGTACTGCTTGATCATCTTTCCATTGTTGCTCCTTTTCATGGTTCCGAATATCGCCTAGGACGAGTTATTGAAATTGAACCGAAAATGTCCTTTGGCACAGGACACCATCAAACAACCTACTTGATGTGTATGGCTATGGAAAATGAAATTCCTGTGTTAACGCAAAAACGTGTGCTTGACATGGGTACAGGAACTGGTATCCTTGCCATTAATGCCGAACTTATGGGGGCTACCGAGATTATTGCCGTGGATATTGAACCGTGGTCGGTTGAGAATACCAATGAAAACATGAAACGAAATGCCTGTGCATCCATTGATGCTAGGGAAGGAGATATACAAGTGGTCACAGAAGAAGACTTCGATCTTATTTTAGCCAATATTAATCGAAATGTGTTGGTCGCGCATTTACCTACCTATGCTGAGAAATTGCAAACGAATGGTTTACTCATGTTAAGTGGTTTTTTTACAACGGATATTGATGATTTAGTGAGTGAAGCTACTGGACAAAATTTATTATTACAAAGTACATATGAAAAAGAAGGTTGGGCCTGTTTGGTATTTAAGAAATAGTTTTCTGCTTGTTGTTTTAATTTCTTGCACGTTTCAGAGTGTAGGTCAATCGTTTTCTAAGGATCGAGAAAAATTCATTAAAGAAGCTTCCAAGGTTTTTTTGGATGATGATATGCAACACAATGTCAAAGATGTTTTTCCGGCCGTAATTAGCGGGAATTCGCTTTCTGATGGGAATTTCAATAAAATGGTAGATGGCGCAAATGCTATCGTTGAATTAGGTTATGAATCTCGATATGCCTATTTATTGGTGGCTAGTTATGTGTATTCTTCGAAAAATAAATTCAGTGCTGAGTTTTTTAATACTTGGATTGGATTGGAGAAGTCATTTCGCGCAAAAGACATGGAAGAGTATGCCCAATTTATCGAGTTTTCATACCCATTATTTAGGTATAAGGCCTTGTATAAAGACGATGCAACCCAATGGCGATTTAAAGGATCCATGGCATGGAACACAGAAAAACGAATTCGTATTGTGTGCAGCGATGGTCAGTTGATTGGTACATCTCTTGAATTTCAAACCCAAGATAGTGTCTTTGTCGCAGGAACTAGTGGTGTGTTTGATTTTGAAAATCAAACATTTACTGGTCGAAATGGTACAATAACTTGGGAAAAAACTGGACTCAAGAAAAATGAGACCTTCGCAGAATTGAAAGGATATAAGGTGAAATTGGATGAAGTCGCGTTGCGAGCAGATACGGTTTCTTTAACTACTCCATATTTTCAAACGCCAATTCTTGGCTCCTTGGTGGATAAAACCTTAGACTATTTAAAAGAGAATGAAGGAGCTCCACATTTTAGTTCATTTGATAAAAGGTTGAAAATAAACGGTTTAAGAGAGGGTCTAAATTACGATGGAGGTTTTACACTGGAAGGCAGTAAAATGGTTGGTGCTGGAGTTAAAGGCAATCCCGCCAAATTAATTTATCTGTTTCAGAATAAACCACTAATTGAAATCCAATCGATTTTATTTACAATTGAACCTTCTCAAATTTTGTCGCGCGAGGCGAGTTTTACATTACGATACACCAATGGCGATTCACTGGTCCACCAACAAGGAGTTTTTCAGTTCAACGAAGCATCAAATGAGCTTACCTTTTCCGCAAAGAAAAATGGGAGTTTAGTGACACCTTTTTTGGATTATCATTACAACGTTGCGATAAATGCACCTGTAATAAAATGGCAGGTTGGTACGGCTTTTCCAATGTATACGTTTGAGATGGCAACATCACAAGAGCAAAAAGCGATTACGGTGGAATCCTTGAATTTCTTTGACGATGGGTTATATAAGAAATTTGGTCCAATCGCTAAAAATCCCATAAGTCAATTAGCCGGATATCTACGTAAAAACAACACGTCTTTTCTAACCGAAGGTCAAGCATCCAATGCCTTAGAAACAACCATAGCTTATGCAAAAACCACCTTGTTGGATTTGGCTTCTTATGGGTTTATTTCGTATGATTCCCAAGAAAAGAAAATTACGCCAACCGCTAAGCTATTTGATTTTGCAGATGCAATGACTACGGGTAAAGATTATGATAATTTTGGGTTTCAATTGAGTTTAATCGAACGGAAATTAAACTATAGCGCAGAGGAAATTCTTCAGAACGACTATTTAAAAGCAGAACAACGTAAATTTCAAATCCTTAATAATCGCTACAGAAAGCAGGATTTTTTTGCATTCATTGACCTTAATAAAGATCAAATGTTTTTGACCGGAGTTGATGAAATTCCGCTTTCAAATGCCCAACGATCCATTGTTTTCCCAGATTCTGGATATTGTGTCTTGAAACCGAATCGCGATTTAATATTTGATGGTGAACTGTATGTAGGGAAATTTCATGCCTATTTAGAAGATGCCTATTTTTCTTATAAAGGGTTCAAAGTAGAAGTTCAACAATCATCGTACGCTTCCTTATTGGCTAATCCGATGAAACCCGAAGATGGAAATCAACCAATCGAGTTATTAAGTGCTTTCTCAAACCTCAAGGGTGAAATTTTGATTGATGAGCCAACTGCACGGTCTGGTCGTAGTAAAACCAATACGGCGTACCCTAAACTCTTAGTCCCATCCACGATTAAAGTGGTATATAACGATGTATCGATTGTAAATGGAGCGTATGATTCTGCCCGATTTTATTATAGACTTGAGCCCTTTGAGTTAGATAGCTTAGATAATTTTCATGAATTATCTCAACGATTTAAAGGTGAATTGATTTCTGGTGGGATTTTCCCGCCAATCTCCGAATCGTTAAAGATCATGCCAGATTATTCTTTGGGCTTTTCAACTACAGCTCCTGCCGGGGGGTGGCCGTTTTATGGTGAAAAATCGAAATATGAGAACAAAGTGGTTTTATCTAATAATGGGCTTCAAGGGTCAGGAACAATAAACTATGCAACAGCCACCGCGATTTCACAAAAACTTACATTTCTTCCAGATTCAACCATCGGTATAGCCAAGTTTATCAACAAGGAGTCTAAAAATGGAATTAAGGTTCCATTGGTTGAATCGGATGCCGCTTACGTTGCTTTTGTGCCAAAAAAACAAGTGCTTAAAGCAAGTTCATGGAAAGGACAGCCTTTGGCTATGTTTAACGGACAATGTGATATGGAAGGGACCGTAATTCTCTCAGTTAAAGGGATGAGCGGGCTTGGTGTTATACATTTTCCAGATGCTGATTTAGGTTCAAAGAATTTTGATTTTACGCATGAAGACATTCATGCCGATACATCAAGTTTTTCCTTGAAAAACCGATTTATTAATGAGGGACAGGCTCCAGTCGCCATGGAAACAAAAGACGTGAAAGCCGATGTGTCATTTAACACCCGAAAAGGTGAATTTAACTCCTTTGGTACAAAACGAATTAAGTTTCCACCGAATCAATATTATTGTACCATGGATAAGTTCTTTTGGTATATGGACCGCGCAGATGTGGATTTTGAAAAAACTAAGTCGAATCAAACAACGTTTGAGGCCGGTGCAGACTTAGATGAATCAAATTTTTTCTCCATGTTAGAAGAACAAGATTCCTTGCAATTTAGATCATTATTGGCGCGCTATGACTTGAAACTACAAACCCTCTTTTGTAATAAGGTGGAATATGTGCGGGTTGGAGATGCGAAGATTTATCCAGATTCTATGAAGGTAGTTGTACGTAAAAATGCGGTGATGGATCCATTTACGAATGCTAAAATTGTAGCGCCTTTCATTACAAAGTATCACACCTTTACCAATGCCAACGTAGCCGTGACTTCTCGGAAAAAATATGAAGGTACAGCATCTTACCCGTATTTCGATCGTGACAGTAACTTGACCGTGTTGAAAATGAAATCTATAGCCTATCTGAACTCAGTTACTCAAGCGGAAGGAGAAATTGATCAGAAATCTAATTTTAAATTGAGCAAGGAATTTGAGTATTACGGTAAGGTGAAAGTGGTGGCAGCAAGTAAAGGCTTGTTTTGCGATGGGTCTACCAAAATCAACCATGCATGTAAAAGTTTTGATCGTTCGTGGATGACCTTTAAGGATACCATCCTTGCTACGAATATTCAGATTCCAATATCCGAAAATCCGGTAAATGATGCAGGTAAAAAATTATCGGTTGGTTTTTCTTGGAAAAATTCGGAGTTTATTGATAGCGTTATGGTATATCCTGCGTTCCTATCGAAATCTGAAGGTATAAATGATCAAAGCGTATTCAAAGCATCTGGCTATGTACAATATAATCCAAGCAGTTTAACATTTCAAATTGGTGATAAAAAACGGTTAAATGGCGATAGCGATTTAGGAAATCTGCTTACCATGTACACGGAAACATGCTCGTTAACAGGAATTGGAAAAATTAGCTTCGGGGTTGATTTAGGTGAGGTTACCGCAGATTCCTATGGCGATATCTCCTTCAATACAGATACCAAGAAAATTGAAATGAATGTGTCTACTTTGTTGAAATTCCCGATGCAAAAGGATGTGTTCACCAACATCGCCGAAGGGTTGAAAGTGCTAGAAAGCCAGAAGAATGTAGATTTAACCTCCAAAAAAATCAATTTCTCTCAAGTGCTACGTTCTATATTGCCTGAAGAAAAAGTGAATGATCTCTTGAAAGATTATGAAGAGGAAAAACTTCGTAAAATGCCGGAAGGACTTGATCAAACCATGGTGCTTTCAGGATTAAAGTTTGAATACAAACAATTTAAATCAAATGAAAATGAATCGGGGTTTGAGCGCGGTTGGGTGACCAAATCATCTAGTATGGCTTCAGAAGACGGTGGGGAAGAAGTGAAAGGAAAAAATCGATGCGCTATTGTAGCGATTGAAGGCAAGCCAGTATTGAAAGAAGTAGAATTTAATATGGCCATCGCGCAAACGGCTACAGATAAATCAAATCAAGGTTTACTTATTAATTTTGAAAACAGTGCTGGTAAAGATTTTCTTTTGAATTATGGAATGGACAGAAAAGATGGTACCTTGCTAATTAATTCAAATGAACCAAGTCTTAAAACATTGATTACAGAAATGAAACCGGATAAAAGAAAATCTAAGAATTTCAGTTTTGATTGGGCCAGTGATTCCGCTACGCAAAAAGGCTTGAGTCGCCTTAAAGAATTTCTAAGAGCTAGATAAATGAACGTGTTTTTAGCCTTCTTGGTCGCGTATCTTTTAGGTTCCATTCCTTCTGCTGTTTGGTTGGGTAAGTGGTTGCATGGAATGGATGTAAGGGAACATGGCAGTAAAAATGCGGGGGCAACAAATTCCTTTCGCGTGCTTGGTAAACGAACCGGAATCATGGTGCTGCTGCTTGATGTATCGAAAGGTGTATTAAGTATGATGGTGTGTAGATTTATATTATGCGACACGGAATCCATGTTGTATCAAATGATCGCAGCTGGTATTTGTGTTCTTGGACACGTATTTCCCGTTTTTGCAGGGTTTCGAGGAGGTAAAGGGGTAGCAACGTCTTTAGGGGTTTTCTTGGGATTAAATCCCTTAACTGCTGTAACTTGTATGGTGGTTTTTTTGGTTGTGTTTTTAATAACGCGCTACGTTTCTTTATCATCAATAACCGCAGCATTTTTGTTGCCATTCATTAGTTTTTTTATCTACCACCAAGAAGCTCGCGAAGTTCTTTATTTCAATATCATCTTATCGCTCATTGTAATTTTGGCCCATCATAAAAATATTAAGCGCCTAATTGCCGGGGAAGAACAACGAATGAACTTTAACGGATCAAAGATGTAACTTCATCCAGGGTGTTTAATTCAATTAAAATAGCAGTTTTTGGGTTTTTCCTTTGTGGAGTAAGTCTTTATTCAATAGGACAATCCGTTATTCAGATTGAAAAACGCGCGCGAGAAGCGTTAAAGAATAAACAGTATGAAGCAGCTAAAATAGATTATCAAATTTTAGTGAGTCGTGAACCCAGTTCCGCGGATTATAATTTTCATTATGCTTTATGTATTTTTCATACCGAATCAAAAAAAGCATCGCAAAAGTATTTTGAAGTAAGCATCAAGAATAGTAGCGCATTTTGCGACGCACATTATTATTTGGGACGAATTTTTCACGCAAGTTACCTGTTTAATGATGCCATTACTGCCTTTGAAACCTATCGGGCTTGTGATCCATCAGATAGCAAGAACGCAGCAAAAGAAATAAACTATTGTCAGCAGGGGAGTATGTTATTGGAAAATCCCCGATCACTTAGTACCCTTTCGGTTTTTTCATCACCAATTACTACCTACACACAAAAATATCCGCTCGATGATATCGGGGGTGGAATCTTTACGAATAATGACCTCCAGACCAAACTCGATAAAAAAAACAATTATGTGCCGCTTTCTTATTTCAAACGAGGGGATTCCTATAAGTTTTATGCAAGCTATGGCGAGGCAGGTGAATTTTTAAAACTATTTTTCATAAAGCGAATTTCCCAAGACGTGTGGTCTAAACCCCAACAGATAATTCTGGGGTCAACCCAAGCTTATGATGCCGTATCACCGTTTTATGATGCGGAAAATAATATGCTTTATTTTGCTGCGAATGGATTGAATTCGATGGGTGGCTTTGATTTATTTAAAGTGCCCTTTGTGGATGAATCGGTAACAGGTGAAATTTTAAATTTAGATTTTCCTTTTTCCTCGTCGGCAGATGATTTTTATTATATCCCCTTAAATTCAAAAGGTACCAAAGCATGCTTCGCTTCCGATCGGAATTCACCTCTAGGAAAAATTCAGGTATTTACTATACAAAATCAACTCCAACAGAATGAAACATTGGTACTCCAAGGACAATTCCTGGATTTGGTAGATGCCAAAAATACGCGCGTTCAAGTTACCGTTAAGGATTCTGAGGATGGGATGGTTTATGGACCATTTACCAGTAACGAGCAAGGGCAATATCAAATCACTTTACCAGGTCCTGGTGAATATCAATTTACAGCCAGTATCAATGGTACTACGCAGGTATTCAATGATACCAAACGAATTCCTAGCCAGAAATCCAATATTACATTTAAACAGACCATCAAGTATAGTATGGATAATGTAAGTGAAGTTGCACAATTCCTATATGACTTTAATGGCCCGATTTCTCAAGAATTAAAGGCATATAAAGCGAATGTTCTTTCTAGCCTAACATTAAATCCTAAGACCAGTGTAATTTCAAGTAAAGATTCAATAAATCCGGAGGATACAAAAATCGATCAACCCGTTAAAAACATGGAGACGGCTCTTGTAGCCTTAGGCTTCACTCAATCAAGTTTAGAAGAACAGAGCAATGCCTTGGCTGATCGTCTGCTAGAGCTTTCACTAAAGGGAACCTTGATCCAAGATGAAATAGATGCCTTAACGGAATCTATGGAAACGCTTTCGCTAACTGATCGTCAACTTCAAGAAAAAATCAAGGCGCTAGAACGTGATATTGATCGAACTTCTGGTAACAGTTTCCAACAAGCAGTTTATCAAAAAGAATTAAAAAACACGATTGATAGCTTGGAGAAATTAACGCGTAAACAACTCGTTGTTGCGTCATTAATTAAATCAAAACAAGCGGATAAAAACCAATGGGACCTTTCTAATCAGGAGCCTTCTGTAACTGAGTTAAGTGATGCAATCAAACTCTCTCTGATGAAAGAGAATAGAGACTCTTTAATTCAACTATTAACACAGCACGAAAAGAAAATAGCGCAATTTATAAATGAAGCGAATCCGTCAAATGAACCTAAAAATAATTCCATAGGAGAATTAACAGAGAAGCAACAAGCAACTGCAAACAAACTAGTAGCGCTTCAAAATGAACAAAAGCTGCTAATAGATAAGCAAGCCTCGCTAACGATTCAGCAAGAAAATGCAACAAAAAAAGAATTGGAATCCATTAAAAACCATCAGGCTGAACTGAAAAAATCAAATGATATAATTGCGTCAAGCATACAAACACTTCAAAAGGAAAACGAGTTAACCGGTATTAAAATTGATTTAATGAAAGAGGTAGCTGCATTGAATGGCGGAGACTTACCAAAAGAGCATGTCAATTTTGTTGATCAATCTGCTCAAATTGAGGAATTGTTGACTTTGAAATCTTACGCGAAGGAACTTGTCTCGATTTCAGATAAAAACGATCTCAATGCTGTTTTTGATAAGGATCTTAGCGTGTTACGAACTGAGGATCAACAACAATTGAAGGAGGCCGTGCAATCGGAGATGTTGCTGATAAAAAACAAACTGGATAAATCAACGGGGCAAGAAAGTCAACGGTTAGCAGAGCGATATCAGTGGCTGGAAGCGAAGTCGGAGGAACTTAATGCCATCCTCGTAACAAATCCATCATCCTCGGGCGAAACGCAAACGCGAACACAAGAAACTACCACGAATCCAACGACAGGAGCAACAGAAACGACGAATGGAGTAGCGCAAACCCGCTCACAAGAAACTACCACGAATCCTACGACGGGAACAACAGAAACCACGAATGGAGTAGCGCAAACCCGAACACAAGAAACTACCACGAATCCAAACCCGGAAATGAGTTTAGAGAAGCTAGCGGCGCTTGAACAAATAAAAGAAGATGTGTTAACAGAGGCAAAAATGCTTGATAAACTTCCGTTAGAATACCAGGAATCAAACCCGCTAAAAGCGATAAAGAATCAACTAACCATCACCAACGAACTCATTCAATTGAGTCATATATTAGGAGAAAAAGGAATGGCGGCTTTATTTAGTCCGCTTGAACTGCAATCCATGGCACAAGATGCTAAAGCGGTCGTCAAACAAATAAACAGCACCTTGCCTTCCGGTCAACAACTTGAAATTAAGTCAATTCAAGCCATAACAGAGGTATTTGAAGCGGATATACAATCGAATGAAAGTACAGAAAATAACCAAGTAGAACGTATTGAACCTACGGATGAAATGATTGCGCAATATGCGTCGAAGGCGGGGTATGATCGTTACGTAAGCCTAATCAAAGAGCAGGTTAAAATAACCCAAGAACTAGATGCGCTTAATGGTCGGATAACTGCCTTAAAAAAGGAATTATATGTAGAAATAGACGACACAAAACGAACTGCAATTCGAAATGAACTTCTTGAACTTGTTCAACAAAAGTTAATGAAAGAAAAACAGTTCAATGAGTTGGATCGAACGCTACGTGGCATGCCAGATATAACCTATTATTCTGCGTTACTTGAGAAACAAATTTTACCAAAGTCAGGTACGAATGAAACCTCATTCGTGTCAATTGATGAACAAGCATTAGCGTTTCAAGTGGGAGGAGAAACAAATGTTCAACAAGGAAAACTACCAGTATTGAATCAAATGCCAATGGGGTTGATTTTTAGGGTACAAGTTGGTGCTTTTAGATACAAAGTTCCTGGGTATTTCTTTAGGGAGTTTTCACCCGTATCAGGAGAAAAATTAACAAACAACTTAACCGCTTACTTGGTTGGATATTTTGTTGATTCAAAAGCAGCGAAAAACGCGAGAACGTTAATTAGGCAAACCGGATATCAAGACGCGTTTATCGTAGCTTATTGTGATGGGAAGAGAATTCCATTTAACCTGGCGATTCAATATGAGCAAAATGGAATGTGTAAAAAGCGAGAACAAACGGATGTGTTAAAGGAAGTAGTCAGCTATTTTAAAGATTCAATAAATCAAGCGGGTGCTGTTCAAGGAACGCCAAAGGAAATATTTTATACCGTTCAGGTGGCTTCCCTAAAGAAAGAAGATAATGGAAAACTCAATAAGGTTCCAGAATTATTCTATAATCTCTCCGTAACAGGAAATTATAAATATTCAAGTGGAAAATTCTCTTCCTTGAATGATGCTAAGGTTCGACGTAATGAAATGAGAGCAACTGGCTATGCAGATGCCTTTATCGTTGCGTATCGGGATGGAATTCCTGTAAGTTTTCAGGAAGCTGAAGTCGGTCTTGCCTATATGAAGGAAGCTCCAAAAATGAACGTTACGCCTGTAAATACCGATTTGCTCGGAGTAAAAACAGAAGAACCCGCTCACATGCTTGTTCAGTATAAAAAACGCGTTGGAACCATGGCGCTCTCCGATTTCTCTAACTTTAATCAATTAAAGTCGTGTGTATTGGCTGAAGATGAGTTGCTATTGGCACCCTTGAATCAAGATGAGATTTCACCCTTATTCCAGATTTTATATGCGGATTTCGATGCTGTTGAGATTCCAGAAGAATCGATCAACGCGTTGTGCGCACGTGGTACGATGGCTGAAATAACTATAGCGCATGATTTTGCATTACGCGGTACAGTGCCCTTCCAATTAACGAATTCGATGAGTGAGGGTACTGGAATTCTTTTTTATCCGCGTACGGAAATCGATAAGATTCGAATAATGGATCAATTGAAAAAATTAAATTTAACGATTAAAGACTAAGAGGTTGTTATGAAAGAAAAGGAAAGTGAATCGATAGCGTTTGCAACAGATGTTCAATCTGAGTTAGCTCTTATTTTATACAATGATGATGTCAATACCTTTGATCATGTAATACATTGCTTGGTTACCGTGTGCGAAATGGAGCTAATGGCTGCTGAACAATGTGCGTATATTGTTCATTATGGCGGTAAATGTGCCGTAAAACATGGGGCTTATGAAGACTTAGAGCCAAGATGTCTGACTTTATTAGAAAAAGGACTTTCTGCTAAAATTGAAAAGTAATTAAGGTTTAGAAAGATCGAAAAATGTTTTCTCGATCGTTTCATATTTGCCATTTGGTGATGGCGTGAGGGCAGGGGAAGCAATGACATTTAAGTCGCCATCTAACAAGATATAATACGGAAAGGTGAGTATTCCTAGATTATTCCAAATCGGATTTTCTCGCTTCAAACCGATTTTTTTCCACGTAACCTGCTTTAATGCACGTTGTTCTGTTTCATTTAAATTCTCTTTATCAACATATAAGGTGATAATCTCTACTGTACTTCCATAGGTGGCGTGTAATTTTTTAAGAATACTCAATTCACTTATGGCTTTGGTATTGGAAGGGTTAAACGCATGGATGTAGATATGCTTACCCTTATACGTTCGAAGATCAATGGATTCGTTCGTTCCGTTGATGGTTTCAAATAAAAAGGTTCCGCCTTGTTGAATTATTGGGATTTGAGCAAGAATATTTTGAGCAATCGTTCTATGAATAGGATAGGCACTTTCTTTACTAATTAATTTGAGGTTATTTAAGATTACAGAACGCGGTAAGAAATTATCGTTCAATGCCTGTTTTAATATATAAATACGAATTAATGACCTTAATTCTGGCACTGAGGCATAGGGATCCTTTGATAACAAGGAATCACTTCGGGTTAGATCGCCTGCCGCAAAGGCTTTAAACAAACTGTTGCTTAGTTCTGGTTCAATTCGATGTATATATTGGTTGTAAAAGGTTTCGAAATAAGCCATATAATAGTCATGCTCATATAATATGGGATTGGTTTCTAAATAATTAGCATATTTTTCAATTTCAGAGGGTGCTCCAACAAAGTTGATATTATCTACATCACTAGCCACGCTGTATTTCATGAAATCAAGAAAATATGACGAGGTATCTGTTTGAGCGTCTTTCATTAACGCCAATTTTAGAATGCCTATTTTTTTTGAAAACAAACTTGGATTAAAATCCTTGTCGAAGTAAATATCACTGATGTAGTTATCTAGCCATGCTTGAAAGCCCAATATTTTAAAATTAATATCATTGCTGTCCAGGTCGAAAAAGGTTAATTCAATTTCTTCTTTTAGGTTATATGATTGATTTTGAGGGTTTTCTGATACAAATTCAACCTTGTAATTCCCTTTGGGTTGCACGTAGATGTATGACTTGAGCTCTTCCGTTCCTAAAACAAGCTTGGTTATTCCCGATGTTTGCCCATTGAATTTAAAAACTCCATCCTCCGAAATGGTGGTTTCTTGAAGTAGGCTCAAACGACCGCTTAAATAATCCTCATATTTCCATAAATACATGGATTCATTTGCAAATTGTGGAGCCAAGCCAATAACTTGGAATTGACTATAAACTAGTATCGACAGTAGTGTGAAAAGTCCAGTAAATGTAAGGTTGGTCTGCATGCCTACTGTTTAATCAAAATCATCGGATTGGTTACAAATTTTGATATTTCTCCTTCGTTTTGATGTATCTCGCGAACAATCGTAGAATTAATTGCGGCATCAATCCGTTCGGTAAGTATGAATATAGTTTCAACTGCTCCTAAATCTTGATTTAGGTATGCTATAGGTCGCTCGTACTGGAAATCTTTGGTATCTCTAAGCCCCCTTACGATAAAATCGCACTGATTGGCGCGGCAGGCATCGACAGTTAATCCCTTATACGAAATCACCTTGATTCGATCCGTATTCAACACCGATTCAATGTGTGCTTTTCGGGACTCAAGCGTGAAATACGCAGATTTTGAAGAATGAACTCCAATTCCAACAACTACTTCGTCAAAGAGCGTGAGTGCCTTCATAAGAACAGCCTCATGTCCTTTAGTAAATGGGTCAAATGATCCTGGGAAAAATGCGCGCTTGCTACTCATTGAAAAAAACTAAAATTAACATTACCGAATGTACGTGTATTGATAAAATTAGTTTCTGTGCTTAAATCAGTTTGCCTTCCATGCTCAACGATTAAATAACCACCTGGTTTCAAAAGCTTACGGTCTTTCACTACTTGAACGATGTCTTTATGGAATTTTAATTCAAACGGAGGGTCGGCAATAATTATATCGTATTGCATCGTGGTTCGCTGCAGAAATGAAATGCAATCTTGCGTATGTATAGAAAGTTTAGCGCTTACATCCAATAAGTCCGCATTTTTCTTAAGCCATGCGGCTACTTTTGGACTTTTATCCACGCATGTGACTGAAGTCGCGCCCCTGGAGATGAATTCAAAGGACAAGTTTCCCGTGCCAACACATAAATCCAATAGGGTTAAGCCTTCAAATTCAATGAGGTTATTTAGCACATTAAATAAGCCTTCTTTAGCAAAATCCGTTGTTGGTCGAGAAGGAAAGCTAGACGGTACGCTGAATGTTCTTCCCTTTAAATGACCTGAAATAATTCTCATGTAATTGGTGTAATAAGGTCATAACTGGTTTCTTGAATAATTTCTATCCCAGTTAATAGTTCAAGGCGCTTCAAAAGGTGCTCAATCTTACTTACTGGATGAGCCATCGAAATCGAGCTCAACCTGATCTTTCCTCCTGCGGGGTTTATTTGTTGTTTTGTTAGAATGGTCAGCAGCATAAATATGACATCGTCTATTTCTGAGTATTCAAACAATTCTGATGCACCAAGTATTTCTTTATGCTGAATGCCAATATAGGCATGTGTAGTAAAAAAATGCAAGTCAATTTGAATGGTTTTCACGCGATGATTTCGAGTTAATATTACGTGATGCAACAGGTTGATATTCGCGCTATTAAATTGTTCAGTAAGCAAGGTGTTTAACCAGGACTGCTGGGTATATAAAACATGAATTTGTTGGCGTTCATTTACATAATGCTCGAGCGTTGAATTCGCAGGAACAAGGTCATACATGCGCTCATAATATGAACTTAACAACGCTTCATCAAACATAACACTCGGTAAGAGTAAATGATTTTCGCCAATAACTAGGTGTTGAAAATCAGGCGCATGCAGAAACGAAGAGTTCGTAGATGTTTTAATAAAACTTTTTATCTCTTCAATGATCAACGGTGGGGTATTTGATCGGATGCTATGGTAAAATATCCCCTCGTCCGTAATTACGGAAACAGTTGCTTGTTCGTATATAACTATTGATTGATTCATAGATCAGTTACAAAGCTACAATTTATTTATCTTACCCATTATCCTGATTTAAATTATCAACTTTGCATATGGAGTTCACTACCGATCAAAAGGAAGCGTTGCGTATTTTTAATGAATTCGATTCATCAGATTCAAGCTATCGGTGTTTCATACTTAAAGGGTATGCCGGAACAGGTAAAACTACGCTCATATCTCACCTTGTCGGTGTCTTTAAAGAAGAAAAACGAAAGATAAAGTTAATTGCCCCTACGGGAAGAGCGGCAAAGGTGATGTCTTCGTATGCTGATTTTCCCTCTGCCACGATTCATAAATTAATTTATTTTATGAGTGATTCTGTCGAAGGTTCGTCTCTTGTTCTTGCAAAAAATCTATACAAGCATACCCTGTTCGTGGTGGATGAAGCTTCCATGGTTGGCATTGAATCCAGTAATTCCGAAGGTAGTTTATTACAGGATTTACTCAACTATGTGTTTTCAGGGGAGGGGTGCTCACTTATGTTGGTTGGTGATCCAGGGCAATTACCGCCCGTTGGACAAACAGATTCGCCCGCATTAAGGAAAGACTTTTTAGCGCATCATTATTCATCCATTCATGTGTTTGAACACACACTTACGGAAGTTGTTCGTCAAGCCGCACATTCGCAAATTACCACCAATGCAACGTATTTAAGGTCGATTAAGGTTGCGCAAGCTCCATACTTTTCTGAAGTTGGAAAAGACGTCTTGCGAATAAATGGTTCAGAATTATTGGATGCCTTAGAAGTGGCGCGATCCGAAGGGGATGAATCCTTTGTGATGTTAACTATATCTAACAAGCGTGCAGGACAATGGAATCATGAAATAAGAAATCGACTATTTCAATATGAAGAGTCATTAGTTCGAGGCGAATGGTTGATGGTCGTGAAAAACAATTATTTCTGGGCTGCTGATTCGGAAATGGGATTAATCGCAAATGGTGAACTGATGAACATCGTTCGAATTGTAAGAGAAGAGCATCTCTATGGTTTTGATTTTATTCATGTAGCAGCTACCTTTTTTAGTGAGCCAACTAAGGAACGGAATGTCATTTGTTTTAAAGAAACGCTCAGCGCGGATGCGCCCAATTTGTCACGAGAACGTTTGAAGACCTTGTTTTTTGAAATCGAGAAAGATTATCCTGGAGAACGAAATAAACGAAAACGATACCAATTAATTCTTAAAAACCCCTATTTCAATGCATTACAGATTAAGTATGCATACTGTATCACAGCGCATAAAGCACAGGGCGGACAGTGGGAAACGGTTTTTGTTGATTACGGGTTTATCCCTGAAAACATGGAAAAGCAGGAATATATTCGTTGGTTATACACCTGTGTAACCCGTTCAAAAACATCGCTGTACCTGCTGAATTTTCCGGATGATTATTTTGAGAAACTGACTTGATTTATCGTAGTTTAGGGAGCTTTATCAGTGCATTATTCAGCTCGTATTTGCTCTGATTGCACGCTTGTTCTAATTGGTCAATAAATCGCTTTGCCAGTTGTGTTGAAAGATAATTCGGACAAATAGACGTTAATTCATCTTTCGTTTTCAATAAAATTGCACGCGTTCTTAGCATCGATAGTACTTCATTCTTACTTAGTCCATTTGTTTCCATAAGTTCATCCAAACCTAAAATTTGGGTATTTAAATTTGAAACAACGGGATCTGTTGAGCTCATGATTTGAATTTGAAGAAATCGATTTATTTTAATTTGTAGGGATGAATGCCTTAGCGATTTAAATGGAATGGAAGATCGACTTTCTTGTCGTTCAATTTGAGATGCTCCCGGATACGCTGCTAATTCTACTTGATCTATATCTCGTATGATTATACTGTCTTTCCAAATCCCAACGCCTAATCCCTTAAGATTTAATGAAATAGGAAGGGGACTCTTTTTATATTCGGCAAAAAGTTTTCTAAAAAACGCACTGTCTTTATCTGTAAAGATGCTTCGATTAAATTCAAATGCATCGGATTCAAAAACATCTTCAAAAGCAATCTGGAAATCAGCGTCAAATAAGGGAACTGCGTCAATCAGTGAAACGTGCATCATTATTTCATCTGAGGATTCTCCCTCGTAGTCGTCAGGGATGGATAACAAGCGAATATCTATGGTTTCCTCATAGGGTGTAGGTTTAAACGTTAGGTCTTGCGTGTATACATCAAAGGTTGTCCCATCCTCAAATAAATACAGTCCATCCTTAACGATGAAAGGTACCCAATGCTCCCCTAATAATCTCTTGTATTGTCTATAAATTGCATCATGGTGCTCAAATTCTTCAGCTAACTCATCTCGTTCTTCGATCAGTTGTTCCAGTACACTGCTGGTTTGATCATAAGATGCATATAATTCAATTAAATCCCATTGTTGCTTGTTCTTGGCTTTTTTACGGGCTTTAGTGGTGGGTTTCATTACCAGGTTTGGGTCTTCATTCTTTTTTCGATCGCGCTCCGCTTTGGTAGTTTTGTTCTTTGTGCGGTAAGGATCTTTGTAGAGTTCCCCTAAATCTCCTTCTTTTTGATTAATTAATGATTCGATCTCTCCTAATTCCTTGTATGTTGCATTCACCTGTTCATTCATGCCGTCTTTACCTTCGAGCTGAACTTTTAGGGATTCATAGGTTTCGCTGTACAAATTATTTAATACATGCATGAAGGTCGTGCCTTTGGAGAAATTAGAGTCGGGTGTTAGGAATCGAGTGGTTTGAGATCCGAATAGGGGATATTGTTTTGACCCTTTCTCCACGATTACTGTCGTTTGATTGGTGCTGTTGTATCCCCAAACATCAAAATGAACTTGAGTTTCTTTATAATTTCCCGCCGAAGAAAATGAACGTTCCGTAATACGCTTCGTTTTTATGGTTGCTTTTTTTTCTCCGCTTAACTCTAATTCATAGGGGAATAGACCAATTGCGCGAGGCAAGCCTTGATTCCAAGCGCCATACTCATCCTTATCACGTTCTTGCATCATACCTTCGGTGTAACTTCCATCACCTGCAGCCATGAGTTCACTAATAAACACCTTAGAATCACCTCCCAGTAAATTAAATAAAACACGTGTTCTACTCGCAATGGTTGTATTCAATGCGTTTCCTTGAGTTTCTAATATCGTTTTGCAATCAGCCGATTTTAATGACCCCTTGAGTTGTAAGGTTAATAAGCGTTCTGTTAAGGAAATATTAGTCAACAATAAGGGACTTTCCTCTGGATTTAATAAGAATTCTATCAATTTACCGCGGTTATATTCGCTGGGTAAGGCACTGAGAAAGGTGGTAAAATATTGATCCAAGAGGGGTAGGGAAGTTCTTGTTGCTCCGTCAGCATAACGCTTGATCTGTTGACACATCTCATAGATTGCCGTTTTATTGCATGCTTCCGTAATGATTCCTTTCGGACATTTCGAGAGTTCATTCGATCGTATGATCAAAAAATTTGGATTGACTGTAATAATACGGTCGATGGAATCATAGTTTATTTTACCGTCCGGCAATAAAATATTGGGTCCATTGTACTCAAATGCTTTACCAATATTTTGGTCAAGAATTGGGCTCTTTTTAACAATGTGATATAAGTATGCCTGTATTTCAGGCGTGAGCGCTTGAGAAACTTGAGCAACATGCGAATTGCACCAAAAAAAGATTAGAATACAATGAAGCCAACCGTTTCGAACGCCTTTGAACGTAAAAATTTGATTATTTAATAAATTCAACTGTTTGACCATTGATTTGAAGTAAATAAACCCCAGCAATTAAGTTCGTTACATCGATGGGTCCATTATAAGAACCAGTGCCAATTAATTTACCTCGTAGATCGTGTATTTTAAATTCATCACCAAACGTAGCGCCGTTGATATAAAGTTCATTGGTTGCCGGGTTAGGATAAAGTTGGATAGTTTCCATGGGGATTTCATCTCCACCTACGAAGGTTAATGGTTGGTCTTTACTTAAAATAATGGTGCTGCTATTGTTTATCAAGGCTGAATTCACATCAACCGACATCGTAATGAAAATTGGCATATTACTAACTGTAAAATCATAATATTCGTATACATTTCGTACAAAAGCCACATTGGTTCCAAATACACTAGCAACAGCAGAATCTTTCAAATGAAAGCGCATCACATTGGTATAGGAATTTCCTCCAGGTAATAACAAGGTTCCCGAACCATCAACCATGGTAACAGATGAACCGGTAGCAGGTAAGGTACCTGTAGCGGTGGATGTTACTGTACCAGAAAATGCATCAATGAGGGGGTTCGATGCCAAACTCAACGGATAAGCCATTAGATTTTCTTGGTCTACATTCCAACTTGCAACCACAGCACCTAAGCTTACTTCATTAAAGACAAAACCTTGAGAAATTCTACCACTTGCTGATGATGAATAAAACGTTTGTAGGTTTCCGCCGATATCATACATTTTGGTAGAACCGGCAAATGATGCATAATTTGCATCTTGTGTGGCATCGAGAATTTGAACATCTTTGGTTACACCGAAAATCCCAGCAATTTGACTGAAATCCCATGTGACATTAGCCCCCATGATGTTGGCTTGAATGTTTGCGTTTGAATCACAAAGATGCAAAGAAGCTAAGGAACCAATAGTTGCTTCATTGGTTGCATCAAAGGATTGGGCTACACTTAAAAAAGGTAAAGCGATGATTAATAGGTAGATTGATTTCATAATAATTCAGTTTATTCAAAAATACAAAAAAAGCGGTTAACTAATCCCTCAATTATATTCCAAAATGTTGACGGTTCTTTTTAATTTGGTGTTGATCGGTTTCTTTCATAATCAACTTCATGGCAGGATAAAAAGTCCGCTGAACCAATGGCAAGGTTTTCTCTATGATTTGACCTCGTCGACCAATTTTCAACAACAATAATTCATTTTCAAGGGAAGTAAGTACTTCTAATAGGTTTGTATTAATTGCTATTCCATTGACAGACAGCAGCTCGTCTCCCTCAGATAATCCACCGACATCAGCAGGGCTTCCAGGTGCAATGTCCAGTATGAATGTTTTATCAGTGTTAGTTATGATTTTAATGCCTAATGCATGTTTGTATGGTTCCGTGGGGATTTCTTGATGAAGTTCAATTCCATAAAAAGAAAAGGCCTCTTGCAATAAGGATTCATATCCATTTGCTGAATTAATGTATTGATCAAATAACGGACTGAAATCTATTCCGGAGATTTGATTAAGTTGATTGATTATATCTTTTTCGGTATAACCATGTTGCGTTAACCCAAACTCATAAAAAAGACGTTTCATGAAGTGTTGCAGGGTGGCTTTATTGCTTGTTGCTTGCCGAATCTTTGTATCTATAATGTATGCCATTAAACACCCTTCGTTGTAGATTGATACCTTTCGTCCTGGGGTTCCTTTAACATATCCATCAATCCACGTATCTATGGAAGAATCAGCAACGGAATATGCGAATCTTCCTACATTATCAACGTGCGTTTGGATTTGCACTTCAAGCAGTTGAAGATAACGCTCAGAAGTGATTAATCCACTGGTTAGCAAAAAGTAATCACCAAAAAATGTGGTTATTCCTTCGTATATATAGCCTAAACGAGAGTAGGTAGGACCTTCAAATCGGTACGGAAGCATGTCTGAGGGCCTAATGGTTTTCACGTTCCAAACGTGGTACAACTCATGGGATGCTACCGCCAATAAAGATTCATACCGTGTGCTTTTCCATGCTGCAGTAGGACCGAGCACTATTACCGTGTTATTTAGGTGTTCTACCCCGTGCAAATACGTGTCCTGCACACCAATTAATAGAAACGAAAAAATAGATGTTGGGAATTCACCAAAGGCACGTACTTGCTGCGCTGTAAATCGCTTGAAGTCTGCTATAAGTTGCTCCGACGAAATCCCGTGTGCCCCAACCGAATGGATGTGAAAGCTGTAGTCGGAAACGTTATAAGAATTCGTTTCAATGGAAGAACCCGCTAATATCGGGGTATCGAATGCTTCGTCTAACGTTGAGAATACAGGTAAGCAATTAGGCTTGTGCTCAAGCCCTACAAGTGACCATTCTTTAGG
>ENA-OUVC01000569-OUVC01000569.1-marine-metagenome-genome-assembly--contig:-NODE-569-length-23731-cov-4.765875_pt1 | contig 23731 bp, 23 predicted proteins | sample MGYA00248622_ERZ508571 | MGnify/ENA primary metagenome ERZ508571 (study PRJEB26236, sample SAMN06267175) | marine metagenome | isolation source: Columbia River Estuary | place: USA:Columbia River Estuary... | reverse complement strand
GAATCTCGCGCAGAGAAAAATCGGGAAGGCCAACCAACTCCAACATCTCTTCCACGCGGTCTGAGGTTTCTCTCGGCGAGACACCCCGCATACGCAATCCGAATGCAATGTTCTGTGAAACCGTGAGGTGTGGAAACAAGTCGTTTGACTGTGTCACCATGCCAATACCGCGCTTATGGGTGGGTAACTGCGTGATGTCGCGATCATCAACAGATATTGCACCGCTAGAGATGCGCACGAGACCGCATATCGCTTGCAGCACAGTGCTTTTGCCAACTCCAGATGGCCCTGTGATGGCCAATGTGGTGGCGGTAGGCACCTCAAATGACAGATCAGAGATTATTGGTGTGCCTGCATAGGACACGGAGAGATTCGTCACTTTAAGCACGGCTAGTTACCCCCACGGTGAGAACAATAAGTAGTGAAGCCAATACGTATCCCGATTGTTGGGTTAACGCGCCGGGACGGCCGAGCAGTTGTGAGATTGCCATTGTCATAGTGGTGGAATTGGATCGCGTAAGAAATGAAGTGACCCCGAATTCGCCTAACGAGATTGCGGCCGCGATACCAACGCTGCGCAGCAGTGCTGGCCGAAGAAGCGCAATGTCTATTCGCAGCCAAGTGTGCCATGGTGATGCACCCAGTAGCGCTGCATTGTCACGTAGTGAGGAGGGGATTGCCTGCACTGCTGGTTCCAATATGCGAATTGCAACGGGTAGAGCAATGAGGGCATGAATAACTGGAATGAGCCACGTGTGACTCCGCCACGCAAATGGATCTTTGTTGAATGTGATGACAAGCCCAAGGCCAAGAGTTGCAGCTGATACAACAAGTGGTAACGAGGTAATAAAGCGAAGTACGCGGTGCTGCTCTGGGTATTGAAACCATTGACGCCCCATTTGTTGCGCAGCAATGAGAGCAAGTAACACTGTCACGACGGCCGTTATGACTGAGAACAGAAGCGATGTGCCTAACACTCTCCACGTGGAGACAGTGAGTTGGGGCAATGTCCCACCGAACACAGTGGTCCACGCGTGAAATGAAATATGACCTCGATATGAAACGGAACGTATCAACGTAGCTACAAGCGGAAGAGTCACAACGATGACGGGGATGATTACTGAGGTCACAACAATCCAACGCCCGCGTGGTTTCGTATGCAGCGGCATTGGTGCCGAGCTCGCATGTGTGGAAGTTGTGTGATGTTGTGAAGGCCGTGAGATTTGGAAAGCCAACAACACCACAATCATTTGAAGAACAGCAAGAGTGACAGCAACATCGGTATTTCCTAATCGAACCGACTGCGTGAATATCTCTGTTTCAATTGTTCGCCGTGAAAATCCGCCAACGATTGAAATGACTCCGAAGGATGTAAAGCAATACGTGAATACAAGTGCGGCAGAAGAGTTGATTGCGCTACGAATGTTTGGCCACACAATGTGCGCAAATGTTTGCCGCGGTGACGCGCCTAACGTTGCGGCGGATTCTTCGTATCTTGGATTAATAAGGGCCCAACGGGGACTCACTATCCGTAATACAACTGCCACGTTGAATACAACATGCGCCCAAAGAATTGAAGCAACACCTGTGCGCTGCGATATTGCGAGCACACCTGCTGCTACGACGATGGAAGGCAATACAAATGGAGCTGTTAGTAGACCTCGGCATAAGCGTGCTCCAGGAAACTGAAAACGAGAGAGTGCCCAGGTGGCAGGTATGGCAAAGATCATTGTGGCAAGAACAGACAACGCTGCTTGCCACAACGAAAACCAGAGAATGCGAAGCATTGAAGGGTCTGAAAGTACGTCTCGTGTGGTGCTCACGCTAAAGAATGTGGCAACAGTGTTGAGAAATGGCAGGACAAGAAAGACGGCAACGAATCCCACGGGAAGAAACGAAAGCAGTCGTCGAGTGGTCATAGCAGTAATGCTCTCCACTCGTTCAGCCACTTCTCACGATTCAGTTCAATGTCTTGTGGGCTAACTGTGAGTGGGTTTTTCGCACGTACGGCGAACTTCACAAACAAATCCGGGAGCACTGCTTCTTTATTCACTGGAAAGACAAACAGTGAGAGAGGCATTGACTCTTGGAATCTTTTGCCCAAGAGGTACATAACTAATGCTTCTGCAGCAACGGAGTTCGTGGTTCCACGCAACACGCCAACGTATTCAGTTTGTCGAAAACATGTTGACTCGATAACAGACGTCGTTGGTTCAGTTAAGGGGTTAGACGGATCCGCATACAGCACTTCGGCAGGTGGGCTCGAGCCATAGCTAACTACAAGTGGGTATTTGCCATTGCCTGAACTTCCAGAGAAATCAACGGTGTATGCAGTTGTCCAGTCAGGTGCAATATGAACATGGCCCTTCAACGCTTCCCAGAATGCTTGCCACTTACCTTCGCCGAAGTGAGCGATTGTTCCGAGCAAGAAACCAAGACCAGGGGATGAAGCAACTGGGTCTTGTGTAACCAATAAACCTCGATACTGAGGAAGCACTAAGTCTTCTAGGCGAGTAGGTATGGGGACATCGCTACTTGCAAACCACTCTTTGTCGGCGTTGATACAGATATCGCCGGTGTTGACTGGCTCATAGCTCATGAGAAGAGATGCTTGTTGAGCTCTCGACAACATGGTGTTGTCAACGCCCCACAGAACGTCACCTTCAGGATTTCCAGCTGTGAGAATTGCTTTGGAAACAAGGACTCCAGAATCCCCACCCGTGACGACTTTTACCGTGATGCCAGTGATGTTTGTGAATTCGTCAAAAATTCCTTCTTCAGGTGTAAATGCGTCGTATGCCAAGAGAGTGACAGTTGTTGGCCTCTTCTCGGCATCCTCTGATGTGGAAGAAGTGCAGGCCGCAAGTGATGTCACAGCGAAGATGAATACACACAGTCGTTTCATTATTTTTCTCCAAGGAAAAAGGGTTGAATGATTGCTACTGAACCGCGAGTGACGGTGACAGAAATATTTGAGTTGGTAGCCGTATTGCTCACACCACGAGAAGCAAACGCTTGGAGTTCCCCGTTAGACAAATTCCATTGCAAACCTGTTGTGGAAATCACACATGAGCCACCAATAGGTATGAGCGAGATCGTGTCGTCAACAGCAACCGACAAACTTGCTGGTGCGTCGGGTTGTGCAAAACATACGCGTGCGTTACCTATGTACAGAGTGCAGTGTGTAGTTGCAAGAGAATGCACCATGCCCAATAGATGATCAAATCGATCGCCGCCACCAGATACGACGGTGATGTTGGTGATTCCGCGTTGTAGTGCAATTGAGACAGCAATCTCGGTATCGGTTTCATCTTTAGCTGCGTCGAATGTGTGAATATCAATTTTGCGTTCTTGAGCATCGACAACATCAGAGGTTGCAATGGAATCCATGTCACCAACCAAAAGGTGGGGTTGCATTCCAAGTGATTGCGCATGGGCGTAACCAGAGTCCGCCGCGATGACAAGTGCATCGTCAACAAGATGCGCCAGAACTTTCGAATTGGGTGAATCGCCGCCAGTAAAAATGACTGCATGCGTAAAAGCCATGTTGTTTCCCTCCGCTGGCATTATCCAGATCAGGTTCTCGGGTCGGCCACCGCAGTGACCCTCTCAGCCCGCCGATCGCGCGAGCTCCCCATAAGTTGTAAGTGAAGTTTATACGACTAGTCGGGCCATGTCGGGTTCGATGAAGATAAACGTTGCTTCGGGCACAGCCTTTCGCATGGCCTCTTCCGCTTCATCGATTGATCTGCTGACATCAGAGGCTGGGAGCGAGGGAAGAAAGATGACCTTTGTTGCAACCAGGATTGTGTCTGGACCCAAGTGCTCCGTGTGCATGTAGATGACCTTTTGAACATGTGGATGCGACCGCAATGCATCGATCAATTTTCTCTTGTTCTCAGGTGATGTGGTTTCACCCATGAGCAGAGATTTCATCTCCACTCCAAGAATGAACGCAACTGCAACGAGCAGGACTCCAATAGATAGTGATCCTGCAGCATCCCAACGCGGGTTATGCGTGTAGTGGCCAAGAAGTAGTCCAGCTAACGCGAGGAATAAACCAGTTTCTGCTGCAACATCCTCAAGTAGCACCGTGGGTAGTTCAGGTTGCTTTGCAGTACGAATGAACTGCCAGTAACTCATGTTTGGGGGCTTGATGTGTTGTACTTCTTTCACTGCAGTTCGCAACGAATAGCTCTCGAGAAGAATTGCCACAATCAAGATCACAAGAGCAACAGCAATGTTGCTCGTCTCATGCGGATGACGCAGTTTCGATACGCCTTCATAGATGGCAAAGAGACCACCCATGCTGAAAAGTACAAGTGCCACAACGAACGCCCAAAAGTAACGCTCACGCTCGTGGCCGAACGGGTGCTCGTCGTCGCGGCCTCGTAAGGAACGCTTGGCGCCCAGCATGAGCAGGCCTTGATTCCCGGTATCAGCAAATGAGTGCACAGCTTCCGCGGCAAGACCAGCAGACCCTGTGATGACGGCGCCGACCACTTTGGAGAGAGCGATACCTAAGTTGGCAAAAAAAGCCGCAACGATTGCCTTACGGCTTCCTTCATGCATGCGTCTAGGTTGTCATACAAGTAGGGCAGCGAAGCCATTCGCTGAGGGGAGAAGAACATGGGCTCATTAGACGGTCGAATTGCACTCGTCACCGGAGGTGGTCGGGGAATCGGTAAGGCAATTTCTCTGGCGTTGGCGAACGAGGGGGCAACCATTGCTATCAACTACCGGCGAGATAAGGAATCTGCTGAAACCACTCAGCGCGAAATTCTCGATGCTGGTGGGCTTGCAACTATCCATCAGGGATCAAATGACATCCCCGAGGAAAACGTGGCGCTGGTAAAAGATGTGTTGTCTGTTCACAACGGTATTGACATTGCAGTTCTTAATGGTGGTGTTGCGTCGAAAGGCAGAAGCGTCGCAGATACCGAAGCAGAAGAATTGTGGAATCTGGTGGCAACTCATGCGCTGGGACCACATCAACTATGCCGAGCACTCATTCCATCCATGCGTACCCGCGGTCGTGGTGACATTGTCTTTATCTCGTCCGTAGCAACATCTGGAATGTCAGCAAATGGCGCTCCGTACAACATGGGTAAAGCAGCCATGGAAGCCTTGGCATTGACCTTGGCTAAGGAAGAACGCAAGAACGGAATTCGTGTGAATATTGCCGCTCCAGGTTTGGTGGAAACCGATATGGGCGTTCGTTTGTCGAGGTCCTTAACCGGTAACAAGGAACTCACCGACCTGAGGTCGCTCGACGACAGTGCCCCTTTCGGGCGTGTGTGCCAGCCCGATGACGTAGCAAATGTGGTGTTGTGGTTCTGTTCCCCAGGTTCGGCATATGTCACAGGGCAGCGCGTGCAATGCGATGGCGGAGGAGCCATCACGAGTTATTAGCTCCGATGGCATCTCGGCCAAGGGTGCAGATAGCCTGCACAGCGTGACCACTGAAGCAACTGAGACCCCAAAAGTCAGCCCATTCGATACGCCAGCGAGCCCTGTTGAATACATCGTGACGGTGACTCCTGAAGCGGTTGCCAAACTCATTGAATTGCGCGATGAAGAGCCAGAAAAAGACCGCTTAGGTTTGCGCATTGAAGTGGTGAGTAGCCCTGGTGAAGACTTTCGCTACGACCTCTCTTTCGATGTGGTCACCCAAGCTGCCTTCGCAGACGAAGTGCGCACAACCGATGGCATTAAAACCATCGTCGCTGCAAACAGCATCGATCTTTTGCAGGGTTCAATTCTCGATTACACCGCTTCGCAAGGTCTCATCATTCGTAATCCAAATAAACCACTCGCTGCCAGCGTTGAAGGTCTTGTGCGCAACGATGAGTTGTCGGCCAACATTGAAACTGTTTTAGCCGGAGAAGTGAACCCGGCGCTTGCCTCCCACGGCGGGTTCGTTACCTTCATGGGCCACGACACCGAAGGTACGGCGTATCTCACTATGGGTGGTGGGTGCCACGGTTGCTCCATGAGTCGCATGACCATGTTGGAAGGCGTACAAACAACGCTGCTGGAAAAAGTTCCTGGCGTCGTGAAAGTGCGCGACCTCACCGACCACACCTCTGGCGATAACCCCTACTACACCTAATTCTCCACATTCCGTGAGCTCGTTCTCACGGGCTACTCTCGGAGTATGACGGGGATTATTTCTTATGGTGCTTATATTCCGTATTGGCGCCTGCAACGCAGCACGCTTGCATCGGCTCTTGGCTCAGGTGGCGCTAAAGGTGCACGCGCTGTAGCAAGTTTCGATGAAGACACCACCTCGATGGGTGTTGAAGCAAGTCGCATTGCTTTGCGCGGAGTCAGCGAAAAGTATTCGCCACGATCATTGTGGTTTGCTACAGCAGAGCCTGGATACCTCGATAAAACAAATGCAAATGCAATCCATGCAGCACTCAGCCTCGAAAGCTCGGTCAACGCATTCGATTGTTTGGGTTCAGTAAGAAGTGGCGTTGCTGCTGTTCACGCTGCTGCGTCGGGAAACTCGATTGCCGTGTTGAGCGATATTCGCACAGGTCTTCCCGGTGGAAGCGATGAATCGATGGGCGGCGACGGGGCTGCTGCATTGTGCTTTGGCACCGAAAATGTCATAGCTGAATTCATTAGCACGGGAACATCAACATCTGAATTTGTTGATCGGTGGAGAACCCCAGGCGATCAGGCAAGCAAGCAGTGGGAAGAGCGCTTTGGTGAGTATGCCTATGCGCCGCTTGTGGAAGTTGCTTTTAATGAAGCCTTGAAAAAGGCAAACCTCACTGCAGCTGATGTTTCGCACAGCATTTTTTCTGGTTTACATACGCGTGCTGTTAAAGCTGCACCTAAATCTTGTGGCATCAACCTCGACACTCTGCGCGACGATTTTGCAGCCACTCTAGGGAACTCGGGCACTGCACATTGGGGTGTCATGCTGGCCAATATTCTCGATACTGCCCAGCCAAATGAGGTCATCGCCATTGTGGTGTTAGCCGATGGGGTCAACGTCATCTTGTTGCGCACTACCGAAGCATTGAGTGCTCATCAAAAGCAACAAGACCCCTCGCTCACTGTGCAAGCTCAAATTGCTGCCGGCCGTAACGACTTGTCGTACGCACAGTTTCTTACCTGGCGTGGCTTCTTGCATCGTGAGCCACCTCGTCGCCCAGAGCCCGATCGCCCCGCTGGCCCACCAAGCTTGCGCACGGCTGCATGGAAATATGGCCTTTACGGAAGCCGTGATGAAAGCGGTTTCATTTATTTGCCACCAGCGCGCGTCAGTTTGCAGTCGGGCAGCATTGACAAAATGGAAATGGTGCGGATGGCAGACATTCGCGCAACCATTGCCACTTACACAGTCGACCACTTAGCTTTCAGCATGAGCCCTCCAGTGGTTGCAGCTGTCATCGACTTCGATGGTGGTGGACGTTTTCAATGTGAACTCACCGACGTCGACCCGGCAAGCGTGAAAATTGGCGACCGGGTGGAAATGTCGTTTCGCAAGCTCTATACGCAAGATGGAATTCATAACTATTTTTGGAAAGCAAAGCCTGTTCGCACAGGCGTGAAATAAACCGGGGGAATAATGGCAAGTCATGGAATTCGCGACAAAGTGGCAATTATCGGAATGGGTTGCACCAACTTTGGTGAGCATTGGAACAAGAGCACCGACGACCTGCTCATCGATTCATCGAGTGCTGCTTTAGCTAGTGCAGGTATTGCCCTCGACGATGTTGATGCATTTTGGTTAGGAACAATGGGCTCTGGTTTGTCGGGGCTCACGCTGAGCCGGCCATTGAAAATTCAACACAAGCCAGTGACGCACGTGGAAAACTATTGCGCAACTGGTAGCGAAGCATTTCGTAACGCGTGTTATGCCGTTGCGTCCGGCGCGTATGACGTGGTGATGGCGATTGGCGTAGAGAAGCTCAAAGACTCTGGTTATTCCGGTTTGGTCGTCAGCGCACCAGCAAGTGACGGCACTCAGGCAACCGTTACCGCTCCAGCAAGTTTTTCGTTGTTGGCGCCGGCATATGCCAACAAATACGGAGTAGATGAAGCGGAATTGAAAGACGTACTCACGCGCATTGCATGGAAGAACCATCGCAATGGCGCATTGAATTCACGTGCACAGTTCAAAAAAGAAGTGTCGAAAGAAACTATTGCCGCTTCTCCGCTGATTGCAGGCCAGTTAGGTATTTTCGATTGCAGCGGAGTGAGCGACGGCTCAGCTGCGGCAATCATCGTGCGCGTTGAAGATGCTCACAAATACACCGACCGCCCCATCTATGTAAAGGCACTGTCGTTCGTAGCGGGGCCAGCCGCTGGCCCTATTGACCCTTCGTATGACTACACCACATTTGATGAAGTGGTACACAGTGCCAACGATGCCTATAAGCAGGCTGGAATTACCGACCCACGTGCAGAGTTGGCTATGGCTGAAGTGCACGACTGCTTTACTCCTACTGAACTTGTCTTGATGGAAGACCTCGGTTTCGCAGAGCGGGGAACGGCATGGAAAGAAGTGCTTGCCGGAACCTACGACCTCGACGGCGAACTCCCAGTGAACCCTGACGGCGGTTTGAAGTCATTTGGTCACCCCATTGGTGCATCGGGCTTACGCATGCTTTTTGAGTGTTGGACCCAATTGCGTGGTGAAGCAGGTGCACGTCAAATTCCTGGAGTGGGTCAGAAAGACTCTGTGAAAACAAAAGCACTCACACATAACTTGGGCGGTGCCCCAGGAGCATGCGTGAGCTTTGTGAGTGTTGTGGGTAGCGAACTCGATTAGCGAGTGGCGGAAAACGGCTCAACACTGAGTTGGGCGTTGACAAAAAGAGAATGTAGAAGCGCAGCGTGCTCTAGAGAGATGTATCTGCGTATATAGGAAACGAGCTGTGTGCGGAATTCTTTTCCGTGACCCTTGTTTGCGCATGAGAGATGTGCAAGCTCATGCAATATGGTGTGTTGAGTAGGGGCAACTCCGTTCACCAAGATGCACCATGTTTCCGCTATGGCAACCGCCTCAATGCGTTGCGGGAGAGCGTGAGAATCTAAATGCGGAACATCAAGGTCTTCTTGCTCGCAAATATCACGCAGCCATGTGCTTGCTTCTGACATTAAAAGAGTGCGTGTTGGCATCGCCTCGGCAAATTTCTGCTCGACCTCATAGGTGAGTGCAACTTCTGTGGGGTTGCTCATGAGGAGGTTTTGCCTCTTCCCAGTGCGCGGGGCAATGACTGGAGCCGATTTTTGGAACTGCTGAACTGTGACCCTGCAGATTTACCTGCGGAAAATGCATCACGATCGGAAGAGTAGGCGGTTGAAGAACTGCGTAAATGGGGAGTAGTCAGTCGCATTTCTGCGTCGGCGCGTTTCGCTTGCTCTACTAAAACGAGTCCGGCACCTGGGGCTTCTCGAATGAGTGATGAATTTTCCTGTTTGAGTTTTTTATCGACACCGACGGTGAAACCTTGCCACCACGAGGTGCGAAAGCGGCGGTCGCCTTGTGGCATGGTGCGCAATGCAAGTAACTCGGCTGTTGTAAAGAGAATTTCCAGTGAATACAGATCATGTGGAGAACCAAATGCGACCATAGTGACCGTGTTCGGTGCGCTATCCATCATGTCGCGGTACGAAGCACAGTTCACCGCAAGTGAAATGACGTGAAGAAGTGCCCCGCGGCGCACGCGGTATGGGCCGGCAAGTACAAATTGTTGAGATGTAATTCGGTGATGGCGTGGGCCTGCATTATCGGAAATGAAATCCGATTCCGAAATATTGTGTTTTTGCATCAGACGAAATGCCAGCGCAAGCGCTGTTTCTGCTTCGGCTTGTGGGGTGTTGGGGTGATTTGCCCGTTCCAAAATGGCGCGAATCTTTTGATGCAGAGCAGAACTGTCATCGGCCATAGAGTCACAGTAGTTCTGCGCAGCGTGAAGCAGTCGCATAAGGTGAACGAAGCGAGATGGAGGAAAAATGAAGTTTGCATTTGCAACAGCACCACAGGTCTGCACCTGGCAGGAGATGCTCGATATATGGACCGCGGCTGACGCCATTCCTTTTTGGGAAAGCGGCTGGACATTTGACCATTTCGAACCTATTTTTACGGGCGATCGTTCCGGCCCATGTATGGAAGGTTGGATCACCCTCACCGCATTACTGCAAGCCACCAAACGGTTGCGTGGCGGTGTGATGGTGACGGGCATGGTGTATCGGCATCCAGCAGTGTTAGCAAATATGGCTGCAACACTCGACCACACAAGCGGCGGACGTTTGGAGTTTGGCGTTGGTGCGGCATGGAATGAAGACGAGTGCAACGCTTATGGAATTGAACTCGGAACCATGACGGAACGATTCGATCGTTTCGCGGAAGGTCTTGAAGTCATCAAATTGATGCTCACGCAGAAGCAGAGCTCTTTCAATGGAAAATATTTCACGCTGACCGATGCGTATTGTGAACCGAAACCCATTCAGCAACCGATGCCACCCGTACTCATTGGTGGTGGCGGTATGAAACGCACGTTGCCTCTTGTTGCGCAGTATGCAGACCACTGGAACTTCCCAGGCAACAGCGAAGATCCGCTCGGTGATTTGAAGAAGTCGGTTACTCGGCTAAAGGAATGTTGCGACGAAATTGGTCGTGATATCTCTACCATTCGTATTTCTACTCAACTCTGGGTAGATCGCATGAGTGAAGCCGAAGCAATTGAGCGGGCTCTTGCCTACGAAGATGCAGGAGTGGGCCTTGCCATCGTGAGCTTGCCCCGACCTCTCAATGTGAAGCACATCAAGGAATATCCAGAGCTATTCGCGAGCGTTTGGAAGTGAATTCACCCGTAGAAAAGGCAACCGAGCAAGGAAAATTTGGGGTCATTGTCCTCGTTGGGCTTGCTGCTGGGCTCCTGTCGGGCATTTTCGGAGTGGGCGGCGGAATTCTTATTGTGCCTGGGTTGGTATTTTTCGCGAAAATGGATCAACGGCGTGCGCATGGAACATCGCTTGCAGCGGTGCTTCCTATTTCCATTTCAAGCTTGGTGACCTATTGGGCTCATGATCATGTTGATTGGCCTGTTGCATTGTTTTTAGCAATAGGTGCAGTAGCAGGAGCATTGCTCGGGACGAAACTTTTGAAGACCGTGAAGCATGAAGTTTTAAGTATGGGTTTTGCTGCAGTACTCATCATTTCAGCAGTGCGTTTGTATTGGAGTACCTCTGGTTCAGGACGTGACCAATTAACTCTTCTCATTTGTATTGCGCTGATAGCTGTGGGCGTTGCTACTGGAGTGTTGGCAGGTTTGTTAGGAGTGGGGGGAGGAGTCATCATGATCCCTGCGATGATGGTGTTACTTGGCTTGCCCAACGTCATTGCGAAAGGCACGTCGTTAGCAGTCATTATCCCTACGGCAATAACGGGTACGTTACGCAACAGATCTGCCAGCAATGTCGATATGCGTGCCGCGGTCATTGTGGGTGTCGGCGGTATTTTGTCGGCGATTGCAGGTGGCTGGATTTCTTCACGACTCTCTGAATCGTTGTCGAACGCTTTGTTCGCCACCTTGCTCATTGTTGTGGCAGGGCGTTTAGTTTTTCAAGAGTCGCGTCGGCGATGGAGCAAAGCGCCAATCCAATAGCCAAGACCGGTGCTCAGCCCGCCACCCAGAGCAATGCTGAGTGCTGCAGGGTCGCCTCCAGATAAAACGGCAACGACCGCTCCGAGGAGTCCGATACCAATTGCAAGAGCATGTCGCCATTTAGCCATGCTCTTACCGTACTTGCTTAACGTGGTCCGCGAACTAAGTTCCCAGGAAGTGCTCCAGTGAAGTGATCGGAATCGACAATTTGTGTTCCGGCAACGAAAGTTGCGTCGTAACCAATTGCTTGTTGAACTAAGCGTCGACCTTGTGCAGGTAAATCGTAAGCCATGTACGGCATAGTGAAATTCAACTTCTCAAAATCGATGATGTTGATGTCTGCACGCTTTCCCGGAGCAATATGCCCGCGGTCGGTGAGCCCATATAGCGCCGCTGTTTGCTGAGTTTGGCGGTGCACGACGAGCTCTAGTGGGAGTTTTCCACCACGGGTGCGGTCGCGCACCCAGTGGGTGAGCATGAATGTGGGTGTTCCACCGTCACATATTGCTCCGCAGTGTGCGCCAGCGTCGCTGAGACCCATGCGTGTGCCTGGGTGCTGGTGAGCCTCATAGTTAAACGACAAATCGCCGTATGCGTAGTTAAAGAACGGCATATAGATGAGCCCATGGCCGTCGTTGGCTACCAGTTGATCGAGAAGTACTTCCATCACTTTTTTGTTTGCACTCTGCGCAATTGCTGTTGCGCTGGCTGAGGGCAGTGGTTCGTAGTCGATGTTTGCCGACATGACAGGGAACATGTGCGAGGCATTATCGAGAATCACTTTTTGAAAGAGGCCTCCGTCGTTGGGCATCTCATTGATAATGCGATCACGCAACTGTGGCTCTTGGAGTGCCTTGCAGCGTTCTGCAAGAGGCAAGTGAGCTACTTCGTTATATGCAGGATGAAAAAGAAGTGGGTGAGCGCTTCCTTCTAAGCACATGAGTACACCAATGGTGCGCCCAGCAACTTGCGCAACAATGGGTACGCCATCGCTTTGCGCTTCGGTGAGCAGCGACAATACGTTGCGCCAAATTTCGGGGCCATCGTTTGGCTGGCTCAAATTGACACTCACAGTTGCGCCAGTGGTTTGAGCAAGTTTGCGCATCCATGACCATTCTTCAACAGGAACTTTGGCGTGTTCGGGGGCAAATTGAAAAACGCCATGACCGACGCGTTTCATTGCGCCGGCAATTCCGAGAAGCTCGTGTTCATTTGCTGTGGTGCCAGGCACCAGTTCTCCGTCTTTGCTGCGATGCAGCGGTGTGCGGCTTGTACTGAACCCCAGCGCACCAGCACGCAGCGCACTTTCCACCAACTTGCTCATCTGTTCAATGTCGTCGGCAGTAGCGGTTTCATTAGCGGCCCCGCGATCACCCATCACGTAACCGCGAAGTGGCCCGTGGGCAATTTGAGCAGCAAAGTCGATGACATGCGGGCGTGATTCAAGCGCAGTGAGGTATTCCTCGAAAGATGTCCATTCCCAGGTGATTCCTTCCGTCATGGCGGTGCCAGGAATGTCTTCCACACCTTCCATGAGTGCAATGAGCCAATCGTGTCGATCGGACGATGCGGGGGCAAAGCCCACGCCGCAATTGCCCATCACCACCGACGTGACTCCGTGCCAGCTACTCGGGGTGAGCCAGGGGTCCCATGTTGCTTGAGCGTCGTAGTGGGTATGAATATCGACCCAACCTGGGGTGACCAGGCGTCCGTCGGCATCGATGACTCGCGTTGTTGAGGGAGTAGGAAGTGACTGAGGTGCTGCCACTTCAGTAATGAAGTCTCCTTCGAAAGCGATGTCTGCATGCATTGCAGGTGAACCTGAACCGTCCACTAAGTAAGCATTCTGGATCACAGTTCGTGTTGGGGTTTCCATATGGCTACTTTAGGCAGTAATGGAACGCCCAAATATATTGTTCATCACCCTCGATCAATTTCGGGCCGATTCCCTCTCATGTGCTGGGCATTCTTTGGTGAAAACCCCACATCTCGACATGCTTGCTGCCCACGGAGTGCGGTTTGCTCGCCATTATTCACAAGCAGCGCCGTGTTCGCCGGGGCGGGCAGCGTTGTATACGGGCACCTACATGATGAGTAACCGAGTGGTGGCAAATGGAACACCACTCGATGAGCGCTTTGACAATGTGGCTTTAGCGGCAAGAAGGCAAGGGTACGACCCCGTACTTTTTGGTTACACCGATCAGGGTGTCGACCCGCGCACCGTTACAGATTCAAATGACCCACGGTTGTCAACGTATGAAAGTATTTTGCCTGGTTTTCGAGAAGTGCTGCACCTTCCCGAACCTGCTGTTGGCTGGCTCGAGTGGTTGCAAGAACTTGGCTACGAAAACATCGGCGACACGCAGCACGCATTGTCGAGTGAAAATGAACGACCCGCAGAACACAGCATTACTACTTTTCTCACCAACACTTTTTTCAATTGGCTCAATGGTGAAGATTCTTCGCAGTCGTGGTTTGCACACCTCTCTTATTTGCGGCCACACCCACCATTTGTTGCTGCTGGAGAATGGGCACAGAAATACGACCCTGCACAGTGTGAAGACCCCATTGGCGTGGCTGAAAACAGGCACTGGCTGCACGACGTGTTGCTGCAGCATGGAGCAACAAAAGCCCCGCAATCACGATCTGAAATGCAGCATGTGAGGGCGCAGTACTACGGAAACATTTCTCATGTCGATGAACAACTAGGACGCATTTTTGATGAGTTGAAACGTCGCGGCGAATGGGAAAACACGGTTGTCGTTGTCTCTTCTGATCATGGGGAACAACTAGGCGACCAAGGCCTATTAAACAAGGCCGGCTTTTTTGAATCGAGTTACCACATTGGTTGCATTGTTCGGGTGCCGCAATACGAAGCTGCACATGGAAATGTGGTGAATGAGTTCACCGAGAACATTGATATTTTTCCAACGCTGTGTGAAGTGATGGGCGAAGCAATTCCTCTTCAGTGTGATGGCATGTCGTTAAGTTCATTTCTGCACAATGAAACACCTGTGCGCTGGCGTGATGCGGCCACTTATGAGTGGGACTGGCGCGACGTTCTCATTGGAATTCACCCTGAGCACGATGCGTATCGGTGGCCATACGACCGCCGACTAGAAGAATCACATCTCACCGTGCGCAGAAGCAGTGAGTATGCCTATGTGCACTTCGGTGATGGTTCGTGGTTGTGCTTCAACGTAGGTGATGACCCTACATGGGGAACCACAACCACTGATGCTGAAATAGTGCTACGCGAAGCACAGGCAATGCTCACATGGCGAGCAAATCACGCCGAGCGAATACTGGCCGGAATGCTCTTAGAAAATGGCGGAATTGGTAGACGCCCAGCGGGTTTCAGCAGCGAATAATGTTGAGCACGTCTGAGTGCAAATGACCATTGCTCGTGACTGCACTTCCATTACGAAATGATGCTGCACCAAGACGGTCGGTGAACGTGCCGCCAGCTTCGCGAACAACAAGACACACTGCAGCGGTGTCGTAGGCCTCTAAACCAATTGCATCGACGGCGGCATCGATATTGCCTTCTGCTACCAACATGTGTTGCCAAAAATCGCCAAAGCCACGTGAGCGGTACGCACGTTGTTGGAGTTCAACAAGTTTTTGGGTTCCACCCACTTGGTCCCACGCGGCATGATGAGTAACGCTCACCTGTGCTTCTTCAAGTGCGCGTACATTGCTCACTTGTATTTTGCCACGAGCGTTAAAGGCGCCCATTCCACGGCCAGCCCACCAACGAGAGTGAAGCGCAGGCGCGCTCACAACAGCTACGAGGGGTTCGTCGTTAGCATCAACGAGCGCAATGAGTGTTGCCCACACCGGAATACCTCGCGTGTAGTTGCTGGTGCCGTCGATGGGGTCGATGATCCATGTGAGTGGAGCAGAAGATGCGCCCGCCGAACCGAATTCCTCGCCAAAGATGGCGTGTGGTTCACGGTGGCGCATAATTTCATCGGCTAAGAGACGTTCTGTTGCGCGGTCGAGTTCTGTTACCTCAGTTTTGTTTTCTTTCCAATCAACAGAAAAATCACGTCGGTAAAAAGGCGACAGCGTGTGAGCATCGGCAAGGTCGGCAAGGTGCAGGGCGAAATCGAGCTCGGCAGCAATATCGACGTGTTTGCTCATGAAGGCAAACTATTACGAAAATCGGCTGGACGCTTCTCAATTAATGCCGAGAGCCCTTCTTGTGCGTCTGGGCCAAGGAAATTCAACATTTCATAAGCGAGGGAGGCTTCAAAATTGGGGAGCGCCTGGCGCAACCAGTGATTGAGGCTGCGCTTGGTGAAACGCACTGCGTCGCGTGGGCCGGTGGCAACTTTTTGCGCAACGGCTAATGCAGTAGAAAGAACTTCATCGGCGGGCACTGCTTTGGTAACAAGCCCAATGCGCGCTGCTTCTTTGCCGTCAATGAAATCGGCGGTGAGGAGGTAGTACTTTGCCTGAGCCATTCCACACAGCAGGGGCCAAATGGCTACCGCATGGTCGCCCGCAGCAACACCGAGGCGAATGTGGCCATCGGTAATGCGTGCATCTTCGTTCATGATGCTGATATCGGCCATGAGCGCAACTGCAAGACCAGCGCCTACAGCAACTCCATTGATTGCAGAGATGATGGGTGTGTCGCAGTCGATCATGGAGCGAACAATTTCGCCAGCTTCTCGCATCACCCGCATTGTTTGTGTGTAGTTGCCTACTTGTTCCTTGATCCACTCCAATTCGCCGCCAGCACTGAATGCCTTTCCGGCACCTGTGACGACGACGGCATTGATATTTGGGTCGGAATCGACATCACGAAAAATTGTGGAAATCTCTAAATGCATTTGTGCATCGGTGGCGTTCATTTTGCCGGGGTTATCGAGCGTGATGAGGAGCACGCCGTTCTCTTGCATCTCGCATTGGAGGCGCTGATACTTCTCTGCGTAGTTCATTGAGCTGCGCAATTCGTCACAATGCTCTTCACTGAGTTAGCCATGCCTTGCGCATCGAGTTGTAGTTGTTTCAGAATTGCATCGGGTTTTGCTTGTGCAATGAATTCAGTAGGAATTCCGAAGGTGTACACGCGCGGAGATTGCGCTTGTTTTGCACTTTCTAGACCCACTTCATCGGCAATAGATGACCCAATTCCGCCGTCTCGAATACCGTCTTCAAAAGTGAAGACAAATTGATATTGAGCAGCTTCGTGAATCATTTTGGGGTCGAGTGGCTTGCAGCTACGTACGTCCCACACCGATGTTTCAATTCCGTCTTGATGGAGTAGTTCTGCAGCTTGTAATGCATTGCCAACCATTTTGCCGATAGCCAAAATGCACACCTTTTTATTGGCAGACGTGCGTAGCTCTCGAGCTAAAAGGCCACTTCCAATATCGGTCGGTTCAACATTGCGCACAACGCCTTTGGGGTACCGAATAACAACAGGTCCGTCATTCACCAACGTGAAGGCATCGTGCAGCATTTGTTGCAGATCTTGTGCACTTGATGGTGCAAGAACTCGCATGCCCGGAACCTTGGCAAGAAGGGCCATGTCGTACACGCCGTGATGGCTCGGTCCGTCGTCGCCAGTAATACCAGCGCGGTCGAGACAAAAAATGACGGGTGCTTTGTGTAGTGCAACGTCGTACACCACTTGGTCCCAAGCGCGCGACAAGAAGGTGCTGTACAGAGCAACAACAGGGCGTAAGCCAGACAGTGCCATTCCCGTTGCAGCAGTGACGGCGTGTTGCTCTGCAATTCCTACGTCAAAGAATCGATCGGGGAACTCTTGTTGAAAGGCAATGAGTCCGGTGGGCCCAGGCATGGCTGCAGTGATGGCCACAATGCGACTGTCGGTTGATGCTTCTTTCACCAAGGTCTCGGCAAATGCTTGGGTGTAGCCCGTTGGCACCGATTTTGGAGGGCCATTGAGTGGGTCAAAAACAGGCGCATCGTGAAGATGCTTTTCATCGTCGTCTTCGGCCGGAGAATAGCCACGGCCTTTTTGGGTGATGACATGTAGAAGAATGGGACCTTCGGTTACGCGCAGTTCTGCAGAACGTAGTGCTTTTTCAAGAGCTTCAATGTCGTGGCCGTCGATGGGTCCGATGTAGCGAATTCCTAATGCCTCAAAGAAACCTGGAGGCTGTAGAAACTCACGCACTGCTGCTTTGACTGCTTCAACGCTGCGCTCGGCTTGTTTACCTACTGCTGGCAGTCGACGCATGAATCGTTCAAAGCGGCGTTGACGACGAACGTAAGTGGGGTTGAGTCGAATTTTTGTGAGGGTGTTCGACATGAGGCCAGACACTTTGTCTGCAGCAGTGATGTTTTCTTCGCCAATACTGAGTGGGGAAATAGTGGGTGCGTAGCTTCTGCCGTTGTCATTTAAAACAATGATGACTTTGCGACCTGAGTGCCCGAGGTTGTTGAGCGCTTCGTATGCCATTCCGCCAGTCATGGAGCCATCGCCAATGACCGACACAATGTGTCGATGCTCAGGAGTTTCTCCTGCTAGGTCTGCAAGGTCCCGCGATACGGCCATGCCGTATGCATATGAAAGGACAGTTGATGCATGACTGTTCTCAATGAAGTCGTGTTCGCTCTCTTCGCGATTCGGATAACCCGAGAGCCCGCCCTCTTGTCGTAGGCGCGCAAAGTCGGGAGCGCGACCAGTAACAAGCTTGTGCACGTATGCCTGGTGGCCGGTATCCCACAGAACGGCATCGCGCGGGCTTTCAAAAACTCTGTGTAGTGCCAGTGTGAGTTCCACTGCCCCCAAGTTTGAGCCTAAGTGCCCACCTGTTTCTGAAACAGACTGAACAATGAACTCGCGAATTTCCGAAGCCAAAGCAATGACCTCATCTGTTGAGAGGTCGCGAAGATCGGAGGGGTGGTGGATATCGGCGAGCGCCATAGCACCCCGACGCTACCGCCCCGTTTTGGGCAGGGCATATTTGGTGGTGATTCTTTATGACAAAGATGACTACCGTTGCGATATGAACCCATTTTCTTTTTCCCTTGCAGGCAAGACCGCACTTGTGACAGGTGGCAATGGAGGCATTGGTCTTGGCATGGCACAAGGGCTTGCCGCCAATGGGGCAAATGTAGTGATTTGGGGGACCAACCTCGAGAAGAACACCGCGGCCGCCAAGGAACTGAGCGAGTTTGGTACTTCCGTGTTGGCGCTCCAGTGTGACGTTGGCAACGAGGCTCAAGTGCGGGCCAGTTTTGAAGCCACGGTGAAGGAATGTGGTCGCATCGATGCATGTTTTGTGAATGCAGGAGTGGGCGGCAAGGCGCCGAGTTTTGCGGAGATGAGCACCGAGGAATGGGACCGCGTGATGCGGGTCAACCTCGATGGAGCCTTTTTCACTGCCCAAGAAGCGGTACGTCACATGGTTCCTCATGGCGGTGGTTCCATTGTGTTCACCACATCGGGGTCTGCTTTTTACGGACAACAAAAAGGGCAGCACTATGGAGCATCAAAAGCCGGGCTTGTAGCCATGTCGAAAGCTATTGCAGTTGAACATGCGCGCCATGGCATTCGTAGTAACGCAATTTTGCCGGGATGGATTGAAAGTGAAATGACCGCACCTTCATTTGCGTGGGACAAGTTTGTCAACAACGTTCTTCCGCGTGTACCGATGCGGCGCTGGGGATCGCCGAGTGATTTTGCAGGACTCGCCGTGTACTTGGCGAGTGACTTGAGCAAATATCACACTGGCGATGTCATCACCATTGATGGTGGTTATCACTCATTTTGAGTTGTAATTAACTCGTCAACAGTTGTGCTTCGTATTTTGCATCGAGGCGGCGATGGTTCCATTTGTGCAAACCGGTGCCAATGAGAAAACCAACTGCCAATGTGAGTTGGCCACCCACGCCGTCAATCCAGAAGTGGTTTGCTGTGACGATGATGCACAAGAGGGTGAACGCCGGATACAACAGCACGAGCGCTCGAATCCAACGCCGTCGCGCAAGTGGCCACATGGCAAATGCACACCAACTTGCCCAGCCAATGTGCAGGCTCGGCATTGCTGCATATTGGTTCGAGATCTTTGCGCCAGCACCTGAGCTGAAGTCCCATGGGCCACCGTAAACATCGAGCGTGTCAACAAAACCAAAATTTGTTTTGCCTTCGTCGAGCCCGCGTTCATCGGCCTGTATGCATGCGGCGCCGTGACCTTGTGGCGGACATGGCTCATCAAGAAGGCGAGGCGGCATGAGTGGGAAAAGTGAGAAACCAATAATCGCAAGAGCGGTCGTGGCTGCCAAAGTATTTCGCCACTGAGGAAATACATCTGGTCTTTTTTTGTACAGCAAAACAAAAACAGTAATGGTGACAACGAAATGCGCTGTTCCGTAGTAGGTATTCAGAAGTTGAATAAACCATCGATGCGTCAAGAAAAACTCTTGAACCGATTCTTCGTGGTAGAGACCAATCCAACGTTCAAAACGGATGACGCGAACGGCATTGCGAAAAGCCTGAACGGGGATGTCGACTCCGTTGATGCGGTCTGAGCCAAATTGATTTCGGGTCCAGGTGTAGACGGCGTAGAACGCGACAAATATTGCGGCCTCTTTCCACCACAGCGTCCTATGCGTGCGGGCTGGCGCTGCGTCCCCCAAATCATTTGCCACGAAGGAGAGGTTAGAGGCTCAGGCAAGTAACGTGAAGTGTTATGAGCACACTGAGCGAGCTTGTCGGCAAAGAAACCATCGAAAAGGTGCTGGCTAAGGGCCGCAGTACCGGAGCGGGGTTCTCCGAGATCTTCATAGAAGACAAAAGATCCACGTCTGCGGGCCTCGACGATGGTCGCATTGAGCAAGTCACCACAGGTCGCGACCGCGGAGCTGGTATTCGGGTCGTGCATGGCGAAACAACGGGTTTTGCTCACACTGCCGATCTGTCTGAAGCCGGTCTGCTGCAAGCCGCCGAGGCGGCAGCGGTTGCCGCCAAACAGGGCTCTGGTGGTGTGGTCACCGTTGCTTTGGGTGGCATCGATACACACCAAGTGAACGACGTGCAGATCTTGCCGAATGAAGTTCCTAAGACACGCAAGGTGGAGTTGCTGGAACGGGCAAATGAAGCAGCGCGCAGCATCGATAAAGCAGTGGTGCAAGTGTCGGCAGGGTATGGCGACAGTGTGCGTCGCATTTTGGTGGCAAACAGTGAAGGTGTCTTTGCCGCCGACGACCAAGTGCGCACTCTTTTTCGTGTGAGTGTTGTTGCCTCTGGCGATGGGGGAATGCAAACTGGTTACGACTCCATGGGTCGCACCATCGGGTTTGAACTCTTCGATCTTTATGACGTAGAAGAACTTGCAGCCGGCGCAGCGCGTCAGGCAGTCACCAAGTTGAAAGCGCGTCCTGCTCCATCAGGCGCGTTGCCTGTTGTTATTAAACGAGGCAGCGGTGGAGTGCTCTTTCACGAAGCCTGTGGCCATGGGTTGGAAGCCGACCTTGTAGGTAAAGGTGCAAGTGTGTACCGCGGCAAAGTAGGCGAGATGGTGGCATCGTCGCTCGTTACTCTCATTGACGACGGCACCATGAGCGGTGAATGGGGCGCAATAGGCATTGACGACGAAGGTCATCACAGCCAGAAAAACACACTCATCGAAAACGGCGTGCTCACCGATTACATGTGGGACTACCTTCGCGCACGAAAAGAAAATCATCGACAAAGCGGCAACGGTCGACGCCAAAGTTACATGCACCTCCCGATGGTGCGGATGACCAACACCTTTGTTATCAACGGCACATCGGAGCCAGACGACATTGTGAAAGCAACAAAGAATGGTGTGTATGTTGCCAAACTCGGCGGTGGAAGTGTGAACACTGCAAGTGGCGACTTCGTATTTGGCATGACAGAGGCATACCTTATTGAAAATGGTGAAATCACCGAGCCGTTGCGCGAGGGAAATCTCATTGGCAATGGTCCGCAAGTACTACGCGATATCGACTTGCTCGGTAACGACTTCGCGATGGGCAACCCTGGCACGTGTGGAAAAGACGGTCAAGGAGTGCCTGTTGGCGATGGACAGCCCACCTTGCGCGTGAAGTCACTGACCATCGGAGGCACCGCAGCATGAGTTCGGGAAATGCACTGCAAGATCTTGCCGATCGTATTGTTGCCCAAGCAAAGCCCGGTGAACAGGTTGAGGCATATGTTTCTCGAGGTGGCGAAACATCCATCCGCATTTATGAAGGCGAAGTGGAACATTTTGTTTCAGCGCAGTCAGAAAGTGTGGGCATTCGGGTTATCAAAGATGGCCGCACTGGCTATGCATATGCAGGAACTCTCGATGAGTCGGTACTGAGCGAAGTATTTGCTGAAGCGCGCGACAACGTTCAATTTGGTTCTGTCGATGAGTGGGCTGGTCTTGCAGAGCCAGACGGTGTTGCAAAAGTGCCACAGGAGTTGTGGAATGAAGAACTTGCGCATTTTCCTACTGCAGAGAAAATTGCCATTGCAAAAGAACTTGAAAAACTCACCTTGGCTACTGACCCTCGCATTCGTATCGACGATGCAAACTACGACGATGCATATGGTGAAACCGCCTTTGCCACCACAAGCGGTATTCGGGCCCACGGGCGTGAAAACGGTTGTTACGTTTCTGTTGGCACTCTTGCCGACGATGGCGATGAAACTCAAACAGGTTTTGGTTTTTCGGTAGGTCGTACTCCAACGGAATTCAACCTAGGGCGCGCAGCACGCGAAGCCGCCGATCGTGCAACGCGCCTGCTAGGAGCAACGAAGCCACAATCAAAACGCACAACGATTGTTCTCGACCCTTATGTCACCGCACAATTCTTGCGCGTGTTGTCGGGAAGTTTCAGTGGTGAGAATGTACAAAAAGGGCGTAGTTTTTTTGCTGAACGTTTAGGCGAGTCAGTAGCAAACCCGCTCGTTACTCTCATCGACGACCCGACAAATCCGCTCGCCTATAGCGCAACCGACATCGACGGTGAAGGCTTAGCTGCACGGCGAAATGTGCTCATTGAAAATGGCGTGTTGAAGCAGTTCCTGCATTCTTCATACAGCGCACGTCGTGGCCAAACACGCAGCACGGGCAGCGCAGTGCGTACAGGTGGAACACCTGGAGTGAGCTGTTTAGCAATGCAACTCGTTCCTGGCACTGGCACTCAAGAAGAACTCATTGCTCAGGTGAGCGATGGAGTGCTCATTCAAATGGTGCAGGGCTTGCATTCAGGTGTGAACCCCATTTCCGGAGACTTTTCCACTGGTGCATCTGGCTTACTCATCACTAATGGTCAAGTAGGTGCACCCATTCGCGAGTTCACCATTGCTTCAACATTGCAGCGCATGTTGCAAGACGTTGTTGCAATAGGTGGCGATGTCGACTGGTTGCCGATGTCGGCTAATGGCATGTCGCTTGTTATCAACGATGTCACCATGAGTGGGGCTTAGGCAGTTACGTTCTCACGGAACAATGTTCAACACAATGAGTGTTGCGGTAAGTGCAAATAATGCAGAAATTCCCTGAGGCGATTTGGGGTGCTGTGCAATAAAGCTGCGCAAGTTACTGAGAAGAGTCATATCTCTATGTGTGCATTGTGACCCTGGTGGTGCCACACCTTTTTGCGCTATGCAGAAGTGGAAGGCGCAGGTGCTGCTGCAGGGGCAGGAGCGGGGGCTGCCGCTGCTGACGATTCGCTTGAAGAGGAACTTGAGCTGGTTCCTGGAGGGGTGGTTGCAGAACTGCCACCTTTGGAGTCGGTCTTGTAGAAACCGCCGCCTTTAAAGGTGATGCCCACTGGCTGAAAGACTTTTTTCACTGGGCGCATTTTGCCATCGCTTGGGTGAGCGACTTCTGTGAGGGCGTCGTCGGTGAAGGCCTGCTGAACTTCAATGGTTTCACCAGAGTCAACGAATTTGTAGACGTAGGTTGGCATAAGGGCTCCTGCAGGTAGAAAACAATGGCTGTGCAGCGAGGAAAGAGTATCGGGAGACTGCCCCTAAGCGTCGCCTCGGGCCCGAATGAACTGCTCGGGTTCGTCAAGAACGAGGCCAAATTCGTCGACATCGACCTCAATGAGTTCCTGTAACGAGCTGTCTGTAGGGGAGAGGCGGGTATAGCGCC
>ENA-OUVC01000568-OUVC01000568.1-marine-metagenome-genome-assembly--contig:-NODE-568-length-23733-cov-2.746111_pt1 | contig 23733 bp, 20 predicted proteins | sample MGYA00248622_ERZ508571 | MGnify/ENA primary metagenome ERZ508571 (study PRJEB26236, sample SAMN06267175) | marine metagenome | isolation source: Columbia River Estuary | place: USA:Columbia River Estuary... | reverse complement strand
AAAACTTCGTATGCTGCCAGTCAGAAATTCCGTTCTAACCTATTCCCAAGCGATCGCTATGGTCGTTTTACAGTGGCATCGGATTTTGACGCTTTAGATCAGCAGGTAATTAAGAAGCATTTCGAAGGCACCTGGAAATCCCAAAAACCGGTCATCTTCCTTTCTGGGAAGATTAGCGAGGCGCAAATCGCCTATTTAGATGCGACGCTGGGGCAAATAAACTTTAACAGCCCAGCCATTTCGATACCAACACTCCAAACAGCGAAAGAACCTATCCGCCTTCGGGAAGAAAAAGAAGGCTCCGTTCAGAGCTCCATCCGATTCGGATTGCCGGCCATTTCCAGAAATCACCCGGACTATTTCCATTACAGCGTGATGAACACGGTGCTGGGAGGGTATTTCGGATCTCGTTTGCAGAAAAATATTCGCGAAGACAAAGGATTCACATACGGTGTTTCCTCTAGCTTAGCACCTTTCCCACGGGGAGGATATTGGGTCGTAGGAACGGATGTGAATGGGGAGAATGTGGAGGCGACTTTGGCAGAAATCAAAAAGGAGATTCAGATGCTTCAAAACGACTTAGTACCTCATCAGGAACTGGACATCGTGAAAAGCTATCTCATGGGCAGCTTCACCGGTGAGCTAACACAAGCTTTTGATATTGCTGAAAAAGTTCGGGTGATTCAATTAGATGGATTAGCTCCTGATTTCTATGATCAGTTTCAAGACAGTATACAAAATATCCAGGCCCAGGATATTAGAGACATGGCTGCTAAATACCTGAACCTGGATTTGATGCACGAAGTAATCGTGGGTTAATTAGAACGACGCTAACTCTCTAAATTCATTCACACGGCTCGCTAAATCAGCTTCCGTAATTTCAAATAAACGCTCTGTTCCGAATTTCTCCACACAGAATGAGGCCATGGCCGAGCCAATAATGATGGCCGTTTTCATGTTCTCAAAAGAGATGTCTTTGGTCCTGGCGATGTGACCAACAAAGCCACCAGCGAAGGTATCACCAGCTCCGGTTGGATCAAACACCTCTTCCAACGGCAGGGCTGGGGCAAAAAACACTTGGTCTTCATGGAAAAGCAATGCACCATGTTCACCTTTTTTTACGACCAGGTATTTGGGGCCCATGGCAAGGATTTCCTTTGCAGCCTTGACCAATGAATATTGTGCACTCAATTGTCTTGCTTCGCTGTCGTTGACCATCAACACATCAACATCTTTCAGCAAGCGTTGAAGATCGTCCATGGCCGTTTCCATCCAGAAATTCATGGTGTCCATGATCACCAGCTTGGGCTTGGTCTTCATTTGCTTCAAGACACTGTGCTGCACAGCAGGAACGCCATTGCCCAACATCACAAATTCACAGTCCTGGTAACTGTCTGGCACTACAGGCGTAAAATTGGCCAATACATTCAGCTGCGTATCAAGGGTGTCGCGCTCGTTCATGTCCATGTGGTAACGGCCCGACCAGAAGAATGATTTCTCGTCTTTCTTGATTTGAACCCCTTCAAGATCAACACCAATGCTGGCCAGGTGATCCAGTTCTTCCTGCGGAAAGTCTCCGCCCACAACAGAAACCTGTTTGATGGGTGTTATAAAATTGGCAGCGCTCAGGGCAATATAGGTTGCCGCTCCACCAATGATGCGATCACTTTTTCCAAAAGGCGTTTCAATGGCATCAAAGGCCATGGTTCCAAAAACGAGCAATGACATAAGCGTTCAATTTTGTGCGGCAAAGATAAGCAGCCGAAAGACAATAACCCATTGTACTATCAAGGTATGATCAAAAAAAGCCCTGTCAATCCTTGGTTGGAGGGGGTGGCTGAATGTTGGTAGCAAATCCCGTTAGAAATAATGCTGTGATGCAGGCACGCGGAACAACTTGTTGCGCTGGTAATTCGAAAACAACAAATATTGGTCTTCGTGCGTCCTTGTCCAGTTCTGGAAAGCGCTTGCATCTGTGGCTGGGCCAAAAAGCCATTGGTTATAGGCCTCGAACATGCCTCCACGCATCAGGTATTGAAGATGTTCAAACAGCTTGAATGGATATTTTCCAGCCGAATCATTGAACCAGTCCAACAAAAACCTGGACCTGATGACCAGCAAGGTTTCTGGCGTAATCCCACGCAAGGAGAGGGATGATTGTTTGTTCATAACCTCCAAAAACTTTTGTTCAAAAGGAGTGGTTGGTTTGATGAAATGCTGTTTGCTGTCGCCCGGCATGAATACCCGTTTGTAAGACTCCAGCAACAATATTTTGATTTCTGCCGTGCGCACCGAATAACTTTCAAGGTTAACAAAAACCTCCCCATACACCAGGCTTCTTGCCTTGTCTGCAGCTGCAAAGTAAAATTTTGAAGCATGATAATAATTACCGGAATAAGATGGATCAACGGAAATGCCGGTCTCCCATTGGGTAATGGCTTCTGCAGGTTTTTGCTGTGTCCAGAGCAAGTCTCCGTATTCTGCGAACAATGGTCCGCTTGCATCAAATTTCTTCAAGCCTTTTTTGTAGACCTTATCACATTGCTTGTATTCTTCCGTTGCCTTGAAAATATTTCCTGCAATTTGAAATACCTGCACATCGGCATCTTCTCTCTCGGTCAAAGGAAGAATCCTATCAGCCGCCCGCTTGGAATCCCCCGCCAGGTAATAGGTGAAGGCAACATCTTTGAGCAATGTCAGGTTTGCTGGCTCCAGTTCAAGTGCCTTTGCCAACACCATCATGGTATTGCTGTAATCGGATTGCCGCTGGAAGGCAATCGCCGTTTCCCTCAGCTGCTGCACTGTTTGCTGGGCATTGGTTGCAGCAAAGAAAAAGGACAATATGATGAATAAACTTACCCTGATCATGGCCATAAAATTAAATCAAATGGGTCAGCAAACCATCACGCAATTTTGGTTCAAACCAGGTACTCTTGGGTGGCATCACATTTCCGCTGTCTGCAATATCGAACAATTGCCCAATGCTGACAGGGTAAAAACTGAAAGCCACCTTCATCTCTCCACTGTCCACCCGTTTTTCCAATTCCTTCAAACCCCTTATCCCTCCTACAAAATCAATCCTTTTATCCGTTCTTTGGTCTTCAATATCCAGCAACTTTTCAAGAATATTTCTGGAGAAAATAGATACGTCCAAGATACCAATCGGGTCATCCGTATAGGTGCCTTCTATTGCAGTCAAGTGATACCACTCTCCTTCCATGTACATCCCAAATTCATGGAGATGTGCAGGACTAACGGGTACTTCAGAAGAAGACACCATGAAATCCTCCTGCAAGGCGCTGATCAAATCACTTGGATCCATGCCATTGAGATCCTTCACTATTCTGTTGTAAGGCATGATCTTCAGCTCAGCAGCAGGAAACAAGGTGGTAAGAAAGCCATCGGCTTCAGGACCTGCAGCATCACCCAAGGCAGCACGAACCTTGGCAGCACTTGCTGCACGGTGGTGGCCATCTGCGATATAGGTGCAGGGAACTTCTTTTTCAAAAATGGTGGTAATATTGTTTACTGCCTCTTCCGCAGCAATGACCCAAATGCGGTGGCGGATACCGTCAGCTGCATTAAAATCATACGCAGGTACATTGTTTTTTTTCCAATCGCCAATCAACTGATCAAGAGAGGCAACATTGCGGTAGGCAAGAAATACATTCCCCGTCTGGGCCCTTGTTACCTTGATATGGTTGATCCGGTCCTGTTCTTTTTCAGGACGGGTGAATTCATGTTTCTTGATGATATCGTTTTCGTAATCATCAACGGATGAACAGCAGACCAAACCCGTCTGGCTTCTCTCGTCCATCACCAATTCATAGATATAATAACAGGGTGTTTCATCTTGAAACAAAACCCCCGATGCCAACATCTCTTCAAGATTGGACTTTGCCTTCTCGTACACGGAGCGATCATAAATGCTCAGTTCAACAGGCATGTCCACCTCTGATTTGGTCACATGGAGGAAGGAATGTGGATTGCCATCAACAGCAGTCCGGGCTTCATCACTCGAGAGTACATCATAGGGTGGAGCAGCAACTTCAGTTGCCAATGTTGCTTGGGGCCTTGCTGCCCTGAAAGGAAAAATTGTTGCCATGGTAATGTGCTTTGCTATGCGTGTTTGTTTGCGAAATCCTTGATAAGGTCTGTGATATCCACCACACTGCTCAATGGCATGGCGTTGTACATCGAAACCCTGAATCCACCGACACTTCGGTGGCCTTTGATGCCAATCATTCCTTCCTCCTTGCACCTTGTCAGGAACAGTTTTTCCAATGCAGGGTCATGCATGGTGAAGACAGCATTCATCTTGCTCCTGTCCTCAGCAGGAACCGGCAGATTGAACATGGGCAGGGAAGCCAACGTGGAATACAAAAGGTCAGCCTTCTGCTCATTGATTTTCTGAATTTCAGGAACGCCTCCTATTTTTTTCAGCCACCTGAGGGTGAGCAGACAAACATAGATGGCAAAAACAGGAGGTGTATTGAGCATGGAACCATTGGCAACATGCTGCCTGTAGTCCATCATGGAAGGGATGGCCGTATTCCCTGTTGCAAGAAAATCTTTGTCGGCCACGACCAGGTTTACTCCGGCTGCCCCAATATTTTTCTGGGCTCCTGCATAGATAAAAGAGAATCGATTGAAGTCCATCCCGCAACTCAGGACATCACTGCTCATGTCTGCAATCAGGGGAACAGGTGTGGATGGAATATCCCCCATCTGCGTACCCTCAATGGTATTGTTGGTGGTGTAATGAAAATAAGCGGCATTTTCGGGTATGGCATACCCTGTTGGAAGATAGCTGTAGTTGCGGTCTTTGGAAGAAGCAACCACTTCAACATCCCCAAACAATTTGGCTTCCTTGATGGCCTTGGAACCCCATACCCCACCATCCAGGTAAGCTGCTTTTCTATCCTTGGAAAGAAAATTCATCGGCACCTGGAAAAACTGGGTAGATGCCCCTCCGTGCAAAAACATTACTTCTTTGTTGCCATCCAATTGCATCAGCTCCCTGACCAGTTCCATGGCCTCACTGACCACTGATTCAAACATCGGTGTTCTGTGGCCAAATTCCAGGATGGATAATCCGGTTTCGTTAAAATTCAGGATGGCACGACTGGCTTCTTCAAATACCTCTTTTGGAAGGATGCTCGGACCCGCATTAAAATTGTGTATCATGTTACTGTTTGCTTAGGAATATAGAATGGCAGCAGCGGGGCAAAGATACTTAATTTAGTGAAGAGCGCAGTTGAGAGAGATCAGGTTGCCCTGCATCTACCCATGCGGTAAACCAAAAACTGGCAACCCCATGGATGGCATCCCTCATGCGCCTTTCCACCATGCCATTGAGTTTCCTGTGGTAAATACCGGCATACTGGGCTGCATATTGGCGCAAGACCACGCCATTTCTGCTCTCGTAGGCAAAACGAAAATCCATGGGATAGGCCTTGCTGATTTTTTTCTCTACTGACAAGACCGTGTCAGCGGCTGCAGCGCTCTCATAGACCCTGTCCCAGATAAAATGCAAGGGCCTGTTCAGGTAAGCAGCAGGGCCGATGATGAAATCATACTGTTTTTCTGCATAGAGCTCTGGCAACCGGCTCTCCCAAAAACCATGAATACCCAGCTGATCTGTCTTTTGTCCATTGTGGTTGCTGCTGGCATGCAAGGGCACATGCACGTCTGCAATGTAGTGACCAAGGTCAGCAGAAATTTTCAGGATCGCATCTGCATTGCACTCCCTGAAGGCCTTTTTCAAACGGGCCTGCATGATCATGATCCACCAGGGGGCTATGCCATGTGCATTCAAAGTATCCTCTGAAAAAAGAAGCACAGCATCATCCCATTTTTGGGGGACTGTGTCCTTGGGACCCTGCAAATAATGGTCCATGTCGATGTAATGCCTTGGCGCCTCCTCGGCAATGGCATACCGCCGCTTATCAGGATCCACCGCATGGTCAGCCAGGTAACGGATGTTTTTTTTGTAAAAAGAAATCATGGCCGGTGGCAGGAGGAATACTGCATGGTAATTGATATGGCGATGGCCAAAAAAACCCCAACTGCCGGATTGCAAAGGGAGCAAAAATAAAATGATGGACAAGTAAAGAGGCATTGAACCAAGCCGTCCCTTGGGCTTTAATCGCATTGATCTGTATTTGCCCTCCACAAATGCTCCTCCACGGTCAACCTTACTCCTCATCACCACTGTTTTGTTTTTTATTGGACATCCAGCATGGCCATGGCTTTTATTCTATGGGCTTTGTCCCATGCTTCAGCTCATGCTCTGCTACTGCAGTGACACCTCCTGAAACAATAAACTTCATGGCGTCAGCAGAACTGACTCCCTCCAACTTTCTGATGCGGTCTTCTTTTACCAGATAAGTGACACCAGAAAATGCATAGGAATGCGGTATATATACTGCAACGTGCTCCTTTAAGCCAAATTCAGCTACATCTGTTTGCGTAATAAATCCAATCCTCCATACATCGGGCGATTCTATGGAAACCAAGACTGGTTTGTTGAACTTTTTCTTGTTTCCTGCGAAGGCCTCCAAAAAATCTTTGACGGTAGAATAAATGATTTTTACACCAGGGGTTTTTTCCAACACGGCGTCGAAAAGCTCTACCAACTTGGAAACGATAAAGGAGGAGGAGATATAACCCACCAAAAGAACGATGACCACCACTACCAAGAACCCTAATCCTGGGATTTTTTCGGGGTATCCTTGGGGGCTCAGTTTGACCAGGTCAGGAAAAAGGACATGCAGGAGATTCGGAAGAATGCCATCAATCAGGTTAAACAACGAGACCACTGCCCAAACCGTAATGACAATTGGTGCCAGGATAACCATCCCCTGAAAGAAAAAATACAAGAATCTGCCCGGCCGAAATGATTTCATTGTGATGGTTTTAAGCAAATATACACCCTAAAAAAAGGCAATATTGGATGAAAACAACTGATTTTGAAGGAAAAAACACCAAAATTTTGTCATTTAGCCCAATTAATTACCATTTGACATTAAAATCTATTTTTACAACAGAAACTTTTTTTTCAGTAATAGTTTCCATAGTTTTGCGCCTTCAAATTGAACATGGAACCAAAAGAACGGATCATAGAACAAGCAAGAGAGCTATTTATCAGGCTTGGTATACGGTCTATATCGATGGATGATATTGCAGGTCAAATCGGTATGTCCAAAAAAACGCTTTACCAGCATTTTGAGGACAAAGATGAACTGGTGGAGCTGGTCGTAGCATTTGAAACAACCAGGATGCAGCAAGATTGCCATGCCTGCGCCAACACTGCCGAAAATGCGGTGGAGGAAATTTTCAAAACCATGGAAATGGTCACGCAACATTTCAGGAACATGAACCCGATGGTGCTGTTTGATATGCACAAATTTCATGGCAAGGCCTTTGCCAAATTCATGGAACACAAGAACATTTTCCTGCTTGACTTCATTTCAACCAATTTGAAAAGAGGAATAAGCGAAGGATATTTCAGGCAAGACATCAAAATAGACATCCTGGCAAAATTCAGGCTGGAATCCATGATGCTGGCCTTCAACATGGAAGCCTTCCCTCCTGCAAAGTACAATGTGGCTGAGGTAACCATCACCATGATTGAAACCTTTCTATACGGACTGGCAACAGCATCCGGATTCAAACTGATCGAACAATACAAGGCAAAAAAGAACACAATCCAAGCACAATAAAAAAATGAACATGAACCGTTGGGCCTTTACTATTTTTTCATCCGCTGTGCTATTGTTTGGTACGGCAAACGCGCAACAGAAATACAAGCTGACAGTCAGACAGGCTGCTGAGCTTGCATTAAAGAATGTGACAGAAATCAAAAATTTACAGATCGACAGGGAATTGCAGATGGCCAAAAACAAGGAGTATACTGCACAGGCCATGCCACAGGTAAATGGCTCTGTCCAATCACAACATTTCTTCAGCATTCCTGTAACCTTGTTGCCTGATTTCATTTCGCCTTCAGTATACAAGGTGCTGACAGACAATGGCGTTCGCAATGGTTCGGGCAGTCCTATCTCCACCCCCAACAGCAAGCCACAGTATTTTCCTGCACAGTTTGGTGTGCCCTGGCAATCATCGGCTGGTATACAATTTCAACAGTTGCTCTTCCAACCGGATCTTTTTATCGCGCTGAAGGCAAGAAAAAAAGCGATCGATTATACAGACGCCATCATCAAGGTGATGGAAGACTCCATCAAAAGCAATGTAGCGAGGGCATATTACAGCGTGTTGATTGCGGAAAAAAGAAAAAAATACCTGGATGCCAGCATCAACAGACTTGACAAGCTAAAAAGCGATCAGGAAAAATTGTACAAGAATGGATTTGCAGAACACCTGGACATTGACAAGACGCAGGTAACACTGAACAACCTGAGCACCACATCCACCCAGATTGAAAAACTCATAGAAATTGGATATGCCTCTCTCAAATTTTCCCTTGCCATTGACCAGGCAGATACCCTGGTGTTAAGCGATACCCTTTCTGTTGATCTTGTCAAAAAAGACCTGCTTGAAATGTCCAACTTCAACTACAACGACAGGAAAGAAATCCAGCTGCTCAATGTGGTAAAGGAATTGCAAGGCCTTGATGTAAAAAGAAATAAGCTTTCCTACATCCCAACCCTTACCACCTATTATAGCTACAGCAGAAATGCCCTGGGACAAAAATTCAACCTCTTCAATTTTGCCGACAAATGGTACAAGACATCTTTGTGGGGCATCAACATGAGTGTTCCTATTTTTGACGGCGGACAAAAAGCGCAGCGGATCAAACAGGCCAACCTCAATCTTCAAAAGACCAACAATACCATTGACAATGTTCAAAGAGCAATTGATCTGCAACTGAAGGCTTCTTCCATCATATTTAAAAATTCCCTGTCTTCACTGGACATGCAAGAAAAGAATGTAGTGCTGGCAGAAAAAGTGTACAATACCACCAAGAAAAAATATGAGCAAGGACTGGGGTCAAGTTTTGAATTGTTGCAAACCGAATCTGAATTGGAAAACGCAGCGTCCAACTATTTCCAATCCCTTTATGATGCCATCAATGCAAGGATTTCTTACAACAGGGCCCTTGGTAAACTATAACAACAAAAGAATAAAAAACAGGATATGAAAAAGTTTTTGATGATCTGCATGCTGTTCTCACTGGCAGCCTGCTCTGGAGACAAAGAAGAGAACAAGGATGTGGCAGCCAAAAAAGCGGAGTTGGGCAACCTCACCAAAGAGCGTGATGCCATTGTTGCCAAGATGGCTGCACTGGAAACAGAAATCCAGAAAATGTCTGGTGCTGCTGTTGAAGAGAAAACAAAACTGGTTGAAGTGACTACGCTGATCACCCAAGATTTTGCCCACTATATTGACTTGCAGGGCAAGATCACCACAGAGAATCTTTACTATGTTACGCCAAGAGGAATGGGCGGACAGGTGAAAGCCATTTATGTAAAACAAGGAGACAACGTCAAAGCAGGCCAACTGCTGATGAAGCTGGAAGATGGCATCATCCAGCAAAACATCAAACAGGTGGAAAGCCAGCTCGATTTTGCAAAAAATATTTTCACCCGCCAGGAAAATCTTTGGAAAGAAGGAATTGGCACAGAAGTACAATTCCTTTCAGCCAAGAACAATGTGGAAGGGCTTGAAAAACAGCTCTCGCTTATAAAGGAGCAGCTTAGCACTACATCCGTCATTGCACAAGTATCTGGTGTGGTTGAGACGGTGAGCATTCGGGTTGGAGAAACCTTTGTAGGCTCTCCGATGGCAGGCATCACCATTGTCAATCCAAGTGCCTTGAAGGCAATGGTTGAAGTGCCAGAAAACTATGTTGCAAGGGTCAGAAAAGGAATGCCGGTGATCATCTCCGTGCCAGACCTGAATGAAAACTTCAGCTCAACCATCAGCCTCGTAAGTGAAACCATCAATGCCACCTCAAGGAGTTTTATCGCAGAAAGCAAGATGCCCGGTAAGGCCAACATCAAACCCAACCAGGTTGCCGTTGTAAAAATGCTTGATCACGCAGCAAAGGATGCCATTGTTGTTCCAGTTGAAACGGTACAAACGGATGAAAAAGGCAAATATGTTTACATCCTTTCCCTAGAAAACGGAAAGAACCTGGCAAGGAAAAAGATGGTGACTATTGGCGAATTCTATGATGAACTGATTGAGGTTAACGCAGGACTAAACAAGGGCGATAAGCTCATCACCAAAGGGTTTCAGGGACTGTATGATGGTCAGCTGATTTCAACCGCAACCAACTGATCACATTTTCCAAGCAAGCATAAACCATTAGCATGGCCAACCCCTCCAAAAATAATTCCATTTCCAACCTGCTCAAGAATGTAAAAACATTCAAGCCGACAGATTGGGCCATCAACAACAAGACGGCAGTCTACCTGATCACCCTGATCATCTCCCTCTGGGGAATTGGGCTGTTTGTTTCTTTTCCAAAAGAACAGTTTCCCGATGTGGTCATTCCCAACATTTACGTTCAAACTGTTTATGTAGGAAACTCTCCAAAAGAAATTGAAAGCCTGGTAACAAGGCCCATTGAGAAACAACTCAAAGGCATCACCGGCGTAAAAATCAACAAGATTACGTCCAACTCATTGCAGGATTTCTCCGCCATCATTGTGGAGTTCAGCACATCCGTAAAAACAGATGTGGCCTTGCAAAAGATGAGGGATGCTGTAGACAAGGCCAAAAAAGACCTTCCCAATGACCTCACCCAAGAGCCTGTTGTGCAGGAAATCAGCCTTTCTGAACTTCCCATCATGGCGGTCAATGTGAGCGGTGACTATGGTGGTGTAAAACTTGCAGAGTTTGCAGATGAATTGAAAAATAAGATTGAAGAACTTTCTGAGATCAGCAGGGTGGATGTTGTGGGTGCCCCAGAAAGAGAAATCCAAATCAATATAGATCGCTACAAGATGGAAGCGGCAAAAATCGGATTCACTGATGTAGAACAGGCCATCCAGCGCGAGAACAATGACATCTCCGGTGGCTTGCTGGCTGTGGGAGAACAGAAACGCACACTCCGTGTGAACGGACAGTTCAGGTCTTCTTTGGATCTCAACAACGTGATTGTGAAAAATGGATATGGTGCGCCACTCTACCTGCGTGATTTTGCCAACATCACCGACACCGTCAAGGAAAGAGAAAGTTATGCGCGATTGAATGGGAAGAACGTTGTTACACTGAGCATCATCAAGCGTTCTGGAGAGAACCTCATCAATGCCTCAGAAAAAATCAATGGCATTGTAAAGCAATTAAAAACGGATCAGTTTCCCAAAGACCTCAACATCAATATCACCGGAGACCTGAGCATCAAGGCTTCCGCAGCCTTTAATGAACTGGTAAACTCCATCGTCATCGGCTTTGTGTTGGTCATGATCATCCTCATGTTCTTCATGGGAGTGACCAACTCATTCTTTGTGGCACTCTCTGTTCCGCTGAGCATGTTCCTTGCCTTCATCCTCCTGCCAAGCGCAGAGTTCATTGTAGGATCCAGTGTTACTTTGAATTTCATTGTATTGTTTGCACTGCTTTTTGGACTGGGAATTGTGGTGGACGATGCCATTGTGGTCATCGAAAATACCCACAGGATTTTCTCACTTGGAAAGGGGAAAATCAGTGCCAAGGATGCAGCAAGATTTGGTGCTGGTGAGGTTTTCATCCCGGTATTGGCCGGAACCCTGACCACGCTTGCGCCTTTCATCCCACTGCTTTTCTGGCCCGGCATCATCGGTAAATTCATGATTTACCTGCCCACCATGTTGATCTTTACACTTACAGCATCATTGATTGTAGCCTACATCATGAACCCTGTTTTTGCGGTAGATTTCATGGCCCACGAAGACCACGAAAAGAAAAAGAAATCTACTGTTTTCAAAAATCCTTTGTTCCTCATTTTCATCATCGTGGGACTCCTTTTTGACCTCGTAGGCTATGGCAATGACCAGGCAGCTTACCGCTTCATTGGCAACATGCTGGTGTTCTTTGGTGGACTGATGGTGCTCAACGCCTATGTGCTCACCGATGCCATCAAAACCTTCCAGGAGAAATGGCTGCCTGCCATGATGAACCAATACGAGAAACTCCTGCAATGGACTACACAGGGATGGAGACCGGTCAAAATGCTGATCGGCACATTTGCCCTATTGATCTTCTCCTTTGTGTTTTTTGGGATGAGAAATGTTCCTATCGTGCTTTTCCCGCAGGGCGATCCCAATACCATTTATGTTTACCTCAAGTTGCCCGCTGGTACAGAAGTAACCTATACGGATTCGGTGACAAAACTGCTGGAAGGCAGGATCAACAAGGTTTTGGGCATGGAGAATGAAAAAGAAAATCCATTGGTGGAGAGTGTGATTGCCAATGTGGCTGTTGGTGCCAGCGATCCCAACAGTGGAGACAGGAGCACCAGGCCAGAGCTCAGTCGGATCCAGGTCAATTTTGTGCCTTTTGAAGAAAGGAATGGCGCTGGTACCAAGCAGTACCTTGACTCCATCCGCCTGGTGGTGAAGAACATTCCCTCTGCAGAAATAAGCGTCACCCAGGAGAGCAATGGCCCTCCCACACAATCACCCATCAACATTGAAGTTTCAGGCGACAATTTTGAAGACCTCACCAGCACAGCCATCAACCTCAGGAACTACCTCAGCGACAAGAACATTCCGGGTGTAGAAGAGTTGAAAATTGATGTAGACTTCTCCAACCCAGAGATCGGCATTTCCATCGACAGGGAAAGGGCTTTGATGCAAGGCCTCTCAACTGGCCAAATCGGAATGGAAATCAGGACAGCCCTTTTCGGTAAAGAAATCTCCAAGTTGAAGATCGGTGAAGAGGAATTCAATATCATCATCCGCAACAATGCAGCGCAAAGGAAATCATTGTCTGAACTCCTGAACATGCGCATCACCTACCGCGATTTCACCAACGGTCAGATCAAACAGGTGCCCATCAGTTCTGTCGTTAAAGCAGATCTCAACAATACCTATGGTAGCATCAAAAGAAAGAACCAGAAACGTGTGATCAACATCTTCTCAAATGTATTGACTTCACAGGGATACACCCCACAGGCAGTAAATGAGGAAATCAAGAAAAACATCGATGCATTTAAATCAAAAGCCGAAGGTGTATCCATTGCGCAAACAGGCGAAGGGGAGCAATTGACCGAGACAGCCAACTTCCTGAAGACTGCGATGTTCACTGCCATAGGACTGATTCTGCTGATCCTCATTTTGCAGTTCAACTCTTTCAGCAGAACCATGATTGTATTGTCTGAAATATTTTTCAGCTTGATTGGTGTGTTGCTGGGCTATGCCATCACACAGTCTACCTTTGCCGTGGTAACCACCGGTATCGGTATTGTAGGGCTGTCCGGCATTGTGGTGAAGAATGGTATTCTTGTGATAGAATTTGCAGACGAGTTGAGGGGCAGGGGCATGAAGACAAGAGAAGCCGTCATTGAAGCCGGGAAAACAAGGATTGTTCCGGTATTGCTTACCGCGCTTGCGGCCATCCTTGCCCTGATCCCACTTGCTGTGGGATTCAACATCAACTTCGTTACCCTGTTCACCGATCTGAATCCACATATTTTCTTTGGAGGAGATAACGCTGTATTCTGGAAGCCTTTGTCGCTCACCATCATTTGGGGATTGTTGTTTGCCTTCTTCATGACGTTGCTTATCGTACCAGCCATGTACCTCATTGCTGAGCGGTTGAAAAGGCCGATGACCAAATTCTTCAAAGGAAAATGGATCTCTATCCTTGGATTGTTAGGCCCCGTATTCTTCCTCTTTACCGGTATTGTTTACCTTGTAAGGAGAATCCAGGGCAAACCTGTTTGGAATGGTAAACTAAAAAAATAAAATAAAATGGAACAATACAACACAAGATCCAACCATGAAATCGATTACAGGATTGTTGGAGAAGAAATGCAATATGTAGAAGTTGAACTCGACCCCAACGAAACAGCCATCGCAGAAGCAGGAAGCTTCATGATGATGGATGATGGGGTTCAGATGCAAACCATATTTGGTGACGGATCAGGTCAAGACAAGGGCGTTTTGGGAAAACTCTTTTCTGCAGGAAAGCGACTGCTTACCGGTGAAAGCCTTTTTATGACAGCCTTCACCAACATGGCACAGGGTAAAAAAAGGGTGTCCTTTGCCTCACCTTACCCAGGAAAAATCATTCCACTGGACCTGCAACAACTGGATGGCAGGATCATTTGCCAGAAGGATTCATTTCTCTGCGCAGCAAAAGGCGTAAACGTTGGCATTGCCTTCCAAAGAAAACTGGGCACGGGATTGTTTGGCGGCGAAGGATTCATCATGCAGAAACTTGAAGGTGATGGCATGGCCTTTGTTCACGCAGGCGGACATGTATTTGAGCGCTACCTCACCCCCGGTGAAGTCTTGAAAATCGATACCGGTTGTGTGGTTGCTTTTACCCAGACCGTTGATTACGATATCCAGTTTATTGGCGGCATCAAGAACAGCATATTTGGTGGAGAAGGCCTCTTCTTTGCCACACTGAGAGGCCCTGGTAAAGTATGGATCCAAACCCTTCCCATCAGCCGTCTTGCCAGCAGGGTCCTTTCCTATGGCACAACCAGCAGAAGGGAAGAAGGAAGCATCCTTGGCGGATTGGGGAACATGCTGGATGGAGACGGGTACTAGACATCAAATAGATTACAAAAGAAAAGCCGGCTCAAATGAGACCGGCTTTCTTGTTTGCATATGTTTTGCGATTAGTCGCGGCGACCATAAAGATTGCCCAGCAAGCGAAGAATTTCTACATACAACCATACCATGGTTACCAGCAAGCCAAAGGCACAGAACCATTCCATGTGCTTGGGGGCACCCATGGCAGCGCCTTGCTCGATCCTGTCAAAATCCAACAAAAGGCTCAGTGCGGCAATGGCCGTGATGGCGATGGAAATACCAATGCTCAACAGGCTTCCGTTGTGAAGGCCATCAATGTTTACATTGAACATGGAAAGAATCCAGGTGATGAGATAAAAGAGCGCAATGCCTCCAATGGCTGCAAACATGATCGACCTGAACCTTTCCGTTACCTTGATGATCCTGAAGGTATAGAGCAGGTACATGGCAATGGCTGTTCCAAAAGTGAGTACTACGGCCTGTGTTACGATGCCCGGAGCCACCTTGCTGAATGCATTGCTGTAAATGGCTGAGATGCCACCCACGACCAGGCCTTCGAGCAGTGCGTATGCCGGTGCAAGGTATTGGGCCCATTGCTGCTTGAACATCAGGATCAATGCAATAACCAGCCCGCCAATGCCACCACCAATCAGGTATCCCTGAATGCTGTTGCCCACGCTGGCTTCATTCCATACGTAGAAGGCAGTGGCCATCACCATGAGGAATAGAAAACCAAATTTATTGAGGGTACCGCGGAAAGACATGATGCCAGATCCAGGGGCAGCCATCGACCGGTTAAAAGATTTTTCTGAAAGTGTAGGATTACTTGAATTGAAAAGCGCCATATTGGGTAATTTTGTACTGTAAATTAATTAATTTCAGTTTAATCTGCCAAAGCATATCCTAAAAAAGGGTGCGGGCCTCAAATATTTAACATGATCCAAAGAAAAGAAGAACTCCTCAGCGATATCGTCATCAAATTTGCAGGGGATAGTGGAGACGGTATGCAGCTGACAGGAAGCCAATTCACCAACAATACCGCCTTGATGGGAATCGACCTGGCCACATTCCCGGACTTTCCGGCTGAAATCCGTGCGCCACAAGGTACCATTCCCGGCGTAAGCGGCTACCAGCTTCGTTTTTCAAGCGATGCCATCTATACCCCTGGAGACCTTTGTGATGTGCTGGTGGCCATGAATGCGGCTGCATTAAAAACCAATGTGAAGGCCATCAAAAAAGGTGGAAAAATCATTGCCAATGTGGATGGGTTTGATTCAAAAAACCTTCGCCTTGCCAACTACCCCGATGGTGTGAACCCCATTGAAGACGGATCGCTCGAAGGTTTTGAGCTGATCAAAATGGATATCACCAAGATGACCCGGGAGGCATTGAAAGACATCACCCTGGGCACCAAGGAAAAAGACAGGGCCAAGAACATGTTCGTTTTGGGCTTCCTTTACTGGATGTACAGCAGAGACATGGACAGCACCCTGAAATTCCTGAACGAAAAATTTGGCAAGAAAGATGATATCCTCAATGCCAACCTCAAGGCCTTGCAGGCAGGATACAACTATGGCGATACCACTGAAACCTTTACCACAAGATACAAGGTTGAAAAGGCCAAGATGAAGCCTGGAACCTACCGCTCCATCATGGGAAACCAGGCTGTTTCGCTTGGATTGGTGGCCGCTTCACAAAAATCCGGACTACCGATTTTCCTCGGCACCTACCCCATCACCCCAGCTTCTGACATCTTGCACGACCTCAGCAAGATGAAAAGCTTCGGTGTAAAAACCTTCCAGGCAGAAGATGAGATTGCGAGCATTACTGCAGCCATTGGCGCCAGCTATGGCGGTGCATTGGCGGTTACCACCACATCAGGCCCAGGGATGGCGCTGAAGGGTGAAGCCATGGGCCTGGCAATGATGCTGGAGATTCCCTTGCTCATCATCAATGTTCAAAGGGGCGGACCATCGACCGGACTTCCTACCAAAACTGAGCAGAGCGATCTCATGCAAGCCTACTATGGCAGAAATGGAGAATGTCCGATGCCAGTCATCTCATCATCCACACCCAGCGATTGTTTCAGTGCCGTGTATGAAGCGGTGAGGATTGCATTGGAGCACATGACGCCAGTGGTTTTTCTCAGTGATGGCTACATCGCCAATGGTGCCGAACCGTGGATGTACCCTCAAGCTGAAGACCTTCCGGCCATTACCGTAAAATTCAAAACAGCGTTGGATGAAGGAGAGGAAAGGTTTCAACCCTACAAGCGTGATGAAAAACTGGTGAGGCCCTGGGCGCTTCCTGGCACCAAAGGACTGGAGCACAGGATTGGGGGATTGGAAAAACAAGACATTACCGGCAATGTGAGTTATGAACCTGACAACCATGAACACATGGTGAAAACCAGGCAGGCAAAGGTGGACATGATTGCCAATTATATTCCCGAACAAAAAATTGACAGCGGTGCCGCCTCCGGCAAGGTATTGTTATTGGGATGGGGAAGCACCTATGGCTCCATCAAAAGTGCCGTACAGGAATTGTTGCTGGAAGGCCAGGCGGTATCACATGCGCACATCAGGTATTTACGTCCATTCCCAAAAAACCTCGGAGAGATCATCAAGCAATTTGATACGGTCATTGTTCCAGAGATCAACAATGGACAACTGATCAAGATCCTGCGGGATGTTTATCTTGTTGATGCCAAGCCTTACAACAAGATCAAGGGCACACCGATAACCAAAGGTGAGTTGGTGGCGGAGATCAGGAAGTATTTGTAAATACGAGGGATGAGATTCCTTCAACCACTTCAACCTCCCTGCCTTCGGCAGGTAAATTCAACTGCTTCAACGCTATACAATGCGCTCCACAATCTTCCCTGTAGCCTTCTCTTTCAGGATCAGTTTTTTTGTGCCATAATGGGTCATCTCTTCCTTGACGAGATAATGGTCTGCATCAAATTCAACAAGGGTTCCTTGCTTGGTCTGGCCTTCAAGCCCTCGCCAGTCCTGCAATTGAACGGGTTCCCATATTTTTGACTTGGCGCTCCTGTAAGCTGCATCGAGCACAGCATTCACAATATAGCCATCGTAAAATGTTTCTTTGGGTGCCTTGCCTTTTTCGTAGGCATCAAACATGTCAAAGAACATGTGGTTGTATCCCAGTTCATTCAACTCATCCCCTACCGGAAACAACCAACCTGTATTGGTCTCTGCTTTTTCTGCAACATAATCAGCCCCTTTCCCGGTGGTGAACATGTCAAAGCCTGTGCGCAAAAATCCATTGATCCAGATGGTTCCTTCAGTCCCCATCACCTCATCACGCAAATCCAATCCACCCCTGAACGTCCAGCTCACTTCAAACTGACCAATGGCGCCATTTTCATATTTCACCAAACCGATGGCATGGTCTTCTGCATCAATCGGCTTCACCTGTGTATCAGCCCAACACATCACTTCAACAGGCCGGATGTCCTTACCGATATAACTCCTGGCAATCTCTACACAATGACATCCCAAGTCGAGCATGCAACCGCCTCCTGCCTGTTCAAGGTCCCAGAACCAATCGCTGTGCGGGCCAGGATGGGCCTCGCGGGATTTGGCCCATAAGATTCTTCCGAGTGCCCCGCTCTGCACACTGGCATGGGCCTTTAGGAATTTCGGAGTATATACAAGGTCTTCTAAATATCCATTGAAAATACCTGCGGCCTCAACAGCTTCCAGCATGCGCTTGGCCTCTGCAGCATTGCGGCCCAGGGGTTTTGTAGAAATCACTGCTTTTTTATGCTTGATGCAGAGCATCACCGCTTCTTCATGCAGGTTGTTGGGAAGAGAAATACAAACCATGTCCACATTGGGGTGGGCAATCGCCTCTTCCATCACTGTCGTATAATGTTCGCACTGATAATCTGCTGCGAATTTTTTTGCCTGTTCTTCTCTTCTTGAATAGATGGAAACAATTTTGTCGCGGCTTCTCAATCCTTGAATAGAGTCAGCATAAAATCTTCCTATGAATCCGGAGCCGAGCATTGCGAGTTTCACCATGTGAAAAGGTTGAAGAGGTTGAATTTACCTGCCGAAGGCAGGGAGGTTTAAGGGGTTGAAGTTGATTTCTTGTCTTTGAAAAAGAGTACTAAAAATACAAGGCTGGCGGCGGCAATGCCTGCAGGAACAAGCCATACATGCAACCAATCAGTTACTCCGCCTGCAGTGTACTGGTCCTTGACTTTTCCTGAAACGATGGAACCGATGTACATGCCAATGCCATAGGTGGCAAGGCTGATGAGTGCCTGGGCCTGAGACTTGATTTTTTCGCCGGCTTTCTGATCGGTGTAAATCATCCCGCTCACAAAAAAGAAGTCATAACAAACACCATGCAAGAGAATCGCAGCATACAACATCCACTGACTGGAAGCAGGGTCGCCGTATCCAAAAAATACGAAGCGGAGCATCCATGCCAAAAGTCCTACGATCAATATTTTTTTCACCCCAAACTTTCCGAAGGCAAAAGGCAACAAGAGCATGAACAATACTTCAGAGACCTGGCCCAAAGACATGATGTTTTCAATCCTGAAGGTTTTGGGATCGGCTGTGGGGAATGCCAATTTGTAGCCATCTGTAAGCGATGGATTTGCCCATGCATAATAGAACGAAAGGGGAATGCAAATCAACACTGAGGAGATGAAAAAGATGAGAAAAGAACGGTCTTTGAACAACACAAATGCATCCTTTCCAATGATTTGTCCGAAGGTGCTGGGGCCGGTTGCTGTCGGTGATGTTTTGGGCAGGAAGAAAGACATCAGTCCCAGCAAAAGGGCCGAGACCATGGCAATTTGAAAGATCATGACATTGTCTCCAACGCCCAGGTAACCAACCAGGTTGGTGACAGCAATCCAAGCCAATGTACCAAATACCCGGATGGCAGGAAACTCCTTTTCAGGATTGTCCATGGCACGCATGGCAATAGAGCTGGTCAGCGCAATGGTTGGGGCAAAGGTCATGCAGTAGGCCAGCATCACCCAATAGAATGTATCCGCATTAGTAATGGTGGTCAACACATAGAGCAGGGCAGCTCCCGCAAGGTTCAAAACACCCAATACTTTTTGGGCTTCAAAGAACCTGTCGGCAAGCATTCCTACAAAAAACGGTGCTGCAATCATGGCGATGGAAAAGGCGGCGTAAGCACTGCCCACCTGCTCACCCGTAGCACCCAGTTGGTCGGTCATGTATTTGCTCATTTGTCCGTACCATGAACCCCATACAAAAAATTGCATGAACATCATGAGCGAAAGCTGAATCCTGGTGATTGATTTCATGTGAAAAATTATCCTTCCAAGATAAAGATAATTTGGATGTGGGGCATCAATTGCTGGCAGACTGTCTCAGGGAATGTTGTAATTTGCAGCCACAAATTTCAGATGAAAAGAAAGGAACGCTACGATACAGTGATTGACCATTTTCAGGTGAACATCCCGGAAGCGGAAACAGAACTGTTGTATGACAATCCTTTCCAATTGCTGGTGGCAGTCATCCTTTCTGCCCAATGCACAGACAAGCGGGTGAACCTGACCACGCCAGCCATTTTTGAAAAATTTCCAGATCCTGGAAGCATGGCTGCTACTGATTTTGACACCCTTTTCCCGATCATCAGGAGCATTTCCTACCCCAACAACAAGACAAAGCACCTGATTGGGATGGCCAAGATGTTGATGAACGATTTCAATGGTGAAGTGCCCATGACGGTTGATGAGCTGGTCAAACTGCCTGGTGTAGGGAGAAAAACAGCCAATGTAATCACTTCTGTGATCGACCAACAACCGAACATGGCGGTGGACACCCATGTGTTCAGGGTATCGGCCAGACTGGGGCTAACCCGTGGAGCCAAGACCCCATTGGCAGCAGAAAAGCAATTGATTAAAAATATTCCGAAGGAATTGGTGCACAAGGCCCACCACTGGCTGATCCTGCATGGTAGGTATACTTGCCTTGCCAGAAACCCCAAATGCGGGGGATGTGGCTTAACGGCCATTTGTCTTTACCACAAGACCAACAACAAACTGTAAGAGACTCCAGCCTTTGCTTATTGCATTGAAAACCCGTCCAAGGCAGCATAAGACATGATACGATCGGTTGAACTCCTTGAAGGACTGAAGTTGATATTGTTGAGTACATCAAAACCTTCCTTTATCCGAGCAAATTGCTCCATCATGGCTGGATTGTTTTCGATGAAAAATAAGAAGTGGGCACTCTCCTCAGAAGACATTTCATTGTAGAGATAACGCAACATAGATTCAGATATTAATAAGCTCATAATCAGCCTTTTATCAACTACAAATGATTGAAAAAGGATAGTTGGAATTGACGGTCATCAACAGGATAGAAGAATGGAATGGTTGTTAGATCTAGATATAAAAATCATCTGACTCCTTTAAAACGGAAATACATGCGTGATATTGCATTGACCATCAACAGTTTTCACTACTAATACTGAATCTCATTTTTCCCTGACCAGGAATACGTCTTCGTTTTCCCGCTTCATGAGGTACTGCTCACGGGCAACTTTCTCCATCCAGAGTGGATTGGTCTTGATCAGGTCAATATCCTTTTTCGTCTGCTCGATCTGATCCTTGTAATATTGTTTGCTCTGCTTGAGCTCATTAAATTCAGCCCGGTACTGGAGGTGGAGGAAAAGGTTGTTGTGGTCGAAAAACAGCATCCAGCCCACAAAAAAAATGGTGGCCAGAACGAATTTGTTTTTGAAAAAAAGGAGGAGCTTCATTGATTGCATAAAATTAGGACATTTTTCCGGTCCTTCCTCGTCAGCACCTTATCCATTGCATTTCGTACCTTGCGCCCAATGGAAAAATCAAATTTTGTAGACCAGATCAGGGTGTTTTGCAAAAGCGGACACGGTGGGGCGGGCAGCAAGCACTTCATGCGGACCAAATTCAATGCCCAGGCGGGGCCAGATGGAGGCGATGGCGGACGGGGTGCCCATATCATCCTCAGGGGCAACAAGCACTTGTGGACACTGCTTCACCTGCGTTATTATAAAAACGTCATTGCTGAAGATGGACAGGGCGGAAACAAAAACAACATGACGGGAAGGGACGGGCACGATATCATCATTGAAGTACCCCTGGGAACCATTGCCGTGGACGAAGGGACCGGAGACAAGGATGGTGAAATACTGGAAGATGGCCAGGAGTTCATCTGGGTAAAAGGAGGAAGGGGCGGACTGGGCAACAAGAACTTTGCCACAGCCACCAACCAGGCGCCTGAATATGCTCAGCCCGGAGAAGAGGGATTTGAAGGCTGGAAAGTCCTTGAGCTGAAAGTTTTGGCAGATGTAGGACTGGTGGGTTTCCCCAATGCCGGTAAATCAACCCTGCTCTCTTCAATGACGGCCGCAAGGCCCAAAATTGCAGATTATGCATTTACTACCCTGACCCCACAACTGGGCATGGTGGAATACCGCGACGGGAAATCCTTTTGCATTGCAGACCTTCCGGGCATCATTGAAGGCGCTGCTGAAGGGAAGGGTCTCGGCCATCGGTTCCTGCGCCACATCGAGCGGAACCCTGTGTTGGTTTTTATGATCCCTGCAGACAGCAAAGACCACAAGGCAGAGCTTGCCATCCTCCTGAATGAATTAGAACAATACAATCCGGAACTGCTCGATAAAAAATTCATCATCGCCATCAGCAAGAATGATATGCTGGATGATGAACTGCGGACAGCCATTGCAAAAGAGCTTCCAACCGATATTCCGCATGTATTCATTTCATCCGTGTCCGGTTCAGGACTGTTGCAACTGAAAGACATGCTGTGGAAGGAGCTGCAGTAAATGGTCCATACCATGTAGGAATTGATGGCTGAACAATTGCCTTGCTGATAAAAAAATACTAAACCAGCTCCCAACTGAGCCCACCATCTTTTTCGTCCTTGAGCTGGATGCCTGCTTCCAGCAACTGGTTGCGGATCTTGTCTGAAGTGGCATAATCTTTTTTGGCCCTTGCATCTTTTCTGATCTCTGCGATCAAATGGAGCACAGCACCAAGCTTCTGGTCGTCATGCTTTTTTTCATCTTTCAGGCCAAAAATATCAACCAGAAAAGTATTGAACTTCTCTTTCATCATTTGCATAGTGGCGGTGGTCAGGGCATTGGTTTTGACAAGTCCATCCTTGATGGAATTGATGACCGGTACCAGCTCAAACAGGCCTGCCAATACTTTTGCCGTATTGAGGTCATCGTTCATGTCGTCGTCCAAGGCGCTGAGCACTTCAAAACAATGTTGCTCCAAATCAGGGTCTCCGGCACTGATATTGTTATCTGCAATGACGAAGTTGTTCAATTGTGTGAAGGCGTCCCAAATCCTTCTCAGGCCTCTCTCGGCGGCCTGAAGGGCTTCGTTGCTGAAGTCCAGTGTGCTCCTGTAATGGGTTTGGAGAATAAAGAAACGAACGGTCATGGGAGAATACGCTTGCGTCAATATCTCATGTGATCCGCTGAACAGTTCACTGAGTTTGATCACATTGTTGTAGCTTTTTCCCATCTTCCGGCCGTTGATGGTGATCATGTTGTTGTGCAACCAGAACTTCGCAGGAATCTGGTGGTTGCATACGGCGCTTTGCGCAATTTCACATTCATGGTGAGGAAACTGAAGGTCCATCCCTCCACCGTGGATATCAAATTCAGCACCCAAATATTTGTTGCTCATGGCAGAGCACTCGATGTGCCAACCCGGGAAACCCTCTCCCCATGGGCTTTGCCAGCGCATGATGTGTTCTGGCGCAGCATGTTTCCACAAGGCAAAATCAGACTTGTTGCGCTTCTCCTCCTGTGATTCCAACTCACGGGTTGTTTCGAGTTGATCGTCCAATACCCTGCCACTCAAAATGCCATACTGCATTCCTTTTGCACTGAAATCCCTGTGGTATTTCTCAACATCAAAATAAACTGAACCATTGACTTCATAGGCATAGCCATCGGCCATGATGCGCTGGATCATGACAAT
>ENA-OUVC01000567-OUVC01000567.1-marine-metagenome-genome-assembly--contig:-NODE-567-length-23744-cov-3.467191_pt1 | contig 23744 bp, 20 predicted proteins | sample MGYA00248622_ERZ508571 | MGnify/ENA primary metagenome ERZ508571 (study PRJEB26236, sample SAMN06267175) | marine metagenome | isolation source: Columbia River Estuary | place: USA:Columbia River Estuary... | reverse complement strand
ATATATTATTCGAGATTGAAAAAAATTTAAAAACACTCGAAAATCAAGCTAAAAAAGCAGAGCGCTACTATAAACTAAAAGAGCAATACAAAGAATTAAGTGTGCAATTGGCCTCTTTTCGCATTGCAGGGTACCGCAACGCTTTAGAAACTCTAGATAAACAGGAGCAAAATCAAAATGCTGACAAATTGGGCATAAGCAGCGCAATTGACACCTTGGAAGCTAGCTTGCAACACCAAAAACTTGCACACCTTACCCAAGAAAAAAACCTGAGTACCCAACAAAAAGCAGCAAATGAGTTTATTGCCAAAATTAGAGCCTACGAAAGCGATAAAAAGCTAAAAAATGAGCAACTCCGCTTTTTGGAAGATAAAGAAGCACGATTAAAGGAAGAACTAGAGAAAGACCGCCTGCAACTGAACCACGTTGACTATAACAAAAAACGCTTACACGAGGAGTTAAGTCAAGAAAAAAGTATTGTAAACAGTTTGCAAATAGACTTAGAAAAACAAAAAAGCAGTGTAAATGCCATGCGGGAGCAGCAACAAAATTTCAGAACGCAGGTAGATTACTTGGTGAAAGAAAACGGCCAAACGCAGCAGGCACTTAATGAATTAGAAAAAAACCTTGCCATTTTGCACATTCAGCGTGATGCTTTACAACAGGAAAGTACACGAAATACTAGCGATGCACAATCGAAAGAAGTAGAATTAACCGAATTTAATAAAGTCATAGCTGATTTAGAGCAGCGTTTACAAACCCAACAACAAGAATTGAGCCTGGCCCAAAAACTCGAAGCCGGTTTACAAGAAAAACTCAAATTGGGTGAAGAGACCATCCAACAAAAAAAGCTAGAAAGTCAAGATTTAAACAGAAAACTAGACGCCAAGCAAAACGAATACAACCTAACTAAATCTATGGTTGACAATTTGGAAGGTTTCCCCGAGTCTATTCGTTTCTTAAAAAAGAATACCGATTGGGCCAAACAAGCACCTTTATTCTCGGATATTTTATTTTGCAAAGAAGCCTACCGAATTGCTATTGAAAACTACTTAGAACCCGTAATGAACCATTACGTGGTGCAAACGCAGCAGGAAGCTATACAAGCCATTAACTTATTAAGCGATTCGGCCCAAGGCAGAGCTAATTTCTTCATTCTCGATGCTTTAAAATCATCGGTTAAGAAAACTGAAAAGACATTAACTAAATCCAATTTAGTACCAGCCCTAGACATTATAGATGTAGATGCCAAATACCGTCCACTTTGTGAACTGCTCTTAAAAAACGTATTTGTAATTGAAAGCGGCGAAGAAGAAGAATTAGTCAAGACCCTACCACAAGAAGGGCAAATATTGTTAAGTAGTAGCGGTAAATACAGCAAAAGCACCTATACCATGGCCGGCGGCTCGGTGGGCTTATTTGAGGGAAAACGTATTGGTAGGGCTAAAAATCTAGAAAATTTAGCCAAAGAGATTTCGAGCTTAGAACAGAATTTAACTACACTCCAGAATGCGATCGAAAAGGAAAGCCAAAGCTTGGAAACCTTAAGATCCGCATCACAAAAAGACCAAAACAGCCAAAAAGAACGAGCGGTACAAAGTCTCAACAACGAATATATCTCCATTAAAACTAAACAAGAGCAATATGTGGCTTTTATGGAGAATAGTAAAAACCGCAAACAAGATATTGAAAGCAAAATTGCAGGTATTCTAGCTGAAATTGAACGCTCTGAACCTAAAGTTATTGAACTAAAAACCGAGCAGGAAATTAAACAACAAGCCTTTCTACAAGCCCAACTAGAATACCAAAATCTTTCCGACCGGTTAACTGCCGACGCTACTGCCTATAATCAAGAAAATATCAAATTCCATCAGCAACAAAATAAGGTATCGGGTTTAGAAAAAGATTTGGACTACCGAAATAGTCAACATGCCAACCTCTCGGAACGCATACAAAGTAATCACACTATTTTTGAGCAAACACAGGCAAGTATTAAAGAAACGCTGAAACACGTAGATCATTCTGACGATGATCTTTTAGCCATGTACAGCCAAAAAGAAGCCCTAGAAAAAGGTGTAGAAGAACTGGAGCAGGCTTATTATGCGGCCAGAGGTGCCATTACCGAAACAGAAAATACCATCGCCGAACAGCGCCGTAAAAAAGAACAGGCAGATTTCTTAGCCAATGAGCTAAAAGACCAAAAAACGAATTTAAAACTCGAATTAAATGGGCTAAAAGAGCGTTTATCGGTAGAATTCTCCATCGATATTAATGATTTACTGGAGAATGATGTGCCGAAAGGCGAAAATGAAGAAGCGTTAAAAGAGAAAACCGAAAAGCTAAAACGACAACTCGAGGATTTTGGGGGTATTAACCCCATGGCTATGGAGGCCTACCAAGAAATGCAAGAGCGTTTTGTATTTATACAAACCCAGAAAAAAGATTTAATAGACGCTAAAGATTCGCTTTTAGCAACCATTAAAGAAATAGACGATACAGCCAAAGCCAAGTTTATGGAGGCCTTTACCCAAGTCCGCGAACATTTTATTGAAGTGTTTCGATCTTTATTTAACGAAGAAGATTCTTGCGATTTGGTACTCTCCGATCCGGAAAATCCACTCGACTCGGATATTGATATTCTGGCCCGTCCGAAAGGCAAACGCCCACTCTCTATCAACCAATTATCGGGTGGAGAGAAAACGCTTACGGCCACGGCCCTCCTATTTTCGTTATACCTACTTAAGCCGGCACCATTTTGCATTTTCGATGAGGTAGATGCCCCGCTTGACGATACCAACATCGATAAATTCAATACGATTATCCGCAAATTCTCCAACCAATCGCAATTTATTGTGGTATCTCACAACAAACGAACCATTGCCAGCACCGACATTATTTATGGCGTAACCATGGCAGAACAAGGTGTATCTAAAGTAGTTGCGGTAGATTTACGTGAAGTTGCCTAAGCAAAGGGCTATGAAAACTGCGAAATCCTTCGTATTTTAGCACCTCATACCGTTGAAAATTATGAAAAGGACCAAGATTAAAGCGCTATTAGCAACAACTGATTTCGGCAAAGAAGTAACCGTTATGGGATGGGTTAAAACCTTCCGCAATAATCAGTTTATAGCCATTAACGATGGTTCTAGCATTCACAACATACAAGCGGTTGTTGATTTCAACAGCACCGACGAAAGTCTTTTAAAGCGCCTCACTACCGGAGCCTCTGTTGCCGTAACAGGTACGTTGGTAGAATCGCTAGGGAAAGGCCAACACGTAGAAATTAAGGTAAAAACCTTGGAAATTTTGGGCGATAGCGATGCAGAAAAATTCCCCCTACAACCTAAAAAACACAGTTTAGAGTTCTTACGAGAAATTGCCCACTTGCGTTTTCGCACCAATACCTTTAATGCCGTATTTAAAGTGCGTCATGCTTTGGCTTTTGCGGTGCATCAATTTTTCAACGAACGTGGCTTTGTGTATTTACATACGCCAATCATCACTGCATCCGATGCCGAAGGGGCCGGCGAAATGTTCCGCGTAAGTACCATCGATTTTGATAACATTCCTCGTAACGACGATGGAACTGTAAATTATAAAGAAGACTTTTTTGGAAAAACCACTAACCTGACCGTTTCCGGACAGTTAGAAGGCGAATTGGCTGCCATGGCCTTCGGCGATATTTACACCTTTGGCCCTACGTTTAGAGCCGAAAATTCGAATACCACCCGCCACTTGGCCGAATTTTGGATGATTGAGCCCGAAATGGCTTTTTACGACCTAAACGGCAATATGGATTTGGCCGAAGAATTGTTAAAATACGTAATTGGCTATGCGCTAACAAACTGTGCCGATGAATTGGAATTCTTAAAAGGCCGTTTAGAAGAAGAAGAAAAACAAAAACCTCAACAAGAACGTTCTGAATTTGATTTATTGAGCAAACTTAATTTCTGCTTAGAAAATAATTTCGAACGCATCACCTATACCGAGGCCATTGAGATTTTAAAACAATCGAAACCAAATCAGAAAAAACAGTTCAAATACCTTATTGAAGAATGGGGTGCCGATTTGCAATCGGAGCACGAACGCTATTTGGTGGAGAAACACTTTAAAAAACCGGTTATTTTAACAGATTATCCAAAAGATATTAAAGCCTTTTACATGCGCCAAAACGAAGACGGAAAAACCGTTAGAGCGATGGATATTTTATTCCCGGGCATTGGCGAAATTGTAGGCGGATCGCAACGAGAAGAGCGTTTAGAAAAATTGGAACAACGCATGAGCGAAATGCACGTGCCTACCGAAGAATTATCGTGGTATTTAGATACCCGCCGTTTTGGCTCGGCACCACACGCCGGCTTTGGCTTAGGTTTTGAGCGTTTGGTATTGTTTGTCACCGGTATGACCAATATCCGCGACGTGATTCCGTTCCCAAGAACGCCGAAAAACGCTGAATTTTAAGTCAATGGCGAAGGGAATCAACCTAAAACCATTTCGCGAATTCTTACAATCACAACAAGTCGGAAGTATGCTGCTTGTGGCCGGGGTATTACTTTCTTTAGTGGTGGCAAATTCTCCATTAGCTACTTCCTTTAACCATATATTAACAAGCAATTGGGGCATCCAAATATCGGGTTTACACCTCGTTTACGTTACCACCACCTGGATTAACGATGGCTTAATGGCCATTTTTTTCTTATTAGTGGGATTAGAAATCAAACGAGAATTGGTAGAGGGCGAACTCTCTTCCATAAAAAAAGCCGCTCTGCCTGTATTTGCCGCATTGGGGGGCATGTTGGTTCCTGCAGCCATCTTTTTACTTTTTAATTCAGGAAAACCTAGCCAGCATGGCTGGGGCATACCCATGGCCACCGACATTGCTTTTGCCTTAGCCATTGTAGCAGCATTAGGCAAACGGGTGCCTACTTCTATCAAAATATTTTTAGCCGCCCTAGCCATTGTTGACGATTTGGGTGCCATTTTGGTCATTGCCCTTTTTTATTCGAGCAAGTTAGACAATACGTATTTAGCTTATGCTGGAGGAATAGTAGCACTTTTAGCAACCCTAAATTATTTCGGGGTAAAACGCCTAATTTTTTACCTCATACCCGGAGTATTTTTGTGGTATGTGGTGCATCATTCGGGTATACATGCTACTATTGCAGGCGTTCTATTAGCTTGTTTTATTCCTACCAATCCGGTAAAAGAAACTTCCCCCCTAGAAAAACTAGAACACCTTTTACTAAAGCCCGTAAATTTGTTCATTATGCCCCTATTTGCTTTGGCAAATACCAATATTCATTTGGAGTGGAGTATGCTAAAAGGCATTAGCAGTCCCATTGGTTTGGGCATCATTTTAGGATTGGTTTTCGGTAAACCAATTGGGGTATTTTTATTTTCGTGGATAAGCGTAAAATTGGGTTGGAGTAGACTACCCTCTAAAACAACATGGAAACATATAGTAGGCTTGGGCATGTTGGCTGGCATTGGCTTTACCATGTCAACCTTTATTGCCTTACTCTCTTTTAAAAATCCGGATTTTCAATTAGAAGCCAAATTCTGCATTTTAATAGCTTCCATTTTAGCGGCTTGTATTGGCTATAGTTATTTAAGTTTCCTCCACAAAAAAGCCAATTAATGGCTTTGCATAAAGTCGATAATAGATTGGTATAGTGGATTAGCGCCAAAAACCATCTGGCTAATCATGGGCACGTGTTGTTTTTTAGGTATTACCTCATATTTAACAGGCTTTTGCGCTTGGGTTAGCAAATCGAATAAGCGTTTCGATTGTACTTTAATAGCCTCGTAGGTCTCTTCTCCTACTAAAATATAATAGGGGTGTTTTAGCTGATCTACGTAGGTTAAAGGCGAACCTTTCTTCCAATTTTCGGGATCGGTGGTAAAGGTTTTCAAGAAACTAGTGGTTTGATCGTTTTTTTCAGCCAACTTTAAATACTGTTCCATATCTAAACCAAAACCATCATTTAATATAATGCCACGCAATGGATTGGCAATTTGTTGTTCAGCAAAAAATCGAGGATCTAAATCAATTAGCGCCTCCAAATGCCCACCAGCAGAATGGCCCATAGCAAAAATACGCTCATGATTACCACCATAGGTAGCAATGGAATCTTTTACCCATTTAATAGCCGAAGCACAATCTCTAGCCATATCTTCATAACCGGCAGCCGGCGATAAGGGATAATTAATAATTACCGTTACCACATTTTTACTAGCAAAATTGCGGCCCATCCACCAATAAATATCTTTTTTACCACTATCCCACGATCCGCCGTGAATAAATACCAATACATCTTTAGCTTGGCTTACATCTTTTGGATAATATACATCCAATTGATTTCGGGTAGATTTCGTAGCCGAAGGGTAGCTGATATCCTTTTTTATTTTGATGGATACAGCCAATACTGAGCTTAAACTAGATAGATAGAATAGCATGAGGAAAGCAAGTTTTAATTTCATCGGATAAGGGGGTCTTTTTCTTTTGTAAAATGAGTGTATACTAATTTATCGAGCAATTTGGGTAGCCATTTACTCAAAAATACAGTTAATTTTCCTTGAAAAGTCATAACCAAGGTACGGCTGCGATTTTCAACACCTTGGGCAATTTGTTCGGCCACTTCTTCAGCCGACATCATTTTTTCTTCCACCATGCTGGTTTCACCTTGGGCGCTGCCATCTTTTACCAAGGCTACTTTACGAATATTCGAAGCGGTAAAGCCCGGCGAAGCGATCATCACATGTAAACCGGTTTTTAAATTTTCTACTCTTAACGCTTCTAAAAAACCATTCATGGCAAATTTAGAAGAAGAATAACCCGTACGGCCTGGCAAGCCTTTATAGCCTGCAATAGACGATACGCCTACCACCGAACCTTTATTTTTTAGCAATTCGGGCAAAGCATATTTGGTGCAGTATACCGTTCCCCAAAAGTTCACATCCATGAGGTTGCGAATAACTACCAAGTCTAAATCTTTAAACAAGGCACGCATGGAAATACCGGCATTGTTTACAAGCACATCTAGTCGGCCAAATGTTTGTAGTGTTTGCTTAACTACGTTTTCACAATCGGCTTCTTTGGCTACATCGCAGGCTACAGCCAATGCTTTTACATTATAATCTTTTTCCAATTGCTCAGTGATTTGACAAAGTGCAACGTATTGGCGGGCAGCTAACACCACATTGGCACCACGTTTGGCAAAAGCTTCGGCACATGCCTTTCCAATACCCGATGAGGCACCGGTAATAAGCACGGTTTTATTTTTTAAGTTCATTTATTTAATCAAGGAGTTTTCGTACGGAATTCGGGTTGCAATGGAGCGCCCGAGGGTAATTTCATCTACATATTCCAATTCGCCACCAAAAGCAATGCCACGGGCAATGGTTGATATTTGTACGGGCAAATCTTTTAATTTTTTATACAAGAAGAAAATGGTGGTATCGCCTTCCATGGTAGCGCTAAGCGCCAAAATAACTTCTTTCAGTTCACCAGCTTGTACCCGCTCTATCAAGTTGTCTATGTATAAATCAGAAGGCCCAATGCCATCCATAGGCGAAATTAAACCACCCAACACATGGTACACACCTTGATATTGAGCCGTATTTTCAATGGCCATCACATCTCGGGTATCTTCTACCACACATACGGTACTGCGGTCTCGTTTGTGGCTTTCACAAATCTCACAAACCGGGGCATCTGAAATGTTATTACACGTTTCACAAAAACGAATTTCAGCTTTTAAACGAGTTAAACTGCTGGTAAAATCGGCTACTTCTGTTTCCGATTGGTTAAGCAAATGCAAAACCAAACGCAAGGCAGTGCGTTTGCCTACCCCGGGCAGTTTAGCAAATTCATCTACGGCATGTTCAAGTAGTTTCGACGAAAAATTCATACCGCTAATTTAGCTTTTATCGAGCTTTTTATCGCTTTAAAAACTTAATTTATTACATTTATAAGGTTAACCAATCAATTTAAACATGGCCCCAGCCGTATTATTAAGTTTCATTATAGGCTATTTCCTCGTTTTAATAGCCGTTTCGTATTTTACATCTAAAAATTCATCAGATAATAATACCTTCTTTCTGGCCAACCGCAACTCCAAATGGTATTTGGTGGCCTTTGGCATGATAGGCACTTCCCTTTCGGGCGTTACCTTTATTTCGGTACCCGGAAAAGTAGGCGCTATGGGTGGCGATCAGTTTCAATATTTTCAGTTTGTACTGGGCAATGCCATTGGCTTTATATTGGTAGCCACCATTTTACTGCCCCTATATTACCGCATGCAGCTCACGTCTATTTATAGTTATATTGAAAAACGTTTAGGTTTTTACAGTTACAAAACGGCAGCAGGCATTTTTTTAATAAGCCGCACCATTGGTTCGGCTTTTCGCTTATACTTGGTGGCCATTGTATTGCAACGCTTTATTTTCGATGCCTATCATATACCCTTTTGGCTCACGGTGCTTACCTCTATACTCCTCATTTGGTCGTATACCTTTAAAGGAGGATTGAAAACCATTATTATTACCGATACCCTGCAAACCCTTTTCTTGGTACTCTCTGTATTTATGACCATTTATTTTGTATGCGATAGCTTAAACTTTTCCATCCCTCAAGCTTTTGAGGAAATTAAGCAAAGCGGTTATTCCAAAATTTTCTTTACCAATGATTTTGTAAGCAATAAATTCCATGTGTTTAAACAAGTTTTAGGAGGAATTTTCGTTACACTAGCCATGGTGGGTCTCGATCAAGATTTAATGCAGAAAAATTTGAGTTGCAAAAGCATTGGCGAAGCACAAAAGAACATGTTCACCTTTACGGGCATTTTTGTGGTAATTAATCTCTTCTTTTTAAGTGTGGGTGCCCTACTTTACATCTATGCTACTAAAAATGGAATTGCTATTCCTACCGATTCATTGGGTAATGTACGTACCGATTTCCTTTTCCCAGAAATAGCGTTGAATCATTTGGCTGTATTACCAGCTATTATTTTTATGCTGGGCTTAACGGCTGCTACCTTTGCCACCACCGATTCGGCCTTAACGGCCCTTACTACTTCTTTTTGCGTTGATTTCTTGGGATTAGACAAAGTAGAAAAGAAGCTTGGAGGCATTAATCCTCGTCATTGGGTACATATTGGATTTTCAATTGCACTATTTCTAGTCATATTGCTTTTCAATGCCATTAACAATGCGGCCGTGGTTAGTGCCATTTTTACGGTAGCATCCTATACCTATGGGCCGCTGTTGGGTTTGTATGCCTTTGGGCTCCTACTTAAAAAACGAACTGTGAGAGACAAATTGGTGCCAATAGTCTGTTTGGTAGCTCCTGCAGCCTGTTATGCGCTTAATGCCAATTCGAAGCTATTGCTAAACGGATATATTTTCGATACCGAGTTAATCCTTATCAACGGATTACTTACCTTTGCCGGCTTGCTTTTAATTAGCAAGAGAAGTAAAGAGACTATTAGCTTTTAAAAATAATAAGGATATGATGAGTGATGATAAAATAAGAAATGCCTTTGAAAATAAAGATTGGCAAGAAATTAAGGTAACCGATTCGTGGCAAATTTTTAAAATTATGTCTGAATTTGTAGATGGATTTGAAAAATTAGCAAAAATTGGCCCCTGTGTTTCCATTTTCGGATCGGCAAGAACCAAAAACGAAAACCCCTATTATAAACTAGCTGAAGATTGTGCCCGCTTATTAACGGAGCGTGGCTATGGCGTTATTTCTGGTGGCGGGCCTGGTATTATGGAAGCGGCCAACAAAGGTGCTTACCAAGCTGGCGGAAAGTCGGTTGGTTTAAATATCGAATTGCCCTTTGAACAATTCCACAATAAATACATCGATAGAGATAAATTATTAGAGTTTGATTACTTCTTTGTGCGCAAAGTAATGTTCATGAAGTACTCTCAAGGATTTATTATTTTACCGGGTGGCTTTGGCACCTTAGACGAAATGTTTGAGGCCTTAACCTTAATTCAAACCGGCAAAATTGCCCGTTTCCCAATTGTATTGGTGGGCAGTTCGTATTGGACAGGATTGATGGATTGGGTAAAACAAACCATGTTGCTACAAGAAAGCAACATTCACGAAGAAGATTTAAATCTTTTCCGCATTGTAGATACAGCCGAAGAAGCAGCAGAGCATATCTTCCGTTTTTACGACAAATATGTATTGAAACCGAATTTCTAGGAATTAAAAAAAATCGGGCAGAAACCCGATTTTTTTTTGTGTTTAGCCTAAATAAGACTTTAATATTTTGCTTCGCGATGTGTGGCGCAAGCGTTGTAGGGCTTTATCTTTAATTTGACGAACACGTTCACGAGTTAAATTGAATTTTTCTCCAATTTCTTCTAATGATAGGGGTTGGCTAGTACTTAAACCGAAAAATAAAACCACTATTTCACGCTCTCTATCGGTTAAGGTAGATAAAGAACGACGAATTTCTTCAGAAAGCGATTCGTTAATTAAATTACTATCAGTATCCGGATCTTTATTCTCTAGTACATCTAATAAAGTATTTTCTTCTCCTTGTACAAAGGGTGCATCCATAGAAACATGGCGACCAGAATTGCTCAAGGTATCTGAAATTTTTTCTACCGTGGTTTCCAACATATCGGCTAATTCTTCCGGAGATGGCTCACGCTCGTATTCTTGTTCTAATCTAGAAAAGGCTTTGCTAATTTTACTCAACGAGCCTACTTGGTTTAAAGGCAAACGTACAATACGGCTTTGCTCGGCGATGGCCTGCAAAATGGATTGACGAATCCACCATACGGCATAAGAGATAAACTTAAATCCTTTGGTTTCATCAAAACGTTTAGCCGCTTTAATTAAACCCAAATTTCCTTCGTTAATTAAATCGCCTAAGGTTAAGCCTTGGTTTTGGTATTGTTTTGCAACCGATACCACGAAACGTAAATTGGTTTTGGTTAAGCGCTCTAATGCAGCTTGGTCTCCTTCACGAATTTTTTGGGCTAAAATTACTTCCTCTTCGGCGGTAATTAAATCAACTTTACCAATTTCGTGCAAATACTTATCAAGTGATTGCGATTCACGGTTGGTAATGGATTGGGTGATTTTGAGTTGTCTCATCTATGGAAATTGGTGCTGCTAATTTTTAACAAGTAGCAAAGCTAACATTATAACGTCGAAAAATCGAGTTTTTTTGTACTTTTTGGTAAAATTTTAGCAATAATTTGGCTATTTATAGCCTCACAAAAATCGTTCCAAATATCTATTTTTGGCACTTTTTAGAATAATTTGTTAAATCAGGTTGCGATCTTTGAACCAAACATCATCTGGTTGCACATCAAAGCTATCCATTTGCGCCAAGAGCTCTGTCACCTTGTCGTTGCTCAATACCAAGTCCCGATTGATGGGTTTCAAGAATTTCTGCTCCACCATCACGTCTAATTGAGTTAATAATGGATTGTAAAATCCACCTACATTTAACAAACCAATGGGTTTATGATGCAAGCCTAACTGCAACCAAGTAAGTACCTCAAAAAACTCTTCCATGGTGCCGTAACCTCCTGGAAGGGTAATTACGCCATCAGATAGATCGGCCATTTTCTGCTTGCGTTCGTGCATATTTTCGGTAATGATTAGTTCAGTAAGACCTACGTGACCTACTTCCTTGGTCATTAAAAATTGTGGAATTACTCCAATCACCCTACCACCATTTTTCAACACTTCATCGGCTAGTAAACCCATCACTCCTACTCTACCGCCGCCATAAACCAAGGTAATATCTTGTTTAACCAATTGCTGAGCCAGGTCATTTACTGCAGCTAAAAGCTGGGGGTCTCCATTGAAATTGGAGCCACAAAAAACGCAAATGCTCTTCATGTTATCGAGAATAGTTGGGTGCTTCTTTGGTAATGGCAATATCGTGTGGGTGGCTTTCGCGAATACCCGATGCGGTAATGCGCACAAATTGCGCTTCTTGTAATTTATCTATAGTAGCGGCTCCGCAATACCCCATACTAGCTTTTAAACCACCAATAAATTGGTACGTTACTTCGGCCAAGCTACCTTTAAATGGCACTCTGCCTACAATACCTTCGGGAACTAACTTCTTAATATCATCTTCTACATCTTGGAAATAACGGTCTTTGGAGCCTTGTTCCATGGCTTCAATAGAGCCCATTCCTCGGTAAGATTTAAACTTGCGCCCTTCGTAAATAATGGTTTCACCCGGCGATTCTTCTACCCCGGCAAATAAAGAACCTGCCATAATGGTGCTGGCACCAGCTGCAATGGCTTTGGCAATATCACCGGTATGTTTAATGCCGCCATCGGCTATAACCGGCACACCCGTACCTTTTAAGGCCTTAGCACACTCGTAAACGGCATATAATTGTGGAACGCCCACACCAGCAATAATTCGGGTAGTACATATAGAACCTGGGCCAATACCTACTTTCACGGCATCGGCTCCAGCATCGGCAAGGGCTTTTGCAGCCGCTCCAGTGGCAATGTTTCCTGCAATTACCTGCAAATTCGGGTATTTTGCTTTTACTTCTTTAAGTTGATTAATTACGCCTTTTGAGTGGCCATGAGCCGTATCAATAGCAATTACATCTACTCCAGCTTTAACCAAAGCAGCTACCCTTTCCATCGTATCTGCGGTTACACCCACGGCGGCACCTACACGTAAACGACCTTGTTCGTCTTTACAGGCTTTGGGGAAGTTTTTAAATTTTTGAATGTCTTTAAACGTAATCAGTCCTACCAAAATACCTTTGGCATCTACAATGGGAAGTTTTTCAATTTTATAATCCTGAAGTATTACTTCTGCTTGCAAAAGTGTAGTGCCTAGCGGAGCGGTAACCAGGTTTTCTTTGGTCATTACCTGGCTCACTGCTTTCTTCATATCTTTCTGAAAGCGTAAATCTCTATTGGTAATAATACCCACTAATTTTTTATCTGCGTTAATTACCGGAATACCCCCAATTTTAAATTCTTTCATAATTTGGAAAGCATCGCTTACCAAGGCCACTTCAGAAAGGGTTACCGGATCTTGAATCATGCCACTCTCCGACCGTTTTACTTTGCGTACTTCATCGGCTTGGGCCTGAATAGACATGTTTTTATGCAGCATGCCTAAACCGCCTGCCTGAGCAATGGCAATAGCCAAGCCAGATTCCGTAACGGTATCCATAGCCGCCGAAACAATAGGAATATTTAAACGAATGTTACGGGTTAGCCAAGTGGAAGTATCTACTTCACGGGGCAAAACTTCAGAATAAGCAGGTATTAAAAGTACGTCGTCGTAGGTGAGTCCTTCGGCAACAAATTTTTGTGGATCGAGCGCCATAGCAAATACTATTAGGTGATATTATTTGCCAGGCAAAGTTATCGTATTTTTCTGAAAATGACGAATTTATTGTTTACCCACAATTACTTTTTCTAATTTATCGAACTGAAGATAGGTATTGGCCAATTCTACTAGTTTTTGCGGACTAATGGTGCGTACGGTTTGCACATAACGTTCGTAATACGAGGCATCTAAGCCGAAGAAATAGGTGTTTTTGAACTTATCGGCATGAGAAAAAGCATTTTCTAAGCTACCCATCAAAGAGCCCAGCATGTAATTGCGTACCAAAGCCAATTCTCCTTCCGATACCAATACAGTACGGAGAAGTTTCATTTCTTTTTCAATTTCGGCTATGGCCGCGGTGCATACATCGGCCCCAACTTCCGAAGCAATAAAAAAGTAACCTGCATCTTTTAAGGATGCAATACCCGAGCCAATGCCGTAGGTATAGCCTTTATCTTCGCGAATATTGGCCATTAATCGCGAACCAAAATAACCGCCAAAAATGGTGTTTAGCACTTGTAAAGCCGGAAAATCGGGATGTGTACGGTTAATAGCAATTTGGCCTAAACGCAAAGCCGATTGGAGCGCATCGGGGCGTTCTAAAAAGTGTGTTTTGCCAGTACCGGTAATAAAAGAAAACTCATTTTTATCAACAGCAGTGCTTCCCTCCCAGTTGTTTCCAAAAGTGGCATTCATGCTTTTTAAAGTAGTTTCAGAAACTTTACCCGATACCACCATGGTACAATTAGCCGGCTGATAGGCTTTTTTATAATACTCTAAGAGCTGCGAACGTTGTAATTGCGCATATTCCTCAACTACGGGCGCATGGCCATAAAGCGTATTGCCAAACAGCACTTGGTTGAATGAGCGACGAGCCAATACATCGTTTTTCTCTAAACTCACACTCAATTTTTGTTGTTGATTGCGAATAAAGGTATCTATTTCACTTTGTGGGAAAATGGCATCGGTTAAGATTTCGCGAAGCAAAGGCAAAACCGACGACAAGTGTTTGTTAAGTGTATACAACACCACACTCGACTGGTCGTAAGAATAGTCTTTTTGTAGAAAAGCCCCGTAATAATCGAACTTTTCGGCCAACTGAGCAGCTGTATAATTGGAGGTGCCTTCTTGCAAAAGCGCATTGGTAGCAAAAGCTTGCAAAGGGCTGGCTGCATTCCATGCTACATTGTCAAAAATAAACTCAATACGTACTAAATCTTGCTCTCCGGCATCGATAAAAAACAAGGGTATACCGTTATCTAAAGGGTACTTCTTAGCGTTTAAAAGGCTGATATGTTCTACCTGCTTAAATGCAGGGGCTTGCGTTCTATCCATATTAGTTTTTGGCTAAATAGCTTAATATTGATGCATTTTCTTTACGGAAAATTTGCTGGGCTTGTTCTTGAATTTCTTGGGCAGTAACGGCCATATATTTTCCAGTTTCGTGGTTTAAGTCTTCGGCATTGCCCAACAATTCGAAATAAGCCAAATTCATAGCCTTGTCTAATAAACTCATCTCCCCAAATTCCATGGTAGATTCTAGTTTATTTTTCACCTTAGTTAGCTCTTTTTCTACCACAGTCTCGTTTTTTAATCGATCGAGCTCTTGCCAAATGGCTTGCTCGGCGGCTTCCATAGATACGCCTGGAGCTGGCTTGCCTTCTACAATAAATAAGCCGGGATCGATACTGCCTAAATGATAGGCATTTATATCTGAAAACAATTGTTGTTCTTTCAGCAGGCTGCGGTATAAACGAGACGAATTACCTCTAGATAAAATATCGGAAAGTAAATCGGCAGCGTAATAGCTTGCATCTTGCCGTGCAGGCATATGAAAGGCCATATATAAGGCATTTAAAGGCACATTTGCTTCTACTGTTTGTCGTTTTTCTTGCAACTGGGCTGGCTCTTGCGGCAAGTTGCGCACCGGTTTTACGCCGGAAGGTATGGACCCAAACCACTGTTCTACCATTTTTTTAACTTCTGCCGTTTTTACCGCACCGGCAACAACCAAAATAGCGTTCGAAGGCACATAAAATTGATTAAAGAAGGCTTTTACGTCCTCCATTTTTGCTTCTTCAATCTGCATCAAATTTTTGCCAATGGTAGCCCACTGGTAGGGATGTTTTTCATAGGCCAAGGGGCGCATTTTTAGCCAAACATCACCATAAGGTTGATTTAAATAACGTTGTTTAAACTCTTCACAAACCACATTTTTTTGCACTTCGAGGCTCTTTTCAGAAAAAGCCAAGCTTAACATGCGGTCGCTCTCTAACCAACAGGCCGTTTCTAAATTTACGGCCGGCAGTGTAATGTAATAATTGGTAATATCGTTGCTGGTAAAGGCATTGTTTTCGCCCCCTACTCGTTGTAGCGGCTCATCGTAAGACGGAATATTTACAGATCCGCCAAACATCAAATGCTCAAATAAATGCGCAAAACCAGTTTGATTGGGGTTTTCATCTCTAGCACCCACATCGTATAAAACATTAAGCACCGCCATGGGGGTGGTAAAATCTTCGTGCACCAACACCTGCAATCCGTTGGCTAAAGTAAATCGTTCAAAAGAAACCATAGGCTAAAATAGAGCATAAATATAGGCAATTTAGGGGCTTTTGAAGAAGATTTGAGCCAACAATCATCAAGGCTTGGTCATAAATAAAGGCAAAGTATAGGAGCTAAAAAAATCAACTGTATCTTTGTAGCTATATGAACGTAGCAGATTTATTGAGCCGGGCTTTACAATTCGAATTCTTAAGCCAAGAAGAAGGGGTATTTTTATTCAAAGAAGCGCCAACCGCCGATTTGATGTATACCGCCAACGAATTGCGTAAAAAACAAGTTCCGCACAATAAGGTTACTTGGATTATAGACCGCAATGTAAATACCACCAACGTATGCATTGCCAATTGCAAATTCTGCAATTTTTTCCGCCGACCAGGGCATGAAGAAAGCTACATTACCGACATTGAAACCTATAAAATTAAAATTGAAGAAACCTTTAGATATGGTGGTGAGCAATTATTATTACAAGGTGGCCACCACCCCGATTTAGGCTTGGCTTTTTATGTCGATTTATTTAAAGAACTTAAAAACTTATATCCCAATTTAAAACTGCACGCTTTAGGCCCACCCGAAATTGCGCACATTGCCAAACTTGAAGGTTTGAGCCACACCGAAGTGTTAAAGGCTTTAATGGAGGCCGGCTTAGACAGTTTACCGGGAGCTGGTGCCGAAATTTTAAACGATCGGGTTCGCCGATTAATTTCTAAAGGCAAATGTGGTGGGCAAGAATGGTTGGATGTAATGAGAGCGGCCCATCAATTAAACTTAACAACATCGGCTACGATGATGTTTGGTCATATAGAAACCCTAGAAGAGCGTTTTGAGCATTTGGTGTGGTTACGCCAAGTACAAGCTGAAAAACCGGCTGATGCAAAAGGATTTTTAGCCTTTATCCCTTGGCCTTTTCAGGATGATGGCACACTGCTTAAAAAAGTACGTGGCATAACTAATCAAGTTAGTGGCGACGAATATGTTCGCATGTTGGCCTTAAGTCGCATCATGTTACCCAATGTAAAAAACATTCAAGCATCGTGGCTAACTGTGGGTAAACAAGTAGGTCAAATGTGTCTGCATGCCGGTGCCAACGATTTTGGATCTATTATGATTGAAGAGAACGTGGTTTCGGTAGCAGGCGCTCCTCACAGGTTTACCGCCAATGGCATTCAAGAAGCTATTAAAGAAGCTGGATTTGAACCCCAACTACGCAACCAACAATACGATTTCATCGCCTTACCCCAGCAAATTGAAGAACAAATAATCAACTATTAAATATGTTGGATACGCTAGCCTTACATATAGAAGCCCTCATTTTTGCCTCTGAGCAAAGCATCGGGAAAGGCGATATAAAAGCCATCTGCGAAGCAGCCTTTGAAAGACCTATTGAAGAAAAAGAAATCATAGCAGGTATTGCTGCCATTAAAGAAAAATACGACAGCCCGAACTTGGCTATAGAATTGGTAGAAGTTGCCAATGGGTATTTATTTCTCACCAAAAAAGATTTCCATAGCAGCATTAACCAACTGCACTTGCACCGAGCGAAGAAAAAATTAAGCCAAGCAGCCATAGAAACGCTTGCCATTATTGCCTATCGCCAACCTATTACCAAGCTAGAAATTGAGCAAATCAGAGGTGTGAACTGCGACTATACTGTTCAAAAATTACTGGAAAAAGAACTGATAAGTTTAGCAGGAAAAGCCGATACGGTGGGCAAGCCTATTTTGTATCAAACCAGCGACTTGTTTATGGATTATTTTGGCCTAAAAAACATAGCTGATTTGCCTCAATTGAAAGATTTTATTACCGAGACCAACGAAATTGGCGAACAGCAAGATTAATTTTTTGAGAATTTTTCTTTTCTAGTTATTTGAATCTAAATTCTTACTAATTTTAAGTCATAAAAATGATTCTCATTTCTGATGAAAACGCCAAACAAGAAAAGTGCTAATAAAGGCACGGTTGCTAAGAAAAATTCAGCAAGTAAGAAAACTACGCCGAAGCCTCCTTTAGGATTTGCTGCTGGCGAAGGAGATGAGGATTTCGATTTATCCCTCAACGATGAGTTAGACCTAGACAATCTAGATACGCTGGAAGATGACGATGACGATTTCTAGAACGTTAAAATAATACATATTTAAAGCATTCGAAGCTCAATCGAATGCTTTTTTGCATACAGCCACCTATGACTATAACCGAAGTTAGCAACCCAAAAGAGCAACAAGCTTTTCTAGACCTTGTTCGAAAAATTTATGCAGATGACCCAAACTTCATTTGTCCTTTAGACAAAGATGTAGAAACAACTTTTCATCCAGAAACAAACAGTTTTTTTCAGCATGGTTCTTGTACTCGATGGATTTTAAGCAACGAAAAGGGAGAGCATATCGGTCGAATTGCAGCCTTTATTAACGATAAAAAGGCCTATCAGTATGAAGTACCCACTGGTGGCATTGGTTATTTTGAGTGTATAGATGACCAAAAAGCAGCCGATTTATTGTTTGATACCGCAAAAGAATGGTTGAGTACTAAAGGCATGAAAGCCATGGATGGCCCCATAAATTTCGGCGAAAACGATACGTTCTGGGGTTTATTGGTAGAGGGCTTTACTCCGCCTTCGTATGGCATGAACTACCACAAACCCTACTACCATGCGCTTTTTAAAAACTACGGTTTTGAAAAAGAATACGAACAAATTACCAACCATTTAGACTTACGCCTTCCCTTCCCCGAGCGTTTTACAAAAATTGCAGAGTGGGTTGCAGGCAAAGAAGGCTATCGCTTTGAACACCTAAAAGTGAGCGAATTCGACCGTTATGCGGATGATTTCATGGAAATATACAACGATGCTTGGCAAGGATTCGAAAACTTTGTCCCCCTAAACAAGGATATTGTGATGGATAGCTTCCGCAAAATGAAACTCATTATGGATGAAAAACTGATTTGGTTTGCCTATGTAAACAACGAACCTGTATCATTTGTAGTTATTTTACCCGATGCCAATCAGTTAATAAAATCTTTTAACGGCAAATTGGGCCTTTGGCAAAAAATTCAGTTCGTATACAATAAATGGAAAGGTGTTAGACGCATGCGGGCCGTAGTTATGGGCACAAAAATAGCCTTCCAGAAACATGGTTTAGAATCGGCATTATTCATTAAATTGAAACATTACGTCATACCAAAAAACCAATACGATGAATTGGAACTTTCGTGGGTGGGCGATTTTAACGATAAAATGATTGCCATACACCAGGCAACGGGCGCCACTTTTGGCAAAAGGCACTTAACCATGCGAAAGATCTTTTAACAAAAAAGGCCTCTGGATTCTCCAGAGGCCTTTTTATTTTTTCAAAACGGACTAAACGCTTACTTTCGCTCGGCGTAATTCTTCGTATAAATCAATTACTTTCTTTTGCAATTCAATTACATCGGTTTCACGATCTTGCAATTTTTTAGTCAAAACTTCTACTTCGTTGTTGTATTTCTCTTGTTCTTCGCTATCGGTAAAGGTTAGCAATTGAACAACCGTTAATCCAAAAAGTGCAGAAACTTGTTCTAAACGTGATAAATTAACATCGGTAATACCCGTTTCAATTTTAGAAAATGCGGGTATAGAAATATCCAATTGTTTGGCTACATCCTCTTGGCTCCAAGAACGCTGATGTCTTAATAAGCGAATTTTTTTTCCTAATGTGTTCATATTGGTATGTTTTGGCTGGTGTGTGTATTTCGTTATAGTTTATTTATTTAAGATCTTATTTTTCAATTCCTCTAAATTCAATCCCCCAAAATTGCCCGAACTCATGAGCAAAAGATTTGTATTCGTAAAAGAATTTCTTTTCAAATATGCTTCGAATATTTCAAAACTATCGAAAAATTTTAACTTTTCGTTATTAAATGACTTTTTAACGATAGTTTCATCAAAGGGAGTCATTTGTTTTTGCTTAAAAGTTTGTTGATCTATAATTACAATAGGCTGGTCGGCTTCATCCATTGTGCCGGCGTATTCTTTCAAAAATTCGGCGTTTAAACTGCTGAATGTATGCAATTCTATCGCCGCAATTAATTTCCGTTCAGGGAATTGTTGTTTTACTGCATGAATAGTAGCTTCTAGCTTAGATGGCGAATGAGCAAAATCTTTATAAATCACGCAATCATCAGTTTTACCCACCAATTCTAAGCGGCGTGCAGCACCTTTAAATGTAGCAATGGCTTCGTAGAAAACTTCGGCAGATACACCTAATTTTTCACACACCAAACGTGCTGCCGATAGGTTCATTAAGTTATGTTCCCCAAAAATTTGCAGCGGAACCAAACCTTTATCGGTTTGCAAAGAAGTTATACCTTGGTTAATTTGATTGGTTGGAACGCTGTAACCTAACTTTTCTACCGAGGTATTTTTTGCGGCCACTAACTTATCTAAGGTTTCATCAGCTTGGCAATAAATTAAGGCACCACCTGGCTGCAGGGTATCAATAAACAAATCAAACTGCTTGATATAAGATTCCCAAGTTGGGAATACATTGATATGATCCCAAGCTATACCACTAATTACACCAATATGGCCTTTGTAGAGATGGAACTTGGGGCGTCTATCGATGGGTGAAGCTAAATATTCATCACCCTCAATCACAATAATGGGTGCTTCGTTGGTAATTTTTACCATGGTATCAAAGCCTTCTAACTGTGCGCCTACCAAATAATCAAAATCTTTACCAGCATGTTGCAATACATGCAAAATCATGGAGGTAATAGTTGTTTTGCCGTGGCTACCGCCAATTACTACCCGGGTTTTTTCTTTCGATTGTTCGTAAATATATTCCGGATACGAATAAATAGGCAAACCCAACTCTTGGGCACGCAGCAGTTCGGGATTGTCTTCTCGGGCATGCATCCCTAAAATAATCGCATCTAACTCTGCCGTAATGCGTTCGGGGAACCAGCCAAATTCAGCCGGCAAAATATCAAAGCGGGCTAACCGAGATTTTGAGGGCTCGTTAATCACGTCGTCTGAACCACTAACTTGAAATCCTTTTTTGGCTAAAGCAATGGCTAAATTGTGCATCGCACTACCGCCAATGGCTATAAAGTGTACTCTCATGGTTTATTTTATAAATTTTGCCGCTGTCCATTCTTGCTTTACGAGATGTCTTTCATACCGTAAACCCAAAGCATGGGCAGCTTCTTTAATAATTTCTAAATCGGGCTGTTCGTAGAAACCACTCAGTATTAAGCTTCCTTCGGGTGCCAATACTTCCGTGTAGCGATCTAATTGATCGAGCAATATATTGCGATTGATATTGGCTAAAATGACATTATATCTGGTATTGGGAATAACTTCTTTACCTCCCAAAATAGCCTGAATATCGGTCATGTTATTTAACGCTGTATTCTCGAGGGTGCTTTCAAAACACAGCGGATCAAAATCAATAGCATCTACAGCTTTAGAACCCATTTTCTTTGCCAAAATAGCCAAAATAGCTGTCCCACAGCCCATATCAAGCACCTTTTTACCTCTAAAATCTTCAGCTAGCATTAATTCCATTACCGAAGCCGTAGTTTGATGGTGCCCCGTTCCAAAAGCCATTTTAGGATCGATGACAATTTCGTAGGAAAAGCTAGGCTCGGGTTGATGAAAGGTAGCACGAACGTATACTTGATCGGCTACCGAAATTGGATGAAAATTACTTTCCCAAAGAGTATTCCAATTTTCATGTTTAATGGCCTTAGCACTAAAGCTAAACTGCGTTTCTTCTTTATAATGGGTAAGCAAGTTGAGAATTGCTTTTTCATTATACAAGTTGGTAGGAATATAAGCTGTAAACCCCTGTGCTGTTTCTTCAAAGGTATCGAAACCCAAATCTGCCAATTCGGCAATCACTACATCGCGGTAGGCTTCAGCCCCTTCATTCTGTATAAATACTACTTCTTGGTAGCTCATTAGGCATTAAAGGCTTTCACAATGTCTACAAAATCACGTGATTTTAAGGAGGCGCCTCCAATTAGACCGCCATCAATATCGGCTTGGGAGAATAATTCAGCAGCATTTTTAGGGTTGCAGCTTCCGCCATATAAGATGGAAGTAGACTTGGCTACTGCATCTCCATATTGTTCTACCAATAAAGAGCGAATAAAGGCATGCACTTCTTGCGCTTGCGCTGGAGAGGCCGTTAAACCGGTACCAATGGCCCAAACAGGCTCATACGCTAGCACTACAGCACTAAATGCATCGGCCGAAAGGTGAAAAATACCTTTTTGCAACTGCGTTTTTAATAGCTCAAAAAATTTACCAGACTCACGCTCTTGCAAAGTTTCACCAATGCAAAAAATAGGTTTTAAGTTATTTGCCAAAGCGGCATCAACTTTTTCGGCTAGTAAAGAATCGCTTTCTGCAAAATACTGACGGCGCTCTGAATGACCTAGAATAACATATTCTGCCCCTACCGATTGAATCATGGAAGCTGATACTTCTCCAGTATAAGCCCCGGCTACAGCTTGGTGACAATTTTGTGCACCAATAGCAACATTTGGCGTTTGCTTAGCCAATTGCGCTAAAGCATTTAAATGAATAAATGGCGGGCAAACAATAACTTGTTGACTTCCTAAGACTTCATCTTGAACCATGGTTAATACTTCAGAAAACAGGGCAGTTCCTGCAGTAAAATCTTGATTCATCTTCCAATTTCCGGCAACAATTTTCTTTCTCATAAAGGGGAGTTTGCTGTATTAAAACCTGCGAAAGGCTTGTGTTTTTTCAAAAATATGTGTTAAAATGTTTTTTTCAACCTCATTAAATACCCGATTGCGGCGTTCATACACCCTCTCGGCAGTTTCAAAAACCTTAACCAAGGGATATACTTCTAAACCCTGGGAACCGCCCCAAGCAAAATCGGGTATAAAATTACGTGGATAACCAGCACCAAATACGTTGGCACTTACCCCAACCACGGTACCGGTATTAAACATGGTATTGATGCCACATTTGGCATGATCGGCCATAATGAGGCCACAAAATTGCAAGCCCGTTTTACGGAAACTCTGCTTGGCATAGTCCCACAAACGTACTTCGCTATAGTTATTTTTCATATTAGAATTGTTGGTATCGGCACCAATATTGCACCATTCGCCCAATACCGAATTGCCTAAAAAACCTTCGTGGCCTTTAGAAGAATAGGCAAATAAAATCGAATTGTTGACCTCACCTCCAACTCGGCAATGTGGCCCAATGGTGGTGGCTCCGTAAATTTTGGCACCCATTTTTACCTGAGAATGTTCGCCCAAGGCAAAAGAACCACGAATATGGCTTCCCTCCATAACCTGTGAATTTTTAGCCAAGTAAATAGGTCCATCTAGCGTATTAAACGTAGCACACTCGGCTGTAGCCCCTTCTTCGGCAAAGAAATTGCTTCCTAAAATGGTGTTTGTAGCACTTATTTTGGCCGATGTTCTACCAGCTGTAAGCAAGGTAAAATCCTTGCGCAACTCTACATCGTTATGGCTAAATAAATCTTCTGGATAGGTAATCTTAATAAAAGAGCCTGTATACGCTATACTTTTATAGCTCGAAAAATTAGTATAATCAAAACTTTGCGCTTCTTTTTCAGACAGCTTTACCGCAATCAAAACCTGTTCAGCAACCAATGCTTCACCTACTTGCAGGGAATTAATGGCTTTCACCAACTCCTCATCGGGGCAAATAGAACCGTTTATGAATACGTTTTCGGCAGAAACTTTTTTGGGGAACTTTTCTTGAAGGTATTCTTCGGTTACAAAAGAATATCTTGTTGCCGAAAGGCGCTTGGCCCATTTTTCGGCAATAGTTAGTATGCCTATCCTAAA
>ENA-OUVC01000564-OUVC01000564.1-marine-metagenome-genome-assembly--contig:-NODE-564-length-23878-cov-3.719508_pt1 | contig 23878 bp, 24 predicted proteins | sample MGYA00248622_ERZ508571 | MGnify/ENA primary metagenome ERZ508571 (study PRJEB26236, sample SAMN06267175) | marine metagenome | isolation source: Columbia River Estuary | place: USA:Columbia River Estuary... | reverse complement strand
GACGAAATCGTTCAGGGAGTTCTAGAAGCTATTGCCGCTGGCATCCCTTGTGTACTTGTTGGCCCCGAGAATCTTGCGTCACTCACAGCACTAGATATTTCTGGCATTCCCCACATCATTGCCAATGAAATCATTGCAATGGATGAAGATGCCGCCGGTGGCGTGCGTCGCAAAAAAGACTCCACATTGGTGCGCAGCGCTGAAGCAGTGCGCGACGGAGCAGCAAGTGCCATGATCTCTGCTGGGAACACCGGAGCAACCATGGCTTCTGCACTTTTGCGTATGGGGCGCATTAAGGGCGTCAATCGTCCGGCTATTGCCACACCTATTCCTGTACCTGGTGGTCGCCCAACAGTTCTGCTCGACGCAGGTGCTAATGCCGATGTGCAAGCCGAATGGCTCACGCAGTTTGCGCTCATGGGCAGCATCTATTCAAAGAATCGTTATGGCGTAGAAACTCCACGTGTTGGCCTGTTGTCAATTGGTGAAGAACCAGGCAAGGGCGACTCGTTGCGCAAAGAAGCTTTTGAACTCTTGTCAGGCGCATCTGGCTTTCACTTCATTGGAAACGTTGAAGGCCGCGACATCATGACCGACGATGTCGACGTCGTGGTGACCGATGGTTTTACAGGCAACGTGGTGTTGAAAACCCTTGAAGGAAGTTTGAAGACAGTTATTAAGGCGCTGTTTGGTGCCTTTGGCTCCACCCCTGAATATCAGGAACATGCCAATGCGCTTTTGCCAGCACTTCTTCCTCTTTATGAAACCCTCGATCCCGATTCCACTGGCGGGGCCATTTTGTTGGGCGTCGATGGCGTCTGCATCATTTCTCACGGGTCTTCTGGTGCACGAGCCATGTTGAATGGCATCAAAGTGGCCAAAGAAATGGTCGACTGCAACATAGTCAACGAGATTCGTCAGGCCATTGGTCTACAGTCATCAGATCAGTAAAAGGAGTCATTCCATGTCATCAATCGATCGTGCCGGAGTATTTACCATCATCCGCGACCAACTCTCAGAGATTCTTGAAATTGAGGCAAGCGCAATTTCAGAAGGTCAGTCATTTTCCGACGACCTCGATGCCGACTCGTTGGCCCTCATTGAACTCGTTGAAGCCTTGGAAGAAGAACTTTCCACCATCGTTCCTAACTTCCGTATTGACGATGAAGATCTCCAAGACCTGAAAACTGTTCGCGACGCCGTCGACTATGTGTTCGGGCGTATCTCGAAGGGCGCATAATTCGCGTGGGCGACTCTGCTTCGCTCGGTGTTTCTTCTCCAGACTCGTTACGTGCTGTGTGTGCGGCATTTCAATACGAGTTTCGTGATCCACAATTACTGCAAGACGCATTCCTGCATCGTTCGTGGCAGTCGGAAAATGATGCCGAGCGTTCCAATGAACGTTTGGAGTTTCTTGGCGATGCGGTTTTGGGTTGGGTCGTTGCCGATATTGCGTATCGACAATTTTCAGAACTCCCTGAAGGACGCTTAACCGATCTACGCAAGAGCGTGGTGAGTGCTACAGCTCTTGCACGCATTGCTCGCGGCATTCACCTGGGCGATGCTTTGTTGCTGGGAAAAGGTGAAGATGCCGCAGGTGGGCGCGATAAAACTTCGTTGCTTTCCGACGCCTTCGAGGCAGTCATTGGTGCTATCTACTTGGATGGTGGAGCAGAGGCTGCATTTCGTTCGGTAGAGGCGGTGTTGCTCCCAGCAATGCAAGAGGCGCTTCCCAATATCGACCGCCTCGATTTCAAAACAGTGTTGCAAGAACAGGTGGCTCGCTTGGGTCTGAACCCGCCTGAATATTCGGTGGAAAGTATTGGCCCCGACCACGACAAAACCTTTACGGCCTCTGTGCGGGTAGGCAAGTTGGAAACGTTCGGAGTGGGGCGTTCCAAAAAAGCAGCAGAGCAAGTTGCGGCACAAGCCGCATGTGATCTTCTCGATGCCTGAACTTCCCGAAGTGGAAACGGTGCGCCGGAGCGTGGAAAACGCAGTGGTGGGTGCTCGCATAGTGCAGGTTGAAGTAGGTCGCGAGCGTACAGTTCGACGCAGTAGCAAACAAGCACTCATTGCGGGTTTGCATCACGAAACCATCGTTGCTGCTCGACGTCACGGAAAGTATTTGTTGTTCGACTTGTCATCGGGCAACGTGATGATGGTGCACTTACGTATGAGTGGCCGCTTGCTTCTTGCTGCGCCTGGCGATGTACGAGAAAAGCACACACATGTTGTGCTGACGCTCGAGAAAAAGAATGAAGCGGTGCGTGAGTTGCGCTTTGTTGACCCCCGAACATTCGGGGAAGTAGTGGTGTACAACCCCGACGACGACAACGCTGAAGCAGGTACCGAGTCGCTCGTGCCCGAGGTGGCGCGGCTAGGGCTCGACCCGCTCACGGGCAACTTCACTTTTGAGGCTTTTCGCGACCGGTTCACAAAGGGAAATCGCGGGGTGAAGGCGTTGTTGCTCGACCAGTCGGTGGTGGCCGGAATTGGCAATATTTACGCCGATGAAATTTTGCATCGTGCACGACTGCGCTGGAACCACCTCAGCGCCACTCTGTCAACAAAGCACTTGCGAGAACTGCATGGTCATATTGGTGAAGTACTCGCCGAGGCAGTAGCGGCAGGTGGGTCTACCTTGGCCGACACTCAATACGTCGACGCCCTTGGCAAGGAAGGAATCTTCCAAACCGAGCATCGGGTCTATGCCCGGGAAGGCGAGAGGTGCCGCACTTGTGGGCGCGGAATCATCAAAAGAGTGATGGGTGCGGGCAGATCAACGCACTTTTGCCCTGTTTGCCAGAAATAAGGCCGCTTCAGCTATCGGAATATAGATCGGGGGGTCATTTCGGATACTGTCAATTCGCTGTGTTTTTGAAAACTCTCACCATGAAAGGCTTTAAGTCTTTTGCCGATACAACGGCAATGGAACTTGAACCTGGCGTCACCGTTGTTGTCGGGCCAAACGGCTCTGGTAAATCCAACGTGGTCGATGCCATTGCATGGGTACTTGGTGCACAGGCTCCGTCTTCTGTACGAAGCCAAAAAATGGACGACGTCATTTTCGCCGGCACAGCAAAGCGTCCGGCTCTTGGCCGCGCTGAAGTTCTTCTTACCCTCGATAACTCTGCAGGCCTATTGCCCATGGAGTTCACCGAAATTACGGTGGGCCGAACCCTGTTTCGCAGTGGTGAAAGTGAATACACCATCAACGGTGTGGAATGTCGATTGCTCGATGTGCAAGAGCTCTTGTCAGATGCGGGCGTTGGCCGCCAGCAGCACGTCATTATTAGCCAGGGTCAAATCGATGCGGTGCTGAACGCGCGCCCTGAAGATCGCCGGGCAATTATTGAAGAAGCCGCTGGTGTATTGAAATATCGCAAGCGTAAAGAGAAAGCTGAACGTCGCCTCGACGGCACTGAAGCAAACCTTTTGCGCGTGCAAGACCTCATTCGTGAAGTGCGTCGTCAGTTGCGCCCGTTAGAGCGCCAAGCCGATGCTGCACGTCGACACGGAGCATTGGTTGCTGAGCTCAGTATTTTGCAGCTCTACATTGCTGGCCAAGAAATTTTGGCGGCAAAAGAGAAGCTTGCAAATATTGCTGGTGAAAAGAACGCTTCGGTAGAAAAAGAACAAGCAATTCGCACTCGTATGGCGGAACTCGATGTTCTGGTAGCCGCAAGCGAGGCAGAACTTGCAGCCCTTGGCGACACGGGCGTGAGCGACCAGCTAGTACGCGTTGAGCAATTGCGCGAGCGTTCACGTGGTCTTTCTGCACTGTTGGCAGAACGCCGTCGTTCAATGGAACGTGATCGCAGTCAGTTCATGGATTCCGATGTGATGGCTTCACTCGAAACCGATGCCTCTGCATTGCGTAGTGAACTTGAAGAAATCGATTCAGCTCTCGCAGATCTGTCGCCAGAAGCAGATGATCTTGCATTGCAAATTGCTGACTTTGAAGCACGACGCGAAGCCGATGGGGAAGACGCGCTTCCTGAATTGCCTGTGCCCGTAGCCGCAAGTGCTGCAGCAGAAGTACGCGGCGAATTGCGCACTTTGCACAATAACGATGAACGCGACCGTGCTGAATTGCAGCGGGTGAGCACTCGTATTGCACAACTTGAAGACCGCGCCGAGCGTTTGTTGAACGATGTTGAGCGTTTAGGCAACGAATACGAAAATGCCGAGGCTGCTGCAGAGCTCTTGGAAAACCAGGTGGGCGGAGCGTCGGAACGCCGTTCTGCTGCAGAAGTCGCATTCGATTCCATTACGCAAGTTGCCTCTATTGCTAGTGCGCAACGTGCCCACTGGAGTGCTCGTGTAGAAGTTTTGCGCGAAGCTCTTGAAGCTGCACGCAGTCGTGCAGGTCTGCAGCACCTGAAAGATGTTTCTGGTGTAGTTGGTGCCTTAGTCGACCTCGTCACTATCGATGCTGGTCGTGAAGAAGCAGTAAATGCTGCACTCGGCGACGCAATTGCCGGCATCGTGATGTCTGATGTCGATGCTGCGCGTAATGCGCTGAGCCAACTCGATGTGAAGAGCTTGCAAGGTGCAGTACTTGCTTTGGGTGGCTCGAATACCGTTTCGCCTGCACAGCAGCCAGATGGCGCGCTGCTAGTGCGTCAATTTGTACGTGCCAATGGTGGGCAATACGAAGCCTCGGTCAATGCATTGCTCGACCGCTTGCTTGCCAACAGCGTGTGTGCCACATCGTGGGGTGCAGCAGTTGAAATTGCCCTCAACCATCCGCAGCTGTTTGTTGTTACAGAGCGCGGCGACCGCTTCGCTGCAACAGGCTGGCGACTAGGGGCTCAAGGCGATGCCGTGACGGCAAGCGCACTTGAAGACGCCATTGAAAGTTCGGCCATAGCAACTGCTGAGGCTGAACGACGCGAAGGTGAGTTAAGTCGTGCGCGAGCAGAGGTGCTCACCGCTCGTGAGGCTCTTGCCGATATTGAACGTCGACACGATGTGTTGAAAACTGCTCGCTTGTCAGCTGCCGATTCTTTGTCGAAAGTCACGTCAGAACGCCGTGAAGTCATTGCAGAAACCGACGCGGTTCGTTCACAGCGCGACGATGTTGGCGCACGTGTTGAACGTGCCGCACAGCGTATTAGCGAACTTGAAGCACTCTTGCCAAGGTTGGAAGCCGACGAAGCTCAAGAAGCAGAAACCATGCGTGCAATTGGTGCTGCTCGGGCCAGCCTCGATGCACAAGCCTCTGACTTCGCTTTGCGCCAAAAAGATCTTGAAGTGCGTTCTGTTGGTTTGCGCGAACGTAAGCAGTTTGTTGAACGACGACTCAGTGAAACCGAATCGCGCCTCACCGCCGATGCTGAAGCACGTGCCGCAGCTTCAGGTCAGCGTGAACGCATAGAGAAGTCATTTACTGCAATTGTTGCCTTAAGCGAACTCGTCGACCAGCATCGCATTACGACCGAGGCATTGTTGCAGCAGTTGCGTGAAGCTCGTCAAAAGCAAAGCGATGAAGTGCGTTCGGTTGCACAGCGACTCGATGAAGCTCGCCGTGAGCGCAGTGCCAGTGAAAAAGCTCTCGACGACGCACGTGAGCGTGGCCGTCGCACTGAAATTGAAGAAGCAGAAATGCGCATGCGCCTTGAGGCCTCTATCGAAGCGCTGCGCCGCGATCTGGAAGTGGAGCCTGAAGTTGCTGAAGCAGCCGAGGCACCGGAAGTTCCTGCGGGTCTGACCCCAGTTGCCCGTGCTCGCGACCTCGAGCGTGAACTGCGACTCATGGGCCCCATCAACCCGTTGGCCCTTGAAGAATTCACCGAGTTGCAAAAGCGCAATGAGTTTCTTGAAGCACAGCTTGAAGACGTGCGCAACACGCGTCGCGACCTCTTGCGTGTCATTAAGGCTGTTGACGAAGAAATTCAAACTGTTTTCACTACCGCATATGCCGACGTAGCTCGCAACTTCGGCGAACTCTTCGAGATGTTGTTCCCCGGCGGTAAGGGAACTCTCGTTCTCACGAGCCCACAAGACATGTTGAACACCGGTATTGAAGTTGAAGCTAAGCCTGGTGGCAAAAACATCAAGAAACTGTCGTTGCTCTCTGGTGGAGAGCGGTCACTTACTGCTTTGGCATTCTTGTTCGCAGTATTCCGCAGCCGCCCTTCTCCGTTCTATGTAATGGACGAAGTTGAAGCAGCGCTCGACGACCCGAACCTCACCCGCTTCTTGAGCTTGCTCACAGAGTTCCGCAACGATGCGCAGCTCATTGTGGTGAGCCACCAAAAGCGAACCATGGAAGCCGCCGATTGCCTCTTGGGTGTCACGATGCAACCTGGTGGTTCATCGAAAGTCATCGTCGAGCGCAACTCGTCTTCTGGCAACGAATGAGCGTGAACACCTACTGAAGCGAGTTGTATGAATACTGCACCCATGATTTTATTGATTCTTGTTGGTTTAGTTCTTGTCTTTGGTGTGGGAGTCGTGGTCTACAACCGTCGCTCATCTGCACCCCTTGAGGTCGAAGAGGCACCAGCAAAAATTGCAGTTGAAGAAACCGCAGTAACGCGCAGTGCACCTCCTGTTGTTATTGAGGTAGAGGCAGAAGTCGATAGTGAAGTTGAGGTGGAAGAACCTGAGCCCACACCAGGTGCGGTGCGACGGTTTGCACGCGCGGCAGGAATTTTCAACGGTTCATTTGCTGTATTGCGCGGAAAAGACAAAATCACGAGCGAAACATGGGACGAGCTTGAAGAAACTCTTCTTCGAGCTGACGTTGGTCTCAAAACAACAACAGCACTACTCGATACCTTGAAGTCACGTGTTGGTCGTAAAGACATCAGCACACCACAAGAGTTGCTCGATGCGTTGCAAGGCGAGATGGCCGGTCAGCTGAGTAGCAACTCGCGTGAATTGCATTTCGACAACTCGGTGAAGATGCCAAACATTTGGCTCTTTGTTGGGGTGAACGGCGTGGGGAAAACCACCACCATTGGCAAAGTTGCCTTTGCTCAAAAAGCTTCGGGTCGTTCGGTGCTGTTGGCAGCAGGAGATACCTTTCGTGCAGCAGCAGGTGAGCAATTGGAAACTTGGGCACAGCGCGCCGAAGTGCCGATTGTTCGCGGCAATGAAGGTGGCGACCCCAGCGCTGTCATTTTCGATGCGGTGCAAAGCGCTGCGGCTAATAATCGCGAGCTAGTACTTGGCGATACGGCCGGCCGTTTGCAGAACAAGTCGAATCTGATGGAAGAACTGAAGAAGGTTCGTCGTGTTGCTGAGAAGGAAGCCGGAACAGTGACAGAAGTACTTTTAGTGATCGATGCAACAACCGGACAAAATGGATTATCGCAAGCAGAGCAGTTTGCTTTAGCAACCAACGTGACAGGCGTAGTCCTTACAAAGCTTGATGGTTCTGCCAAAGGTGGCATCGTTTTTGCCATTGAAACCCAGTTGGGAATCCCTGTGAAATTGGTAGGTCTAGGTGAAACCATTGGCGACCTTGTGCCGTTTGACCCCGAAGAATACGTGCGGGAACTTTTCGCAGAGGCGTAACGTCTGAGGAGTATGAACACTTCTCGCTTCCGCTCGGTTTTCATTGTTTGTGGCGTCGCTACTTTTGGGCTGGTTGCCTGTGGTGCTCAAGAGTCGCAACCGCAGCCCATCTCATTTTCACTTGCTACGTCAACGCGTTCGGCAGGCGACGCGGTGGGTGCCCCTGAGTCGAGCAACAGCAGTTCAAAAATCATGGCACCGAACTATTCGGTGGAATATGTGGTCGATGGAAAACTTGCCGACCTTGGCAAAGAAGCGTCAAGTTGGCGCGCACAAACCAATGTTGTTGCGAGCGATGCAGACCTGAAGAAAATTGCTACAGCACTTGGCGTCAAAAATACTGAGGTACAAACTTCGGCTGGCGACCCGTATCTCAGCTGGTATTACTCCGGTGTTGTCTCTTCTGAAGCATCTTCTCCGCCCAGTGTGGGTATGAGTGATTCTGATGCAGACACAACAGCACCAGATCGAACTGTGGTTTCCCCGCCAGTACCTGAAAATGTGCCGTCAAAGGAAGAAGCTCAATCCATTATTCAGAAAATGATGGCGAAAATGGGTGTTGACGTAGATGATGCGAACATTGAAGTAAATGGCGATGAGTACGGCGTGTGGGTAACTGCTTGGGAAACTTTCGATGGCATGCGTTCGCCGATGTCGTGGAACATTGGTCTCGGTGCAAATGGTGCAGTGACCTACGCCCAGGGCAACTTTTTGAAATTTGTGCGCGGTGCAAATTATCCAGTCGTGAGCACCACTGAAGCAGTGAAGCGGTTAGGCGACCCGCGCTATTCAGGTTGGTTCGGGTACGGCGCAGTGAGCAGTAAAGAAGTTCTCGCCCAAGACATGACACCGATTCCTGCACAGGAAGATGTCGTACAAACCATTCGCCTCACCAAAGTGTCAGCATCGCTCACCCCTGTTATTGCGAGTGACGCAACGTTGTGGTTACTTCCTTCGTATGAGTACCTCACTTCAGAGGGGTACACGGTCAGTGCGCTTGCTCTTGACGACAAATACATTGAACAAACTCCAATAAGCACTGTTCCCGATAGTGACGTTGTTGTCACTGTTCCCGGTGCGGGCAGTGGTAGTTCTGGTTCGTCAACAGGCGCAACCCCTCCAGTAGATGGGGGAGTAGTTGAACCCGTACCTACGCCACAAACCGTTTTGCCAACCGAGAACGACGCAAAAGCTTTGGTGGGCCTCAATGAAGATGAAGCAGTGAAGATCATCGAAGGAAACGGCTGGACATATCGCATTGGTTCGCGTGACGGGGAACAATTCATGTTGACCGAGGATTACTCAACGTCTCGGCTCACGTTGGGTATTGAAAAATCCATTGTGGTCACCGCAACCATTGGCTAAGGGGGCCAACAAGGCCACTTTTCGCTAGCCTGAGAATCACATGTTCGACAATCTCAGTTCCCGTTTTGAATCCATTCTGAAAAAGGTGCGCGGCAAGGGCCGTCTCACCGAAGCAGATGTCGATGAAGTATTGAGTGAAATTCGTGCTGCACTTCTCGATGCCGACGTCAACGTTGGGGTAGTGCGCACCGTTGTAGCGCGTATTCGCGAAGCGGCAATTGGGGCAGAACTCTCACAGGCGCTCGACCCCGGCCAACAAGTAGTGAAAATTGTGAGCCAAGAGCTCACGGCAATGCTGGGCGGCGAGACCCTCAAAATTTCCTATGCAAGTAAGCCTCCCACTGTTGTGCTCATGGCGGGTTTGCAGGGTTCGGGTAAAACCACCAGTGCGGCAAAGCTTGCACGTTGGTTTAAATCGCAAGGTCGTCATCCACTCTTGGTAGGGGCCGACCTTCAGCGGCCAGCCGCAGTAGAGCAGTTGCGCACACTGGGCAAGCAAATCGATGTGCCGGTCTTTTCTGAACCAGGTGACCCAGTAACAACTGCAACTCGTGGTCTTGCTGAAGCACGCCGCATTGGAAAAGACGTGCTCATCGTCGACACCGCCGGACGTTTGTCTATTGATGCTGACCTCATGGATGAAATTCGGCGTATCTCCGATGCTGTCACTCCGAATTACACCTTCCTTGTTATCGATGCAATGACGGGTCAAGACGCGGTGAATACCGCCGAAGCCTTCCACAACACATTGGCAATTGACGGCGTTATTTTGTCGAAGCTCGACGGCGACGCGCGTGGTGGTGCTGCTTTGTCGGTGAAAGAAGTCATTGGCCGCCCCATTGCCTTTGCGGCAACCGGTGAAAAACTCGATGCCTTTGAACAGTTCCACCCCGACCGCATGGCCGGACGCATTTTGGGTATGGGCGACATGCTCACACTCATCGAACAAGCCGAGTCGGTCTTTGAAAAAGAAGAAGCCGAAAAAGCTGCTGCGAAATTATTCGAAGGCGATTTCACCCTCGACGATTTCCTCGATCAATTGCAACAGGTGAAAAAGATGGGCTCGATGTCGAGCATCATGGGCATGATTCCTGGCATGCCAAAGGCGGCTAAAGGTGCCGAAATCGACGACGACATGCTCAAGGTCACCGAGGCCATCATTCGCTCCATGACCAAAGAAGAGCGCCGCCAGCCAGAAATCATCAACGGATCACGTCGCACCCGCATTGCCAAAGGCAGCGGCACCACGGTGCCCGACATCAACAAATTGGTGAAGCAGTTCACTGAAATGCAAAAAATGATGAAGCGAATGGGTGGAATGGCTGCACTTTCAGGCGGTAAAGCGAATAAAAAGGGCAAACCCGGCAAGGTGAACCCCATCAAGATGGCCAAAGCCATGCGTGAGATGGGCCTGAGCGACCTCGCCGGGCCTGGTGGGGGCATGAAGGGCTTCCCGCCCCCCGGAAAGAATCCTTCAGGAATACCTGCTGAAGGGTTCCCCGATTTTCGCGACTTCCGATAACCTTTCCGAGTCCCGTCGTTGGGCTTTACCAGCGGCAACCGTTCCAGGAGTTCTTACATGTCAGTCAAATTGCGCCTCACCCGTGTTGGAAAGACCAAGCAACCTCATTACCGCATCGTGGTAGCCGACGAGCGTCGTTCACGCGATGGTCGCTTCATTGAGATCCTCGGCCAGTACAACCCACGCACCGAGCCTTCACATTTGAATGTCGACAACGACAAAGCTGTGTCGTGGTTGCAGCAAGGTGCACAGCCAACAGAGCGCGTGCGTAAGTTGCTTGAAATTTCTGGTGCATGGGCGCAGTTCACTGCATCAAAGAGCGCGAAGTAAATAGCGTGTCGTCTTCCGACAACGCCAACCTTGTTCCAGCACCAACCGCAATTGCTGTTTTGGAACACGTCGTACGTTCCATCGTCGACAACCCCGACGCAGTGCATGTTGATGCCCGCGAAGATGACGACAAGGTGTTTCTTGAAGTTCGCGTCGGCGAAGGCGACCTCGGTCGTGTTATCGGCCGTCGTGGTCGTACTGCACAAAGTATTCGCACAGTAGTGCGTGCGGCTGCAAGCCGTGATGGCGTCGCAATCGACGTCGACTTTGTTGATGAATGAGAACACCCCACAAGATCTCCTAGAAATAGGTCGGGTAGGCCGTTCACATGGCGTGAAAGGCGAAATGTACATTTCGCTCACGTCCGATCGCACCGAGCGTCAGCAACCTAGAACCACCATATGGATTTCTGGCTCTGCCTATGTTGTGCAGGCCATTCGCCCCAGCAACGACCGCTGGTTGGTATTCCTCGAGGGAATTCATAGCCCTGAAGCCGCTGCTGCTCTCACTAACCAACTCATTTTTGCTAAGCCCATCGACGATGACGATGCGCTATGGGTGCACGAGCTCGTAGGGTCACGCGTCGTTGGTATTGATGGCACCAACTACGGAACATGCACCGCGGTGCTCGATAACCCCGCACACCCCATCATTGAAACCGATCTCGATGTTCTCGTCCCTCTTCCCTTTGTGGTGGAATATCGCGATGGGGAAGTGCGCGTGAATCCGCCATTGGGTCTTTTGGAACTTGCCGATGACGAGGAAGCAGCGCAGTAATGCGGATTGATGTATTCAGCATTTTCCCGGAAATGGTCAATGCATTTTGTTCCGACTCATTGCTCGGCCGTGCGCGTCAGTCGCAACTTATCGACTTGCGTACCCACGATCTGCGTCACTACACCTCCGACGTGCATCGCACGGTTGACGACCCGGTGTTTGGTGGCGGAGCAGGCATGCTCATGAAGCCCGAACCCATTTTTGCTGCAGTGGAAGAAGTGAAACCTCCACGACCCTTGTTGCTGATGGGTCCTGGTGGGCAACAATTCTCACAAGAAATGGCGCAGCACTTGGCAAGCGACATCGCCCAAAGCGGTGGCTTCAGTATCTTGTGCGGACGCTACGAAGGTGTCGACCATCGCGTGCGTGAGCACCTGGTCGACCATGAAGTATCGGTCGGCGACGTGGTGCTCGCTGGCGGGGAAGTGGCGGCCTGTCTCATCATCGAAGCAGTCACCCGGCTCTTGCCCGGGGTGATGGGCAATGCTGAATCACCCATTACCGAGAGTTTTGGCGCCGAAGGCCTCCTCGAAGAGCCCCAGTTCACCCGCCCGGCCGATTTTCGGGGCTGGGTCGTGCCTGAGGTCTTGCGCGAGGGGAACCACGCCAAAATCGCCCGCTGGCGACTCGCTCAGGCCCTCCATCGCACCTTGTTGGCCCGCCCCGACCTCATCGCGGCTCGGGGAGGAATCAGCACAAAAGAGGCTTCCTTGTTGGAAGAGTTCCCTTCTCTTGCCTATCCTTCAATGTTCATCCAAAGCGGGTCTCATCCCGCTCCTCACCAGTAACGGAACGCGCCATGAAGACCACCGACCTTGTAGACAACCAGTACTTGCGCACCGACATTCCAAAGTTGAAGTCAGGTGACGAAGTGAAGGTACACGTACGCGTGGTGGAAAGCGGCAAAGAGCGTATTCAGATCTTCCACGGCAACATCGTTGCTATTCAAGGTTCAGGCATCGCCGAGACCTACACGGTTCGCAAACTCAGCTACGGCGTGGGAGTAGAGCGCACCTTCCCAGTGCATAGCCCAACTGTTGCCAAGCTTGAATTGCTCAGCCATGGTGATGTTCGTCGCGCGAAGTTGTACTACTTGCGTGACCGCACCGGGCGTGCAGCGAAAATTCGCGAAAAGCGCGACAGGTAATTTTTGTTCTGCCGTGTTGCGCACCCGTTCGCACACACTGGTGGTAACTCTTTGCCTATTGCACTCAACATCTGTAGGCCACTGTGAACACTGACGACCTCGAAAACTTTGAAGCCGAGCGCGAACTGCAATTGGCTCAGGAGTATCAAGATGTCGTGGGGATGTTTCGTTTTGCGGTCGAAACCGAGCGCCGGTTTTATTTAGCGAACAGCGTTACTTCTACGGTCACTGTCGATGGAACGCGTCCGCTCATTGAAGTGGAGCTCACCGACGCATGGGTTTGGGATATGTACCGCAAGAGCCGTTTCGTATCGACGGTCAAGATCCTGTCTTTCAAAGACGTGAACATCGAGGAACTGCCCGTCATCGAGGCATAGACACAGCCGCTGCGTCTCGTGCGCGAGGCGAGTGGGGCGAGCGCATGGCGTGTCGCTGGTATGAGCAACACGGATACATCATCGTCGCCCGCAATGTTCGAGTCGGAAAAGGCGAGATTGATTTCATCGCCACTCGTGATGACGTTGTAGTGATTGGCGAAGTGAAAGCGCGTGCATCAGAAAACTTTGGTAGCCCTGCTGAAGCAATGAGTCAACACAAGCAGCACACCGTGCGTCGCGCCGGGGTTGCGTGGGCCCAAGAAAACAATATTGCTGTTTGGCAGTTGCGCTTCGACCTGGTGTGCATTGTGGGAACGCGTATTGAAGTGTTACGAAATGCCTTTTGACGGTGTGCGTCGGTCCCAGCAGCTGTAATGCCAATGTCGGCGCAGGTCGGGTTCTTGTGTAGGAACCGCAACATAGTGGCCAGTGCGTTCGGGAATATCACGGTTGCAGCCGGGGCAGATGTATGCCTTCAGAGCTTGGTAGGGCTGTATGCGCCGTACTTCAATTGGCCCAAGGGCACCGTCCCACATCGCAGTTGGTGCTAGCCAAATGCGGCCCACGCCACAAGAGCGAGTGCGCCAACAATGGCCGAGAGTACGAAAAGAATGTCGGACTTTCGTCGTACTTGTTTGCGTGTTGAGTCAAATCCCACATCAACATTATGTATCGTCAAGAGATGGCATCCAACACATTTGAAACTATTGAAGTCACACGCTCTGCGGGCGTCGTCAGCATCACCCTCAATCGCCCTGAGCGAAAGAACGCTATTAACCAGGTGATGTGGAATGAACTCCTCGCAAACTTCCACGAAATCGGCCAGAGCGCCGCCGACCGAGTTGTGGTGCTCACCGGAGCAAGCGGCGATTTCTGCTCGGGAGCCGACCTCACAGGGGGCGGAGCGGGAAGCCCCGACAAGCATCAGCTCGCCAGCATGCGTCATGTGGGCGATGTTGCTTTAGCTCTTGCCCGTTTGCCGCAGCCCACCATTGCCAAAGTGCGTGGTGTTGCCGTTGGAGCCGGGTGCAACATGGCTCTGGGTTGCGACCTCGTTGTTGCATCTGAAAATGCTCGTTTCTCTCAAATTTTCGCCAAGCGCGGCCTCAGCCTCGACTTTGGCGGCTCATGGTTGTTGCCACGTCGCATTGGGTTGCACAAGGCGAAAGAGTTGGCATTTTTCGCCGACATCATCAACGCTGCTGAAGCCGAAAGTATTGGCCTGGTGAACCGTGTTGTTCCCGATGTAGAACTCGATGCGTTTGTCGAAAACTGGGCGCAACGACTCGCTCAAGGTCCGCCTATTGCTTTGGCAATGACCAAGCGTCTCTTGAATAACTCAATGAACGTCACCTTGGAAGAAGCACTCGACGATGAAGGCTTGTCGCAAACAGTGAACTTCTCTACGAAAGACACTGGCGAGGCAATGAAAGCTTTCATGGAAAAGCGTGACCCGCAATTTAAGGGCAACTAAATACTGTGAAGTTCGCTCGAGGTGTGTTGCTCTGCGTAGTGAGCGCCTGTGGCATTTCATTATTCAACTCGCAAGTAGCACTTGCATCGCCAGTCGATGCAACGACAACAACCATTGCCGTCGTTGACGGCGTCATTGATGAACAAGGGGGAGTGCCTCTTCCTGCAACGTCGGTGACGCCAAGCACGGTTGCTTCTGCGGTCACCACAATTCCTGCGGGGTGTATCCCTCCCGATGCTTCGCAAGCAGTGTTTGTTGGTGCACTCATTGCCAAAGACTCCACCACGGCAACTTTTGCCAACATTCGTTTGCGTTCTGGTGCACTCGAGGGGTACATCTTCAATGCAGACGGAACCGACACTGTGGTCATGTACTACGGCCGCGATGTGAAGTTTCTCGCAGTGGGCAAGGAATACCTCGTGGGTGCTGGTCTCGATGTGGGAACAGGTCGCATATTTTCCCGAGTAACAGAAGCAACAGAACTCTTTGGCGGCAATCAAGTTGCCGATATCGATAAAACCGGCGCATCGTGTCCACGTTTTGCCGACCCCGCGCGAACCTTAAACGGCGATGGCTCATCTATCGAGTCGGGAATCTTTTCTACGTTGTCTGGCAGCGGCGGTCGCTTGGCGCTGTCAGTTGTATTGCCAGCGGGTCTTGTGCTCTTGGCGCTCGTGACACTTGTTCTTGTGCGACGTCTCATCGACGCTGCTCGCGCCGAACAGTAATTTATGCTGCGCGAAATGCAGCAGTAGCGTTTGCGCGAATTTCAGTCACCGCAGCTTCTAGGCCACCTGGGTGTTTGAATAATGCGCTGCCTGCAATGAGAACGTTTGCTCCGGCGCTTGCTGCTCCGGCAACAGTGGTTGCGGAAATGCCGCCGTCAACTTCAAGATGCACTGCATCGCCTAAGCCAGCAGCTTCAATCATGTTGCGTACTTCACGAATTTTTGGCTCCATGGTGGAAATGTAACTCTGACCACCAAAACCAGGGTTCACGGTCATCACCAACACCATGTCGACAAGGTCGAGAACATGTTCAATGGCGCTCGCTGGTGTAGCAGGGTTCAGTGCAACGCCTGCAGTGGCGCCCATGTTGCGAATATTTGCCAACGTGCGGTGCAGGTGTGTGCAGGCTTCGGCGTGAACAATGAGACGCGAGCAGCCGGCTTTCACGTATTGCTCTGCCATCACATCGGGGGTGAGCACCATGAGGTGTGCTTCAAAGGGAACGCTGCAGTGCTTGCGTGCAGCAGCAATGACGTCTGGGCCAAAAGTGAGATTCGGCACAAATTGTCCGTCCATGACGTCCCATTGAATGAGGTCGACACCAGCCGACTCAAGGTCGCGCACAGCTTTGCCTAATTCGGCAAAGTCGGCGGGCAAAACAGAAGGAGCAATTTGAATTGGCAACGTCACGCCACTGACTCTAGCGATTGCGTCCTACGATGGAGGTATGGAAGTAACAGCTCAACAACTTGTTGCCGGTGGCGACGCACTTGCCCGTCTCCCGAGCGGCAAAGTGATCTTTGTTGAAGGTGCACTTCCTGGTGAAGAAGTTCGCGTGCAGCTCACCGATACCCGTAAAGACTTTGGCCGTGCAACAGTGGAAGAAGTTCTGTCGGCTTCCCCCGATCGTCGCGACCCGCCATGCCCACATGTTGCCGATGGCTGCGGCGGCTGCTCGTGGCAGCACCTCTCGCCAGAGGGTCAATATGAAGCAAAGGTACGCATTGTTGCCGAGTCGCTTGCACGCACAGGAAAAGTGTCGAGTGCTGCAGCCGAAGTCGACAACATCGTGCGCTTCGGTGCTGTTGAGCCCGTGGGTTCACGCACCACCATTCGTGTTGCTTTCAACGCCGAGGGCAAGCCAGGTTTTCGTGCACGCTCTAGCCACGATGTCGTCGCAATTAAGAATTGTTTAGTTGCGCACCCATTACTCAATGAAGCGCTTTCGCATATTTCTGCCGAACCTGGTTCCGATGCAGAAGTGGTGTTGCGCTGCAGTGTGTCAACCGGCGTTGTAGGCGCACTCGTCTACGGATTCGAAGAAGACATCAATGGTCTCGACGCAGTCGACGTACTCGGTGATGAAGCACGCATTTCTGAGCGCATCGATACTCAAGACTTCGGCATCTCGATGGGTGCCTTTTTCCAATCGAGCCCGCAGGCAGCCGATCTTTTAGTGCGCGCTGTGCGCACCATGGCAGGCGCAGAAGCACTCAGTGGGTCATTTGGCCCCGTTGTCGACGCTTACGGCGGTGGAGGGTTGCTTGCAGCCTCGCTTGTGCCATTACACGTACCGGTTGTGCTCATTGAAGACAACGAATTTGCTGTTGACGACGCCAAGCAAAACTTGCGCGCGCATCAGGCGAAAATTGTCCCCGTACCAGTGGAGGAGTGGCGCGCATCTCCTGCCGGCATCATCATCGCCGACCCCGCACGCTCGGGCATGGGCGCTGCTGCGGTGAAAGCGTTAGCGGCAAGTGGGGCTCCACGTTTTGTTTTGGTGAGTTGCGACCCTGCAGCGGGTTCTCGCGACGTGCGCTTGCTTACAGAAGCGGGCTACGTGGTCGACGCGGTGGGGGTGCTCGATCTTTTCCCACACACAAATCATTTAGAGATGATCACGTCGTTATCGCTGAATAAAGAAATGCGTGTCGGCCCTAATGGTGAAACATTCGCATTAGGCGACGTTCCACCTGCTGCGTAAATTTGTTGCGTTCATAGCGTGTTGAGTTGTCTACTGCATACATTGCGAGCCACGTAAAGCGACAGCGCCACGAACACAACACGCGTAACCCTCGCGACAACGTGCGCTTGCCTGCTTCGCCTTCGATTGCATTTACCCACTTTGAAGAACCATGTGTCGTAATGGCAACAATGCGTTTCACGTTTTTCAAGTTGCCGTAAATGCGACTCGCGCCATCGGGGAAGGTCCACGCCACGTCTTTTGCGAGAACGCGGTCGAGCCATGCCTTAGCCATTGCGGGTTGTGCGCTCCACCAAGTGGGGTACACAAAAACAAGCGTGTCGCACCACTGCAAGTCTGCGAAATACTCGGCCAAGTGTTGTTTGGTGTCGGGTGACGAGCGATGGAGTGCCCATTCATTGGCCGACAATGCTGCAGAGAAGCCCGTGTCGTACAAATCGTGTTGACGAAGTTCGCACGACGTTTTTTCAGCACAACTCAACACGATGTCGCGTAGAGCACCGGAAAATGATGCGGGGTTGGGGTGGGCGAAAACGAGCAAGATCTTCATGAAAGTTCTCGCAGTGTTTTGTGAACCCGTTGTAGAAATGCATCGCGTTGTTCACTCGTGGAATTCCCCATGTTGTACATGCCAAGCCATGTTCGTTTGGTGCGCCAACCGGTGCATACGCGTAGTGCGCGCATAATGATGCGTCGGCCGTTGTCGTTCATGAATGCGATATAGGTGCGTGGTGAACCATAGGTACTGATGCCCACGAGGTGGCGCACCTGCTTGAGCGACGGACGCACTTTGTCTTTTTTGTTGAAGTGAAAAGCAACTCCAGCAACAAGTACGCGATCTAACCAACCCTTCATCATTGAAGGAAGTCCCGACCACCATGTGGGGTAAATAAAAATGAGTGCATCGGCGTTACGCACGAGTGCGCCATGAGCTGCTACGTCTGGGTCGAGTGCTGGGGTCTCGCCGTGATACGCGAGCCATTCTTCTCGCGACATTGCCGCAGAGAAGTGACTTTGGTAAAGCGCCAACAACGAAACGTTGTGGCCAGAACTCTCGAGCGCATTTACTGCAGTTGAACAGATGGCCTGCCCAAAACTGTCGGCTGACGGATGCGCAAACACCACGACAACGTTCATATATGCTCCAAGTTACTTGGTTTCTTGAGTAACTGAATAGTTATTTCAATCAACACATATGAAATGAAGGAGAACTCAATGAAAAAGCTGTTCACCCTGCTGACAAACGACATCTTTATTGTCGTTCTTCTCGGAATTGTTTCAACGGCCACCGCATGGAGTGGCGTGCAGTCTTCTTTGCATGGTGGTGTTTCCGATGAGGCCTTAACGAATTACCAACTGAATTCGGCCGAAGCAAACAGGCTGTGGATCACCGCTGAAGTAAAGTATCGAGATGACCTTTCCGTGTGGAAAGATAAGCAGGTTCGACTCATTGTTGATGGCGTCAGCAAAGATGAAATTTATGCTGACGTGCAAACCTCTAACGGTTCATTTGAGTTTTACGAGTCAGCAATGACCTGTCTTGTCGCCGATCAAAAGAGCCAGTTGCCAGACTGCAAGCCGTATATGGAGTCGTTGTATGGACCTTATGGCGAAGTTTTCGACAAAGGCGAAACAATTCTGCGCGAGTCGGAAACGGCAGGTAAACACAGCGACCAGCTGCAGATGCTCACCGCGCTTTTCGCTGTTTCTCTTTTCATGTTGGGCGTTGCCTCAATCATTAAACGCCAAGGCCTCATCTGCTCTTTGGCGATTTTCTCAATCGTCATCACACTTTTCGGACTCGTGATACTTGCAGGCGTTCCCGTTCTCACGGCCTAGGCCAGTACACAGCTGAAACACTGTCACGCTCAAATAGTGCGCCCCCTGGGATTCGAACCCAGAACCTGCGGATTAAGAGTCCGTTGCTCTGCCATTGAGCTAGAGGCGCGACGGCAAGAGCATACGACACTGTGAGCCCAAATGAAGAATGTGAGCCCATAGCCCAGACAAACAAAAAGGGTGGGTTTGCCTACTTGCGTAAACAAACCCACCCACTTGGGGTGGACGAGGGGTCTCGAACCCCCGACCTTCGGTACCACAAACCGACGCTCTAACCAACTGAGCTACGCCCACCAAGGCTTATGAGTGTGCCACAAAGCGCTAGAAGTGCCAACTCAGCACTCGGGAAAGGGACAAAGAAGACAGATCTGGCGCGGCAGGGTCGGGGGCGCCCCAGGGTAATCCGTATTGAGGGGGGTGGGTGACAACGCATATCGCAGTGTGATACAGTGAGGACTTCGGAATCCATCGGAGACCCACATGAAAACAACGCATTCCTCGTTGTCAGGTACATCTACCGCACGTCCTACCCGTTCAGGCACCCCGCACGAGCAACTCGTGGCCCGGGCCAAAGTCATCACCGCACGTGAACTCTTGCGCTACGGCGACCGCACTGCAGGTTCACAACTTGCCTCGCAGCGCGCACGGCGCGTGATGCCCATGGGTGTGGCGTCAAGTTTTCAGAATTACGACCCGCACCCCATCGTGGTGCGCAATGCACGTGGCGCATACATGGAAGACGTCGATGGTCATCGCTACATCGACTTCTCCATGGGCTTCGGAGCATTGTTCGCAGGTCACGCCAACCCCATCGTGCGCAGTGCTGTTGAAGCACAGTTGGGCGACGGCACATTGTTTGTTACTCCAAGTGAAATCAATGCTGAAGTTGCAGAGTTGCTTGTTGCGCGTTTCGGACTTCCCATGTGGCGCTTCACCAACTCGGGTACTGAAGCAACCATGGATGCCATTCGTGTTGCACGTGGTGTAACTGGTCGCGACAAAATTGTGAAAGTTGAAGGCGGCTATCACGGTCACCACGATGAGGTGATGGTCTCGATGAAGCCACCATTGCATTTAGCAGGTCCTGCAGATGCACCAAACACGGTTCCTGCAACTGCCGGCATCACTGCAGCAGTTCTTGGAGACACCATTGTGGTGCCATACAACGATGCTGAAGCGTTAGAGCGTGCATTATCAAATAACGACGTTGCATGTTTCATTGTTGAGCCAGTCATGGAAAACATTGGCATTTGCAAACCACTGCCTGGTTATCTGGAAGCGGTGCGTGAAATCACGCAACGCCACGGCACGTTGCTCATCTTTGACGAAGTGAAAACAGGCATCACGGCCGGCTGGGGCGGAGCAACGGGTGTGTTGGGTGTACAGCCCGACCTTGTTGCGTTGGCAAAAAGTATTGGTGGTGGTTTTCCTATTGGTGCATTTGGCGGCAAGGCCGAATATATGGATGTCATCACCACCGGCAAAGTAATGCATTTAGGCACATATAACGGCAATCCGTTAGTAATGGCTGCCGCGCGTGCAGTGCTGAGCGAAGTGTGTACGCCGTCCGTCACTCAAGGCACAGCAGAACTCAATGAGCGTTTGCTCGCTGCATGTAACGACATCATTGTGAGTGCATCGCTTCCCGCGCACACCGTGCAGTTCGGTGCAAAGGGTTGCATCACATGGTCGGTGAATCAAGTACGCAACTACCGCGACTATAAAGAAACCGATTTTGATCTTGCCTTTGCGCAATGGATACACGGCATTAATCGTGGAGTTCTTTTGCCACCTGGTCTCGATGAACAATGGCTCATTTCCGTCATGCATACCGATGCAGAAGTAATGCACTACGCCGATGTATTTCAAGAGTTCGTCAGCGAACTCACTCACTAATGCTGTAGGGTTTTTTTGTGAACACAATTGCAGCGCGCGTACGGCCAGGTCTTATTCGCATGTTGCTCAGAGGTCTCTTTCGACGCTGTGCATGGTGCGGTGGTCATGGCGCATTTTTCAATGGCTGGTTCAAGCGCGACGATCGTTGTCATACATGTGGCTTGTTGTGGCAACGTCGCCTCGAAGGTTTTGAACTCGGTGCAATGACCATGAATGTTTTGGTCTCATATGGCACCTTGCTATTCGGCATGGGTGTAGGCGTGTTCCTTACGTACCCCGATGTTGCTGTGGTGCCATTGCTTGCAGTGGTCGGAAGCTTGGCCATCATCTTGCCCATCCTCATGTATCCCGTCAGCTATGCCATGTGGCTTGCGGTCGACATTTTCATGCGCGATCTCGAGCCAGAAGAGCTCGCCGACGCGGCAGCAGCGGTGGCTGCCAAGACCCAATAGCGAGATTTCTCACAAAATCTTGCGGAGATGCTTGACCGAACGTCTGTTCGTAACTACAGTGTTGTTGTTCGCAATTGCCATATGACACCCCGTGTCTAGGTTGTGCACACAATACGAAGTGAATACACGTTCCGCCCAGTACATCTCCCGTTTCACGGGTTTTCCGAAAGGTTCCATATGAGCAACGACCGCGACAAGGCCCTCGATGCCGCTCTCGCCCAAATCGACAAGCAGTTCGGTAAGGGTTCCATCATGCGCATGGGAGAAAAGACCTCCCTCGGCATCCAAGCCATCAGCACCGGGGCCATCCCGCTCGACATCGCCCTCGGAATCGGCGGCTTGCCACGTGGCCGTGTTGTCGAAATCTACGGCCCAGAGTCCTCGGGTAAGTCCACACTGGCCATGCACGCAGTTGCAGAAGCCCAGCGCAACGGTGGCATCTGTGCCTACATCGACGCCGAGCACGCCATGGATCCCATCTACGCCCGCGCCATTGGTGTCGACGTCGACCAGTTGCTCATCTCTCAGCCAGACACTGGTGAACAAGCTCTCGAAATTGCCGACATGCTCATTCGCTCAGGCGCACTCGACATTGTCGTCATCGACTCAGTTGCAGCACTCACACCGCGTGCGGAAATTGAAGGCGAAATGGGCGACAGCCACATGGGCTTGCAAGCTCGCCTCATGAGCCAGGCGTTGCGCAAAATCACCGCCAACCTCAACAAGACCGACACCATTTGTATTTTCATCAACCAACTGCGTGAAAAAATTGGCGTCATGTTTGGTTCGCCAGAAACAACACCAGGTGGTCGTGCATTGAAGTTCTATTCATCAGTTCGCCTCGACATTCGTCGTATCGAGTCCATCAAAGACGGAACAGAAATTGTGGGTAACCGCACTCGCGTGAAGGTCGTGAAGAACAAAGTGTCGCCACCTTTCCGCCAAGCCGAATTCGACATCATGTACGGCAAGGGCATCAGCCGCGAAGGCGCATTGCTCGACATGGCTGTGGAATACGACATCGCCAAGAAGTCAGGTGCTTGGTACACCTATGAAGGTGAGCAGTTGGGTCAGGGTCGTGAAAACGCCAAGGCCTATCTCACTGCCAACCCAGAAATCATGATGCAAATGTCAGAAAAGATCCGCAGCAGCGCAGGTCTCGATGGGGGAGCGGCCGAGTTCACCGAAGCCGACGAACAACCCATCGAACTCGACTAAGCGTCACCGTTCCCTCTCTTGTTGGATGCCACAGCCTCTCCAAGAGAAGAATCGAAAGCCGAGCCGGCACCACGGCTCGGCTTTCGTATATCTCGCGTTATTTCACTTTGATCGCACGCGACCACGCAGCGCCAGTAGCGCCCGACTTCGATGGTGTCACTTTCACTTTCCATGAACCGGCCTTCGTGGCTTTCACTCTGCAGGTCAATTTGGTTCCCGCAAGTTTGCACGAAGCTGACTTTGTTACTGCGCCCAAGGTTGCCGTTGCTTTGTAGGTAATGCCAGCAACACCAGAACCGGTGAGCGTAATGGTGCGTGCCTTCGTGGTGAATTTAACACCAGTTGGCGCTTGCGGAGCAGAACTACCTATGGTCTTCGCAGTGCCGGAACTTGAATTCCCGGTGCCAGAACCAGAAGAGGAAACTTTGGTGACCTTAAATTTTGGCGCCGAGAATGAAATGTCACTAATGGTCACCAGACGACCATCGGTGCCATTGTCGGCTGCGGTCCACTTGGCCCATGCAACGGTGTCGGTGCCAGCATCTGCAGTCGACTTCGACTCTGCGGTACGCGCAACGCTAAGCACTTTTGTCATGTCGGTTTCTGTGGCAGCAATTTTGAATTGTGATTCAAGAACTGCATCTGAGAGAAACCCGTAGAACTTGCCTTTACGCACTGTTCCATCGCTGAGCCTGTGGGGCCCGGCAATGCCATAGGTGAGGCTGGGTGTTTCTCCACTTGCCACGTCGAGTGAACCAATCACGGCAGCATTGGTGGCAAACAAAGCACCAGCAAAAGCGGCACTCAACGTGGTGTCGAGGCTCAATACCATTTGCATGCCCAGTGTGTCTTGGGTCGATTTATCGGCATCGCACTCAGATACGGGAATGGTGGAGCACCGCTGTGCTTTTGGATCTTGATAGTCAATGCCGGGCGCCTCGCTCAGCGAGAACTTCACTCGTGCAGTTGCGTTGTCTTGGCCCAAGTTTTCGGTCTTCCAAAATGAAGGCGTGCCATTCATCCATGTCCACCCGAGTTTTTTGCCGACGGAGTTGAGGCCAATTGTCATGTCGAAGACAGATGCAGATGTGACTGAAGGAGACAAGGTTGCTGTTGGTGCAGAAAGGTTGTGACCAAGTTGCCCAGCTTGTTTTACATAGGCAAGCGTGATGCCCACGCGGTTTGGCGTGGCATAGCAATTATTTGTGCTTCCTGTTTTGCACAAGTTTGTTGGCGAG
>ENA-OUVC01000563-OUVC01000563.1-marine-metagenome-genome-assembly--contig:-NODE-563-length-23881-cov-8.016300_pt1 | contig 23881 bp, 23 predicted proteins | sample MGYA00248622_ERZ508571 | MGnify/ENA primary metagenome ERZ508571 (study PRJEB26236, sample SAMN06267175) | marine metagenome | isolation source: Columbia River Estuary | place: USA:Columbia River Estuary... | reverse complement strand
AGCGTGGCAACTGGATGGCACTTCAACCAGACGCGAGTGACGACGCCGAGAGTTCCTTCGCTACCAATAAACAACTGATTGAGATCGGGGCCACTTGCACCGCGCGGAGAACCACCGGTTTTGATGATTTGGCCATCGGCAAGGACAACTTCAAGAGCGACCACCATGTCTTCGATCTTGCCGTATCGCGTTGAGTATTGGCCTGCGCCTCGACATGCGACCCATCCACCAACGGTTGCGATATCAAAACTTTGTGGATAGTGCCCAACGGTGAAACCCAACGACTGGATATGTTCTTCGAGATCGGGTCCGAATGTTCCGGGCAAGACTTCGACAGTTAATGATTGATCATTAATCGATACGACACCTTGCATGGCCGTGGTATCCAAAATGACTCCGCCGTATAGCGGTATTGATGCTCCGCAGACTCCGCTCCGACCACCAGCTGCCGTCACTGGAAGACGATGTTCATTGCAATACGACAACACATGTGAAACCTGTTCGGTTGAAGTTGGACGACAGATTGCTGCAGCTCGCACCGGAACTTCGCCCTTCAAAGCCCAATGCATCGCGAGTGGCCACCAATCACGACTCGCAAGAGCTGTTTCGATTGGAGCAGTGATGGTCTCGCAAATATTCTGGAGAGCTGATATTTGTTGAGATGTCAGCGCAACTGTTTTATGTTGCAGATGATTTCGTGCTGGCGATTGCTCATTTTGCTCGAGATCAATTGGTGATGTGATCTCACGAGAAAAAGTCTTGCTATTCATGTCATTCTCCGCTCAGGAATACAGTTCTGTTTCGGGCAACGTGCCCATAGTCGCTTCGTGTTCGCAGATCTCAACAAAAAACTGCACTTCGCGTTGAATTCGTTCATCATCCCAGCCGGCGTATGGAGCAACAATGTCTGCGACCGAACGAGATGCAAGACGAGCAGCTTCGCGGTCGAACAAAAGAGCCCTCGTGCGCCGCGAGAGTATGTCGTCAAGTGTGAGTGCCATTTCGTACACCACAGCGAAGACAGCCTCGGCCTTGATGTAGGGCAAGCCCGGCACTAGTTGCTCAGACAATTGAGGGTTAGACGCGATGAGGTCGTGTATGAGTGAAGAATCTGATCCGTAGCGATGCGCTAGGTGTGCATCAGGAGTCCCAACGCTTCGCGGTTCTTTGAAGCCATGAGCACCATGAAGTTTAAGGTTTTTCGTTTGACATTTTTTAGTACGGGTGGATTCTGATGAGTTTCGCTCGAGAACCTTGAGTGCTGCATCAACTGTGTCTTGAGCCATCTCGCGGTATGTCGTCAGTTTTCCGCCAGTCACCGTGATGATTCCTGAATCGCCGGTGAGCACAAGGTGTCGACGTGAGAGGTCGGCAGTGCGTGACGCTTTCCCGCCCTTACCAGTTCCGTCTTCGGCGTTGACTTGTTTGACGAGTGGACGTAATCCAGCCCAAACCCCAGTGACATCTTCTGCTGTAATTCCCGTTGTCACACTGGCGTTTAGCGCGCGCAAAACGTAATCGATGTCGTCTTTGGTGCACTGTGGATCATCAATCGGACCCTGGTAATCGGTATCGGTTGTGCCAACAAAGGTGTGCGTAAAGGTTCCGTCAGGTTTCGGGCCCCACGGCACGACAAACAAACTGCGCTTATCTTTCGGGACGGGAATAATGACCGCAATGTCGTTGCGTACTTTTTCCCACGGCACTGTGACGTGAACGCCTTTGGCTGGGCGAATGGTGTCGGGGTCGATGCCTTCTTCGAGCGTGCGAACTGCATCGGTCCACACGCCGGCAGCGTTGATGACCACATGGGCGCGAACGTCAATGCTTTGGCCATCACATAAAACTGAAACGCCGTTTGCTTGTCCGGAACCAGATCGCAAAATGTTGGTCACTGCACACTGATTGATCACCACTGCTCCATGATCGGCGGCAGAGCGCGCCATGGTGATACATAAGCGAGCATCATCTGCTTGCGCGTCGTAATAGATGTATGCCGAAGCCAAACGCTGACTCGGCATGGTGGGCATATGGGCAAGAGCCTTTTGTTTGCGCAGTCGCCGGTGAATTTTGCCGATACGTGCGCCACCTGTGATGTCGTACATCCACAATGCCGAACCTAAGGCGCGCGCAATTTTGCGCGACACGATTCCGTCTTTAGTGAGAATCGGTAGCAAGAAGGGGAGGAGTGACACCAAGTGCGGTGCATTGCGACGTAAGCGTTGACGTTCGTACAGTGCTTCGTACACCAAACGAACTTCACCTTGTTGTAAATAACGCAGTCCACCATGAATCAGTTTTGAACTTTTTGATGATGTGCCTGAAGCGAAGTCGTGTCGCTCGACAAGCGCAGTCCGTAAACCTCGAGACGCGGCATCAAGTGCCACGCCGAGACCCGTGATGCCCCCGCCCACGACGATGACGTCGAATTGCTCGGTGGCAAGGCGTTCACGCATGGCCGATCGATTGAACTGGAGGGGGGATGGCACGCTGGGCACATGGCGAGAGTACCGCGCCACGCCCCAAGGTGCCCTGTGAGACAGATTTCACGAGTTGCTAATCTGCATGGATTGCTAACTAGCACTCGGTGTGTCTAATGTTCGTCCTGTGAAATCACCCTCCGAACTCACTGAAGCTTTTCGTGCCAATGGCCTCAAGGTCACTCCACAGCGGCAATTGCTTTTCCGTCTGATGCATGGCAACACGATGCATCCCACTGCCGAGGCGCTCTTTTCGGACGCCAGCACTCAAATGCCAGGTATCTCGTTGCGCACCGTCTACCAAACCTTGACCGACCTTGCCTCAATGGGCGAGTTGCGTCTGATTGATGTCGGTGCGGGTGCAGTTCGGTTCGATCCAAATGTCGACGATCACCATCACGTCGTCTGTGAAATGTGTGGCGATGTGCGCGACGTTTATGTTGCGGGCTCGCAGAATTTGAGTATCGATGGTCTTGACGGTTTCGCCGTTGATTCAACTTCAATTTTGTTCCACGGTTCATGCGCAAAATGCGCCTGATTTGACAACAGGTTTCTTGAGCGTCTTGCGTTCAAGAAGTTCAGCAAAACAACAACCACAACCCATGAAAGAGAGATAGTCATGAGCCTCCACGGCACCAAGACTCACGAAAACCTCAAGGAGGCGTTCGCCGGCGAGAGCCAGGCCAACCGTCGTTACTTGTGGTTCGCACAGAAGGCCGACATTGAGGGTTACCCCGATGCAGCTGCATTGTTCCGTTCAGTCGCCGAAGGCGAAACCGGACACGCTCACGGTCACCTCGATTACTTGGCCGAAGTTGGCGACCCCGCTTCGGGCGAGCCCATCGGTGAAACCGAAGCCAACTTTAAGGCTTCGATCGCCGGCGAAACGTACGAGTACACCCAGATGTACCCGGGCTTCGCCAAGACCGCTCGCGACGAAGGCTTTGCCGAAATCGCCGACTGGTTTGAAACTTTGGCTCGCGCCGAGAAGAGCCACGCTGGTCGTTTCCAGCAGGGCCTCGACGCTCTCTGAGTTTCATTGTCTGAATAGCCATTGGGGTGCCCGGTTCATGCCGAGCACCCCAATGAGCTCAGCAAAAATTTTCTAATTCCGCAATATCAACCCGAATGAGATTTCCCCATGACGATTACTTACGATCCGAAGCATCCGAAGTATCTCGACGAGAAAGATGTGCGCGACGAACTCACTCGGGTGTACGACCTATGCCACGGCTGCCGTCTGTGCTTTAAGTTCTGCACGTCCTTTCCAACTCTTTTTGATTTCATTGATCAGCACGACGATCAAGATGCCGGGCGGTTGACGCCGGCTCAACAAGACCAAGTCATTGACGAATGTTTTCAATGCAAACTGTGTTACGTCAACTGTCCGTATATCCCCGGGCAGAGTGAATGGGAGCTCGATTTCCCACGATTGATGTTGCGCGCTGACGCGATGCGCCACACCAACGATCAAGTGTCACTGCGTGACAAGGTCACCACGAACGTGATGGGTCGCACCGATCTGATTGGCAAAGTTGCCACATCGACTGCTCCTTTAATGAACAAGATGATGGGCGCAAAACCGGGGTCGCTGATTCGTAAAGCGATTGAAGTGACCTCTGGTGTTTCCAGTGAACGCGTACTCCCACCTTTTGCGAAGCAACGCTTTACAACCTGGTTTAATCGCCGCCCGAAATTGAAACTTGGCAAGCGCCAGGGACGCGTTGCGCTATTCCCCACATGCCTTGTTGAGTATCAGGCTCCTGAAGTCGGTCACGACCTCATCAAGGTGTACGAACGCAACGGTATTGAATGCACGTTGGCTGACACGACACAATGTTGTGGTGCTCCGTTCTTGCACAGTGGCGATATTGACAACTTCACCAAGATCGCCGAGAAGAACGTCAAGGCGCTCGCGAATACCGTGCGCAAAGGTAATGACATTGTCGTTCCTCAACCGACGTGCGGCTATGTCCTAAAAAAGGATTACCTCGACTACGTCGGCGGACCAGATGCTGAACTCGTTGCAGCCAATACTTATGACGCAAGTGAGTACCTCATGAAAGTGCATAAGGCTGATGGAACAGCGCTCGACACCGAATTCAATGGCGATGTTCCCGAGACCATCACCTATCACACCCCGTGTCACTTGCGTGCGCAAAACATTGGGTTGAAGAGCCGTGACTTGATGAAGCTCACTGGCGCCAAGATCAAACTCGTTCAACAATGTTCAGGTATCGACGGCATGTGGGGTCTTCGTGCAGAAAACGCCGAACTCTCCATTCCGATCGGTCAAAAACTTGCCGCCGAAATCATCAAGGCCGATGGCGATGTCGTGACTGGCGATTGCCATCTTGCTAACGGTGCAATCAACGAACAAACCGGACGCGTGTCATTGCATCCCATTTCGTTGGTGGCACGCGCCTACGGAATTCCTGAAGAACAACCCCCCAAGTAATTCTGAAACTGGAGAATCACATGAATACTTTGACCCCCCGTAAACTTTCATTGTCAGATATCGCCGATGTTCGTGCCTATGAGCGTGAGCGCGAAGAATTCAAAGCTCGAGTTCTTTCGCTCAAACAGCGTCGTCGTCTGTCACTCGGAACAATTGTTTCGGTGATGTTCGAAAATCGCGACACGATCCGCTACCAGATTCAAGAGATGGCGCGTGTTGAACGGCTATCGACTGATGAAGAGATCCAAGGCGAAATAGATATCTACAATCCGATGATCCCCGAACCGGGTCAACTGTGTGCGACTTTGTTTATTGAGTTGACCAGTGAAGATCAAATGCAAGAGTGGCTCCCCAAGCTTGTGGGTATTGAGGGCTCGATTGTGTTTCGCCTATCTAATGGTCGTGTAGTTGCAGCCAAGACCGAAGCGCAACACGAGAGCCAATTGACCCGTGACTATGTCACCGCCGCGGTTCATTATGTGCAGTTTGAGTTCTCGGGTGACGACATTGAAGCCTTGGCAAAGGGCGGGGCAGTCCTGGCTTGCAACCACCCCGATTACTTAGAAGAAATCGAGCTTTCAGCGGCGAACCTTGCTGAATTCTTGGCCGACTTACGCCCCTGAGTTAGCTTTTGAGCCCAATCAGGGCAGGTCACAGGGCTATTTTTTCTTGCCTATTCACAAACGGACAAGAGCCTTCTATTGTCTCGCTCTAAGAGAAGTCGTTCCCATTGCTTGGGTCGAAATCACTAGGGGAAACCAATGGAAGTCATATGGCGGTCGCTGGGAGCGTGTCGGGGTCTTGACCCAGAAATGTTCTTTCCAGAAACCGAAGATCAGGCTGATGTTGCCAAAATGGTCTGCCACGGGTGCGATGTTCGTATCTCGTGTCTCGAGCACGCGTTGGCCAGTCGAGAAAAAGTCGGAATCTGGGGTGGCACTTCTGAACGCGAACGGCGTCGCCTCATACGGCAACGCCGTCGCACTGCCTAACGCGTCTCGCTAGCCTCAGACGCATGGCCGAGGCACCCCAGACTTCTGAGATCACGCTTGAATCAATCGCCCTTGAATCAATTGGCGGCTGGCCCGAACTGATCTCTTCACTGCTTGATCGTCGTGATCTTGACGCGGCACATGCGCGAGCTGCCATGACCAATATTTTGTCGGGTTCTGCGACTCCTGCTCAGCTCATTGGTTTTGTCGTTGCGCTTCGCGCCAAAGGTGAAACACCAGAAGAACTTTCAGGATTACTTGATGCAGTCCTTGAAGCTGCCACTTTGGTTCCACTTGATGAAGCGACCCGTGAGCGAGCGATTGACATTGTTGGTACTGGTGGCGATCGCAGTCATTCAATTAATGTCAGCACGATGTCGGCAATCGTTGTCGCTGGTGCTGGTGTGCCGGTGTGCAAACACGGAGCACGCGCCGCGTCATCGCAGTGTGGTACGGCAGATGTACTCGAGGCCTTGGGAGTCGCAGTTGAACTGTCGCCCGAAGGCGTGAAACAGTGCGTCGAACGCGCGGGTATGGGATTTTGTTTAGCAGCGCGTTATCACCCCGCATTTCGTTTCGCGGCTCCATCACGGCGCGAAATCGGCGTGCCGACGGTGTTCAACTTGCTTGGACCGATGGCTAACCCTGGTCGTGTCAAACGTCAGTTGATTGGTGTGGCTAATCCGCTGGTGGCCGAACGCATGTTGGCCTCATTGCGCTTACATGGATCTAAATCTTCGTGGGTCGTACACGGCGGCGGACTTGATGAGCTCACAACCACTGGCCCTTCGACGGTTCTTGAACTTCGCGGCGGACAGGTACGTACTTTCACCGTTGAACCAGTGTCATTGGGATTGGCGCCGGCCATATCGGAAGAGCTTGTTGGCGGTACGCCAGCGTTTAACGCCGATGTGGTTCGGCGAGTCATGGCAGGTGAGCAAGGGGCGCATCGCAACATTGTTGTGTTGAATGCCGGTGCAGGTTTAGTGGTTGCCGATGTTGCAAGTTCGCTTGAAGAAGGTGTGGCAATGGCGGCTGAATCAATTGATTCAGGTCGTGCTGAAAGCACGTTGGCGAAACTCATTTCTGAATCACAGGCGGCACTTGCCGAATTCGGCGCCTAGAAAATCGGGCGACGCACATGACGAGTTTGGCGGTACGAGTTCCCGCTACTTCGGCCAACCTTGGTCCTGGTTTTGATGTTTTAGGTATGGCGTTATCGCTGTACGCCACAGTCGCTCTGTGCCCGATTGGTGAGACCGAACCTGTGAGTGATGGTCATCCAGCAATGCAAGCCTTTGTGCGTGCTGGTGGTCAAGGATCACTGTGGGTTGATTCGCCTATTCCGTCTGGGCGAGGTTTAGGTTTCTCGGGCGCGGTTCGTGTCGGCGGAGCATGTTTGGGGCTCGCACGAAAGGCTGGGGTCGCTTCAAAAGAACTCACCGACTTTATTCATCAGCACCAAAGCGAGATCATCAACATTGCGGGTGAACTGGAAGGTCATTTTGACAATGTCGCTGCGAGTGTGATGGGAGGAGTTGTTGCTGCCTCACCGTTGTCAACAGTTGCGGTTCCGGTAGCGAGCGAAGTTCTCGATCACCTTCAAGTAGTTGCCTGGGTTCCATTTTTTCAAACATCAACGGCTACTAGTCGTACGACGCTGCCGGCGGAAATCAGCCGTGCCGATGCGATTTTCAATATTGCTCGATCAACACAATTGGTGATCGCGCTCACTACGGGTAATCGAGATTTATTGCGGAATTCAATGAGTGACCGTTTGCATCAAGATCAGCGGTTAGTTGAAACGCCACAGTGTCGCGCGGTGTTCAATCGCATGCTTGAAATGGGCGCAATCTCGTCCTGGCTTTCCGGGTCTGGGCCCACGGTCGCCGCATTTGTTGAGCGCGATGATGCCGAGAAAATTGCTGAGTCATTAAGTCAAGAGTTTCCAGATGGTCACGCGAAAGTTCTCAGTATCGATCGCCTTGGCTTGCGCCGCATTACGGTCTAAAAAACTAGGCAGCCCGATGAAAATCAAGTCGGCGAAGTTCGGGAACAGATTGAACTGGCGAGGCCCAATGACCACTGCAGTCTTCAAGAACAGGGTGGGTCGATTCATCTTCTAAGAAGCGAGCGATACACATCACTTCGTCAAATACATCACGGCTCATTGGGCCGTCGTCGGCTCTTTCGGGCTCGTGTGGATGCAAGAAATCAATAACGCCCCGAAGCACCTTGCTGTGTTGCAATGCAATCGGGCTAAAGAGCTGGTTCTCGTGTCGAGTACTCACGAGCACCCCAGATTCGATGTCGTAGATGATCTCGCCCGAGCGAATGCTGACTGAACCTGCAGAGCGCAACTGGTCGCAACGTCGTTGGCGATTGAGGGCGTGGACCAGAGCCTGGGTTCGATCGCGCATATCGGCAGCTTCTTCGAATCTTTGTGCCGCAGCTAGTGATGTGATTCGATCATGAAGAAGTGCAAAGAGTGCCGAGGGTGAGTCGGTGAGTGAATGGGTGATGAAAGAAATAATGGATGCGTATTCGTCGGGATTGGCGGTACCGGAGCATGGACATAAGGCGACCCCCAACTGAGCGGCCGAACATACGGGAGCATCGGTAGGTGCTGCGTAGTTGCGTCCCATGCGCACGGTGCAACGTCGAAGTGGAACCACTGACTCAATTGCTTCGACAACAAGTCGTGCCGCAGTACGACTCGTGAGCGGCCCGATATGCAATCCTTTTTTGGCAGGATTCTTTGAAATGACTAAACGGGGCCACTCTTCTTCGACCGTCAGACGGACATAGCAGTATTTGTGACTCGTTGTTCCGGTTCGGTTGTACTGCGGCAAGAGACGCTGAATGAGACGCATTTCAAGAACTTCAGCGGTGAGCGCATCGGGCGTTGAGATGTAGTCAACTCCATGCACTTGGCGCAGCATTGGTCCAACCTTGCGGCGCGTTTCAGAGGTACTGAAGTAACTCCGCACGCGTTGTCGAAGGTTGGTGGCCTTGCCGACATACAAAAGTCGGCCCGCGACGTCGGAGAAGATGTACACGCCCGGTGAACGGGGCAAATCTTCGGTGAGGCGAAGTTTGGTGGCTTGGGGATGTGTTCCGAGTTTGGGGAGGGCGATTAAGTCATCGAGTCCGAGTACTCCAAATCCAGCAGCGCGCTCGATGAGAAGGTGAAGTAAGTCGCCAGTTGCTAACACGTCGTCAAGTGCTCGGTGACTAGGTTGATGAGCGAAACGGAAGTGAGCCGACAAAGTTCCGAGTTTGCAATCTCTGACTTCGTCGCGAACGAGTCGCCGAGCAAGTGGAACTGTGTCAATGACTTTGTTGGTGAGGGGATCGCGGTCATCACGAATGAGGGCAGCATTTAAAAAGCCGACATCAAAGCGAGCGTTGTGCGCAACGATGACTGCGTCGCCGATGAAATGGGTCAAGGTGCCAAGTAACGACTCAATGCGAGGTGCCGGCATGATCATCGCTTCGGTGATGCCGGTCAAGATCGTGATGAATGGGGGAATGGCGCATCCGGGGTTGACCAGGGTCTGGAAAGTTCCGATGCATTCGCCCCCGAGATATTTGGCAGCGCCAATTTCGGTGATGCGATCGTGCTCGGCTGAACTGCCCGTTGTTTCAAAGTCAATGACGCAAAATGTCACATCGCTGAGCGGTGTTCCCATGTCGTCAAAAGATTTCTGCACCCTCAGAGTGTTTCCGAACAAATGTTCTGTGTCAAGTCTTATGGGGGTCAAGTCTTTAGGGGCCAAGTCTTATGGGGGTCAAGTCTTTACGAGAAGTGAAGCCTCAGAATGTTCGGGATTTGATTGGGTGCCCTACGCTCGCAATATGTCTACTCGTTATCGCTGCACGTTGTGCGGAAACTTGACCCGTTTTGATGTGGTTCGCACGACTCGTACATCGGCTTATTATCACTACACAACCGGTGGTGAGTTGTCGATCGAGGACGAAACGATCCTCCTTGACGATTTGGAATCGGTGGCGTGTCGCTGGTGTGGCCCGACGGGGAAGGTCGAAGAATATGACGGGTCGGTTGACGCCTCCTGAACTGATTGAACTATCTGACGGTTGCTTGGCTTACGTGCAACCCGATGGAAGTTGGGGATGGAGTAACGCTGGTCTTGTCGTGGGAGACGGGGCGTCATTGCTTGTCGATACTTTGTTTGATCTCAAACTGACACGGCAGATGTTGGACAGCCTGACGCCATTCACCCGCACGGCCCCCATTCGCTCACTAGTCAACACTCATGCCAATGGTGATCATTGCTACGGCAACCAACTTGTTGACGGCGCCGAAATTATTGCTTCAACAGCTGCCGCCCATGAAATGACCGAAGTGCCTCCGGCGATGATGGCGGCTCTCAATGCTGCCCCCGGAGAAGTCGGCGAACTCTTTCGAAGCTTCTTTGGTGCATTTGATTTCACCGATATCGACATGAAATTGCCGACACGAACATTTGATGTACGACTTGATGTCGAAGTTGGGGGACGACTCATTGAATTGATTGAAGTCGGTCCAGCGCATACCAAAGGCGATGTGATCGCGTACGTGCCCGATGCGCGCACTGTCTTCACAGGTGATGTTCTATTTATTGGCGGTACACCCATCGTGTGGGCGGGGCCACTATCGAATTGGATCGCTGCATGTGATCTGATGCTGGGGATGGATATTGACACAGTGGTGCCAGGGCATGGTCCGGTGACCGACAAACAGGGAATCGTCCAGGTGCGGGATTATTTAGCATTCATTGAACAAGGTTCGGCTGATCGTTTCGCCTCGGGGATGGATGCCTTTGATGCAGCACGTGACATCGCTCGTGAACTCTCGGTGACTGGTTCAAGCTTTGCGTCATGGGGCGAAGCAGGCCGAATCAGTGTCAATGTTGAAACGGCCTATCGCGCACTTGATGCAAATCATCAGAGCCCTGATGTCGTTGAACAGTTCAGGCGGATGGCGCAGATTGAGCGCGGCTAGCGATCGATTTACGAACTGCTAGTACCCATCCCACAATCACGGCCACTGAAAAAATCAGCCACTGTATTGCGTACGACAAGTGGGAGCCTTCAGAGAGTTCTGGCGGGCTGACGGGTAAGAGTGTTGAGTCGTCAGCAGGTTCTGAAACCTCAGCCACGAGAGCGACATTGAGAAGTTCTAACTCAATTTGTTGTTGGAGGCGATCGATGTCAAGGCGGAAGAATTCGGTGAGTTCGCCACTGGCTTCTCGGGCTTGACCAGTTGTGCGCTCTTCGGTTGAGCGCAAGACGCCGACCACTTTGACGACGCCCTGCGGCGCTAGGGGTGGCGTGGCATTCAGGGCGATGAATCCACGATTGATGATGATGGCTCGACCGTCATCAAGGAGCAGGGGAGTCAAGACGTTCATTCCTGCGAATCCACCTTGGCTGCGATTGACGATCAGTACCTGCTCGTTGGCTAGGTATGTCCCCTTGGCACCGGCCGATCGCCACTCAACCGCTTCTGGGTCTGAAGTATCAAGGGTGCGGACATCAACGACGTCAAGGCTTGAACGTTCACGTACTTCGCTGTTAAAGGTCTTGCGCTCATCGAGTCGGTGGAATTGCCAGAGCGACAAGTAGACCATGAGGACGACTCCAAAAATGCACAACAGGTGAAAGCCGAGCCACTTTGGTCGTAAAAGAAACCGATACATCGCTGTTTACGGTATCGCAAGTGTGTCGTTCAGGTGGAAGGTGTGGCACGCTATTTGTGTGGCAGAAAACATTGATCTCCCCGATTTCAAAATTCCTCACGCCGAAAAGATCGAGTGGATGATTGAAACCAATGGCTGGGCGCTCGAACCAGTCGCTGCGGTGCCCGATTCGGACCCGCCCATGCCCGGTTATGCGTACACCATTGGTCTCAATGAGTCTTTCTCATTTCCAGACATCGTTATTTTTGGTTTAGCGCCCGTAGCTGTGAAAGGGCTCATTGACTTAGTGATTGAGCAAGTGGCCGCGGGCGTAGAGATTCCACGAGACGTGCCCGTCGTCGGGTTACTTGATAATGACTTGCGTTGTGTGTTTTCGACCGTTGATGTCACAGCGCATGCCAACTTATTTACAACGGGAGTGAAGTGGAAACGCGGTCAGGTGGGCGAGATGGTCCAACTGGTATGGCCCGACAGAAATGGTTGGCTACCCTACGAGTCGGGCTTTGACGCGAGTGTGCGCATGGCCCAACCAACAATTGGCATTGCGCCGACGTTGTAAAGGAAATAGTTATGGCTCATCGTGTTACAGCCCCTGCAATGCAACGAGCACGTCGTTTGCTTGATCAACGCGTTCGACCATTTGTCACCCACAGTTCAATCTCGTTTGAAGTTTTTGCATCAGCGGAATTATTCGAGGCAGTTTCCCTTGAAAAAGCTGCCGGCCTTCCTTTAACGCCCTTTGTTGTTGGTTCGCGATGGGGCAAAGCGTGGCACACCGTTTGGTTCAAAATGATCGCCACAGTTCCGTCATCGCTTGAGGGGCAACCCCTCGTTGCTTCCATCGATTTGGGATTTAACGGTCGTGGTGATGGATTCCAAGTTGAAGGACTTGCGTATCGTCACGGAAAAATTGTGCATGCGGTTCAGCCAGATCGTCGTCTTGTAGATCTTGGCATTGGTGTTGCGGGTGAAGTCATTGAAATTTGGATTGAAGCAGCCGCGACTCCGATCATTGCAGGTCACGCCTTTGGCTATGGACCAACGCCACTGGGCGATCCAGCGACATCTGGTGATGCGCTCTTGTACCAATTGCGACGAGCAGATGTTGCTGTTTTCGATTCTGGCGTCAATCAGTTGGCGGTGGCATTACACGCTGCGATTGATTTGGCGATTGATCTTGATGATGGCTCGTCTCAACGTGCTCGGTTATTCGCTGCGCTCGAACGTGCTGGCAACGCGCTCGACGTCAATCGCGTCTCGGCGACGGCCGCTGCTGCTCTCAATGAAATCAAGGTTGTGCTTGGTGCCGAAGCAATTGGGACGGCTCATCAAATCGTTGCCGCTGGGCACGCACATTTGGATACGGCGTGGTTGTGGCCCATTCGGGAAACTCGGCGCAAGGCAGTTCGTACTTTTGCTAACGCCGTTGACTTATTGAAAAAGAACCCTGATGTCGTGTTTAGTCATAGTCAGGCGCAGCACTATGCGTGGGTTCGCGAAGACGCTCCAGAAATCTTCGCCGAAGTGGTCAAACTTGTTGCCGCTGGGCAATGGGAACCGGTGGGTGGTATGTGGGTTGAAACCGACCTCAATTTGCCGACTGGCGAAAGTTTGTTGCGGCAGATGGTGTACGGGCAACGCGCCTTTCAATCGTGGTTTGGTGTGCGTTGTGATGGTGCGTTTCTTCCCGATGACTTTGGTTATCCAGGAACACTTCCGCAAATCGTTCAGCACGGCGGTGCGCGCTGGTTCTTTACCCAAAAACTGAGTTGGAATGAGACGAATAAATTCCCGCATCACACTTTTTGGTGGGAAGGCATTGATGGCACTCGCGTATTCACTCATTTCAGTCCGGTTGATACCTATAACGCACTGCTGACGCCTTCGCAATTGAGGTTCGCTGAAAAGAATTTTGCCGATCACGTTGGCGCGAATCGTTCGCTCGTCTTGTACGGGCATGGTGACGGTGGTGGTGGCCCAACTCAAACGATGATTGACCGCGGCAGGTTGGCGAACAATCTTGAAGGTGTTCCCAAAGTTTCTTTCGGAAAGATTCAAAACTTCTTTGCTGATGCCGAACAAGAATATGGCAATCAGGCTCAAACTTGGGTCGGCGAAATGTATTTTGAAAAGCATCGCGGAACCTACAGCTCACAACTTGGAACGAAGCAGGGCAATCGCAACAGTGAACGCCTATTGCATGAACTCGAAGTTTGGTCGGCAGTGTCGGGTCAAAGAGTTGGTGAAATCGATGGTCTGTGGCAGAGAGTTCTGACTCAACAGTTCCACGACATCATTCCAGGCTCGTCGATCGCCTGGGTGCATGATGATGCCGAAGCTGAGCACGCCGCTGTTGCTGACGAGGTTGGTCAACTCTTGGACTCGGTACTTAGCCCGCGTACCGACGGCACGACCTGGTTGATGAACCCAGCGCCGGTTCCACTTTTGGGAATTGTTGACGTCAACGGGGAAGCCTGCTGGATTGATGTTCCGGCGTTATCGGGCACTCAACAGTTTTTGACCGAACTTCCATCGCATGTTGCGCCAGTATCAGTTTCAGTTGAGCACGATGAGAATCAACTTGCAATATCTAATGGAATCATTCACGTCGCGTGGAACAAGTTGGGCGACATCAGTGAATTGCGTGATTGTCGGTCGGGTCGCTCGCTCTTGAGCGATCAACGAGTGAGCTCGTTTGTGCTTCGACAAGACACACCCGCCGAATATGACGCATGGGATATCGACATGGCTGATGCCAATTCGCCAGAAATTCCATTGCGCACAGTGAAAGGTCCGCGAATTGAATCGGCGTCTGATCTACGAGTGGTCGTCGTCGCCGATTTTGCAACAGAGTTGTCAAAGTTTCAAGTGCGATGGTCACTTGACGCTGGCTCGTTTCGACTTGATGTTGCGCTTGATGCGGATTGGAAAGAAGCAGAGCTTCGTTTACAGATGATTCTGCCAACTGGAGTCATGGCGCGTGAAGCGACCTGCGGAACGCAATTCGGACATGTTCGTCGTCCGCGTCATCACAACACTTCATGGGATGTCGCCAAGTTTGAAGTATGTGCGCATCGGTATGTGCACGTTGGTGAACCTGGTTGTGGCGTGGCAATTTTGGCTGATGGTCCGCGTGGATACGACATTCGGGGAAATGCCTTAGCTTTAACGCTGCTTCGTTCGCCAAAATTTCCCGACCCACAGGCCGATATCGGACGGCAGCGAGTCGAATGGTCGCTGTATATCGACGAAGGTCCTGGCGATGTGGAAGCGATTGAAATTGAAAGTGCGAAAATTGCTCACCCATACCGGTTGCTCTCTGGAACGCCCGCGGCGATTAGTTCGGGAATCCGTCTTGATGTTCGGGGAGCATTGATCAGCGTGTTGAAGATGGCCGATGATGGGTCAGGAGACCTCGTAGTCAGGCTTTGGGAAACTCGGGGAGCGCGAACATCGGGTACTTTGAGCGTTTTGCGCCTCACTGGCGTCGTCGCACAGTGCAATGCATTAGAAGAGCCATCGGGTTTGAGTTCTGTGTCGATCAACGATGGGATGATCAATGTCCAACTTGAACCATTCCAGATTCAGACTTTGAGGATCACCTCGTAAGAGGTGGCACACTGAGGACATGAACGTGGCGGCGGATGTCGAGGCAGAGGCACTGCTGATTTTTGATGGTGACTGCGCATTTTGTACTAGCAGCGTGCGATTCATTGAACGCCGTATTCGTCGCCACCCCCACATCCAGCCGTGGCAAAGATCTAACTTGTCCGAATTGGGCCTGACCCAAGAGCAATGCGAAACCGCGGTTCAGTTCATTGAAGGTGGTCGGGTGACATCGGCACATGTCGCGGTCGCTCGCATTTTGATCTACGGCAAAAAGGGTTGGGCGATATTGGGCTATCTGATGTTGTTGCCTGGTATCAAACAGATCGCTGGAGTTGCTTACCGATGGGTAGCAAAGAACCGCGACCGAATGCCAGGGGGAACCGCCGAGTGCGCATTGCCTCAGAGCGAGCGCACCGAGCGTGAAATTGGCAACTGAAGCCGTTCTAATTGGGCTTCAAGTGGGGGAAATGGGTTGGCAGTCGTCAGAATAGAGGCGTGACGAATCCCCGTGAACAATGGCAAAAGGCTTTCGACGAGTCGAAAGTTCGTGATGAGAACTATCAGACGATGTCGGGCATTCCGCTCGAACCGGTTTACGGTCCCGAAGATGGCGACTTTCCGGGTGTCTATCCGTACACGCGAGGACCATATGCGTCGATGTATCGCTCAAAGTTGTGGACGATGCGGATGTTTGCTGGATTCGGTACCGCTATTGATACCAATCAGCGGTTCAAAGAAATTCTGAAGTCGGGTGGCGACGGACTCTCCACTGCGTTCGACATGCCAACTCTTCTCGGTCTTGACTCTGACGACCCGATGTCACTTGGAGAAGTTGGTCGATGTGGCGTTGCGATTGACACTCTCGCCGACATGAGTGACTTGTTCTCCGATATTGACCTCGGAAGCATCACAACATCAATGACGATTAACTCGCCAGCCGCAGTTTTGCTCGCCATGTTTGTGGCCCAAGCCGAAAATGCCGGAGTGCCCCGTGCCAAGTTGGGCGGTACTTTGCAAAATGACATCTTGAAGGAATACCAAGCTCAAAAAGAGTTCGTTTTCCCTCCACGCCAGTCAATGCGCCTTGTGCGCGACACCGTGGCTTTCACCGCCGCCGAAATGCCGCGTTGGAACTCAATTTCGATTTCTGGATATCACATTCGTGAAGCTGGTTCGACTGCGGCCGAAGAACTGGCATTTACATTGGCCAACGGATTCGCCTATGTTGAGTTAGCTCGCCAGGCTGGATTACCAGTTGATGCATTCGCCCCGCGTTTGTCGTTCTTCTTCAATGCTCATATCGACTTCTTTGAAGAGATCGCGAAGTACCGCGCGGCTCGTCGCATTTGGGCGCGTTGGATGAAAGAGCGTTACGGTGCGACAACCGAGCGTTCGATGCAATTGCGATTCCATACTCAGACTGCTGGTGTGTCGTTGACCGCTCAGCAACCCGAAGTCAACATTGTGCGAACTGCGATTGAAGCTCTTGCCGGTGTGCTTGGTGGAACACAGTCACTGCACACCAACTCAATGGATGAAGCATTGGCCTTGCCAACCGAACGTTCGGCTCGTATTGCTTTGCGTACTCAGCAGGTCATTGCTTATGAAACCAATGTTGCACATGTGGCCGACCCACTAGGTGGCTCGTATTACGTCGAAGCACTCACCGACGAAATGGAACGTCACGCTGAAGAGATTTTTGCGAAGATCGATGAAATGGGCCATGGCTCAATGCTTGAGGGTTGCATCGTTGGAATTGACGAGAACTGGTTCCAAGGTCGTATTGCCGACAGCGCGTACGATCTCGAGCGGGCTTTCAACCGAGGCGAGCGCACCATTGTTGGTGTAAGCAAGTTCCTTGAAGGTAACGAAGAGGACCAGATGGACACCCTCAAGATCACCAATGCCGATGAAAAGAAGCAGCGTGAGCGTTTGTCGGCCGTGAAGCAAGACCGCAACGAAGCGGCTGTACAAGATGCTTTGGATCGATTGGCTAAGGATGCGGTCGATACCGAAGTCAACTTGATGCCAGCATTGATTGATGCTTCGAATGTGTACGCCACCGTTGGCGAAATGATGAACACCATGGCCGGAGTCTTCGGCCGCCACGTCGAGGTACCCACAATCTGATGAACACTGAAAACACTTCACTACGAGTTCTTGTTGCCAAGGTTGGTCTTGACGGTCATGACCGTGGAGTCAAGGTTGTCGCTCGCTTGTTGCGCGACGCCGGAATCGAAGTCATCTATACCGGTCTCTTCCAGACTCCTGAAACAGTTGCAGCAGCTGCTGTTGACGAAGACGTTGATGTCGTCGGTCTCTCGATGTTGTCTGGTGCTCACATGACACTTGCGCCGCTCGTTGTTGCTGCGATCCGTGCCCGTGGCGTCGATATTCCAGTTGTGATTGGTGGAATTGTGCCGAACGGCGATGTTGCTGAATTGAAGGCAGCAGGAATTGCAGAAATTCTCGGTCCTGGTGCTCCAGCCGACGAAGTCGTTGCGGCGGTTCGTCGTGCGGCTGCAAATGCTGCAGTCTGAAAACTGAGATGACTCAACGACAGGGAGTGCCGTTATCGGTTCTTGACCTGTCAATTCTCCGTGAAGGTGCGTCAAGCGGTGATGCTTTAGCTCAGACGACAGCATTGGCACAGTGCGCCGATGCTTGTGGGTACGAACGGTTTTGGGTCGCAGAACATCACAACATGCCAAGCGTTGCGTGCACTGCGCCGCCTGTACTGATTGGACACTTGGCCGCGGTGACATCGCGAATCAACGTGGGTTCGGGCGGAGTCATGTTGCCCAACCACGCACCATTGGTCGTCGCCGAGCAATTCGCGATGCTTGAGGCTCTCCATCCTGGTCGTATTGATGTCGGAATCGGTCGAGCGCCCGGCACCGATCAACGAACGGCGGCGGCAGTACGAGGGTCCGAAGGCGCACTTGGTGCTGAAGATTTTCCCAATGACTTATTTGAATTGATGGACCTTTTGGGTGATCGTCGTTTTGATACGAAGATTGGTGATCACTTCAAGGCGACACCTGCTGCGTCGTCATACCCCAAAATCTTTTTGCTCGGCTCAAGTGGATACAGCGCGCATCTTGCGGCCAAGTTGGGATTGCCTTTTGGTTTCGCTCATCACTTTGATATGGGCGGAACTTTTGAAGCGGCCGAGATCTATCGCTCGCGCTTTGTCCCATCGCATATTTTGAGCGAACCGTACATGATTGTCACTGCCAATGTTTTGGCGGCCGACACTGACGAAGAAGCTTTATGGCACGCAAAGTCGTCGCGACTCACGGGTTATCTGCGTCGCACCGGTCGCTTCTTGCCATTGCCTTCGGCGCAAGATGCCGCCGACCACCCTGATATTGCCGAGGCCGAACGGATGCCTTCAAGTCGCATCGTGGGCAATGGCGAACATGTTGCTGACCAACTTCATCAACTGGTTGTACGTGTCAACGCTAACGAAGCAATGGTCACGGCTGTTGCCTACGAGACTTCAGCACGAGTGCGCAGTCTTGAGTTGCTCGCCAAATACTGGTGATCTCAACAGCGACTGCTTATTGCAGCCCGTGCAACGCCCCGCCGTCGAGCGGTAAACCAACGCCGGTCATGAACTTGGCGTGTTCTGAACACATGAACGCGGCAACATGGCCAAAATCGTCGGGATCGCCAACGACACCTGCAGGAATTGAGGCTGCGAGAGCATCGGGATCGGGATATAGCGATGCGAGCCGATCGGTGAGATGCAATCCGGGTTGAATTGAGTTGACCGTGATTCCATCTTTGGCGACTTCTCGAGCCAAAGTCTTCAAGAAACCAGTCAGACCAGCGCGTGCAGTGTTCGACAAAATCAAGCGATCAATTGGTTCGCGAACCGAAGTTGATGTGATCGCAAGAATACGTCCCCACTTTTGTTTTTGCATCGCAGGTACAACCGCTTGACACATCGCCACGCTCGACACCAGGTTCAGCCGCAAAGCGACGTCGTATGCCTCAATTGGTGTTGATGCAAATGTTCCTGGGGGAGGACCGCCGGCGTTAGCAATCAGAATGTCGATTCCGCCAAGAAGTTTGTTGGTTTGTTCAATCAAGGAATTGACTTGTTCTAGATCGCTCACATCGGCGACGACGGTGTGAACGGTTGCTCCATGCGTTGGGTGTATTGATTCTTTTGCGATGGCTAGCTTTTCTGCCGATCGAGACGCGATGACGATGCTGACCCCATCGGTAGCCAATGCTCGGGCGGTAGCAAGCCCTAAGCCGCTAGAACCTCCGGTAACGAGTGCCCGACGACCGATGATTCCAAGTTCCATGCCGTCATCCTAGGCAGACGCCGATTGGCGGTGACTATTTCTGGCGAGCGCCGAGAACTGTTTTGAGTCGCGCATCAGCCGAAGGACGTGCGCCGATGTGCTCGATGACCCAGGCAGAAATTGTGGTTGCGAATCGTGCCGCATCAACGGCTGACTTGTTGACGAGATAGTGGGCCAAGAATGATCCAGCGAATGAATCGCCAGCACCTGTCGCGTCAACAAGGTTGTTGGTGGCTGGCGGAATATGCGTTGCTTTTCCGTTGTCGTACAACAGCGCACCTTCAGCATCAAGCTTCAAAACAATGAGTGCACCGGGGAAAATCTTGGTGAGTCCTTCAGCAATTGCTAAGGGTTCGTCGCAGCCCGTCAGCATTTGGCCTTCTTCTTTGTTTGGGAGCACGATGTCGAAATTGAGGTCGGTCGTGACTGCCAAGAAATTCTTGACACCCATTTCTTGAATCATTTGAAATGATCCTGGGTCAAATGAAACTGTTGCGCCGTGCTCGCGAGCAATGCGTGCGGCTTTACGGGCTGCCGAACGGGGTGGGTCAGTGAAGAACGACCAAGCGGTGAGGTGCAAGTGCTGTGCGGAAGAAATTGCTTCAACTGGCAACTCACTCGACATGAGATAGAAGTCGGCTCCGTGACCCGAAACCATTGAACGTTGTCCAGTGTGATCGACGAACACCGCGACCGATCCGGTTGAGTGTGCTTCAGTTTCAACAAGGTGGGCAATGACTTTTTCGCGCTCAAGATCTTCTTGGGCGAGTTGTCCGAAACGATCGCGCCCGATCTTGCCGACGAACCGAGTATTCATTCCGCATCGACTGGCCCACACCGCAACATTGGCTGCACTTCCACCGGGAGTCAACATGACCTCGCCAAAGGTGTCGCCACCGCGCAGAAGTTCAGAGTTGGTGCGAATGAGTACATCCCAAGCAAAGTCGCCGAGAACGCACAAGGGCGTTGGGGGATCGGTCAAAGAACTTGAGTTGGCACCCAAATTGGTACTCATGTTGTTCAGGGTATCTGCGAGACTTGAGAGAATGCCGAGTAGTTCTCCCACAACCTTTCATCGAACAGTCGTGTTGTCGCTGGCGGCGGTGTGGATCATCTGGGGATCGACCTACTTGGCAATCAAAATTGGTCTTGAAACCTTGCCGCCGTTCTTGATGCAGGGCGTTCGGTTCACAGTTGCGAGCACAGTGATGTTGGCATTCTTGAAGTTCAAAAAGGTGCCGTGGCCATCGCGAGTTCAAGTGCGCAATGCTTCTTTTATTGGAGTGCTGTTGCTCATCGGCGGCCTTGGCATGGTGACTGTGGCCGAGGACCGAGGAGTTGACTCGGGTCTGGTTGCGACCATTATCGCGATTCAACCGATGTTGATGGCATTATGGGGCGGTCTGTGGAAGACCTGGCCGATACGAATGCAGTGGGTTGGCATGTTGATTGGTATGGCTGGCGTTTTGGTTCTGGTTTCCGATAGTGGTCTTTCCGGATCCTGGAGTGGAACCTCGCTGGTCTTCGTGGCGTGTCTGTCGTGGAGCTTTGGTTCAGCTTTAAGTCGCCGGATTGACATGCCATCTGGTTTCATGGCGACAGCAATTGAAATGGCGGCCGCCGCGATTGTTTTCTTAATTCTGTCGGTGATTTGGCAAGAGAATGTGCAGATGCCAAGTGCGCGAAGTTCGTTGGCAGTCGTCTATCTCATTTTCATTGGCTCAATTGTTGCATTCACGGCTTTTACGTATCTGAACAGTCACGTGAGCGGACCGCTCGCAATGAGCTATGCCTATGTCAACCCGGCTATCGCAGTGCTGCTTGGTGTGGTGTTGAGCGACGAACAAGTTTCGACCAATATGGCGATCGCTTTACCCATCATTTTGGTGGGTGTGGCTATCGTGACGAACTCGTCACGCGGCGTTAAGTCGTGACTCAATCAATTTGACGCGCTGAATGAGTTGGGCAAATTCTTCGTCGTAGGTATCTGATGGCTGAATGAGAACAGCGTCGACTAACCCACCAAACCAGTCATTGATGACCGATGGAAGTTCTTCCCAGGTTCCGGACGGGATCAATGCATCAAGAACTTCATCCGTCATCAGTTGTCCGAGTTGTGACCAATCGCCGCTGCGAGTCATGGCTTGCAACCGGGCCCCGAGATCGTCCCAGCCAAATAGCTCGAGAGTTCGACGATAAGCGGGTGTTGAGTACAAAAAGCCCAACACTGCTCGTTGGGCCTCGCGACTTTGGTCAACCGATGCTTGAGTAGGGCCCGTGATGTAGGGAATTGCAATTGCTACGTGAACATCGTTGGCTACCCGTTGTGCTGAGTTAATGCCCTCGGCCAGTCGTGGCAAAGCGCGGTCGCGTAGAAAACGAGGATGCGAGTTGGTGGGGTGTGTCACAAACCATTCGGCTACTTCGCCCGCAAGGCGTATTGCATTGTCATTGACTCCACCGAGAAGTAATTGAGGACCTGCGTGGGGAAGAGGTCCTGGGTTGAAGAACGGCTGAAGTCGATTCATGCGGTAATGCTCGGTGTCAACAATGAATGGATCACCAGTGGCGAAACTATTCCAAGCGGTTTTCACTGCGACGACGTAGTCGTTCATCTTGCGAATGGGCGATGACCATGGAATTCCGAATCGTCCTTCAATGTTTTGCTTAATTTGAGTTGCAAGCCCGAGGTCGAAACGTCCTGCGCTCATCTGCGAGAGATCCCAAGCTTGGAGGGCAAGCAACATGGGGCTTCGCGGGAATGCCAAAGTGAGACTGGTCTGAACCCTCAAAGTTGTGGTGTGCTCAAGTGCCAATAGCGCAACGGCCATTGAGTCGTGGACTGTCTCGGGAATGTGCAAAATGTCGTAGCCGAGGTTCTCGACGTGCTGGGCGTACTTTCCTATTTCGTTGAGCGGAATTCGGTCGCTCATGCCAGCAATAACTTTCATGGGAGAAATCAGCCTTCTGTCTTGTCGGTAATTTTGGCGAATATGAGGTTCATCAATTGTTCTGGGGAATTACCGCATGAATCGAGTTCGTTTGAATTGACGAGCAATGTAAGTGAACCATCTTCGTATTCGCAAATGACGCATGGTGTCATGTATCCGGGAGTGGCGGCAACCGGTGCTGGAACATCATTGCGATGATGTAGTTGAAATTCAATTCCGAGGTCGGTGACACATCTATCCCAAGTAGGCCGGCGAGAAAAAGTCGAATGAGTGATATCGCAGAGTGAGCAATGCTGATTCAAGAGAGTGCGACGTAGAAAATACGCGATTTCCCCGGCAGTTGTTCCTGTGGCGTCGTAGACCCCGTGGAGTCGTACGACTTTTTCCGAGAACGTCACCTTCATATGTTGGCATAGTCGTCTTTGCAGGGTCGTAGCAGTCGTCGCTACCTCGGCATTTTTGGTAGAAATAGATGCAGGAAACGAGGTCATGATGGTTCATATTCCAGTTCGAGGAGAATTGCCAGCTCGCCTAGGTCCGTCTGTTCAGGCGCTTCCCAACTTTGGCCCGAGTGTGATGGATGCGAGTGTCTATCGCGATACAACTCGTTTTGAACTTGAACGTGAGCGCGTCCTTGGTCGTCATTGGATGATCGCTGGTCGTAGTGCGCAAGTGGTGGACTCTGGTGACTGGATTACTTATGAAGGTCATGACGAAAGCGTTGTTGTCGTTCGGCAAGCCGATGGTTCATTATCGGCTTTCCACAATGTGTGCCGCCATCGTGGTCCGGCAATTGTTGCAGAAAAGACCGGTTGCGGTGCTCGCCGCTTTTCTTGCCCGTATCACGGCTGGGTCTACGACACGAAAGGCAAGTTGGTCGGTATTCCCGAGCGTGAAGATTTCGGTCCAGACCATATCGCCGACATTGGAGCAATTCCAGTTGCGGTAGGCGAGTGGGGCGGTTGGGTGTGGATCAACATGGCCGGACCGGAAAAGGCCGTGCCGTTGCTCGAATCAATTGGTCCAGATATCTCAAGCGACCTTGGCGCATTCAAGATGGAAGACATGATTCTTCATGAAGTCGTTGAATGGGATGTCCCAATCAACTACAAAACGATCGTTGACGGGTTTAACGAGATTTATCACGTCACAGAGTTACATCATTCGCCGCCAGAGTTCACCAAAGCGACGCGATTTGCCTCGTTCCATGTCACTGGTGACAACTTCATGTGTTTTGTACCACGGCCGGCGTCGCTCGATGAATTGAGTAGTGACTCATACGATCACCATCAGAATTCAATTTGTCACTATGTGGTGTTCCCCAACACGGTGTTCAATTGCAACCCCGAACATCTTCAGGTCTTCCAGCC
>ENA-OUVC01000562-OUVC01000562.1-marine-metagenome-genome-assembly--contig:-NODE-562-length-23969-cov-3.605977_pt1 | contig 23969 bp, 25 predicted proteins | sample MGYA00248622_ERZ508571 | MGnify/ENA primary metagenome ERZ508571 (study PRJEB26236, sample SAMN06267175) | marine metagenome | isolation source: Columbia River Estuary | place: USA:Columbia River Estuary... | reverse complement strand
GCTATACCAAGTGGGAGAGTAGGTCGCTGCCTTTTTTTACGAAGGCCCGTACGTTGTACGGGCCTTTTTTTTTGTGCATAGGTCAAGCGAATCTGACTAAACACGTCAGATCCAACCCAAGGACCATAAAAAAACCCGTCTGGTAGCTACCAAACGGGTTTTTTTGTGTGTGGGGGTATAGGTTAATCGTTAAATATTCCTCGGACTACCGTAAGGACACCTTTAAAACCCAGGTATATCGCACCAAAAAACGCTGCGATTCCTGCTATAAGCACGGGATAAAATAAGGGATGATCTTGATTTTTCAACGCTTGATTAAGCAGTAAAGGTCCTAAAACCATCAGAAAAATAGTCTTTACTAGGGTTTTTACTCCACTGATGATTTTAGATTGATTTACCCCCATTAGACTAGATACTAGCTATGATTTCGTTCAATAGTTGACTAGGTCTTAGTGCGGCATCAAGCTTTTTAGCGTCTGGTTTGTAGTATCCTCCCAAATCCTGTTTATGATGTGCCGTAGCTGTTAATTCATTTAGAATTTTTTTCTCGGATTGAATTAATTGCTGTGCAATTGGTTTGAAGTGTGTGCTGAGTTCTTCATCCTTATCTTGAACCGATAAAGCTTCAGACCAGTATTGCGCGATATAGTAGTGACTTCCTCTATTATCTAGTTCTCCAGGTTCACGTCCTGGAGACTTATCTAGATCCAAGAATTTTTCGGTGGCTTTGTCCAGTGCTTCAGCCAGAATGGCTGCTTTTTTGTTGTTGTTTTTTTCAGCTTCATATTCTAGTGAAACCACTAACGCCATAAATTCACCGAGCGAATCCCACCTTAAATGTCCTTGTTCAACAAATTGTTCCACGTGTTTAGGTGCTGATCCACCTGCACCAGTCTCAAATAGACCTCCTCCTTGCATGAGCGGCACAATGGAAAGCATTTTAGCACTTGTTCCCACTTCAAGAATGGGGAACAGGTCGGTTAAGTAATCGCGTAATACATTGCCGCTGACAGATATGGTATCTTTTCCTTGTTTGAGACGCTCTAAGGTGTAAATCGTTGCGCTGTATGGATCCATGATCGGCAATTCAAGTCCTTTAATGTCCATGGTAGCTAGGTACTTTTCTACTTTTTTGATAACCTGTGCGTCGTGTGCTCGTGCTTTATCTAACCAAAACACAGCAGGAACCATAGTTGCTCTAGCTCTGGCTACAGCCAGCTGCACCCAGTCGAGAATTGGCGCCTCTTTTACTTGACACATACGCCAAATGTCCCCTTTTTCCACGCTATGAGACAGAAGGACTTCGGAAGTATTCTCGTCGATTACCTCCACCGTTCCTGCATGTTCTATTTGGAACGTTTTATCGTGTGAACCATATTCCTCAGCTTTTTGTGCCATCAATCCTACATTGGGTACAGTTCCCATGGTTGTGGGATCGAATGCGCCATGAGCTTTACAGAAATCTATGGTAGCTTGGTATATTGAAGCATAACTGCTGTCGGGAATTACGGCAATAGTGTCTCTTTCTCGATTGTTTTTATCCCACATTTTACCTCCATTTCTGATCATGGCAGGCATGGAGGCATCAATGATCACATCGCTTGGTACGTGAAGGTTAGTGATTCCCTGTGAAGAATTGACCATGGCGATGTCTGGTCCATTGGCTATTGTTTGATTGATAGCTTTTAAAAGCTCCTCTTTTTGTTGGTCTTCAAGTCCATCGATATACGATAAAATACTAGCCAGGCCATCATTGGGTTGTGCTCCTTTGAGTAGATCACCGTATTGGGCAAATACCTCTGAAAAATAGGTTTGTACCGCTACACCAAAAATAATCGGGTCTGAAACCTTCATCATCGTCGCCTTCATGTGCAAGGAGAACAGCACCCCTTCTTTTTTACATTGCGCAATAGATTCGGTTAAAAACTTACTCAATGCACTGATTTCCATGACAGAAGCGTCAATTATTTCACCTGCCAGCAAGGAAAAAGCTGGTTTTAGTGGGTGTTTTTGACCTTGCTTGTCTACTAGACGGATGCTGATTTGTGTTGGTTTTTCTATACTGATCGAACGCTCATTTGATTTAAAATCACCGATGCTCATCGTCAATACGCTGGTTTTGGAATCAGCAGACCATACGCCCATCTTGTGAGGGTTCTTTTTCGCATAGTTCTTTACAGCCTTAGGTGCTCTTCTGTCTGAATTACCTTCTCTAAGTACTGGATTCACCGCAGATCCTTTCACTTTATCATAGCGGGCTTTGATTTCTTTCTCGAGGTCATTGGCCGGTTGATCAGGGTAATTGGGCAGGGCATAACCCATACTTTGTAATTCAGCTATGGCTTCTTTAAGTTGAGGCATTGAAGCACTGATATTAGGCAATTTAATGATGTTGGTATCTGGTTTTGTGGCCAATGTTCCTAACACAGCCAAATCATCTGATATTCGTTGATTTTCCTTGAGACGTTCAGGAAATTGGGCAATAATACGTCCAGCAAGAGAAATGTCCTTAGTCACCACTTCAATTCCGGCATTTTTGACAAATGCTTGAACAATAGGTAAAAATGATTGTGTGGCTAGTGCAGGAGCCTCGTCTGTTTTGGTATAATAAATCGTCGACATAGTTAAATCAATGAATTTCAGGTATGTGTTGTGAAGGGATATTTCGTGAAAACACCCATAACCTACAAGAAGTTATGGGTGCCTCAATTCGATTAAAGAAAGGGAATTTAAGAGCGAACTTCTTTAATTCTGGCTTTTTTACCAGTAAGACCTCTAAAGTAGTAGATTCTTGATCTACGAACTTTACCTTTCTTGTTGACTTCAATTTTCTGCAATGCAGGAAGGTTAATCGGGAAGATACGCTCCACACCTACATCACCAGACATTTTTCTGATGGTAAATGTTTCTGAGGCGCCTTCGCCACGGCGTTGAATAACTACGCCCTTGAAAAACTGAGTTCTTGTTTTCTCACCTTCTTTAATTTCGTAATAAACGGTGATGGTATCTCCTGATGAGAATACAGGAAAATCCTTTTTTTGAATGAATTCGTCCTGAACAAATTTAATTAATGATTCCATGTGTTAAAAAAAATCAAGTTTTGCTAAAAACAACATTCACGGATTTCGTCAGAGGTTGGATTTAATCGTGTGCAAAAATAAACCATTGAATTGGATTCTGCAATATAGTTTGCCGTTTTATTAAGCCAACAGGTCGGGCCGTCTTTCTTGAGTACGTGCCAATGCCTGTTCCTCTCTCCAGGCCTCGATTTTGCCTGCATGGCCGCTGAGTAATACCCCGGGAACAGACAACCCTTTGTATTCGGCAGGCCTGGTATATACTGGGGGAGCCAATAGATTATCTTGAAAACTATCCGTTAAAGCCGAAGTTTCATCATTGAGTACACCTGGAAGTAATCTAATTACTGCATCACAAAGAATCGCAGCACCTAGTTCTCCACCGGAGAGGACGTAGTCGCCCACGGAAATCTCTTGAGTGATGAATAAATCCCGTACTCGTTGGTCGACACCCTTGTAGTGGCCGCACAACATAATGACATTTCCTTTAAGGGATAGCTGGTTGGCGATTCGTTGATTAAGGGTTTCTCCGTCAGGAGTGAGGTAGATCACTTCATCATAAGATCGTTCCGCTTTTAACGCGGTGATACAAGCATCAATAGGTTCGATCATCAGGACCATTCCGGCACCTCCTCCGTATTGGTAGTCGTCCACCTGATTATAACTCAAGGTGGTATAGTCCCTTAAGTTATGAAAATGAACACTGACTAATCCCTTTTCGATAGCCCTTTTCATGATGGAAGCCTCAAACGGACTTTTCAGTAATTCTGGAAGTACGGTAATTATATCAATCCTCATGAGGCAAATCTAGGGAATAACCAGAACTTACCAACCACTATTGCAGTATCAAGCGCTCTTTCTCACCATCTTGGTCAATCATACTGATCACCGTTCTTCGGTATCTAGAAAGTTGACCAAACAATTCCTGTGCTTGGGAGATGTTTTCAACAGCTATTTCATCCACGGCAATAATGACTTTCCCTGCCAACCCATAACCTTTATAACCCTCAGGAACACCAATGATTTTCACCCCTTTCTTGGTTTTGTATTTTTTTTGATCTTCCTCTGTCAAGTTTTTTACCGTCAAACCGATCAAGGGTAGACTCAGCGTGTTTCTTTTTTTGAGGACAACGGGGAGCTCTACGGTTTTTCCATCGCGCAATACCATCAGGGAAACTTGATCCTCAGGTCTTTTTGAAGATAAATACCCGGTTAGATCCGCGTATTTTTTAATCTGTACACGGTCAATTTGAACAATGATGTCTCCGTGTTTAACCCCTGCTAAATCAGCCCCTGAATCAGCTTCTACCTCTTCTACATAGACGCCTTCGAGTTGTTTGATGCCTCGTTCCTTGGCCAGGTATTCAGGAGAAGTGATGGTTTGAATTCCCAAAATACCTGTTTGAACCGCACCAAATTCCATGATATCCTCGACTACTTTTTTGGCGATATTGGCCGGAACGGCAAATGAGTACCCTACATAAGCACCCGTAACCGAAGAAATAGCTGTATTGATTCCAATCAAGTGACCTTGGGTGTCTACCAGTGCTCCACCACTATTTCCTGGGTTTACTGCCGCATCAGTTTGAATAAAGGACTGGTTTTTTCCTAAGTCTCTTGCTTTGGCACTGATGATGCCCGCAGTCACTGTTGACGTTAAATTGAATGGATTGCCCACGGCCAGTACCCATTCACCGATTTGTGTTTGGTCAGAGTCTCCAAAAGTCAAATAGGTTAGTGGCTCTCCAGGTTCAATTTTCAGCAGTGCAATATCCGAGTTTTGATCGGACCCCACCAATTGTGCCGTATAGGTTTGGTTGTTGTTAAGGGTAACTTCTAAATTTTGAGCGGAGGCAACCACGTGGTGGTTGGTGACAATAAATCCATCTGGTGATATGATCACCCCGGAGCCCGTACCTACTTGAGGGGCTTCTTGGAACTTAAATCCATAGAAAAACTCCATCAGTGAGGGTGAATTTTTACTCTGCGCAACGTTTTTAACGTGTACCACAGCATGGATGGTTTTTTCTGCAGCAGTGGTAAATTCAGTAGGTGCGATCGGTTGGTTGTAGGCTACCTGAGTCACTAAGTTGTGATCGGGAGCGCTCCATGGATTTTGTTGTTTTGGGAGCGTCCAAAATAAAATTCCATAAGTAGCCGCGCTACTGGCAACGGCAATCAAAACAGTTTTCAAGTTTGTTTTCATAGCGTATAGAATTAGTCCCCCAAAAATAACAGGAAATTTCAGGTCAAATCGGAGCTTAACTAGACTTTAACGCGCAGGCTTAGATGGATATATGTATATATTTGCCCTATGAAAAGACTGATTCAATTTTCTAAATATCAGGGAACGGGCAATGATTTTGTGCTGATAGATAACCGATTAAATCATTTCCCAAAAGATGATCAACCCCTCGTAGCGCGATTGTGTGACCGTAAATTTGGCGTTGGTGCTGATGGGCTGATTTTGATTGAACATCACGATACAGAGGATTTTTCCATGGTGTACTACAATGCCGATGGTGCTGAATCAACCATGTGTGGTAATGGGGGACGTTGTTTGGTAGCGTTTGCCAGAAAATTGAATATCATCAATCATTCTGGATCATTTATGGCTGTTGATGGGGTGCATCACGCGGTTATAGCAGATGACCAGGTTAAGCTTCAGATGAAAGATGTGTCCGATGTCCAGATGGTTGATGGCGCCTATTTTTTAGATACAGGTTCTCCCCATCATGTGGCTTTAGTCAATTCAGTACAAGACTTGAATGTCCCTGAGGTAGGCTCATCTATTCGCTATGGTCGGTACGGTACCCAAGGGGCCAATGTAAATTTTGTGACACCCAACGAGGATGGGTCATTTTTTGTTCGCACTTATGAAAGGGGTGTTGAGGATGAAACTTTGTCCTGCGGAACAGGGGTGACCGCGGTGGCCATTGCCATGCATTATGCCCAAAAAACCGAGCATACTGCCATAAAAGTTCAAACACCTGGAGGAAATTTGCAAGTTAGTTTTGAGCATTCAGCTCAAGGATACAAAAAGATTTTTCTGACCGGTGGGGCGGTTCATGTGTTTGATGGATCAATAGTAATCAATGATTAAAGGAGAGACCATTTTACTGCGCGCTTTAGAGCCCCAGGACCTTGATTGGTTGTATGGTGTGGAGAATGATCCGGCCATTTGGTCTTGGTCTGACGTGGTTCAACCGTATTCCGCCTACCAATTATCCGAATACATACAAAAGTCTCAGTCTGATTTACTACAAACAGGACAATATCGTTGGGTCATAGCAGACCTTGATAAAAATCCTTGGGGTTTAGTGGACCTGTATAATTATCACCACAAACATCTACGAGCTGCAGTAGGGATTGTTGTTTCACCAGAACACCGTCAAAAGGGAGTCGCTGTACAAGCTTTATCGCTTTTGTCGCTTTGGGCCAAAAACCAATTAGGGCTCAGGCAGTTATATGCTGAAGTACCCCATTTAAATTCGGCAAGTAAGTCTTTATTTTTGCGTTCTGGTTATCTCCAAGCGGCTGAAATTAGAGACTGGTATCGATTTGGAGAAACGACTCAACATCAAATTATTTTTCAAAAATGGCTCTAGCACAAAAAAAACATAAAGTTCTGTTATGGGGATTTTTATCCTTGTTGGCCCTAGGTGTCACTATCCGATTTCTGTTTGTATTAGTTTGGTCTCCAAACACTCAGTTCGAAGACCAACAGGTAATCTATATTCCCACAGGAGCAGATCAGTCAATCTTTATGGACCGGGTGGCTCCGTATTTGAAAAATCCGAGTTCGTTTGAACGTTTTATCAGTGTTCGCCAGGGCTGGGAGGTGATTAAGCCCGGAAAGTACACCTTGAAATCCTCTATGAATAACTTGGACATGTACCGTAAGTTCAGGCAAGGATCAGAGACGGTTAAAGTGGTATTTAATAATCAAGATCGATTGGAATTATTAGCTGGGCGTGTGGGTAGTCAAATCGAAGCGGATAGTGTGTCACTGATGAATGCATGGACAGATCCCCAGTTTTTGGCTGATAAAAAATTGACCAAAGATCAAGTATTGGCTATATTTCTACCTAATTCTTATGAGTTTTTTTGGAACACTGATGCTACCTCCTTTAGGGACCGTATGTGGGCTTATTACGAAAAGTATTGGACATCAGAACGCAGAGAGTTGGCACAACAACAAGGGCTTACGCCTATAGAGGTCTCTTGCTTGGCCGCGGTAGTACACAAAGAGACTGTTCAATCAGAGGAGCGTGCCAGAGTAGCAGGTGTTTATTTGAATAGACTGCGCATTGGTATGAAACTACAGGCTGATCCTACGGTAATTTTTTCGATAAAATACCAGAGCAACAACTTTGATCAAGTCATTAAACGCGTATTTCATAAGGATTTACTCGTGGACTCTCCATTCAACACCTATCGCTATAAGGGAGTTCCCCCTGGATTGATCGCTATGCCTGATTTATCTGCTATAGAGGCAGTACTTCAACCAGAATCACACAATTATCTGTTTTTTGTAGCCGACCCCTCAAAACCCGGTTACCACCGTTTTTCCACTCACTACGGTCAACACATCAATCAGAGTAAAAGTTATGTGCGTTGGGTTGATCGCCTAGGTATTGATCGTTAAAATATGTTAATTTGTTCATTATCAGATAGTTGTTCATAATATTGATTCACTATTTGATAAATAGTTGTATATTTGCCACGTTTTGGCCCTAATGCCTGATCGATGAGCACCATAACGCGCTATACTTTAACAGGAATTTTTTTGGCTTCAAGCTTTTTGGGGACACTCTCTTCTTTGTGGAGATTTTCTTTGCCAGAATCTGCTCAGATAAGTGATTATTCCATAAAATTTGGTATGGATGAATCATCGGCAACAATTTTTGATTTCCCCTATTTGTCAAAGGACTACAATGGATTTAAAGAGGCATTGGCTTTTTTGGAGTCTCGGGGAATGTACCATAAGGTTAATCCATACGGTTATGTAGGAAAATATCAGTTTGGCTCCGAGACCTTGTCGCTTATGGGTGTGGATCGTGTATCGTGTTTTGTGCTCGACCCATCTTTACAAGAAAAAGTGTTTTATCACCACACAGCGCGCAATAAGTGGATATTACGCAAAGATATTCCTCGATCTGTAGGTCAAGTAATCGACGGTCATATAATCGATGAATCCGGAATATTGGCCGCTGCTCACTTGGCAGGAGCTGGTAATGTAAAAAAGTACCTAAGGTCTCAAGGACAGGAGGAATTTAAAGATGCCAACGGCACGCAAATAAAGGATTACTTGGTGCGTTTCTCAGGATACAACATGGACTATGTGTCTAAAACGAAAAATCCTTCCTTTTTGGCTGCCCGCCGCTCACTAAAAAAATAGCCGGTCTTTTTTGGATAAAGGACACCTCCGCTTTTTTCCATAAACCAATAGATTTAGTTTGAATCCATTGGGTAGGAAGGGACAGATCACAGGCGATGCAGAGCAAGGTGTTTTCGTGTAGGTGTTGACATAGGTCCTGAAATAAAGACAAGTTGCGGTAGGGAGTTTCGATCCAAACTTGTGTTTGCCCCTCAGTTTGAGCTGTTTTTTCCGCTTGCTTTAATGCGGACTTACGCTCTAGCTTATCTATGGGTAAATATCCGTGAAAAGCAAAACTCTGGCCGTTAAATCCACTACCCATTAGAGCAAGCAATATGGAAGAAGGCCCGATTAATGGGTGAACAGAAATTTGTTTTTGGTGGGCATATCCCACCAAGTCAGCACCTGGATCAGCTATTCCAGGACAACCCGCTTCGGACAACACACCTAAATCCTCACCATCAGTACATACGTCTAAGTAGCCTTTAAGCGCTTCAGGATCTGTATATTTGTTCATGGGATAAAGCACCCACTCTGATTGGGGCACCTCTGGCGCAGCGGCTTTGAGGAATTTTCTGGCTGATTTTTCGTTCTCCACCACTAGATGCCGCAAACGCTGCACCAAAACTAAAACTTGGGGAGTAAGTACCTCAGAAGGGTCTTGATCTCCTAATGGTGTAGGGATTAAATAGAGTCCACCCATAGAGGAGTAGCTTTGAATTGGTTAGGAGAGCTTTTTGGACAGGTCCTCGATGTATTTTTTAAACTGTTTATCAGTTTCTGCTAGGTTGTCCACTGTTTTACAGGCGTGTAATACGGTAGCGTGATCTCTTTTTCCAATTTGTGATCCAATACTTGCCAGTGATGCTTTGGTGTATTTTTTAGCAAAAAACATAGCCAATTGTCTCGCTTGCACAATGTGTCTTTTTCTAGTTTTTGATTGCAGGGTATGTACATCCATTTCAAAATAGTCAGAGACCACTTTTTGGATGTAGTCAATAGACACCTCTCTTTTGGTGTTTTTGACAAACTTCTCTACGACTTGTTGTGCTAAATCTAGGGTGATCTCTCGCTTATTAAACGAGGATTGTGCAATCAAGGAAATAATGGCGCCTTCGAGTTCTCGGATGTTTGACTTGATGTGTTTCGCTACATACTCGATGATTTCTTCCTCCATTTCAACTCCATCTTTGTAGAGTTTGTTTTTCAGTATAGAAACCCTGGTTTCGTAATCAGGACTTTGCAATTCAGCGGAAAGACCCCATTTAAAACGAGATAAAAGTCTTTGCTCAATGTCTTGCATGTCCACAGGAGCTTTGTCAGAGGTCAATATTACCTGTTTACCATTTTGGTGTAAATGGTTGAAAATGTGGAAAAACACATCTTGAGTACCTGATTTTCCAGATAAGAACTGGACATCGTCGATAATCAGTACATCTATCTGTTGGTAGAAATGAATAAAATCAGTTCGGGCATTTTTCTTTACGGAATCGATGTATTGTTGTGTAAACTTCTCAGCCGAGATATACAAAACAATCTTATCCGGGTACTTGTCTTTAATTTCTATGCCGATAGCATGTGCCAAGTGGGTTTTTCCTAATCCGACACCACCAAACACCAACAGCGGGTTAAAAGAGGTTCCGCCTGGTTTGTTGGATACAGCCAAGCCAGCAGATCTAGCTAGTCTATTGGCATCTCCTTCAAGAAAATTTTCAAAGCTGTAGTTTGGGTTAAGCTGTGATTCAATTTTCACATTCCTAATTCCAGGAATGATAAAAGGATTTTTAAGCTCTGGATTTTTTGACTTAATCGGGGCATCAACCTCTTGAGGCATCATGGCTGATGATCTATTGGCAGATGGTATTTTTTCAGTGAAAGGTTCTTTGTTTCCATAAGTGTTCTCCATCTTAATGATGTAGATCAATTTGGCTTGTTCACCGAGCTGCTTAGTCAAAGCAGCTTTGAGCAACTTGACGTAGTGTTCTTCGAGCCACTCGTAAAAAAACTTACTGGGAACTTGAATGCTTAGCGCATTTTCTGTGAGTTTGACAGGCTTAATCGGTTCAAACCATGTTTTGAACGCTTGTGGTTGAATGTTGTCTTTGATGAATATCAAACATTCATTCCATACAGCGTTCGCGTCATTACTCATCTTTGAATCGTAGGTATTATTTGGTTGGTTTAATTTGGGGCGATCCGCAAATTTGCTGGGCAAATGTAGCAAGTAGATCGGTTGACAAATATGTGAACAATTATTTAAAAAAAAAAATAGATCAGTGCTAGATTTTGTTCTTTTTTTGTTTTCCTACACTTATTTATCTGTCTTTCACTAAAATATAAAATTTTCCCAATTTATGATTGAAAATAACACCCAAATAAAGGTGAGATATGCGGAAACCGATCAAATGGGTGTGGTGCACCATGCTAACTATGCTTTGTATCTTGAGCTAGCACGTATTGAATGGTTATCCATGTTGGGCTTTTCCTATGCTGAGATGGAAAAACAGGGTGTTATATTACCTGTGGTCTCTCTATTGGTCAACTACAAACGACCGCTGTATTTTGACCAGAATGTTCAAGTGGTTTGTCGGTTGAGAGAGATACCCACATCAAAGATCACTTTTGACTATGAACTGCTCGATGATAAGGGAAATGTTACAGCCACGGCGACCACTGTTTTGGCTTTTGTCAGTCAGGACACAAAAAGGCCCATTCCATGCCCTAGTCATTTGATGCAAGTGCTAAGGGATTCTATAGGATAGGCTCCCAAAAACAATCTTTTTTATCCCCCCACATTTTAGTGAATTCCTCCACTAAAGTAAGGGGGACGTGAATTATGAGTTCATAACCTAAGGATAGGTGTACTAGCTGTTCTGTATTGATTTGATTTTTTTGGGTCCAAGACATAAATGACTGAAACTGTCCATGAGAGATCCTCGCTTTGAATGTTTGTGTGAGCCGTATTTCTTGTATCTCGGCCATGGTTAATACACCATGTGCTGTTTCTTTGTAGGCTTGTATCAATCCGCCGACACCCAACTTAACACCGCCAAATTCACGAACAACAATGACGCCGGTTTGGGTTAAGTCAAAGGCGTTGATTTGGCCGAGAATAGGTGTGCCTGCACTAAAGTTCGGTTCACCGTCATCAAAAGATTTAGTCTGGTATTGGTCGGGTAGGGTGCCCATCCGCCAGGCATAGCAGAAGTGCCTGGCTTTAGGGTGTTTCTTCCGCAACTCAGTCAGTAGATCTTTGAGATCACTCGCCGAATTAATTGTAAAGGCGTAGCCCCAAAATTTACTTTTTTGCGCTTTAAACAAATAGGGGCCTGAGGGTGCGGATAGTGTTTTATAGAAAAACGGTTTATTCATGACCCGCCAGATAATAATCAATGCGATCTGGTCCCAAAATTTCGCTGTAGTCAGGGTTTGACCTTAGTTTTGGGGCCAATACTCCTTGATTCAAAGTTTTATGCACTTGAATCACCCTGATTTCATCCCACAGGCCACTTTCAAGCCATTTAGTCAGCGTGTAGGCGCCTCCCTCAACCAAAATGCTCAAGATTCCCTGTTTGTATGCTTTTTTCAGTACTTCGTCTACCGTATATTGAGCAAGAGTCCAATGGCTGACCTGTTTACCTAATTCGATCGGTGGTCCAATGTGAATAGCCTTAGGATGCTTCCAAAGCGGCGCTGAGTCTAGGGCTCTTCCATGGGGATCGTACACCAGGGGAATGGGGTCTGGTCCGCTCCAATGACGTGTATTGAGCTGTGGCCTGTCATCTAGGACTGTTTGAACACCGATTAATATCGCTGCCTCCTGGCTTCTCCACTGGTGAACTCGTTGATTCACAGGGTGAGACGACAGTCTAAACGGTTCTTTTTTTGATCTAAGAGCAGTGGTTGGGGCCATGAATCCATCTAATGTCTGGGCCCATTTCAAGGTGATGTGGGGGCGTTTTTTTGTCTGAAATGTAAGAAATCGCTTGTGGTGTTCTAAACAGGCAGACTCTAGAATACCCACAGAAACCTCCAGACCATGCTCGGTTAATTGATGAATCCCTTGTGAGCAAACCAAAGGATTAGGATCTGTGCAACCGATGTATACCTTCTTTACACCTGATTGGATAATAGCTAGTGAGCACGGAGGTGTTTTTCCGTAATGGGCACATGGTTCTAAGGTAACGTAGAGAGAGGCGCCAGCCAGTTTTTCTCTATTTCTCACACTGTTTAAAGCAACTACCTCGGCATGAGGCCCTCCATAGGGAGCTGTAGTTCCCTGGCCGATAATCTCTCCGCCTTGATCGATGATTACACAGCCAACCCTGGGATTTGGGTAGCAATCAATCGGTGCATTTTTGGCGCACTCAATGGCGCGAAACATATAAATTTCGTGTATATTCACGATGCAAAAATAGGGTTTTTTACCCAGCTCTGATCCCTTGATTCCATGAAGATTAGCCCATTAACTCCGTCCGAAAACCAAGCTGTAGCAGACCTTGTGCGCTCTGTGATCCTGGAGCATGGCGTGCCTAAGGTAGGTACGGCCTATGCGGATAAGTCCCTGGATGACTTATACGCCTATTATCAGCAAAACTCCGGAATTTACTACGTGCTTAAAGACGAAAATGGACAAGTAGTTGGAGGGGCCGGCATTGCTCCATTGGAAAACTATGAGGGTCCTGTGTGTGAGCTTCAGAAAATGTATTTTTACCCCAACGCCCGTGGATTAGGCTGGGGTAGTGCCATGATTGATCAGTGCTTGTCTAAGGCTAGAGAAATGGGGTATGAGCAATGTTACTTGGAGACGATGCCTCAAATGCTTGATGCCCAAAAATTATACCTCAAGAAAGGGTTTAAATACATCGACGGTCCCATGGGTGATACAGGGCATTGTTCCTGTCCGATTCACATGTTGTTGGCGCTATAAAATGGATTGGAAAACGATTAAATCTTCTTGGTATTCCGAGCTGTCTGGTCTTTATGCTAGAGAGGAGTTAACCGCGATGTGGGGTTTGGCCCTGAATCATTTTCACGGGTTTAATTCTTTTTATGAACACACCCATCCAGCCTGGGAACCTGACCGAAAAGAGTTGGATCGGTGGATCGATTTGCTTGATCAACTTCAATCAAACATTCCCATTCAGTATGCGCTGGGTGTTGCCGATTTTATGGGTATGTCCCTCCAGGTAGGTCCAGGAGTATTAATTCCTCGACCTGAAACAGAAGATTTAGTCATGACGATCACCCAAGAAACCACTCACTCCCCAAGGCGTATGATCGATTTGTGCACGGGTAGTGGGTGTATCGCTATTTCCCTTGCTCAGCACTGGCAGCAAAGTGAGGTTGTTGGTGGTGATCTGAGTGAACAGGCATTGTATTGGGCTAGAAAAAATGGACAGAAATACGCGCCCCAAGTCCAGTGGAAGAGTTTGGATGTACTCAAAGGCACTTCCATGCCCGAGGAGTGTTTTGATTTAATCGTGGCCAATCCACCGTATGTACCCATCAGCGACCAATGGGAGATGTCTGCGCATGTCTTAGGTAAGGAGCCAGACATGGCACTATTTGTGCCCGATGATGATGCGTTGCGCTATTATGAAGCGATAGCGGTTTGGTCCACCCACCACTTAACGGATGGCGGATGGCTTTATTTTGAAATACATCACCAAAAGGGCCCCGCATTGGTTGATTGGTTAATCGATCAAGGATTTACCTCGGTCGAGTGTATGCAAGATCGATTTCGAAAAGACAGAATTATTCGTGCAAAATGGATGAATTGACAGAAAAAAAAAGGTTAGAAGCGCTCAGGGAAGAACTTCATCAACATAATCACCAGTATTATGTAGTGGATACACCTGAGATTAGTGATTTCGAGTTTGATCAAAAAATGCGTGAGTTGATCTCCTTGGAAGCCAAATACCCTGAGTGGTTTGACCCTAATTCTCCCAGTGTCCGAGTGGGGGGTGGCTTGTCTCAAGGCTTTGTTTCTATGGCTCATAGGTATAGAATGTATTCCTTGGATAATTCGTATGAGTTAGCAGATCTGACAGACTGGGAGGAGCGCAATTTAAAACTAGCTGGTCAAGATTCCTTTAGCTATGTATGTGAGTTGAAATACGATGGAGCATCCATCAATTTGATATATGAGGATGGCAAATTGATTCATGCAATAACCCGTGGGGATGGTGCGGAAGGGGATGAGGTAACAGCCAATATCCGCACGATTAAATCAATTCCACTAAAACTTAAAGGTAATCACCCTAAGTATATGGAAATCAGAGGTGAAATAATTATACCTCACCATGAATTTGACAGGATGAACCAAGAGCGACTAGCTCGGGGTGAAGAGATGTATATGAACCCGAGAAACACCGCATCAGGAAGTTTAAAGTTGCTCGACACCAAGCAAGTTGCCGAACGTCCATTAGAATGTCTTGTCTACGGAATGGCTGCTGCGGAATCAGATCTGCTTGATCAAGAATCCTTTCTGATTGCAGCGCAAACCTGGGGCTTTAAGGTTCCGGATACATTTGCGTTTTGCAACAACTTATCCCAGGTGATGGATTACGTAGCTCATTGGGGGGAGAAAAGACAAGAACTACCCTACGAAACAGATGGCGTAGTCATTAAAGTGAGTAGGAAGTCGCAACAGGAGATGTTGGGATATACCGCCAAATCGCCTAGATGGGCGATTGCCTACAAGTTTCCTTCGCAACAAGTGTCTACAGTCCTTGAGGGAGTGGTATATCAGGTAGGTAGGACTGGGGCGATTACCCCAGTCGGCCAGTTAACTCCGGTGTTGTTGGCGGGAACAATGGTTAAAAGAGCTTCATTGCATAACGCTGATCAAATAGAGCTTTTGGATTTGAGGATTGGGGATCGGGTATTTGTGGAAAAAGGAGGGGAAATTATCCCTAAGGTGATAGGTGTGGATCTTGCTTCTAGAATGCCTGAAGCTCAGCCTATCTCGTTTGCCCATAATTGTCCAGATTGCGGTACCGCATTAGTACGGGTAGCTGGAGACGCCAAGCATTATTGTCCCAATACTTGGGCTTGTGGCGTTCAAATTATGGGGCGAATAGAACATTTTATTTCTAGAAAAGCGATGGATGTTCAGGGCCTGGGCGCAGAAACAGTGGCCTTGTTATATCATGCGGGCTTGGTACGTACCCCCGCAGATTTATATCAGTTAAGACCTGAGCAGGTATTGCCGCTTGAGCGTATGGCGGATAAGTCAGTTGCTCAATTGATGCTTGGTCTAGAAGAATCAAAAAAACAACCTTTTCACAAGGTTTTGTTTGCCTTGGGGATCCGTTATGTAGGGGAGACAGTAGCTAGGAAACTAGCTTCAGCTTTTGGGTCGATAAGCGCATTGTCCTCAGCTACTCATGAAGCCTTAGTGTCTGTGGATGAAATAGGCGACCGTATAGCGGAATCTGTGATCAGTTTTTTTCAAGATCCCCGGCAAATGGAGTGGGTGCAACGTCTTTCAGATTATGGATTATGCATGGAAGAACTTCAACTTGAACAAGCTGAGTTAACTGAATTACTGTCAGGTAAAACAATCGTTATTTCAGGGGTGTTTACCCAATTTAGCCGGGATGAAGCTAAAGAGTTAATCCGTATAAATGGCGGAAAGGCGGGGAGTTCAATTTCTAAGAAAACATCCTTTGTATTGGCGGGAAGTGACATGGGGCCGAGCAAAAAAGCGCTGGCCGATTCCCTAGGCGTCCCCTTGATCGATGAAAATGAGTTTTTACGGATGATTCAAAAAGTTTAATTTATAACAAAATGTTTGTTTTGTAAATTAATGTACTTAATTATCTTTGTTCCACAATAAGAGTTATGCGCGATTGGGTTTATGGTATTTATTGTCGCTGGTGGTTTCGCAGAAGGGTGCTAAGATACGCTTCACGAGACTTTCAGCGTTTGCATGAAACGTCTCCAGAGGGTCTACGGATTGGAATTCTTGCTCTGGGGTCTCGGCTGACTTCTGACATGGACGCTGCTTGGTTTGCACGACAGCTCCACGTTTCAGAGCAGGACGTTAGTTTATTGATAGTTGACCCAGGATCAAAATATGTAAATTCACTGAGTGAAAGGAGCCTCGAATTATGGTTAAAAAATAAAATTCAAGCACTTGAATTAGAGAATTTTATAGATAACAAATTCAAGTATTTATTTCATATATATCCGCCTGATTTTTGGTCTTTATTGTACCTGGGATTGAATACTAAAGCCTGTGAGCACATCGCCTTTTGGTCTCCAGATCAGGGTCCGGGCACACTTTTTTTACCCATGCAAGATTTGGTGCTTACTGAGTCTTTGCTGAAAACATGGCACCAATTAGAACCCCATATTAAATGGAAGTAAAACAGTTATTGGCAGGAACAGGGGTGGCCTTAGTCACTCCAATGGATGCGCGTGGTGTGGTTGATTACGAGGCGTTGGGACGTTTAATCGATCACAACATCACTAACGGAGTCAACTATTTGGTCGTTTTGGGAACAACAGCTGAGTCGGTTGTTTTAAGTCATGTGGAAAAGAACTCGATCATCCATTTTGTTCGGGAGCATGTAGCCGGTCGAGTCCCTTTGGTGTTAGGCTACGGAGGGAACAACACCGCTGCACTTGTGGAGGGATTTGCTCAAATTGATGTCACGGGTTATACCGCTATACTTTCAGTAACTCCCTACTACAACAGGCCGAGCCAAAAGGGGCTGGAGGCGCATTATTTGGCATTGGCCAGCGCTTCTCCTTTGCCTATATTGCTGTACAACGTGCCTTCAAGAACAGGTTGTAATTTGGAAAACGAGACCGTATGGTCACTTCTCAGTCAGAGCTCGAAATTTATCGGCATTAAAGAGGCCTCTGCTGATTTTGATAAAACTTTGGACCTGCTCGCTCATAGACCGTCTGACTTTTTGGTGATTTCTGGGGATGATGCTACAGCTGCTGAGGCTGTATTGGCTGGCGCTGAAGGGGTGATCTCAGTAATTGGGCAAGCGACTACAGATTTATTCACACAAATGATTCAACAGGCCCAACAAGGAGATCGTCCAGGTGTACAAGTGCTGATGAATGATTTAGAAAAACTTATTGAGTTGATTTTTGTTGAAGGAAATCCAACCGGCATCAAATCATTGCTCTCAATTCTAGGGATTTGTGGTCCACAGGTAAGGCTGCCATTAGTTGCTGCCTCTCCAGGGCTGGAGGACCAGCTCAGGCAAGCTTTTTCCAAGGGGTAAACAACCCAAGTTTTAACTTTTTTATGGCTACCTAGTAGTTGATTAAGCCTTACTATTGTCGACTTAAATAGTTTTTTCATTATCCACTTAGTTTGCTTATTTTTGCCCCATGATTTATTTGAATCGATTTTATGTAGGATTGCTTGTCTTTGGCCTGCTGCTTGTCACTTCGTGTGGTGAAGCTACCAAGATGTTGAAGTCTAAAGACATCAAAGAGCAATACGATTTTGCAGAGCGCATGTATGAAAGCGGTCAATTTCGCAAGGCCAACCTTATTCTCACGCAAATCACGCCTAAGTACATCGGAAAACCTCAGGGGGAGCGTGTCATGTTCTTTTTGGCCGATTCCTACTACCAATTGAAGGATTATCAGCTAGCTAGCTATCAATTTGAACGTTTTTTAAAGTCCTATCCCCAAAGCGAAAAAGCGGAACAAGCTGCATTTTTTGGAGCTAAGAGCTATTATCATTTATCGCCCAAATACTCGCTAGATCAGACAGATACAGACAATGCCTTGGATAAACTACAGGTATTTATCAATATGTATCCTGAATCTTCCTATTTGTCTGAGGCCAATACATTGGCCAAGGAATTAACCACCAAGAAAGAACAAAAAGCTTTTGAAATTGCCAAGCAATACAATCGACTGGGTTCGTATAACCTAACCGTTTTGGTCTCTGCGGTTAAAGCATTGGACAATTTCTTAATGGAATACCCGGGATCTGTGTTCAGAGAGGATGCTTGGTTTTACAAGTTAGAATCACAGTACACCATGGCTATTAACAGCACGCCCGATAAAATCCAGGAGCGCCTCCAAGAAGCTATGTCTTCATACCAAAGCTTGATTAAGTATTTTCCGAATACAAAACACCAAGAAAAGGCGGAGCAGATAGTCAAACAAATCGAAAAACAACAAACAAAACCATAACACCGAAACGATGAGTGATTTAAAGAATTCTAAAGCCCCAGTAACCACCTCTACCATCGACAAGAACAAGTTTGATGCCGCTACAGGTAATATTTACGAAGCGATTTCAATCACAGCCAAAAGAGCAGTACAAATCAATGCCGACATCAAGAAGGAATTGGTGGAGAAGCTTGAAGAGTTTGCAACCTATAGCGACAGCCTTGAGGAAGTCTTTGAAAACAAAGAACAAATCGAAGTGTCCAAATATTATGAAAAACTACCAAAACCCCATTCTATGGCGGCAACAGAGTGGTTAGATGGTAAAATCTACTACAGATCTACGGATAAACAATCATAAATGCTACGCGGTCGCCATATTTTATTAGGCGTAAGCGGTGGGATTGCCGCGTATAAAACCGCTTTTTTAATCCGTTTATTCAAACAGGCTGGCGCAGAAGTTAAGGTGATCTTAACAGAAGCGGCCAGTCATTTTGTTTCCCCACTTACCCTTTCCGTATTAAGCGAATATCCTGTTCAGCAAAACTTTACAGTTGAATGTGCTGAGGGAACCGTTTCTTGGAATAACCACGTTGAGTTGGCCCAATGGGCTGATATGATGGTAATTGCACCTTGTACCGCCAACACATTGTCTAAAATGGTATCGGGTACCGCAGATAATTTTCTGTTGGTAGCCTATATGTCGGCAAATTGTCCTGTGTTCGTCGCTCCTGCTATGGACTTAGATATGTATGCCCATCCGTCTACCCAGGCACATTTAAAAAAACTGACTGATTTTGGTCACTCGGTGATTCCTGCAGAAACGGGCTTTCTAGCTTCAGGTCTACACGGTACAGGTAGGATGGCAGAACCAGAAAATATTTTATGGCACATCAATCAATGGTGGTTGGATCGAATGCCGCTTCGAGGAAAGAAAATTTTGATCACCGCCGGTCCAACTCATGAACCCCTAGATCCAGTTAGGTTTATAGGTAATCAATCCAGTGGCAGAATGGGGATTGCTCTAGCTGACCAAGCGGCACGACTAGGCGCAGAAGTAGTATTAGTTCTGGGACCTAGTGCTTTGGCACCCCAACAAAGTCAAGTGGTTTTACATCGAGTTGAAACAGCTGTAGAAATGCTTGAGGTATGTAAAAATAATTGGGACGGAGTGGATGTGGCTATTTTTGCCGCTGCGGTAGCAGATTACCGTCCTGAAAAAGTGGGTACTCAGAAAATTAAAAGGTCATCAGAACCATGGTCAATTTCTATGGTGCCCAATCCAGATATTGCCGCTCACTTTGGTGCTATTAAGGGGAGTACCTTTTTAGTGGGTTTTGCTTTAGAGACCCAACACGGTTTGTCCTACGCCCAGCAAAAAAGAATAGCTAAAAACTTGGATGCTATAGTACTCAACAGTTTGGAGGAACCTGGGGCAGGATTTGGCATGACCAATGTGGTTCACTGGATTGACCAACAACAAACAAAGTCCTTTGAGTTAATGGAAAAAACCAGGGTAGCTGAAGTACTTTGGGAACAAATCATTGCTCAGCTATGAAAGTGCTTGTTTCTTTGTATTTGTGTTTGATGACTTGGTCCATCTGGGCTCAAGACTTTAATGCGCAGATCCAAGTAGATGCTAGCAGGATCGATATGTCCAATAAACAAGTTTTTGCTGCTTTGCAAAACGATTTGACCAGCTGGTTTAACGCTACCTCATTCTCAGGGAAACGAAGAACTGAGTCAGAAAAAATACGGGTACGGTTTTATCTAAATATACTTACTTACCAGGATGATTTTTTCACGGCTACCCTTCAAATGCAGTTAGGTCGACCCATATTTGGCACATCCTATGAATCGCCATTGCTGTCCGTGATGGATCAAGAAGTCTCCTTTGCTTATGAGCCTTTTTCCCCACTGGTTTGGTCAAAAAACAATTTGCAAAATAACCTGGTAGCTGTTTTTGGTTATTACGCTTACCTGGCTTTAGGTGTTGATGCGGATACATTTGCCCCTATGGCTGGGACACCTTATTTTGTCTCTGCTCAACAGGTGGTCAATACAGCGCAATCTGCTTTTCCTGGGTGGAACGATGGTTCAAATACCTACAGTAGATCAGCGATTACTCAGGCGTTTAACACACCTGCCAACAAGCCATTTAGGACTTTTTTGTATCAATACCACCTTCAGGGATTAGATCAACTGGCGGTTGATCCTGAAAAGTATCTACCTTTTTTAGCGGAGCAAATCAGCAGTTTAAAGTCACTATTGCTCAGCAGACCACAAAATCCACTGTTTGTATTACTTTTTGATGCCAAGTCGGATGAGTGGGTTCAGCTTTTCAGTCAAGGACCGAGTTTTGATGCGCAATTATTAAAAGCAGATCTCGATTTGATGGCCCCCATGTTTGCACAAAAATGGCGATTGTTTACCCGATAATCACGCTTTATTGATGGGGGTATTTGCTATATTTACCGTTCATTTTACATCCCGTGTTACAGCGATTAGAGATTAATAATTTTGCCATTATTCAGTCACTCTCCGTGGAGTTTGGCCCTGGCTTGTCTGTCATTACAGGTGAGACTGGCGCCGGTAAATCAATTTTATTGGAAGGTTTATCGCTGGCACTAGGTAAGCGTGCTGATTTATCGGTTTTAAAAGACAGTAGTCAAAAGGCGGTTATTGAAGCGTTGTTTTACCTGCCTGACATGCCCTTTGAGGCTTTTTTTTCACAAAACGATTTAGATCAAGAGCCTGAACTTAGGCTGAGAAGAGAGTTGACGCCTAGCGGAAAATCCCGCGCGTTCATCAACGATACGCCTGTTACACTTGACGTGCTGTCCGCCCTAGGTGGACAATTGATTGACGTTCACGCACAACACCAAACACTTCAATTATTCGATCAAAAAAATCAACTTTCTATTTTAGATGGTGTTGCAGATGTTTCCGCTTTATTGGTGGAATACCAGTCCCAATATCAAGAGTATGAGGCACTGAGAAAAAGATTAGCTGAGCTTCAAAAATCTAGAGATGAAGCCATAGCGCAACAAGATTATTTAGCTTTTTTGGCTCAGGAGTTGTCCGGGGTTGACCTCAAGGAGGGTGTCTACGAAGAGTTAGAAGCTCAGGAACAAGAACTTGCCAATGCTTCTGAAATTGCCGATCAATTGGGTCAAGTAGATTTGATTTGGCATCAAGAACAATTGGGTGTCTTGGAAGGACTAAAACAGCTGAAGTCGATCTATGCTAAACTTGCTGTTATTGGTCCTTTTTACGCAGATCTTGCTCAACGAGTTGACGCAGCCTTTATCGAATTAAGCGATGTGGCTCAGGAATCTCAACGCAAGGCAGAAGGGGTTGAGTCAGATCCAAACCAACTGGCTTGGGTTCAGGATCAATTAGCTCAATTGGATCGATTGATGCAAAAGCATCAGGTGGCTTCAGTCATTGATTTAGCTAACAAAAAGGAGCAGATTAACCAGTCTTTGGGGCTTATTGAAGATCAACAATACTTGTCTAAAGAGCTTCAATCTGCCCTGGATACGGTTCAAGACAAATTGACATCCTTGTCTGATCAGTTGACTAATGCGCGAAAAAAGGCTATTCCCGTTTTGGAAAATGAACTGACAAAACTCCTTGCCCCCTTAGGGATGCCTAAGGCGAGATTTAATGTCATTTTGCGTGAAGAGAAGCAGTTTAAGCTTCATGGCAGGGATCAGATTGAATTTTTATTTTCTGCCAATAGTGGATCTCCATTTGGTCCCTTGTCCAAGGTGGCTTCAGGAGGTGAATTATCCCGAATTATGTTGAGTGTTAAATCTATTTTGGTTAGATACACCCCTTGGCCTACCATTATTTTTGATGAGATCGACTCAGGGGTCTCCGGTGAGGTATCCAATAAGATGGGTGAAATCATGGCCCAAATGGCTCAGCGTTTACAAGTTTTTTCCATTACCCACCTCCCTCAAGTGGCAGCGCGTGGGGTACAACACTACAAAGTATTTAAACAAGACGATGGTTTGAGTACCCAAACCCACATGCTGCTCATTGATCAAGAGCAACGCGTTTTAGAGATCGCTGAGATGTTGGGTGGTAGGCCTGTTGCAGAGTCGGCAGTAGCCCATGCCAAACAGCTTTTGCTCAGGTAATTTTAATATATTTACACCATTAATTTTCAAGTCTATTCTATGAGTCATCAATTATTGCAAGGTAAAAGAGGAATTATTTTCGGTGCACTAGATCCAAATTCTATCGCGTGGAAAACGGCGATGCGCGTTCATGAAGAAGGGGGTGTATTTGTGTTGACCAATGCTCCTATCGCCATGCGTATGGGACAAATCAATGATTTAGCCGCGGCTACACAATCCACTATTATTCCTTGCGATGCAACCAGCGAAGAAGATTTGCATCAATTGGTTACTCAGGCAGTGGAAATTCTAGGAGGAAAACTTGATTTTGTACTTCATTCAATCGGTATGTCTGTCAATGTGCGCAAAGGCAAGGCCTATACCGATGAAAACTATGATTTTACAGCCAAGGGCTGGGATGTTTCTGCTCTTTCATTCCATAAAGTGATGCAGACACTCTACAAACAAGACGCCATGAACGAGTGGGGAAGCATAGTAGCGTTAACTTATATGGCTGCTCAACGTACCTTCCCAGATTACAATGATATGGCAGATAATAAAGCCTATCTTGAAAGTATAGCGCGTAGTTTTGGGTATTTCTTTGGGCGCGATAAAAATGTTCGTGTCAATACCATCTCTCAATCTCCTACCAAAACCACTGCAGGTACCGGTATTAAAGGCTTTGGCGACTTCTTCGATTACGCACAGGCAATTGCTCCATTGGGCAATGCAAGCGCCGAAGATTGCGCCAATTATTGCGTTACATTATTTAGTGATTTAACCAAAATGGTAACCATGCAAAATCTTTTTCACGATGGTGGTTACAGCAATACTGGTGTTAGTGATTATGTAATGAAAAATTTAGGTGTAAGCGGTGAGGAATAATGTACCGAGCTGAATAGCAACCGTCAACTTCTTCGGCGTCGCACACTTGTACGTTTATAACATCATTCAACATTTTGAAATACGGTAACAACTGAGAATACTATGAATAAAAAATTAGCAGAAGCAATGGGCTTGATTGGTGCAATTCTAAGCAGCATCACCTTTATACCACAAGTGTATAAAACATGGGAAACAAAAAGTGCCGGAGACCTAAGTATGGGAATGATGCTCATTGTTTTTTTTAGCACAATTATCTGGCTCATTTATGGCTTCAGCCTAAAATTAAAACCTGTAATTATTTGCAATGCAATCATCATGGTATTAAGTGCTTTGTTGATTTATTTC
>ENA-OUVC01000561-OUVC01000561.1-marine-metagenome-genome-assembly--contig:-NODE-561-length-24008-cov-3.269734_pt1 | contig 24008 bp, 17 predicted proteins | sample MGYA00248622_ERZ508571 | MGnify/ENA primary metagenome ERZ508571 (study PRJEB26236, sample SAMN06267175) | marine metagenome | isolation source: Columbia River Estuary | place: USA:Columbia River Estuary... | reverse complement strand
GTACGCCAACAGACCCGCAATCAAAATGATCACGGTCAATACACTGACGGTGACGCGGTTGTTCACCGCCCAAGTGGTCAGGCCAAATTCCGGAACAAGTTCCAAGTTTTGTCCTGCGGGGCGGGTGTCTTTTTCTTTGTTTTCCATGGCTTACTTGGCGCTTTCCGTCATCACTTTTACCGACTGTCCTTCCCGTACCGTGCGCGCGCCTTTATTTACTAAGGTCTCGCCCAGGGTCAATCCAGACTTGATTTCCACCTGTTCGCCGTTGTTCTTGCCTACTTCTACGGTCCGCTTCTCTACCAAGCCAATTCCGTCCTTGACCAGCTTCCAAACAAAAACGTAGTTGTTGCCTTCCATGTCTTGCTGAACCAACGCCGCCGGAACACTCAGTGCCTGATCTGCCTCGTAGTCCCGCACCTTTACCTTCGCCAACATGTTGGGCTTGTATTCGGTCGATGCCGGCAAATTCACATACACCTTGTAGGAACGGTTGTCCGGGTTGATGTAGTCCGACACCTGCGTTACACGCGCTTCCAAGGACTTATTGATGGACGGGAAGAACAAATCCACTTTTTGGCCCTTGCCCACCACGTTGGAATAGGACTCGGGGATGTCTGCGGTCACGGAGGCCTTGCCGGTGCTGATCAGTCTGCCCAGCGCCATCCCGGGTGCTGCAAATTCGCCTTCTTTGGCATTCATTTCGTCTACGGTGCCGGCAAATGGCGCCTTCACCCGAGACATGGCCAACTGATTTTGAACCGTTTGGATGCGCTGCTCCAAGGATTCCTTGTTGGTCTTTGCTTGCAGGTACTGCACCTCGCTGCCAATTCCTTGCTTCCACAGGCGCTCCTGCTTTTCAAACAGCGTGGTGGCGAGACTCAATGATTTTTTCACCTCGTCCAAGCTGCTGCGCATCACGGAATTATCCAGCTCAATCAAGGTTTGGCCCGCCACAACACGCTCGCCTTCGGAAACCAACACGCGCTTGATTTGGCCGCCCATTTCCGGCAATAAATTCACGGAACGGTCCGCCTCAACCTTGCCCAAGGCTTCAAAGGAGTGGATAAATGTTTCCGGGCGAACCTCCAATACCGTAATGGAAGTCAATTCGCGGGTGCTGTCCAGCGACGCCAGTTGAGCGTCAATTTCCTGGATGCGCGTTGCAGCCGTTTGCGTCAATGCCACCAGAGAATCCCGCTCGCCTTGCAGCTGCGTCAAATCCGTGGTGTTTTCTTGGGAACAAGCCACGGCACCCAGTGCTACGGCCCAAATGAGAGAATTTTTCATGGTCAAACTAGTGATAAGTCGATTGGGTCAAAAATTAGTTGAAAGTGGTCAGTAGTTTCTCAAGCGACACCCGCTTGTTCAAAACGTTGTTTGCGGCATTCAGCAGCGCAGATACACTCTGCTGGTACTGGTTTTCTGCCTGCGTGTATTCCTGGCTGGACGCCACGCCTTCTTTGAATTTGATATACACCCGATCGCGGATGGATTTGGCCAAAGTTTCGTTGCGCTTTTGGGACAAGTAACTGTTCAAGGCGAAGCTGTACTCCGCACGAGCCAATTTGTACTGCATGGACAACATGCTTTCCGTGTTGGCCAACAAAAGATCCAATTCCTGCAGTTTGAGTTGGGCCATTTTTACCCGGGCCACCCGTCGGCCGGAAGTCAACAATGGAACAGAGGCATTCAACCCCCAGCTGCTAAAAGCAAAATTGGCCGCCTGCGTTCCGGTGGGATCCCAAACGTTGGCAGACTGACTGACGTAGTTGACGTTGGCGCCATAGGAAAGGGACAGTCGGGGCAAAAACGACATCCACTCGTTTTGCATGTTCAACTTGGCACCTTCGCGGTTGACGGCCATAGTGCGGTACTCAATGTGGTTCTTGGGCTCAAAACCTTGGGCCAACAGCACACTGCCACTCTCGGTAAATAAAACCAGCTGCTCCAAAGCATCCGTGAGCACCACGGAGGTGGCTTGGGGAACGCCCATCTGCAGTTTCAGCAAGGCCAAGGAAACCTCCTTTTGGTTGTTCAAGAAACCCAGCGAGTTTTCTAAATTGCTCACCACCAAGGACAGTTGATCCACGTCGGTGGACTCCAGAAAACCTTCTGCTTGCAACGCCTTGGTTTCCAAGAGCAACTTGCGGGTGAGTTCCAGGTTGGAAGAAACGGATTGCGTGTTGCGTTCCGTTACTACGGCAAGGTGGTAGGCTTGCGCCACTTGCTCGCGCACCTCCAGAAGCGACTTTTGGTAGCCCAATTCGGCGGTCTCGGAAACCACTTTGGTGGCCAATAGGGCCACAAAATAGGAACCGTCGAACACCAACTGGCTGGCACTCAGGTTGCCTGAACTAGCATACTTGGTACCGAAGGTCAGCTTGGTCAATTCGCCCGTGCCGCCAAAATCAATGAACTGCGCCGGCAATTCGATGTTGTTGGTGTACGATCCCGCCACATTCACCTGGGGCAATCCGATGGCGATGTTCTGCCAAATGTTGGCTTTGGCCACCTGGCGCTCCAAATCATTGATTTGAGCGGAAGCATTGTGCTTCGCAGCGTACGCCTGGGCATTGGCCAAGCTCACGCGCATTTCTTGTGCGGACAGCATTCCGGCCGTAAGGGCCAAAACCGCGAGGGTCCGAAAGGTTCTTTTCACGGGATGAGGGATTAATTCAATTTTAAGGAAGCAAGAGGGTGCTGGTTCATGTAAGCAGTGCCCCGATCGTTGACAATGGAGAGCATGTAGGACCGCAAACCGTAGTGGTAGAAGTTGCGGTCTTTGAGTAAATTATCGGGAAACCAATCGATTTCCGTCAGGGCTACCATTTGGGCGTAGTGGTACCAAACGGCGTATTCGGGCACAACGTCCGTGCGGTACAATCCTTCGTCCATTCCGCGTTGCAGATTGGCACGTGTGCGCTCCAGAATCATCTGCTTGCGCTGGTCCATGAGCCACGCGTACGTTTCCGGATAGTACTTTTTCATGGAGAACAGCATCGACGGTCCATTCCCGGCCACGATTTCCATGACCTGTTGGTGCTGGTGGAACAACTCATCCAGTGCGTTTTCGGACTTGGCCGTCACTTTCTCCATGGAAGCCATCTGGTGGGCAAAAAAGGAGCGCACGCTGCCGTCCACCAGGTCGGCTTTGTTGGTGAAAAACTTATACAGCGTCTTTTTGGAAATCGACAACTCGCGGCTGACGTCGTCCATGGTGCACGCACGCAACCCAAAGCGCTGAAACAGCGCCATGGCTCTAGCGGCAATGCTCATTTTTGGGGCGTCTTTAACGGGGTTCATTTTCAAGTAGTTGCGATCACGATTTGCAAAAAAAGCAGCGTTACCTCAGCAAAACCGGGTGCAAAGGTATGCCATGGAAACGTTTTACTGTATAAAATGTTTCCCCGGTTTCTTTTATTCTTCTAAAAATTCCCTGTGAATTGCGGCCGGAAGCAATTATTGTTTGCACCGTTCCATAATTGGCGCAGATTGCGCACTTTTGCAAGAGCAAAACCATCCCCCATCACGAATCATGCCACAGCAGGCCATACGCGACATCCTCCAGCTTTCCCCTTCCGCGCAAACCCTTTCGGTTTCCGGCTGGGTGCGCACCTTCCGCAGCAACCGTTTCATCGCGTTGAACGACGGTTCCTGTTTGGACAACCTGCAGTGCGTGGTGGATTTTGAGGCTTTTGACCCGGAGTTCCTCAAGCGAATCACCACCTCGGCCTGCATCCGTGCAACCGGAACGCTGACGGCATCGCAAGGCAAAGGGCAGTCTGTGGAGCTGGCGGTAACGAATTTGGAGGTCCTGGGCGATTCCAATCCGGAAGAATACCCGCTGCAGCCCAAAAAGCATTCCCTGGAATTCCTTCGGGAAATCGCTCACCTGCGCATGCGCACCAACACCTTTGGCGCCGTCATGCGGGTTCGCCACCACGCCGCCTTCGCGGTGCACCGCTTCTTCAACGAACAGGGGTTCTTCTACCTGAACACCCCCATCGTCACGGCGTCGGACGCCGAAGGCGCCGGGGAACTGTTCCGCGTCACCACCCTCCCGGCCCAAAACGCACCCACCAACGACGCTGGTGAAGTAGACTTCACCAAGGACTTTTTTGGCAAATCCACCAACCTCACCGTCAGCGGACAGTTGGAAGGTGAGCTGGGCGCGATGGCCTTGGGCAAAATTTACACCTTTGGCCCCACCTTCCGCGCAGAGAACTCCAACACCGCCCGTCACTTGGCGGAGTTTTGGATGATTGAGCCGGAAATGGCCTTTTACGACCTCCACGCCAACATGGACTTGGCGGAGGCTTTCACCAAGAGCATCATTGCCTACGTGTTGGAACGATGCCCAGAAGATTTGGCCTTCTTGGACCAGCGCTTGGCCGAGGAAGAGCAGCAAAAACCCAAGGAGCAACGCTCCGAACAGGGTCTGTTGGACAAACTGCGTTTTGTGCTGGAAAATCCCTTTGTGCGCCTCACCTACACCGAGGCCGTGGAAATCCTGCAGCGCTCCAAACCCAACCAAAAGAAACAATTCCAGTACCCCGTTGAAGGTTGGGGCATTGACCTCCAGTCCGAACACGAGCGGTATTTGGTGGAAAAGCACTTTAAGGCGCCGGTCATCCTGTACGACTACCCCGCCAACATCAAGGCCTTCTACATGCGCTTGAATGAAGACGGCAAAACCGTCCGCGCCATGGACGTGCTCTTCCCGGGCATTGGCGAAATCATTGGCGGCAGCCAGCGGGAAGAACGCCACGACGTTTTGGTGGAAAAAATGAAGGCCGTCGGAATCGAGCCGGACCACCTGGCCTGGTACCTGGACACCCGCAAATTCGGAACCTGCGTCCACGCCGGCTTTGGCATGGGCTTTGAACGGATGGTGCAATTCATCACCGGAATGGGCAACATCCGGGACGTCATTCCCTTCCCCCGTACCCCGGGCAATGCTGAGTTTTAAGCGCATTCCCTGTACTCCCGCATCCACGCCCTACCCGTGCTCCACCAGAACCTCTCCCAAAAACTTCAGCAAAAGCTGAGCCCGCAGCAGATCCAGCTCATGAAGCTGATTCAGCTGCAGACGCAGTCTTTGGAGGAGCGCATTCAAGAAGAACTGGAAATCAACCCCGCCCTGGAAGAAACGGAATTGGACCGCAACGCAGACGAAGCGCCCGCGGACGAGTGGGATTCCGAATTTCCCGACGGCGACGACGGCGAAAGCAGCGCGTCGGACGATTTGCACGAGGAGCGCGACACCCTGGACTTTTCGGATTACTTCGACGACGACACCCCGGACTACAAGACGCAAACCAGCAACCAAAGCGCGGACGACGAGAGCTACGAAACCCCGCTCGTGGGCACCAAGTCCATGCAGGACTACCTCTTGGAGCAATTGTCCACGGTGGTGCTTTCCCCGAACGACGAAACGCTCTGCAAGTACTTGATTGGCACCCTGGACGACGACGGTTACCTGCGTCGGGCCACGCTGGACATTTGCGACGACCTCGCCTTTACCCTGGGCGTGATTGTGGAGCCGGCAGATCTGGAGCGCCTGATTGAGCGCATTCAATCGTTGGACCCTCCCGGCATAGGCGCCCGCGATCTTCAGGAATGCCTGGTGCTCCAATTGGAACGAAAGCGCCCGGCAACCCCGCTCTCCCGCATGGCCTTGCTGGTGGTGGAAAACGGCTTTGAGGCACTGGCCAAGCGCCACTACGCCAAGTTGTTGGACCTCCTGCACACGGACGAAAGCCAACTCAAGGAAGTGCTGGCAGAAATCGGCAAACTCAACCCCAAACCGGGACTCTCCGTGGGCGGGTCCGGCGCGCCCAACGGCGAGGTTATTGTGCCGGACTACCTCATCACCGTGCACGACGGCCAGCTGGAATTGCAGCTAAACAGCCGCAACGCGCCCGAATTGAACATTTCCCGCGACTACAAAAACATGCTGTCGCACTACAAGGAAAGCAAGGGCAACGCATCTGCTGCGAGCAAGGAAGCCCTCCTTTTTGTAAAGCAAAAAATCGACGCCGCCAAGTGGTTCATCGACGCCATCAAGCAGCGCCAACAAACGCTCCTCCTGACCATGTCTACCATCATGAAGTACCAAGAAAAGTACTTCCTAACCGGCGACGAACGGCACTTGAAGCCCATGATCCTCAAGGACATTGCGGACCAAGTGGGCATGGACATCTCCACCGTAAGCCGTGTGGCGAGCAACAAATACGTGCAGACGCCTTTTGGCACGTTTCTGATCAAAACCTTCTTCTCAGAGTCCATGCTCAACTCCGAGGGCGAAGAAGTTTCCACCAAGGAAATTAAAAAGATTTTGGAGGACTCCATTGGCGAAGAAGACACGCGCAATCCCCTCACGGACGACGCCCTCGCACAACTTCTGGAGGACAAGGGCTACCCCATTGCCCGGCGCACCGTGGCCAAATACCGGGAGCAGTTGAGCATTCCGGTAGCTCGTTTGCGCAAAACGCTCTGATTCCTGTGGAACCCACCGTCCCAAACCAAAGGTCCGCACGCTGGGCGCGCCTACTGTCCACGGTGTTCCACCCGATGCTGGTACCCACCCAGTTGGCGGCCCTGTTTTTAACGTCCTCCCCAACCGGATGGAGTGTGCTTTCTTGGTGGAGTTTGGGTGCCGTTTTTTTGGGCACCGCAGGCGCTCCGGCACTCTCGGCTTTCGTACTGCACCGCATGAACTTGGTCAGCGCGTTCCATTTACCGTTGCGCACGGACCGTCAGTGGCCTTTGGCCGTAGCTGCTGCCGGCATGTACTGGGCCTATAAACTGAACGTTCGCTGGGGATTTCCGGAGGTACTGACTTGGTCTTTGCTGGCCGGCTGCGCCACGGTATTCTTGGTGTACGGCGCACTCCTGTGGACCAAGGCAAGCGGCCACACGGCCGGGATGGCCGCTGCCAGCGGCTCCATCGCTCTAGCTTCCTTGGAATGGGGCTGGTCCCCATGGCCCTTGCTCGCATCCGTCTTCCTCTTGAGTGGCGTGGCCGCTGCAAGACTCCAACTCCGCGCGCACACTCCGCTTGAAATTGTCTGGGGACTCCTTTTTGGCGCCTTGCCCGCCGTGGCCCTGTTGGCCGTGCGCGGGTGACATCGGAGCGCTCCGTCGGTGGAAGGCGTCGTTCTCTCATTCCCTCCTCAGGTACCGAGACTAATTGCTACATTCGTCATTGTAAAAATTCCCAACGATTCCAACCGATTCGACAATGAAACGCATTCTACTTCTCCTTGTCCTGGTGCTTACTGCATCTTTTGGCGCTCGCGCCTCCCACATTTTGGGCGGAGACATCCAATATAAATACGTGGGCGACTCCACGGGCGTACCCAACCAGTACCGAATCAAATTGGTGATTTACTGGGAGCAAACCGCTTTTGACCCGGGCGCAACCCAAACGGTAACCATCCGTTCGGCCAGTTGCAACATCAACACCAACGTCACGGTGACACGCCCCGGCGCTGCCATCAATGCTTTTAATTTGGGCGCGTACGATTGCATCCAGCAAGGAGCGGGCAGCTCCGTCTACAACCCCATGATCAACGTTCACTACGGGTATGTGGTATTGCCTCAAGTATGCAACGACTACTACATGTACTGGCAAACGTGCTGCCGGGTATTCAACATCACTGCGTTGAACAACTCCGGAGGTCAAGGATTTTACTTCGAAACGGAATTGAACAACACGCTGGGCAAAAACTCTTCGCCCAGTTTCGTGTCCATTCCGTTGAGCTACATCTGCATCGGTGGATACACCAACTACCTTCAAAACGCCATTGAGGTGGATGGGGATTCCATTGCCTACGAATTGCTTCCTGCACGTCAGTTGGGCGGCACTACTGGTGTACCCTTGGGATACACCGCTGGGTACACGTATACCGCACCCATTACCACCAACACCACAAATCCCTTTGTCCTGAACGCACAAACGGGGAACATCACCTTTACAGCTACTCAGGCAGAGACCTCCGTCATTGCCGTCCGAGTCAACGAATACCGATACGACACGCTCTATGGTTTCTGGGAAAAAGTGGGGTCCTCCAACCGGGAAATCCAGGTTACCGTAGCGAACAACTGTTTGCCCATTGTAAACGCCGGAGTAAAGTTGAAGTTCCCGTCCCCCGGAGTGAGCTTAGACAACCGCGGTCGTCAAGTTCGGCAGTACAACTGCCTGGACTCCTCCGTCATGCTGCGCTTTACGTTGTCGGTGGAGATGTCCTCGGTGTCCCCCGACGGTTCAGACTTCCGTTTGACTTCACCGAACGGACAGCCCATTCCTATTTTGCAGTTGGTGGGCTACCCGGATTACAACGGCGAAACAGACAGTTTGTTGGTCAAATTGAGCAAGCCGCTGTCCTTGAACGGAGATTACTTCCTCTACTCCAAAGTGGGCAACGACGGAAACACCTTGTTGAACAAGTGCGGAAAGGACATGAACGAGTTCGACACCATCATTCTGAAGGTGAACAACTGCATCAATTTGGACATGCAGCTCCGGAACGTCTCCATTGATGAGGACGAACATCCACATCTGTACTGGCAAATCGATCCCGCCACTTTCCCGTCCTACTTGTTCAACTTGTACCGCGTTTACCGTTCGGCTGACGGTGGAGCCTCCTACCAGCCCATTGCTTCGTTGAACGACTCCGCCGCACGTGAATTCGTGGACATCAGCGTAGACGCCGCTAAGGTGGACGCACAGTCCTACCGCTACTACGTGCAGATGATCTTGAACCAGCAGCAGATGCCTCCCACCAACGTGGTGCACAGCATGTGGTTGCGCGGCAACTTGACCACGGCTTCAAGCGTGCCGGTGGTGTGGAACGAGTACAACGGTTGGAACAACCCGCAGTACCAAATTCAGTGGGGCACGAGCATTGGGCCGAACCTGTGGTTGTGGGAAAACTACGGTACGCCAAACGGAGACACCACCACAACGGTAGTGCACCCCAATTTGGGACCCGGCTTGTACGCGGTGCGTATTCGCACCGTGCGCAACATGAGCCAGGTGTCTGCCGAAGACACGGCGTGGTCCAACTGGATTCAGGTGGGCGAACCCGTGCCGCCGATTCCCCCGATTGACTCCTTAACGGTACCGAACGTGTTCACCCCCAACGGCGACGGTCGGAACGACGGATTCACCATTCGCGGTTTGATGAGCTACCAAACGGACCGGATTGTGAAGATTTTTGACCGGACCGGACTGTTGGTGTACGAGAACTACAACTACGACAACAACGATCCGTGGAAGGGCGAAGACCGCCAAGGTCAGCCGTTGCCCGCTGGCGTGTACTTCTACATTGTGGAAGCGTTTGACGCGGCCAACAATACACCACCTGCCTATGCCGGTCGACGTCGGCAATGGAAGGGCAACGTAACGTTGCTGCAGAAGTAATCGATCTTTTTATCACGCGCCCGGAGGCGCGTTGAAGCGAGGGCCGCCCAGTGGGCGGCCCTCGCTGTTTTCTGACCGTACGGTTTTCCGCCCGTGCTGTGTTTGTACGCTGTAGTTTTGTGCTGTGCCCGACGGTTTGGATCCCTTTGCCCATTTGCGCGTTTTCTTGCGCAGCTTGCCCGAAAAACCGGGCATTTACAAGCACATCGATGCCGACGACAAGATTCTGTACATCGGGAAGGCCAAAAGCCTGAAGAATCGGGTCAACTCCTATTTCCGGGGCAAGCACGACAACCAACGCCTCCAAAACATGGTGCTTCAGGTCCGTCGGATTGAATTCATGGTGACGGAGACCGAGTACGAGGCGCTTTTGCTGGAAAACACCCTGATCAAAAAAGAGCAGCCCAAGTACAACATCAACCTGAAGGACGGCAAGAGCTACCCGTGGATCGTCATTAAAAAGGAACGGTTCCCGCGGGTGTACCCCACCTTTCAGTTCAAGCCCCGCGAAGGTGAGTACTACGGGCCCTACGTCTCCAGCAAGGGCATGTACACGGTGCTGGACTTGATCAAGCAGCTCTACCCGCTGCGCACCTGCAACTTGGCCCTGACGCAAGAGAACATTGGTCAAGGCAAATTCAAGGTTTGTTTGGAGTACCACCTCAAGAACTGCAAGGGACCGTGCGTGGGGGATCAGACCGAAGCAGAGTACGCGCGGACGTTGGAATCCGTTCGCTCCCTGCTGAAAGGGCGGCTGCGGCACGCCAAAAAAATCCTCCACCAGCAGATGGAGGAGCATGCTGCGGCGCTGGAGTTTGAGGCGGCCCAGGAAGCAAAGGAACGCTTGGTTTTATTGGAAAAATACCAGGCCAAATCCACCGTGGTGAACCCCACGGTTGGGGACGCCGACGTCTTCACGTTGTTGAGCGACGCCGAGTTTGCGTACGTCAACGGTTTGGTGCTGCGCGAAGGCGCAGTGGTGCGCGGGCACACCTTGGAGTTTAAAAAGAAATTGGACGAGTCCGACGCCGAATTGCTGGCCGTGGGGGTGGCCGAATTGCGGGAGCTCTTTGGCTCCGAAACGTCGGAAATCCTGCTTTCTCAACCGCTGGACTTGGAGATCGACGGGGTGAAGGTCACGGTACCCCAGCGGGGCGATAAAGTGCGGCTGATTGAATTGTCTTTGCGCAACGCGCGGGCTTATCGATTGGAAAAACTGAAGAACCTAAGCATTGTGGATCCGGACCGACACGTCAATCGGTTGATGAAGCAGATGCAGACGGACCTTCGCTTGCCGGTGGAGCCGCGGTATTTTGAGTGTTTTGATAACTCCAATTTTCACGGGGATTTTCCGGTGAGCGCGTGCGTGGTGTTCAAGGACGGCAAACCGTCCAAACGGGACTACCGCCATTTCAACGTGAAAACGGTGGAGGGCCCCAACGACTTTGCCACCATGGCGGAGGTCATTACGCGGCGGTACAAACGTTTGCTGGAGGAAGAGCAGCCGTTGCCGCATTTGATACTGGTAGACGGCGGTAAGGGGCAGCTCTCGGCCGCCTTAGAAGCCCTGGACGCACTGGGGTTGCGCGGAAAAATTTCCATCATCGGCATTGCCAAACGTTTGGAAGAACTGTACTACCCCGGAGACAGCGACCCCCTGTATTTGGACAAGCGGTCTGAGACGCTGAAGGTGCTGCAGCGCGCACGGGACGAGGCGCATCGGTTTGGCATTACGCACCACCGAAACCGACGGAGTAAGGGAACCATTGCCACGCGGCTGGAGACCATCGCAGGGGTGGGGCCCGCCACGGTGGAACTGTTATTGTCCCACTTCAAAAGTGCGGCGGGCATTGAGCGGGCCACGCTGGAGGAAGTGGTAGCGGTGGTGGGCAGCAAAAAGGCGGCGGCCGTGAAGGCGGCGTTGGACGCTCCGGAGGCGGAAAATTAAGGCGCTTCGCTCCATGAGCCGTCAAAAAAGTGCTCGCCAATTGCGCGAGCCGCAGTCTAACTCAAGACGTTTGCTCCTCCCGAAGGACTCTACCGTCCTCCAAGTGGAAGGTGCGTCGGGCGCGGTCCACCACCCGGGGGTCGTGGGTGGAGAACAAGAACAAGGTGCCCTCCGCGCGGTTCAGTTCCAACATGATGTCCAACAGCGTGGAGGCGCTTTTGGAATCCAGGTTGGCGGTGGGCTCGTCCGCTAAAACAAAAGCGGGTTTGGACGCCAGAGCGCGCGCAACAGCCACCCGTTGTTGCTGACCTCCAGACAGTTGTGCCGGACGGTGGTGGGCCTTGTCTGCCAAGCCCACAGCGTCCAAAAGCTCCATGCCGCGTCGGTTGCGCTCGGCCGCGGCAACGCCTTGCAACTCCAAAATAAAGACGGTATTCTCCAGGGCCGTCAACACGGGAATGAGGTTGTAGGCCTGAAAAACGAAGCCAATGTGCTCCAGTCGGAACCGAACTAAGTCCGCGTCGGAAAGGGTGCTCAAATCGGTGCCGTTCACACAAACACTTCCTGCGCTGGGGCGGTCCAGCCCACCGATCAAGTTGAGTAGGGTGGTTTTTCCACAGCCCGACGGTCCGACGAGTGCGGCGAATTCGCCGGCCTCCAAGGTCAATTGAACCGAATCCACCGCCACTACATCGGAGGCCGTTTCGGTATATACTTTGGTCAGGTTGGAAAGAGTAATGAGGCTCATAGGGCGCGCATGCTTTCGATGGGGTTGAGAGAGACGGCTTTGCGTGCGGGCATCAGCGACGCCAGAAGGGATAGAATAAAAACCAAGGCCACCACCGGAAGATACCAGTGGGTCACCACTTGGGGGTAGATGACGGGCGAAATGCCAAATTCAGCAAGACCGTCGGCAAATGCTTCCAAGGAAATGCCGGTGCGGTTGGTGAAGACCAGGGTGGCGTGGCCCAACAGGAGGCCAAAGGGGAGCCCTATGCCGGTGAGCAAAACGGTTTCCAGCACCACCAATGCAAAAACGCGCTGACGGGTGAGGCCCACGGCCATGAGCATGCCCAGTTCCCGTTGGCGCTCCAAAATGGCCATGAGCATGGTGTTGAGGATGCCAAAGGCCATGGCCAGGAGCATGATGCCCATAAACAAAAGCAACGCTTGGGCCATGATTTCGTCTACGTAGCCCATTTCCGGGGCCGTTTTGCGCCAAGATTTCACCTGAAACGCCGGGAAATCTTCTTGAATTTCTGCGCAAACCGCTTCCAAAGACTGTTTCTGGCGCGCATCCGACGGATCCACCCGAAAAGCCAAGTCGTGCGCTGCTTGCGGCACGCCCAGTTCGGTGGCGAGTCGGTCCAATCGAACATAAGCCACGGCTTCCTCCGTCAGGTTGGAGGTGCCGTCGTAGAGGCCTTCCACGGTGTACAAAGTGCTGTGGACGGCAGCGGCGGTGTCCTGGTAGGTAAAAACCACGGGGTCGCCCACGCGCAAATCCAAGCGTTTGGCCAAGGCCTGACCCACTACCACGCCGTTGAATTCGCGTGCGGTGTCTGCCAAAAAAGCGCCGTCGGGCAAGCGGTGCGGAATGGTGAAAAGTTGCGCTTCTCTTTGGGGATCCACTCCTTGGAGGAGCAATCCGCTGGAACCCAGGGCGGCCTGCACCATGGCGGGTACTTGCAAGCGCGGAGCCACCCCGCGCACGTCTGGACGTGCTTCCAACTGAGCAACGGCGGCAGAAGCATTGGGTAGGAGGGCACGCAGGTTGGTGCCGTCTGCGGTGTAACCGGCAACGTGGACGTGACCGTGGGCCAAGTAATCGTCGATGGCATCTTGCACGCGGGCGTCGTTGATGCCGCTGGCCCAGCCCATGAGGAAGAGCCCGGCCCACACGCCCAGGCCCATGGACACAAAAACTACGGAGCTGCGCACGCGATTGCGCCAGATGTTGCGCCATGCCATGCGCAGCAGGAGTACCAAACCGAGCGTCATCCTCGAAAAACCGTTGGGGCGTTAAACACAGCGCGGACCGGCCACAAAGCTACCAGAACGGCCAACAACCAAATGAGCAGGGCGTGGGTCACCACAATGGAGGGGTCCATGCTGGGGGGTAAAATGGGCGCCCAACCCTGACGTACAATGGCTTCCGCCAGCTCTCCGCGCAAACGCAGGGGGTACACGTGCATGATTTCCACGACCAGGCGGCCGGCGCCACCGCCTATCAAGGCACCCAGTGCCGCCAAGAAGGTGGCCTCCAGAAAGACGGTTGCGGCCAGCAGCCGGCGGGACACCCCCAACGCAATTTGCATGCTGAACTCGCGTTTGCGCTCTTCCGCCAGCATCAGCATGGTGCCCAGCAAGCCAAAACCAATGACCACATACAGCACCGAAAGCACCACCAACCCACCGGTGGAATCCGCGCGAATGGCTTGGTCCAGCTCCGGCATGCGCTCTTCCCAGGTGCGCCAAACAGCCCCTTCCAGCGGGTGTTCCTGGGGCAGCCGCGCCGCTACGGCGCGGTGGTTGACGGGGTCGTTCGGGGATAAAACCACAGAGGTCCACAGTCCGTAAGCGCCATAAAACTGTTGGGCGTCGGGCAGGGAAACCACGGCCAGTCGTTTTTCCAATTCGGGGTTGCCCACGGTGACCTCTCCGGCCACCACAAATCCTCCATTGGCCAAACTGCCTTGGTAGCCTTGGCCTAGCCCCACCACGGAGTCGCCCACGGAAACGCCCAACTGGCGAGCCAATCCGGGGCCCAGCCAAATGCTTCCGGGCGGACCGTCGCCCACGCCGCGCTTTTCGCGCGCCGCGTCAATGCCAACCAATTGGGCGGCACTCCCGCCCTTCGCGCCACTGAGCCAGGCAAACCCGGCAACGCGCGGCGCGGCCTTGCCCACCTGATCGTCGGCTTCTACGGCCGCCAGCCACTCCGGATTCTCCGGCAGGGCCGCGTCCAAAGACTGCAAGGGCCAATACCCTTCTGCCGCAACCTCGGTGTAGCCCAAAACATTGCCCACCAAGGTTTCAATCATGTGGCCGTACACGCCCAGCTGCAGCGAGCGCATGACTACTGCAAAAAACAGCGCAAACGCGACGGCCGCTACGGAAATGGCGCTGCGGCGACGGTTGCGCCCCAAATTGCGCCAAGCCAAACGCAGTGCCAGGCGCACGGCCGCCTGCGGCGGCTTTTGAGAAGCGCTCATTGAACGGGAAGCGCCTTCAATTTATCCACGGTAAAAAAGGACGGCGTCAATCCGGGCCGCTTTTCCCATTTCAGGATTTCCATGCGCGTGTGCTGCTTCTTGCCCGCGGGCTGAAAGCGGAGTTCTGCGGGCATGCGCACCCCGTCAAACGTTTTGTACGCCAGCACGTCCAGGGTTTGGGCCAACTTGCCCCGACGGTCCAAATACTCCATGCGCACTAGGTCTGGTTTGTCGTAGGCCAAATGAAGCAACACCTCGGACCAAACCACGGGCAACCCCGGTTTGGGAACGGCGGCGATAATCCGGCACTTGCGTCCGTTGGTGGTGGTGGTTTCTTGCTTGAGCTTGAGGGTGTAGTCTTTGGAAAAGGAGGCCTCGCCCAGCAACTGATCCAGTTGGAGGTCTGATCCCATCCAACCCTGCATGAGCATGGAGGACGGCAGCTGAATAACTTGCTTGGCCTTGGGCAGGTAGCTCCACATCTTTTGGTTGGCACGCAGGTAGGCAGTTCCCTTGTCTTGGGCGGGGGCCAGTACCTCGGCTAGCGCATGCGTGTTTCCTATGGCCCAGGTGCGCACTTCTAGGGTGCGGGTGTAGGTGGGCCGGACGGAGGCAATGCGCACGGTGGAGTAGGCGTTGTAGCGAACTTGACTGGCTTCCGCGGCGATTACCCACGCTTTGGGGTCCTGGGCGGAGAGGGGCGCAAACCCAACGAGAAGTATTAGGAAAAAGAGGGCCCATTTGCCCCCGCGTGAACCCAAACGGCGTAACTTTGTTTCCATTGTAATTCTAGACGCTCCAAAGGTATGTACCCCGAAGATTTGATTGCTCCCATGCGCCAAGAATTGGTGCACGCAGGTTTTGTTGAAGCGCGTACCCCGGAAGCCGTGGACGCTGCCTTGTTAAACGCGGAAGGCACCACATTGTTTGTGGTGAATTCAGTTTGCGGCTGCGCGGCGGGCACTGCACGCCCTGGGGTGGTAGCGGCCATGCAAAAAGCGGCCCACAAACCCACCCGTTTGATGACGGCTTTTGCCGGCAACGACACCCAAGCGGTAACCCGCGCCCGCGAACTCATGCTGCCTTTTCCTCCCTCCTCACCGTGCATGGCGTTGTTCAAGGACGGTGAGTTGGTGCACATGATTGAGCGCCACCACATCGAAGGGCGTTCGGCCCACATGATTGCAGAAAATTTGCTGCAAGCATTTGAGGAGCACTGCGCGTAAACGTTCAATCCGACGGTTCGCTTTTTGCGCTCGTCGTCGCTAGCCTTTCGGCAAACTCCACGCCGGAAGTTTTGCTTGAAATCCAATCCAACCGCCCCCTTCTGGGGGCGGTTTTTTTGTTCCCAATGCACGCGCCGTATGCCGCCCACCTGAAGCGCGTAAGCGCGGTCGGTTAAAAAAATGTTAACTCCTGCGCTCGGGGTATATTGTATTTTATACACTTAATACCTACTTTGGTACCTCTATTTGACGACAATACATAAATCTCCGCATGATGAAACCCCTACACTGGCTGGCGGCAGCTGCACTCTCCTTGGGACTCAGCGCATCCGCAGCAGCACAAAACGGAACCATTCGCGGCACCGTTTCGTCCACCAAAGGCGAAACCTTGCCGGGCGTAAGCGTTAAAGTTGAGGGCAAGTCCTACGCCGTAGTGACGAATGCCGGTGGGGCTTATCAGTTGAGTGTGCCCGCCGGCACCTACAAGCTGGTGGTCAGCGGCATGGGCTACAAAGGCGCCAATAAAACGGGGACCGTCCTTGCAGGCAAAGACCTGCTCCTGAATTTTATCCTCTCGGAAGACGTCAGTGTTTTGGACGACGTGGTGGTCATCGGTTACGGCCAATCCAGCACCAAAGACTTGACGGGATCGCTGGTGAGCGTAAAGTCTCGCTCCTTCCAGCGCGGTGCATTTTCCACGCCGGAACAACTCATTGTGGGCAAAACGCCAGGGGTTCGCATTACCTCCAACAGCGGCCAGCCGGGCGCAGGAAGCCGCATCCGCATCCGCGGCGGTTCTTCCCTTAACGCCAGCAACGACCCGTTGGTGGTCATCGACGGTTTGCCGGCCGACGGTTTGGGTTTGATCAACCCTGCCGATATTGAAAGCTTTACCATTTTGAAGGATGCCTCGGCCGCGGCCATCTACGGCTCGCGTGCGGCGAACGGCGTCATCCTAGTGACCACCAAGAAGGGTGCTGCCGGCAAGGCGTTTAGTGCTGATTTGAACGTGGTTTATTCGGTGCGCAACAACCGCAACCAAGTCAATGTATTGAGTGCCGACGAGTTTGCTAATGCCATAAACACCTACGGCACCAAGGCGCAAATCGCGCGTCTGGCCACCGCGCCGGGTTGGGCCAAAGTGACCCGCAACGGTACGAGTACCTTCGATTCCATCATTCCTACGGACAGCGCTACGCGCACCAATTGGCAGGACGTGATCTACCAAACGGGCATGGTGCAAGACGTGAACATTGCGTTCACCGGCGGCATCAAAAACCTTCCGTACCGCCTGAGCCTGGGACGGTACCACGAAACCGGTGTTTTGCGCCGTTCGGAACTCGCCCGCTACAGCGCCAGTTTGAATGCTTCTCCCGAATTGATCAAGGGCAAGCTGAAGGCCAACTTCGCCGGTAAATTGATCAACTCCACCCAGAATTACTCCAACACCGGTGCCATCGGCACGGCGGTCACTTTTGACCCCACACGCCCGGTATACAGCGGAGACACCTCCTTCTTGGGCGGCTATTTTGAATGGATTCGGAACAACGAACCCAACGGTTTGTCCCCCAAAAACCCTTTGGGGTTGATTGAGCAGCGGACCGACATTGGACACAACACCCGCCTGTTGGGCAACGTGCTCTTTGATTACAAAGCCACCGCGGACGACAAACTGCACCTGTACCTCAACGTGGGTGGAGAATTTTCCAATACCAACGGTGAATTCTTCACGCCGGCATCCGCCGCCGCACAGTGGTTCCAAGGCGGCGAAAAAGGCCAGTACGCTTCTACCCGCACCAACCGACTGTTGGAAGCCTACTTCAACTACAAAACCAACCTCTCCGCCAACATCAAGACAGACTTGATCGGCGGTTATTCCTTCCAGCATTGGAGCACCACCAGCCCCACGTTCCCGGTTTTGAACGCCGACGGTTCGGACACTATGGTGGCCCCCGCTGCAAACGATTTCTTCACGGAAAACGCCTTGATGTCCTTCTACGGACGTTGGAACGTGAATGCCTACGACAAGTACTTGTTCACCTTCACCTTGCGTCAAGACGGTTCCTCCCGTTTCTCCAAGGAGAGCCGTTGGGGCCTCTTCCCTTCTGCGGCGGTGGCGCACAACCTGTTGAAAGAAAGCTTCTTGGCTGGCAACACCACCTTCTCTACCTTGAAGTGGCGCGCCGGTTGGGGCATCGTGGGTCAGCAAGACATTTTCAACGACTACGCGTACATCCCCAACTACATGCCCAGCTCCAGCACGGCGTCGTATCAGTTTGGCAACGACTTCGTAACCATGCTGCGTCCGGATGCCTACGACTACAACCTGCAGTGGGAAAAGACCGCCACCACGAATATTGGTTTGGACTTCGGTTTCTTGAAAAACCGCATCAACGGCGCGGTGGACGTGTACCAGAAATACACCTACGACCTGTTGGGCGTTGTGCCGATTCCCGCAGGAACAAACTTCTCCAACCGCGTATTGACCAATGTGGGCCAAATGTCCAACCGCGGTATTGAGGCCAACGTCAACTTCGTCTTGGTTTCCAACGAAACATCGTCGTTTGAAATTGGCGTCAACGGAGCCCTCAACCGCAACAAAATCCTGAAATTGGCGCTGGTGGACGACACCGCCAGCCCGGGCATTCAAGTAGGTGGCATCTCCGGCGGTGTGGGCAACACCATCCAGATCCACGCCCTGAACAACCCCATGTTCACGTACTTTGGCTTCGAGCAGCGCTTTGATGCGAACGGACGCCCTATCGAGAAGAGCACCACTCCCAATTTGGGCAGCTACTCCGGAACGGTTGACATCGATGGCGACGGTAAAATCTCCGACATCGAAGCCTACGTAGACCAAAACGGCGACGGCGTCATCAACACCGCAGACTTGAAGGTCTTCCGGAATAGGACTCCGGAACCCCGCACCTTGTTTGGCATGAGCTTGAACTTCTCCCACAAGCGTTGGAGCGGTGGTGCCACCGTTCGCGCAGAATTGGGTCAGTATGTGTACAACAACGTGCGCTCCGTCAACGGGAACTACTTCTCCGTAGGGGGTTCGCAACCCCACCTGACCAACCTCACCAGCGACTTCTTGGAGAGCCAGTTCCGCACCCCGCAGTACCTGTCTAGCTACTACCTGGAAAACGCCTCCTACTTGCGTTTGGACAACCTGTACCTGTCCTACAATCTGGGCAAACTGTACAAGGACCGCTTTGCGTCCAGCCTGAACATCTCCATGCAGAATGCCTTGGTCCTCACCAAGTACCGCGGTTTGGATCCGGAAATTGCCGGCGGGATTGACAACAACTTGTACCCCCGTCCGCGCGTGTTCAACATCCAACTCAATGTTCAACTGTAATCTCCCGAACCGATGAAAATTGCGAAAAACCTTTCCCTTTTGACCGGCATCGCTTTGCTGGTGGGTTCGTGCGCCAAGGATTTGAACCTTACGCCCAAGTACGGAATGAACGCAGAAGCCGTTTACTCCGATTTTGAAAACTACGACAACGTCTTGGCCAAGCTGTACGGCGGCCTGGCGGTGTCCGGCAACAACGGTCCCGCGGGCCAGCCAGACATTTCCGGCATCGACGAAGGCTTCTCCCAGTACATCCGCTTGCTGTGGAACCTGCAGGAATTGCCCACAGACGAAGTAGTTTGCGGCTGGAACGACCCCGGCGTGCCGGAATTGGTCACCATGACCTGGGACCCCACCAGCTCGTTCGTCAACAGCTTCTACTACCGCACCTACTACCAAATTGCCTTAACCAACGAATTCATTCGCTACACCACGGACGAGTGGACGGACAGCAAAGGGTTCACCGCTGAGCAAAAGTTGGTGATCAAACAGATGAAGGCCGAAGCACGCTTCTTGCGCGCCCTAAGCTACTACCACGCCATGGACCTGTACGGCAACGTTCCCTTTGTGGACGAGTCCGACCGCCCCGGCGTTTACTACCCGGAGCGCAAAACCCGCGAGGAAGTGTATGCGTACGTTGTGGACGAGCTGAACGCCGTCGAAGCCGACTTGCCCAACCGCATCAACACGATGTACGGCCGCGCCTCCAAAGGTGCGTTGTATGCCTTGCGCGCCAAAGTCTACTTGAACGCAGAAGTATATACCGGTACGCCCAAATGGAACGAATGCATGGCGGACTGCGAAAAGGCCATTCAGGAGGGCTACTCGCTGGATCCCAATTATCGCCATATGTTCTTAGCAGACAACCACTTGAGCCCGGAATTTATCTTTGCAGTACCGTTTGATGGGAACCGCACCCGCAACTACGGCGGAACCACCTTCCTGGTGCACGGCAACATGCACAACCAACTCTACGGCATTGACTACGGTACCACCTCTGCATGGCAGGGCCTTCGCGCCCGCAAATCATTTAGTGACGTGTTGAACGACAGCCTGGATTCACGCTACACCTTCGGCATCCGCGGACGCGAAATTGCAGGTGTTGGTCCCAGCGCAGACACCACCTACACCCGCCAAACGGACACCATCGACGACTTTGCCGATCCCTACCAAGGCTACGTGGTGACCAAATGGCGCAACGTGGACCGCGACGGCAACGCCGGAGTGGAGCCCGTCACTTTTGTGGACGTGGATTTCCCCATGTTCCGCTTGGCAGACATTTACCTGATGTATGCGGAATGCGCCGTGCGCACCGGTACCAACTTGGGTACGGCCTTGGGCTACTTCAACGACCTCCGCACGCGTGCTTACGGCAACAGCAGCAACCTTGCAGCCTCGCTCAACTTGCAACTGATCCTGGACGAGCGCATGCGCGAGCTGCACTACGAAGGACACCGTCGGCAAGACTTGGTGCGCTTCGGCAAATTTGCCGGAAGCAGCTACATTTGGCCGTTCAAGGGCGGAGTAAAAGAAGGCATGTCCACCGACGGCCACCTGGATCTGTACCCCTTGCCGGCCTCTGACGTGCTCGCCAATCCCAACCTCCGTCAGAACGACGGATATTAATTTTCGTAAACCAAAACTTTTTAACTTAGACCCTCAACCCAATTTCCTAATACACACACAAAAATGAAAAAAACCCTTACTCTTGCTGCTGCCCTGGTTGCCAGCGCAGCTTTCGCTCAAGTTTCCATCACTTACAAAGTGGACATTACCGATTACTTGGCTTCTGGCGCCACCTTGGGTGCTAACGGCATGCGCGTAGGCGGTAACTTCCAAACGCAAGGTGCTACCACCGGCGGTACGGCCATGGCCGATTGGTCTCCCAGCAACGCGGCTTCTGCGATGACGGACGAAACCAACAACATCTGGTCCATCACCGTGAATTACCCTGCTTCTGCAGCTGGTGTTACTCAACTCTACAAATTCGTGAACAACGATTGGGGCACCAACGAAGGAACTTCCGGCTCTACCATCGCCACGGACAACTGCGGTGTGGACGACGGTTCCGGCAACATCAACCGCACTTTGGTGGTTCCTACCGCCAACGCTGCTTTCTTGTTCTGCTACGACGCTTGCTTCCAGTGCGACGGTTCTTCACCGAACTTGAGCACCCGCGAGTTGTCTTTGAACAACTTGACCGTTTCTCCAAACCCTGCTGCTGACTACACGAAAGTAGCTTTCTCTACCCGCAAGGCTGGCGACGTATCCGTACGCGTTTTGAACCTGTTGGGTCAGGAAGTGAAGACTTTGGCCGCTGGTTCTTTGGAAGCCGGCAACCACAGCTTCGTTTGGAACCTGGATGCCAACAACGGCGGCGCTGTTGAAATGGGCACCTACCTGGTTGAAATCGTTGCCAACGGCGTTAAATCCGCAGAAAAGGTATTCGTTACCAAGTAATATTTTTCTCTGGGTTAGGGAAAAAGGGGGGCCGCGTGCGGCCCCTTTTTTTTGCCCAAAACCCTACCTTCGTTCCATGAATACTACGCCGCCCATGTCCTGGAAACACGCCTTGAACCGCACGCTGAGTACCGTCGCTCTACTCCTCTTCACGGCAGGATTCGCTTGGGCCGAAAAGGGTCCTATCGCCCCAGAACGGGTGGATCCACCGCATTGGTGGGTGGGCATGGCCAACGACACCCTTCGGCTTTTGGTGAAATCCCCGGCCCTTCAAGGAAAGTGTGCCGTGGTGCCGCAATTCAAAAACGCAGACGTGCGGATGCTGTCCAGCACGGTTTTGAAGAACGGAGGTTATTTGAAGATTGTGCTCTGGTTGGACCCCAACGCGGAACCGGTGAACCTGCCCTTTTCCGTGGAGACCCCGTCGGGAACCTTGAATTTCACGTACGCCTTGAAGCCGCGCGACGCCTCCAAACGTCAGCTCATGGGGCTGGACGCGTCGGACCAGATGTACTTGATCACGCCGGACCGGTTTGCCAACGGGGACCCCAAGAACGACCGCGTGGACGGACAGCTGGAGATGAGTTTGAACCGCAAGGAGCCGTACGACCGCCACGGTGGCGATTTAGTGGGCATTGAAAAGCATTTGGACTATGTTCAATCCTTGGGCGCAACCGCCGTGTGGATCAACCCCTGGCTGGCCAACAACCAAGTTCGGGCCTCCTACCACGGGTACGCCATCACGGACCACTACTTGGTGGATCCGCGCTTTGGAACGCACGCAGACCTCCTGCGCCTGTCCGACGCCCTGCACGAGCGCGGCATGAAGCACGTAATGGACGTAGTGTATAACCACTCCGGAGACCAGCACTACCTCCACCGGGCGCAACCGGACTCCACGTGGTTCAACCCCAAAAAGAAATACCCGCGCTCCAACTACCGCGAAACCACGCTGTTTGACCCGTACGCCTCCCAAAGAGACAAAGACTTTTTTGAACGCGGCTGGTTCGACGACGCCATGCCGGACTGGAATTTGGAGAACAAAGACGCTGCCAACTACTTGATTCAAAACACCCTGTGGTGGATTGAGGAGGCCGGCATCGACGCGCTGCGCATAGACACGTACACCTACCCCAACCAAAACTTCATGGCCCGCCTCAACAAGGTGGTACGCACCCACTACCCGCGCATGGTCTTGTTTGGCGAAACCTGGGTGCACAACCACCAAAGCCAGGCCTATTTTGCCGGCGGCTTTCCGCTGCGGCCGTCGGACAACCGGTTGAATTCCGTCACCGATTTTCAAACCTACTTTGCCCTGAAGGAGACCGTGACCAAGGCGTCCGGCTGGAACGAAGGCGTGGGCAAGCTTTACCAATCCCTCGCCGGCGATTACTTGTACCAAGATCCGTACCGACTCGTGACCTTTGCGGACAACCACGACGAGGGTCGGTATTTTGGGCTGTGCGGGGAGGACCTCCGCAAGTACAAACTGGGGCTGACACTCCTCTACACCCTCCGGGGAATCCCTTGCTTGTACTACGGGACGGAGCTGCTCATGAAGTCTACGGAAAACCACGGCACTATGCGCGAAGACGTTCCCGGCGGCTGGCCGGGCGACTCCCGCAATGCCTTTACCGCTGCCGGGCGCACACCGCGGGAGCAAGAGGCCTTTGACTTCGTGCAAAAATTGGGGAACTACCGCAAGTCTCAAGCCGCACTGCACAACGGAAAAATGATGCAGTTCGCACCAGAAAACGGATTGTATGCGGTGGCGCGCTACACGCAAGACCGACTGATCTTGACGGTGGTCAATGCCAGCGACCAACCGGCAACGGTTTCCATGGAGCGGTTTGACGAGTTGCTGAACAAAAAGCGGGACGCCATTCGCGCTTTGGACCGCACCCCGGTGCGCTTGACCGAGCGCTGGGAAGCTGGAGCGTGGTCGTCTGAGATCTTTGAATTTCAGCGGTAAGGCGCGCGTAGGCTAGCGCACCCCAAAAGCCACCAAAAAGCCACCCCCGGGCGCTGCGCGCCCGGGGGTGGCTTTTTTCCCCAACCAAAACGGAACTCCGGAGCTACCCCTTCTTGGCGGGAAGTACGAGGGAAGACACCGCGCCCAGCAGCAAACTGATGCCCGCCAGCACCATGGTGTTGATGGTGGCCTCGCCCAAAAACGTCTTGTAGGCCCAATTGATGCCGCCCAAAGCGGCTACAATCTGCGGTATGACAATGAACATGTTGAACAGGCCCATGGTGATGCCCATTTTGGCCGGATCCACCTCGCTGGACAAAATGGCGTACGGCATGGACAAAATACTGCCCCAGGCAATGCCAATGAGGGCAAATGCCACATTGAGGAGGCCGTCGTTCT
>ENA-OUVC01000554-OUVC01000554.1-marine-metagenome-genome-assembly--contig:-NODE-554-length-24240-cov-2.911187_pt1 | contig 24240 bp, 21 predicted proteins | sample MGYA00248622_ERZ508571 | MGnify/ENA primary metagenome ERZ508571 (study PRJEB26236, sample SAMN06267175) | marine metagenome | isolation source: Columbia River Estuary | place: USA:Columbia River Estuary... | reverse complement strand
TCTTGGCGTGCGCGCGCGAGCATTGGAATGGTCTACAAGGTTCGGCAAAAGAACACTTTCGTTTTCATCATGTTTCTACTGATGAAGTGTATGGTTCTTTAGGAGAAACCGGGTTCTTTTTAGAAACAACTCCATACGATCCTCAATCGCCCTACTCTGCTTCCAAAGCTGCTTCAGATCATTTAGTAAGAGCTTATGGCAACACCTACCATCTGCCCTTTGTAATTACAAATTGTTCTAATAATTATGGACAAAATCAATTTCCAGAAAAATTGATTCCTCTTTTTATTCATAATATTAAAAACAATAAAAGCTTGCCAGTTTATGGCGATGGTAAATACACTCGTGATTGGCTTTATGTTGTAGATCATGCGCGTGCTATTGATACCGTTTTTCATACCGGTAAGAATGGCGAAACCTACAATATTGGCGGTTTTAATGAGTGGCAAAACATTGAACTTATTCATTTATTGTGCCATCAAATGGATCAAAAATTAGGTAGAGCTGAAGGTACTTCAGCGCAACTTATTACCTATATCAAAGACCGTCCAGGACATGACCGTCGTTATGCTATTGATGCAACAAAAATTAAAAACGAACTCGGTTGGGAGCCTTCTGTAACTTTTGAAGAAGGATTATCGATAACCATTGATTGGTATTTAGAAAATGAAGATTGGTTAAATAATGTAACCAGTGGACAGTATCAAAGTTATTACGAACAACAATATTCAAAATAAATTTATGAAAGGAATTATATTAGCCGGAGGATCAGGCACTCGATTACATCCTTTAACCATAGCGGTAAGTAAGCAGTTAATGCCTGTTTACGACAAACCTATGATTTACTATCCGCTATCTACCCTTATGCTAGCGGGCATTAGAGAAATCTTAATCATTACCACTCCAGACGATCAAGCAGGTTTTAAAAAGCTTTTGGGTGATGGATCTCAACTAGGCTGTAGATTTGAATATGTAGTGCAACCTAGTCCGGATGGCTTAGCTCAAGCATTTATTTTAGGCGAAGATTTTATCGGTGATGATGCTGTAGCCTTAGTACTAGGTGATAATATATTCTACGGTTCGGGTATGGGCACTTTGCTTAAAAACAAAGCCAATCCAGACGGTGCGGTTGTATTTGCTTATCACGTACATGATCCTGAACGCTATGGTGTAGTGGAGTTTGACGAAAATCATAGTGTAAAAAGTATTGAAGAAAAACCAGCACAACCAAAATCTAATTATGCTGTTCCGGGTTTATATTTTTACGACAACAGCGTTGTAAAACATGCGAAAGCTATTAAGCCATCGCCAAGAGGTGAACTTGAAATCACCGATTTAAATAGAGTTTATTTAGAACAAGGTAAATTAGAAGTAGGTGTTTTAGATAGAGGTACGGCATGGTTAGATACCGGCACCTTTGACTCATTAATGGAAGCTGGTCAGTTTATCGAAGTACTCGAAAAACGCCAAGGACTAAAAGTAGGTTGCATTGAAGAAATAGCTTACAGAAATGGTTGGATCAATGATGAGCAGATGCAAGCGTTAGCCAACAAATACAAAAAAAGTGGCTATGGCTTATACCTAGAAAATATTTTGAATAAACGTTATTAATCAATTGCATTCTTATCCATGTTATCCATTATTCTACTCCCTCTTATTGCAGCATTTATTGGTTGGTTTACCAATTGGATTGCTATTAAAATGTTGTTTCACCCTAAGCAACCTAAACGTATTTTAGGCATTACCTTTCAAGGTATTTTCCCTAAAAGGCAAGCACAATTTGCTGAAAAGCTTGGTCAAATTGTAGCCAATGATTTAGTTAATATAAAGGAAATCGTAAGTGGCCTCAACAATGAAGACGCTGTTTATGAAATTAAACCTATGATCGAAGTGCATATTGATCACTTTCTGAACGAGAAATTGCCTCAAAAAATGCCTATCATTAGTATGTTTATCAGTAAGCAGTTAATTGCAGAAATGAAGAGCACTCTAATGGATGAAATCATCGAAATGTATCCTCAAATTGCCGATCAAATGATGAGTTCTCTTGAAAAGAAAATTAGCATTGAAAAGATGGTTTCTAACAAAGTAGCGCAATTTTCTTCTGATAAGCTAGAGGCTATATTAGTCAGTATCATGCAGAAAGAATTCAAATTCGTGGAAATTATAGGTGGCGTTTTGGGTTTCCTTATCGGTATTATCCAGGTTTTATTAAGTCAAATATGACAATAGTCAATAAGTGCTATAATTTCTATCATTTTAGTACTATTTAGGTAAAAAATTAATCTAAAAGCGACTAACTTTACCTTACTAAAAATTTTATATGCCACATTATTATACCCTAGGAAAGATCCCTAACAAGCGTCATATCCAATTTAGAGATGAAGAAGGCAAATTGTATTCTGAACAATTGTTTAGTACAGAAGGTTTTTCTTCTAATTATACCCTACTCTATCATATTCACCCACCTACCTTAATTGTAAACATAGCTGAGCCCATTGATGTAAGTCCAAAAGCGGCTACCAAAAACAATATCACTCCTAGATGTTTAGAAGGCTTTAATATTCCAAAGGGAGGCAACTATTTAAGTGCTCGCAAAACAATTTTGTTCAATAATGATTGTCATATTGTATTAGCAGCTCCAACAGAATTAAAAAGTGATTTCTTCTATAAAAATGCAGATTCAGATGAAGTATTGTTTATTCATGAGGGCACTGGCAAGGTAAAAACACAATATGGCTCGTTGCCATTTGAATATGGCGACTATATCGTATTGCCAAGAGGCACTATTTATCAAATGGAATTTGACACCGCTGATAATCGATTATTTATTGTAGAAAGCCATAGCCCTATAACATTTCCTAAACGCTATTTAAGTAAATATGGTCAATTATTAGAACATGCTCCATACTGCGAGCGTGATATTATAAAACCACAATTTGAACAAGCAATAGATGAAAAAGGAGCTTTTCATATTCATGTGAAAAAGAAGAATTTCATGTATGACATGACCTATGCCAATCATCCTTTTGATGTTGTAGGCTGGGATGGTTGCGAATATCCTTACAAAACATCTATACATAATTTTGAGCCTATCACGGGTCGCATACATCAGCCACCTCCAGTGCACCAACAATTTGATGCAAATAATTTTGTTATCTGTTCTTTTGTTCCACGTCTATACGATTATCACCCACAATCTATACCAGCACCCTATAATCATAGTAATATTGATAGTGATGAATTATTGTATTATGTAGATGGTGATTTTATGAGTCGCAAACATGTAACAAGAGGTATGCTTACCTTGCACCCAGCTGGAATTCCGCATGGACCACATCCTGGTGCTGTAGAAAAAAGTATTGGGAAAACAGAAACCAAAGAATTGGCGGTTATGGTAGACACCTTCCACCCATTACATTTAACAGAAGAAGCATTAGCTATTGAAGATGCTTCTTATAAAAATAGCTGGTTATAATATTTAATAAATAAACAAAAATATATGTCACTTACTTTAGCAGAAAAATTACAAAACAATCCAGGTAACGAGTTTTTACCTTTAAATGGAACTGATTATATAGAATTTTATGTGGGCAATGCAAAACAAGCGGCTCACTATTATAAAACGGCATTTGGATATCAATCCCTTGCCTATGCAGGCCCAGAAACAGGCTTGAAAGACAGAGTATCCTATGTTTTACAACAAGGTAAAGTACGTTTAATGCTAACCACTGCTTTGAGTAGTAACCATGAAATTGCAGAGCATGTTAAAGCACATGGTGATGGCGTTAAAATATTAGCATTAGCTGTAGATGATGCCTACAAAAGCTATGAAGAAACCATTAAAAGAGGGGCAAAATCTTATGTTGCTCCTTATACCCTTCAAGATGAAAATGGTGAAGTGAAAATCTCAGGTATTTATACTTACGGAGAAACTGTTCATCTTTTCGTAGAAAGAAAAAATTATAATGGCATCTTTATGCCTGGCTTCAGAAAATGGGAAAGCGCATACAACCCTTCAGATGTAGGATTGTTATATGTAGACCATTGCGTGGGTAATGTAGGATGGAACAGAATGAATGATACGGTAAAATGGTATGAAGAAGTAATGGGATTCACGAATATTCTGTCATTCGACGATACACAAATCACTACTGAATATTCTGCATTGATGAGTAAGGTGATGAGTAATGGTAATGGTTATGTAAAGTTTCCAATTAATGAGCCAGCAGAAGGAAAGAAAAAATCGCAAATTGAAGAGTATATCAATTTTTACGAGGGCGAAGGCGTTCAGCATATTGCCATCGCTACTAATGATATCATCACTACCGTTAGAGCTTTAAAAGCACGTGGTGTAGAATTTTTAGATACGCCTAATGCTTATTACGATGATTTATTAGATCGCGTAGGTAAAATTGATGAATCAATAGAACCTTTAAGAGAATTAAAAATACTTGTAGATAGAGATGAGGAGGGTTATTTATTACAGATTTTCACCAAGCCTGTTGAAGATCGCCCTACTTTATTCTATGAAATTATTCAACGAAAAGGAGCAAAAAGCTTTGGTGCAGGTAATTTTAAAGCCTTGTTTGAATCAATTGAACGCGAACAAGCAAGTAGAGGAAACCTATAAAAAAACAATATATAAAAGGTGCCATAAGGCACCTTTTTTTTATTTTCTTTCACGTTTTAATTAAATCAAAATCCACATTGCTTCCCTACCTTTGTAGAGATTAAACTATAGCCCCTTAATGCACTTCCGATACTTACTACTAGTATGTTTTTATATAGTCTTTGCCAAGACAACTATTGCACAAACGAATCTCGAAGCGTTTAAAGCAAGTCAATTGTCACAACCAAGGGTTCAGCAGGCTTTGAATACCTATCAAGACACTATTAAAAAATACTTCACAAAAAAGAACTTAAAATTTCCTCCTAAAGATATTTATCTGCGCTCCTTTAAATACCAAAACGAATTGGAATTATGGGCAAGAGATACCAATACAGAAGAATATAAATTAGTAAAAACCTATAGAGTTTGTGCATTATCAGGATTATTAGGTCCCAAACAATATGAAGGCGACCGTCAAGTACCTGAAGGTTTCTATTTTATAGATCAATTTAATCCTCATAGTGAATATTATTTATCTATGCTTATAAGCTATCCCAATTTAGTGGATAGAACCATGAGCAATAGTCCAAAATTAGGAGGCAATATCTATATTCATGGAGGATGTGTCACTGTTGGTTGCATACCTATGACCGATGTATTGATTTCTCAGTTGTACGTTACCTGCTTAATGGCTAAGTTAAATGGGCAAGAAAATATTCCAATACATATCTACCCTACACGTTTCAATAAATCAGCGATGAGTTACTTATATGTTGAATTTAAAAACGATCCTTTTAAACAAAAGTTCTGGAATACCTTAAAAAAATACTACGACTATTTTGAATTGTATCATAAATTAAAACCATTACTCTACACCAACGATGGCAACTATCTATAAAAATTACACATTACTATTTATCAGCCTTATCTTTTTAAGCAGCTGCGAAAAAACAGTTTCCTTTCAATTAAACAATGCTGAAACCAAGAAATTGGTAGTAGATGGACAAATTGAAACAGGGAAAACACCAATAGTTTTTCTAACAAATGCTATTGGCGTAACAGAACCATTGAATTTCAATACCGTTATAAATAGTATTGCTAGAGGTGCAATTGTAGAAATTAGTGATGCAAACAGAACTATTCAGTTAATAGAACAAAACAACGCTTATCAAGTAGCTCCTCAAGACAGTAGTTTTGTAGGTGTACCCGGACAAGTATACAAATTGAAAATTCAGTATTTAGGTAAGGTATATGAGGCGAGCACCAAAATTCCAATTGTAAAAAGCTTAGATTCTATGTGGGCTGTAAAACGACCAATTACTTCTGGTCCAGATTCTAATGAAGTTAATATTTTTGCCCGCTATACCGATCCTGATACTCTGGGCAATTTTGTAAGGTATTTTACTAAAAGAAATAATGAACCTTTTTTTACCGGTAGAAACTCCGTTTACAATGACGAAGTAATTAATGGCAACGGAATTGATGTTAGAATAGAAAGAGGTTACGACAAGATTAATGACACCTCAACTAACACTTTTTCTAATTTCAAAATAGGCGACACCGTACAAGTCAAATGGTGTGCCATTGAAAAATCAGTCTATAATTTCTGGAATACGCTTGAGTTTTCTACTAATTCCGTAGGCAATCCCTTCTCTTCTCCATCAGCTATTATGTCCAATATAAGTAACGGAGCATTGGGTGTTTGGGCTGGTTATGGATCAAGTTTCAAAACAATTATTGTAGTTAAATAAAAAATCGTATTTTGTTTATCCAAATTAAAAAAACATGGCAAACGAAAAAACAAATGTACTCATAGTAGGATCTGGTCCTGCAGGATACACCGCAGCAATTTATGCATCAAGAGCTAATTTAAACCCTATATTATATCAAGGCATTCAACCAGGTGGACAATTAACCATCACTACAGAAGTGGAAAATTACCCTGGATATCCAGAAGGTATCATGGGTCCGCAAATGATGATGGATTTTGAAGCCCAAGCAAAACGAATGGGAGCAGATATTAGATGGGGCATGGTAACGAGCATCGACTTTTCTAAAAGACCTTATGTAGCTACCATCGACGAAGAGCATACGATTGAATCGGATGTAATCATCATTGCTACAGGTGCCTCAGCAAAATGGTTAGGTTTAGAATCTGAACAACGTCTTAATGGCCATGGAGTTTCTGCATGTGCTGTATGCGATGGATTTTTCTTTAAAGGGAAAGATGTGGCTATTGTAGGTGCAGGTGATACCGCATGCGAAGAAGCTTTGTACTTATCTAAAATATGCAATAAAGTAAGCATGCTTATTAGAAAAGATAGCATGAGAGCTAGTAAAGTGATGCAAGATCGAGTATTGAAAACGAGCAATATCGAGGTTTTATGGAATACCGAAACCATTGAAATTCTTGGGGAGCATAAAGTTGAAAGTATGCGCGTTTTAAATAACAAAACCAATCAAGAAAGCACCATACCTGTTCAAGCTTTTTTCGTAGCAATTGGACACCAACCTAATTCAGATTTATTTAAAGAGGTATTAGATTTAGATGATCACGGATATATATTAACTACTCCAGGTACATCTAAAACAAATATGCCTGGTATTTTTGCTTGTGGCGATGTACAAGATAAAAACTACCGACAAGCAGTAACTGCAGCAGGAAGTGGCTGTATGGCCGCATTAGATGCAGAACGTTATTTAAGCGAATTACACGGATAATTAAGAAAGGCTACCAAAACGGTAGCCTTTTTTAATAACAACCCAAAAAGACATGGGAGTAATAACTTAGTTCCAAGTTTAGTTCATCGTCTACATCATACTGATCATATAAGATTTGATCTACCTCAAAAGAGAGTCGATATGCAGAAAGCACATAAAAATGATACGAATTACTTGCTTTCATATGCACCTTTTTAGTTATGCTTACAACCTCAATTAACTTATGGTTGCATAAATAATCTTTTTTAAGTGGGTGGATTTTAATGAAGTAGGCAATCACTGAACTTATAGCAATAATAGAAAATAACACAAGTTGCACACATGCAAAAACAAACCAATTGAGATAAACCTCCTTGGTATCCATATCAAATTTGAATAACGAACTTATGGAAATAAAAAAGGCAACACAACTTATGAATAATGTATTTCGTATAAATTTCTTTTTATTCTTTTCATAGCTATATTGAAGAAATAATTTTTCCTCCGAGCTCAATTCTGTATTAAACAATCTAGTAGTCATTAGAACTTATAGATTTCTTTGTATTTTTTATTGGCGTAATCGAAGAAGTATTTAGTGTCTAAAGAAGTACCTGTGACTAATTTGCATAGCTCATCAGATGTATATCGACGACCAAATGCATGAATGGAGGTTCTTAACCATATTAAGAATTCCTTAGTATGCCCGAGCTCCAAATTACCTTCTAAATCTGGAATGGCTTGCTTTGCAAATGCATAAAACTGTGCGGCATACAAACTACCTAAAGAATAGGTAGGGAAATAACCAAAACTACCATGACTCCAATGAATATCTTGCAATACCCCATCTCTATCATCTTGTGCATGTATACCTAAGTAATTTTGATAATAATCATTCCATACCTGTTTAATATCTTTTACTTGAATGGAACCATCAATAAGTCCTTTTTCAATTTCATATCTTATCATTACATGAAAATGATAGGTTAACTCATCAGCCTCAGTTCTTATTAAGGAAGGCACAACTTTATTGATAGCTGCATAAAATTGTTCTAATGAAGTTGTGTTAAAACCACTTACTTGTTGTTGTAATTTAGGATACCAATACTTCCAAAACAATTTTCCTCTACCAATATTATTTTCCCAAATTCTAGATTGAGATTCATGAATCGATAAAGAACAAGCACTACCAATAGGCATTCCATACATATCATCTCTTATACCTTGTTCGTATAAGGCGTGGCCAGCTTCATGAATAGAGCTCCAAAGTAAATTAGAAAAATCATGTTCATCTACTCGAGTAGTAATACGAACATCTTGCGCTGAAAAGGAAGTAGTAAACGGATGTTCTGCATAATCTTGTCTACCCGCTTCAAAATCATAGCCGATATGTTGCAATACATCAATGGAAAAATCCCATTGTTGTTGTTTATCATAAAACTGATGTAATACTTGATTATCAACTGTATTAGCATTTTGAATAGCATGCAATAAAGGTGATAATTGTTGCTTTAAAGAGCTAAACAAAGGGTCTAACTGCGCAACGGTAGCGCCGGGTTCATATTCATCTAGTAAGGCATCATAGGGATGAACTGCCTCAAAAAAAGATGCTTGTTCTTTCTTTAATGCTATCATTTCTGATAAATCAGGTAAGAAAATACTTACTTCATTTTGTTTCCTTGCTGCTACCCAAGAATGATAGGTCTTACTTGTTTGCATACTCAATCGATTTATAAAATCTTCTGGTAGCAAAACTGCTTTATTATAATCTTTTAGGGCAATTAATACATTTGCCTTTTGTTCCTCGTTCAAATCTTCTTGAAGGGCTCCATCAATACTATTTTTTAATTCTGATGAACAAGCCTTCTGGTGGGCCAAGGTAGCTAAAGTAGCAATTTGTCTAGATCTAGAGGCATTGCTTTTAATAGGCATATAGGTTTCCTGATCCCAATTTAATACCGCGCTTGCATATTGAAGATCTGCAATCTCTTTGAGTTGTTTTTCTAATAAGGAATAGCTCATTTTAATCATTTTTTTGCTCTATACGCTCTACCGTATGAATATCTTGAATTCTTGATAACCTATCGCACAAAACATCAAGCTCTTCTCGATCATGCACGAATACTTTAATACTACCATCAAAAAGTCCTTCTTTAGTATCTATACTCATAGATGACATATTTATCTTTAAATCACCAGAAACAATATTGGTAATTTTCTGAATAATACCCACGTCATCTAATCCTACAATACGAATACCCGCCAAAAAGGTAATTTCTTTATTTTTAGCCCATTTCGTTTTAATAACCCTATGGCCATAATGGGCTAAGAGTTGTGGCGCGTTTGGACAATCGGCCCTATGTATCTTCAATCCTTCGCCTGCTGTAACAAATCCAAATACATCATCACCTGGGATGGGTTGGCAACAAGCTGCCAATTTATATAAAACTTTATCAGAATGCTCACCAAAAATAATTAACTCTGTACCCTTTGGTGGATTAGTAGAAGTCAATACTTCTTCTGGCGTTAAACCCTTAATGTCATTTTTAATATCTTTAAACGGCGTATGTAATTTACCAGCGGTATTTGGTATTTCTTTTAAGTCTCTCAAATCTAAAGCCCCAACAGCAATACTATAATACAAATCAAGTGAAGATTCTTTTTTATAGAATAAACATAGCTCATTGATATTATGGGCACTCATTGGAATTGATAGATGATCTAATTTACGTTGTAATATTTCTTTACCATCATTACCAATTGCACGTTTTTCTTCTTTGAGATGATATTTAACTCTTGCTTTTGCTTTAGCAGTAGTTACGATACCTAACCAATCCTCACTTGGCTTTTGTTTAGAGGAAGTAATAATCTCAATTTGATCACCACTACTAAGCACATGACTTAATGGCAACAATTTATGATTAATTTTTGCTCCAATACATCTTGCTCCTAAAACCGAATGTATGTCAAATGCAAAATCAAGGGCTGTAGCACCCTTTGGCAATACACGCATTTCCCCCTTAGGTGTGTATACATATATCTCTTCAGTAAATAAATCTAGCTTGAAATCTTGAATAAAATCAAGGGAATCAGAGTCATTGTTGCTAACGATGTCACGTAAATTAACTAACCATTGATCTAATTTATTTTCTTGTGATTGATGATCTGTACCCTCTTTATATTTCCAATGAGCCGCTAAACCTTTTTCCGCAATATCATTCATACGTTTAGAACGTATCTGAACTTCTACCCATTTCCCAGCATTACCCATAACCGTAGTATGCAAGGCTTCGTATCCATTACTTTTAGGTACGCTAATCCAATCTCTTAACCTATCCGGACTAGGCGTATAGTAGTTTGTGACTAAAGAGTATACCTTCCAGCAATCATCTTTTTCTTTTTCAGAATTTGAATTTATAATGATACGAATGGCAAACAAATCATATACTTCTTCAAAGGCTACATGCTTTGTTCGCATCTTATTCCAAATAGAGTGTATAGACTTTGGTCGACCATAAATTTCAAAATCTAAATTAGCTTGTATAAGCTCTTCCTTAATAGGTTTAATAAATTCATTCACATAACGCGTTCGATCTCTTTTAGTTTCTTTTAATCCTCTTGCTATCTCAACATATACATCTGGCTGAGTATATTTTAAGGCTAAATCTTCTAATTCTGTTTTAATTTCATAAAGACCCAAACGATGTGCCAAAGGAGCATATAAATAAGTAGTTTCAGAGGCAATCTTTAATTGCTTATCTCTACTCATACTACCTAAGGTGCGCATATTGTGTAGTCGATCTGCTAGTTTAATTAAAATTACGCGTGGATCTTCTGCGAGGGTCAATAAGATTTTTCTGAAATTTTCTGCTTGTACGGTAGTATTTGCTTTTAAATCTACAACATTAGAAATCTTAGTTAATCCATCAATAATTTTGGCTAACTGCGAACCAAATTCAGATTCTATATCTTCTAAACTGATTTCCGTATCCTCAACTACGTCGTGTAATAAAGCACATATTGTTGAGCGTATCCCCAATCCAATTTCTTCAACAACGATACGAGCTACAGCAATAGGATGTAAAATATAAGGCTCTCCAGATTTTCTTCGCATATCCATATGCGCATCTACTGCCATTTCAAAAGCTCTTCTCAATAAGGTTTTATCACCTCTTTTGATACGGGTTTTTAAAGCTCTCAGCAAAGCGCGATATTCTCGAAGTATAAGTTTCTTTTCTTCTTCTTCGTTTAAATTATATGGGGCAACAGTAGCATTCATAAGATAAACTTGCAATTATATAACAAATATAAGCAAAGGAAAGAGGAAAAAAGGAAGGAGAAACCTAGAATAGTGTAACTATTTTCTTAAAAAATTAGCTTTCCAAAACTCGAAATAAGAAATCCATTGTTCAGGCTTGGTTATACTTGAATAATTAAGATTTGAAATAGGATACATAGCATAGTCTGAAGCAGGTATTTGCTTCATCAAGATAGAATTAGTGAGGTTGGAAATATACTGAGTGCAACTTGACAAATTAGGAAAAGCACTCACGTAAATGATATGAATTCCATTGGCCAAGTTGATGCCTTCTACTTTTAGCGTATTAGATTTAATAGTATTTGTATTCCACAATTTAATAGACGCTTTCAATGCATTGGCAAGAGATTCTTTTAAGGTAGTATAAATAACAACATTGAAAACGACATTTGTATCATTAGAGAAAGAATAACTAACACTATTCTTTATCGATGTTTGTTTAGTGATCGTATCTTGTTTTACATGTGCATTAATCTGCTGTTCTACTGCCATTACCCAATCTGATAAAGGTTGATGTTTAATAAATGGCTTAACACTTTTAAAAAAACTATCTGCAGTTACATAATTATGCAAACCTACATAACTAATTGCCTTTAATAAATAAATACGCTGTTTCATGGTATCGGTGTATTTATCTAAGTTTATCGTATTAATAGCAACTAATGCACTATCAAAATTTCGATCATTTACCTGAGTATAAACTGCATCATATTGTTGTTGCAACTTTTTCTGATTTTGCACATTCCAATCTTGTTCTGCAGATGGTTTTACGAGCATAGCCCATTTAGATTGAGAGAAACTATCCTTTAATTGCGTAACCATTTTCTGTGCCAATCGAACATTGTTTTGCTTCAAAGCCATTCTGTAGTACATGTAGAGCGCTTCAGGCTTATATAAACTTCTAGGAAAACGCTTTAGCATTGTATCTAGTGTATGAGTAGCATTATTTTGATCTTCTAAATTATCTAAATAAGCATTAGCTAAATCGATATAATGTTTTTGAATTTGATTCAAAAGCTTTTCTTGTTCAACTTTAGTTTTAGGCAATAAACTCAATAAATAAGCTTCATTAGGAAGGCCTTTTTCAGTTAACTTACTAGAATCTGAAGCATTCTTTTTAGCATCTTGTTCATTAGACACATTAGTATTATTCTGACCTATACTTGCTAATCTTCTCCAGTTATCTACATTAGGTCTACTACCCCATTTGCGTTTAAAATCAGCGGCACCTAATTGCATTTGATTAGTATTACCAAAATACCAAGAAGAGGTCTCTTTAGATACAATAGTAGGTATTGAAACCGATACGGTGTTGTTTTGATTTGCGCTATCCGCTTGAAGCCGTTCTAATTGTTTAATAGCTTTTTTAATTATTGCCTTTTGTTCTTTATTCGAAAGGTTCGCTAAATGAATTAAGCTATCCTTCTCTTTAATAAATCGAATAGGAATAATAATTTCATCAATTACTTTAGATCTACTTAATGCTAATACAACCTCTGTATGTTTAGCTGCACTTGTTTTGTATTTTTCTAAGCTATCAAAAGCCATTTTAGCGTTCTTAAATGAACCTAAATCAAAATATACATTAGCTAAGGCTGCATACAAAATAGCTTTTTGTGCAGGAGCTATTTTACTTAAATGTAATCCTTTCTGAAAATAAGAAATAGCTGAATTTCTGGTATCTACTTGCAAAGATAATTTGCCTAACATATAATAGACCTGATCTTGATAATTGCCATACTTATTATCATGAAGCATGTCTTTTAAACTAGCCAATGCCTTAGTATCTGCATTGCCTAAGGCTACTTTTGACAAAGCAATACCCTTTCTTGCTTCAAAATCCATAGCTAAATTGGGATGATAATCAAGCGCCTTTGAATAGGCATTAATGGCGTTATCATATGCATGCTGAGCAAACGACAATTGTCCTAATAAAAAAGATGCTCTTAATTTAGTACTCTTAGTTATTTTTTTGGTCGCTGTTACTTTAGAAAGCATATCCGATGCTAAAACAAAGTCTTCGTCTTTTATAGCCAAATACGCATGCTCTAAAGCAACCTTACCTTTCATAAAACGATCTGTTTTTCTGTCCGATTCTAGTAAATCTAAAACAGATTCGGCTTCACCATACTTCCTATTGTCCACAAGTGTTCTGCACAACCATAGAATAGCATCATTTTTTACAGGCTTATGAGCAAACCACCCTAGCGGCCCTTTTTTCTTATTTTTAACTACCGATAACTTATCGCCTGATTTTTTGGAAGTTGCCTTTCCATTGCTTGGATATAAATCTTGCACCAGCATGGCATATCTAAAAGCAGCAATAGCATTTTCATAATCACCTTTGTAGTAGTAAGCTTTACCCATTAAAAAATAGAGGTCATCAGCCCATTTTGTTCTTGGATCATGAATTTGTAAGCCTAAAGATGCCTTACGTACAATTGAATCCATATCTGCTGCATAAAGGGATGAATCTTTAGGGGAATAGGTAAACAAATTAATTAAAGTATCAAATTTATCTACACATTGCCTATCCATATTAGCACAAGCTTCTACAATTTTTCTTTGAGCATTGAAATGATAGTTATAATGCGTAAATAGATTTTGAATGAAATTCCTTGGAAAGTACCAACCTTTCTTCAACATGTTTTCATTAGAGAAGGCTTCTCTTTTCTTCTGAATTTTTAATTCTAAGGCTAACTTGAATTTTTCTTCACTTTTCTTTTCATTTGATTTAGCAATATTTTCCTTTCTCTTCTTTACTTCTTCCAATTGCTCATTTTTTGATTTTTTAACTTGAAGAACAGAATCTGCTTTTTGTTTTCTAATAGCAGCAATGCTATCCATTTGTAGTTTTCTTTGTGCTGCTTTTTCAGCTAACAATAACTTTCTAACATTTTGCAAACTATCTGCTTTGGTCAAACGTTTTTTGGTAGATTTGTTCCCCATACTAGTTTGCATCAGCAAAAGACTATCATTATAACGTTTATTATTCTTAGTTAAATCAATTTTACTATTGGGTTGTTTCGCATTAGGCAAGGGCCTAGCTTGAGGTTTGTAATTTGGATTTCTTAATAAATTAATACTATCTAACTTTCTCAAACGAGCTTGCTTCATTGCATCTAAAGCAGCCAATCGCACTTGCTTAATACTATCTGCTTTTTGGAGTCTTTTTTTACTAACACTATCTTTGTAGTGTTTGCTTGATTTGTAGCGTTGTATTTTAGCCAGACTATCTGTTCTCCTTTTGCGTTGTGCTTCTAGTGCTTTTAATGCAATAGCCCGTTGATTTTTTATACTATCTAACTTACTGATACTTGTTTTCTTTACATCCAACGGCTTTTTGTATTGAGCATTTACAGACTCAATACTAATTGAAAATAAACAAAATAGGAATAAATAAAAAAAATGAATCTTCCTCAACAAGTCTTTGATTTTTAATATAAAACGTTCTTTCAATAACGTAAAAACTGTAAAAAAAGTATACAGTATTTTAATTCTATCAAAATTAAAAAAAACTGAGCATTCTTTCCCTATAATATTCCAATTATAACAAAAAATAGAAACTTATCTAAAAGTATCCTACTTTTGTAACTAGTTTATTTATATGGCATTCCACTTCAAATTTAATACTATACCGAGTCTGTTTAAAGGCACTAAAGACCCTTACAGACTTACTATTACAAATGATGAAACCTTAACGGAGGTAGCCTCTTTTAAACTTACCAAAAAAAGCGTTTATATTCTTTTTAGCTCCTTGTTTGTGGGCACCGTTTTACTTACCTATCTATTAGTTATTACCACCCCTTTACGCTATTATATCCCCGGATATGCAAGTGGAGCAGGCCGAAAAGAGTTGATTCACCTGAAGCAACAAATTGATTCCTTAAACGATTATACGCAGAGCCAGCAATTGGTAATTAATAATTTCAACAGAATAGTACAAGGAAAAGACGTCATCACTTTAGATACGAATGCACTCACGCCTAAGCAAATTGATGCGTTACCTGAAAAAAATGTGCTACCCAATGCAGATGTTATTAAACATGATGCTAATATTCAGGTAAAGGCAGCTAATAGAAGAAAGAGACATGGCAGAAAATAAAGGGAATCCTAATAGTATTTTACAATATACCAGCATTACTATGCAATGGTTTTTGCTCTTGGGCATTGGCGTTTGGGGCGGTTTACAGCTCGATGATCGCTGGCATTGCAAACCTATTTTCATCATATTGCTACCCCTATTAGCCTTGAGCTATTGTTTTTACACACTTATCAAATCACTCCAAAATAAAAAATAAAATGAAAAAAGTATTTATAATAAGTCATTTACTAGTAGCCATCGTTTTAGCAATTGCCATCTATTTCATAGAGGCTAAGTTTCCTCTTTTTGATGCTAAAGCGCTATGGATAGGCAATATCATTTTATTTGCACTATCCTTATTAAGTCTTAGGATGATTAAGACTACAGATGGCAAGAGCGCTCAAGGTTTTGTAAATGGTGTTTATGCTAGTTCGCTTTTAAAAATAGTTATTTGTTCCCTATCTATTTTACTTTATGTTTTGCTTAACAAGCAAGGCATTCATAAACCAACCGTGTTTTCGCTTCTAGGTATGTATTTTTTCTACACGATGTTAGACGGCACCATGCTATCTAACATGAATAAGCGAAAAAAATAAAGTATATGCGCAAAAAACAAGCATCTTTTGATGTTTTGCAAAATTTTTTACCCGATAACACTTATGCTTATATTGTTCCATTTATTGAACAATACACCATTCATTTAACCATTACAAAAGATAGAAAACAGGTATTAGGTGATTACCGAAATCCTACTCCAGATAAACCTTTTCATAGAATAAGCATCAACGGTACGCTCAATAAATATAGCTTTTTAATTACCCTTTTGCATGAAATCGCACACTTAATCACCTTTGTGCATCATCAGCATAAAGTTTCTCCTCATGGGAAAGAATGGAAATCTTTTTTTTCTAATTTATTGGCTCCTCTCATGGGCAAAAGCATTTTCCCCTCGAGTATAGAAAAAGCATTAATCAAATATATTAAAAACCCTGGCGCCAGCTCATGTAGCGACCCTCATCTATTTAAAGCCTTATTAGCATTCGATCAGACAGATGAAAAGTACTGTTTATTGGAGCAATTAAATATAAACGGTTTTTTTAAAGCTAACGATGGACATATCTATCAATTATTAGAAAAAAGACGCACTCGATATGTGTGCGAACAACAAAACACAAAGAAAAAGTTCTTATTCCCCGGCATATACACGATTTTGCCAATAAATACAGCATAGATTTTACTAATATTAGACCTAAATAAGTACATTTGTCAACCAAAATAAACACGCTATGAATTTTAGAAAACTCCTTTTAATGGCGGCTACTGCGAGCTTATGTATACCATCTAACAGTTGGTCTCAAAGTAAAACGCCTGCTACAAAAACTAAGCAAAATGCAAAAAGAAAATTATTAGATCCTGCGAATATGGATTTATCTGTAAACCCAGGAGACAACTTCTTTTTCTATGCTAATGGTACTTGGTTGAAAAACAATCCTATACCAGCTACAGAAACCCGTTGGGGAAGCTTTAACGAATTACAAGAAAACAACTATAAGGCTTTACATGAACTATTAGAAAGTGCTGCAAAAGCCAATGCAAAAAAAGGAAGTAACCTGCAAAAAATAGGAGATTTCTATAAAAGTGGAATGGATACAAATACCATTGAAAAAGCTGGTATAGCGCCATTAAACAGCCATTTTATGCGTATCGCACGCATTCAAAATGCAGACGAATTACTAAAAGAAATTTGTTATGAACATACGATTGGATTAAGTCCAGTTTTTGGATTTTACATTTCACCAGACGATAAAAATGTTACTCAACAAATTTGTCAATTTGGACAAGCTGGTTTAGGCATGCCAGATAGAGATTATTATTTCAAAACAGATGCTCGTACTTTAAAAATAAAAGATGCGTATACAAAATACGTAACAACAGTATTTACTTTATTAGGCAATAAGGAAAGAGCTGCTGAAATGACTAAATCGGTTATTGAACTGGAAACGATTTTAGCAGGTTCTCACATGACTCGTGTAGAAATGAGAGACCCTTACAAACTCTATAATAAGTATAGTGAAAAAAGTGCTCATACAGCAATGCCTATGCTGGAGAGCACGCGTTTATTAAATTTCTTAGGCATTAAAAATGCAGACAGCTTCATCATAGCACAGCCTAATTATTTTGCAAAATGGAGTGAAATGTTACATTCTCAAAATCTAGATTCCTGGAAAAACTATTTACAATTTCATTTAGTAAATAGCATGGCATCTTTCTTGAGCAGCCCTTTCAATCAAGCAAGCTTCGAATTTTATGGCAAAGCAGTTAGAGGCCAACAACAACAAAAACCAAGATGGAAAAGAGTTTTATCTATGGTTGATGGCAATATCGGAGAATTATTAGGACAAGAATATGTAAGTAAGAACTTTAAGCCAGAAGCTAAAAGTCGCATGTTGGCTTTAGTTAATAATTTACAAGCTACCTATGCAGATCGTATTCAACATTTAGATTGGATGAGCGACGTAACCAAGAAGAAAGCACTGACCAAATTAAATACCTTTTTAAAGAAAATTGGCTACCCTGATGCTTGGAAAGATTATAGTAAATTAGAAATTGTTCCTAATAACTATGCACAGAACATTATGAATGCTAGTGCATTGGAATTCCAAATGAACATTGATAAATTAGGAAAACCTGTAGATAAAAAAGAATGGGGCATGACACCTCCAACGGTAAATGCATATTACAATCCAGCTTTTAACGAAATCGTTTTTCCAGCTGGTATCTTACAATATCCATTCTTTGATTTCGATGCAGACGATGCCGTAAACTATGGTGGTATAGGCGGCGTTATTGGTCATGAAATGACTCATGGCTTTGATGATCAAGGAAGACAATATGATGCAGATGGCAATTTAAATGATTGGTGGACAGAAGAAGATGCTGCTTTATTCACTAAAAAAGCACAAGTGGTGATTGATCAATTCAATAAATTTACAGTATTAGACACCGTACATGTAAATGGCGAATTAACCATTGGTGAAAACTTAGCAGATTTGGGTGGTGTAACTATTGCCTACCAAGCATTCCAACAAACACAACAATATAAAGAAGGTAAAACAATTGATGGATTAACTCCAGACCAACGCTTTTTCTTGAGTTGGGCACAAGTATGGAGAGCTAATACGCGTCCTGAAGAAATGGTATCAAGAATTATTACAGATCCTCACTCTCCTAACGAATGGAGATGTAATGCTCCATTGAGCAATTTTGAACCTTTCTACAAAGCATTCAATATCCAACCCGGCACTAAAAATTATCGTGAACCAAATACACGAGCACAAGTTTGGTAATCCAATTACCCTACAAAAAAGAGCGACTTTTAAAGTCGCTCTTTTTTTATTTTTCTACTCTTCGAGAACCAGAATATAATTCATACTCCAGTAGCCTACAATCAATAGTACTATTAAAAAACTCTATTCTTCTTTTGGCTTTCAGCCCAATTTTCTTAGCTAAATCTAAATTGCCGGTAAAGACATAACCCCAATAACCGCCACACTTTTTTTTCATAAAATCCCCTATTCTTCCATAGGTTTCTTCCAGCGCAGTTTCATCACCTAAACGATCTCCATATTCAGGATTGACCATCATAACCCCAGCACCATCTTCCGGTACATGTGTTTCATAAAAATCGCATACCGAAAAACTAATCATTTCTGATACGCCTGCTGCAAGAGCATTTAACTTAGCATTTTCTATTGCCTTACTACTTATGTCAGAAGCAAAAATAGGCACCTTAACATCAATTATTTGTGCTTCAATATTTAATCGCTCCATATCATAAACTGCCGCATCATAACCCAAAACATGCATAAAGGCATAATTAGACCTAAACAAGCCTGGCACTTTGTTACTTGCCATTAAAGCAGCTTCAATGGCTAAAGTTCCTGACCCACACATAGGATTAATAAAAGGACTTTTCTTATCCCATTTACTTGCATAAATGGTAGCTGCCGCCAAACCTTCAAGCATCGGTGCTAAACCCGGAATTTTTCTATAGCCATGACGAGCAATAGAATCGCCCGTTGTATCGATAAATATTTCTGCAAAATCATCTTTCCAATGCAAATGAATAACTGTACCTGTTAGTGCTGCTCCTGTCTTTGGACGTTCGGTTCGTATATCTCTTAAACGATCTACAATAGCATCTTTAACCCTAAGATTAGCAAACATACTATTGTTGATGCTTTCATTACTTACATTACTCGTAACTGAAAAATAACCCGGGTCAGGGATAATTTCTTCCCAAGGCATTTGCACTAATTCGCTATAAATCGCTTGAGCGTCTATGGCTTTAAAGGCTTGTAAACTATATAAAACCTGACTCGCACAACGTAGATTCAAATTTAATTTGATACAATCGTTTAGGGTAATAAATAATTTTAAACCAGTAACAAATCGCTCTTCAATTTCAAAACCAAGGTTTAAAACCTCTTGCTCTAAATAGGACACTATTCTTTTGTGGCAGGTAATAACCACATTTGCTTTCGTTGTAAACACGCTCATAAGCTGCAAAAGTAAAGGTTTTTAATGGCGAATAGTGGTTTATAAGAATAAATTAGTCTTGAATATTTTCACGCTTATTGCCAATAAAATAACTCCAAAAAACTTCCTAACTACCAATATACCAGAAGGACCTAACAAACGTTCTAAGAAATTGAGCGAACGAAGCACAATAAAAATCACGATCAAATTAACCCCAATACCTAATAAAATATTATACGCATGAAAGTTGGCTTTTAACGACATAATAGTAGTTAGTGTACCAGAACCAGCTATAATTGGAAATGCTATAGGTACTACATTGCCGGACTTAAGATTGGTATCGCTTTTAAAAAATTCTAAACCTAATACCATCTCCAAACCTAAAATAAAAATAACAATCGAACCCGCGATAGCAAAAGAAGCAATATCAATACCCATAAAAGCGAGCGCTTTTTCTCCAATTAAAAAGAAAAGGTACATTAACACACCGGAAACGAAAGTGACCATACCTGCATGGATATCGCCCATTTTGTTTTTAATGGCTATTAGCACTGGTATGGAACCCAACATATCAATTACGGCAAAAAGGGTTAAACTTACCGTTACCACTTGAGAAAAACTTACTATTGACAAAGAATCCATGACACCAATTTGTTGCAAAGATAAAGACTTAGCGCAATCCATTCGTTAAACTAAAAAAATCAAATATCTTTGCGTAAATTTCAATCATGTCTATTCCTTCCTATCAACATACCCTTACAGAACGCTTTATGCGTTATGTGCAAATAGATACACAAAGTGATCCTAATGCTGATACACATCCAACAACAGAAAAGCAAAAAAACTTAAGTGCCTTATTACAACAAGAATTAATAGCTATGGGCATTAGCGATGCTGTTACTGATGCATATGGTTATGTATATGCCAGCATTCCTGCTACAACAAGCAAAAAAGTGCCCGTATTGTGTTTTTGTGCCCATGTTGATACAGCACCTGATTGTAGTGGTTATCAAGTAAAACCAATTCTTCATAAAAACTATACCGGTGCTCCTATTGTGCTTCCAGATGATGAAAGTGTTGTGATTACAACTGATCAACATCCTTATTTAAAAAGTAGAATTGGAGACGATATTATTACGGCAAGCGGCACTACCCTTTTAGGAGCTGATGATAAGGCTGGCGTTGCTATCATAATGGATCTAGCTAATTATTTAATTACACATCCAGAAATTGAACATGGCCTTATTAGAATATTATTTACACCGGATGAAGAGGTAGGCAAAGGGGTTGCTAAAATAGATATGCAACAATTAGGTGCAGATTTTGGCTATACTTTAGATGGTGGAGAACGCGGTCACTTAGAAGGTGAATCTTTTTCTGCTAATGGTGCCACAGCAATATTTAAAGGTATTAGTGCTCACCCAGGCTATGCTAAAGGTAAAATGGTAAGTGCCTTGAAAGCCGCTGCTCATTTTATTGATTTATTACCAAGCACTTCTTGGTGCCCCGAAGCTACAGAAGGCGACGAAGGCTTTGTGCATCCTATGCATGTGGAAGGCGTATTAGAAGAAGCAAGTGTTCAATTTATAGTTCGTGATTTTGACACTCAAAAACTTCAAGAACATGAAGATAGATTGCGTTCTCTTCTAAAAGAAACAGAGGCCGCTTTCCCGGGTATTGAAACCTCGCTGACGGTGAAAGAGCAATATAGAAACATGAGAGAAGTACTCGATAAACATCCAGAGGTTATGGCATACGCAGCTCAAGCATATAAAAAAGCTGGTATTGAGCCTGAAATAATGAAAATTAGAGGTGGTACCGACGGTTCACGTTTATCTTTCATGGGTTTACCTTGCCCTAATATATTTACCGGAGAAATGGGTATTCACTCTAAACAAGAATATGTAAGTGTTCAAGACATGGAAAAAGCTTGCGAAATTCTTGTTCACTTAACGCAAATATGGACCAACGCATCTAAATAAATTTTATGAATACGAATAATAGATATAATTTAAGAGGAGTTTCTGCACAAAAAGAAGACGTGCATAAAGCAATTGCCAATTTAGATAAAGGATTATTCCCTAATGCTTTTTGCAAAATATACCCAGATTATTGGGGCGGCGATGAAGCGTATTGTAATATTATGCATGCCGATGGTGCTGGCACAAAATCTTCTTTAGCTTATATCTATTGGAAAGAAACAGGCGATTTAAGCGTATGGGAAGGTATAGCTTTAGACTCTATTGTGATGAACATAGATGATATGCTTTGTGTAGGTGCTGTAGGTCCATTTACGTATTCTTCTACAATTGGTAGAAATAAGAACTTAATTCCAGCTGAGGTAATCTCTCGCATCATTAATGGCACACAAAGTTATTTTGATACGCTTGCGCAATATGGCATACAAGTACATTTAATGGGTGGAGAAACAGCGGATGTAGGTGATGTGGTGAGAACAGTAATTGTAGATGGCACTATGTCTTGCAGAATGGAACGTAGCAAATTAATTACTACAGAAAAAATGGATGTAGGCGATGTTATAGTATCCTTGGCTAGCTATGGCAAAGCAAGCTACGAAAGTACTTATAACAGCGGTATGGGCAGCAACGGATTAACGAGTGCTCGTCATGAAATGTTACAAAAAATCTATAAAGAAAAATATCCAGAAAGCATTGATCCAAATGTGCCTGACGAAGTAGTTTATAATGGTAAGCATCTATTAACTGAAATGACAGAGACGGGCTTAGATATTGGCAAAATGATCTTATCTCCTACGCGTACTTATGCACCGGTTATGTTAGCTATCATCAAAGAACATTTTGATCAATTACATGGCATTGTTCATTGTAGTGGTGGTGGTCAAAGCAAATGTTTACACTATCTTCCAAAACCACTTCGTATTGTAAAAGACAACTTATTGCCTATTCCTCCATTATTCCAACTTATACAAGCTAGTGCAGGAACAGATTGGAGAGAAATGTATCAAGTGTTTAATATGGGACAACGCTTAGAAATTTTTACAGATGCTACTACCGCAGCATCTATAATAGAAATTGCTAAATCGTTTAACATTGACGCTCAAATAAGCGGTCGTGTAGAAGCAAGCACTAAGAAAGAAGTAGTAATCGAAAGCCCGTACGGACGATTTGTATACGAATAACTATTTGACGAATAATTTTCGTAAATAAAAGCTCAGTAAACTCATTAGACCAATGCCAAATAAAATTGCGGCATAAGGCCTGAATTCATGTTGGGTAAACTCTCCTATCATCCAAATAGAATTAGCCAAAATCCAAAAACAAATGGCCCAATTATGAATGCGTTCTGATTGATTGTGCCATGATTTCACCAATAAAAACACAGCCATACTTAGCGTTGGAAGAATCATTAGCATAGCTAAGTATTTGAACTCCATAACCCAACAACTATCTTTTATTAGCCACAATAAAATATGAGTATTTTCATGTTTTTTCAGCGCTAACCATGATTTATCATCATCAATATCTGCCATAAACTATAATATTTTGATAAATATAGATGAAAAAAAGTAAATATAGGTTGGCAATTTATAGAATGTATTATACCTTTGAGCCCTCTTAATTATTCACTTTAAACGAACAAATACTATGAGTAAAGTAAAAGTTGCCATTAATGGTTTCGGTCGAATTGGCCGCTTGGCATTTCGTCAAATTTATAACATGGAAGGAATTGATGTTGTAGCGATCAATGATCTTACACAGCCTCATGTATTAGCACATTTGCTTAAGTACGATACTGCTCAAGGTAGATTTGGAGTGGACGTTTCTCACACAGACGACGCTATTGTTGTTGCCGGCAATACAATCAAAATATATGCTCAAAAAGATCCTTCTCAAATTCCTTGGGGAGCGCATGATGTAGATGTTGTTTTAGAATGTACTGGATTTTTCACAGATGCTGATAAAGCTGCTGCACATATTAAAGCAGGTGCAAAACGTGTAGTAATTTCTG